>Ga0265301_10000987_pt1 | contig 38971 bp, 38 predicted proteins | sample AusTroGonzalo_MG_2_FD_193488 | JGI IMG/M metagenome (GOLD analysis project Ga0265301, IMG submission 193488) | Bovine rumen microbial communities from tropical cattle in Woodstock, Queensland, Australia - Gonzalo_04 | ecosystem: Host-associated > Mammals > Digestive system > Stomach > Rumen ...
GCTCGCGGAACCGCGTCTTGCTGCGGTTCTTCATGAAGAGCGACTCTTCGCAGGCCTCGCGCGTTGCCGCAATGGGGTTGCGGGAGTAGATGGCCACGCCTCTGAGCGTTGCCGTGCCAAGGTGCGAGGCGGTCGCAAGGATGCCCGTGAGCTGAGCGATTGCGCTCGTGATGTTGAAGCCTAGTCCGGCAAGGCCGACACCCTGGCGCAGCCACGAGCTCCACTGCTCGCCCTCAACGCCCCTGGCGCGCTTGTCGCCGACGGCAAGGTCGCGCACCCAGTTCTGGAAGATCCGCGCAACATCCGCGCTGTAGTAGTCGCGGATGGTGTCCTTCAGGCCGCCACGGAGCAGTCGCTCTGCGTCGATCACAAACTCGCGCCAGCACAGGTCGTGCACTTCGTTGTTGAGCGCGTCGAACACGCCCGTAAAGCGCAGGGAAACCGGCTGATTGTTCTTGGCGGCACGGGCCTTCATGTGCGAGCGGTCGGTGCGCACAGCCTCAAAGGCGTTGCGCATCATGACCTCGGCGTCCTTCGCCGCATCACGGGAGTCAGCGAGGCTGTTGACGTTCTTGTCGTACATGATGGGGTAATACCCGCCCGAAACCGTCATGGTCTGGTTGGGGCCGATCTGGACCTCGAAAGGCGTGTACTCAACCCAATTCGGCGCGCGGCCGTAGATTCTCTTCTCGAGCGCCTCGAGCTCCGGACGCAGTGCCTCGAAGGTCTTCCAGATGGCCTCCACGGCCTGCCACTCTTCAGCGCTCATGCCGTAGAGGATCCGCTCGACCTCGGTGTCCGTGAGGCCAAAGCCCGCGCGGATACGCTGGCGGTTGCCGTCGTTGCCCCAGTTCAGAGCCAAGGCGAGCCGGTTGTCTCGCGTGATCTCGCGCGGCACGTTCGTGAGCTGCCCCGTCCTCTGGTCAGTGAGCGTGATGTTCGTGTGCGCTACGACCTCGTCCATGTCGTACTTGGAGAGTATCCCCGAGAGGATCTGCGTCATGGTCTGCGTGAGCTCTCCGCGCAGCTGAGTCTCCCGGTCGCCGCATGCGTTGGCGCGGCGGGAGAACAGATTCCACCAGAAGCCACCGCGCTCCGCACCGTCAAAGATCCGGCACCAGGTCGAGACCTTCACGTGGTTGCGCAGGAACCGGAAGAGTCCGGCGCCCGCCGACGGCTTCTCTCTGTCCCAGTCGTAGTGCGGCTCACGGCCACGGTCGGCCGCGTTGGCCTTGAGGATCTCGCGCGCCTCTGCGACAGCGTCACGCGTGCTCACCTGCTGGCCGTTGATCGTGAGGTTCTGCATCTCACGGCCCACGTGCGCGAGCTGGTCGAACGCGCTCATCACCTCGCGGAATTGCTCGATCGTGAGCGCCTGGTAGGGCAGCTCAACGCCGCTCGTCACGAGCTCGTCGAACTCGAAGAAGTAGCCGTTCTCCTGCTGAGCCTCGACAAACTCGGCAAGGCTCTGGGACTGCTTGTTGACATCGAGGCTCGGCGCGAGCTTGAAGCGCGCAGCGAGGTTCTCGAGCTGCTCCATGAAGGAGCCGTGGATGGTCTTGCTCTTGAGGACGCGCTTGACTCTGGCCAGAGCCTTGGCGATTTCGGCGCGGGCCTGCTCGCCCTCCTTGGAGAGGTAGTGCTGCAGGATCTGCCGGCGCTTGGCGTCCAGGGCGCCCGCGAAGTCGCTCTTGCCAAGGGCGGCTCTCGCCTCACGGCCAGCGGCTGCCTCGGCGCGCTCGTTGATGAGCGGCTTCAGGTTGCGAACCTGAGTTCGGCCGACGGCCTGCTTGGCAAAGCGTGCTGCCACTTCCCGCGTCATCTGCTTGAGCGCGCTCGGGATCTTCGCGAGGCGCTGCAGGGCGCGGTACTCGGCGGCCAGCGCCTTGCTGTACGCGTCCGAGTGCAGTGCGATGCGCTCGCGTGCCAGGGAGTTGATGCCGTCCTCGTCCGGGAAGTCTCCGTGCTTCTCGAAGAACTTCTGCTCGGTCTGCTCCTGGATGACCTGATCGCGGTCCGGCAGGCTGGCGAGGTTCGTGAGAAGCATCACCGCGTCCGGGGCGCCCAGCATGTCGGCGAGCAGGCGAGGCGTGACGATCGGCGTCTGGCCGCGGTCGCGTACCGTGTAGCCCTTTTCCTCGAGTGCCTGCACAGCCTGGGGCGGCAGGTTCAGGCTGGCAAGGTCAGGCGTCCAGAGCTTGAACCGGACGGTCTCGCCGTCCGCGGTCTGCATGCCGGACGAGAGCACGCGCTCGGCTTGGCGCTCGGGCTGAGCGTCAACCTCGGCCGCGACCTCGTTCTCGATGTTCTCCCAGTCCTGCTGGATCCCGCGCTTGACGCGCTCCTCCTTGTTTCGGAGGATCTTGTAGTTGCGCTCGCGGTTGGCACGCACGGCCGCCTCGACGGCCTGCGCGGCCTCGGCGTAGAAGCTGTTCAGTGCCTTCCACTCCTCCTCAGAGAGACCGCCAGACTGCGCGTCCGGGAAGAGCGCCTTCATCTGCGCCTCCTCGCGCAGCGCTGCGGCCTCGGCCTCGCTGCGGAACATCCTCGCGTACAGATCGCGCACTTCGTCGCTCATCTCGACGTTGAGCTCTGAGGCGTCGCGGTAGACGCGCATCAGCCACTCCTTGAATTTGTTGAAGATGTTCTTCAGCGCAGAGGTCGGAGCCTCGCCTTCGCGCGTGTAGGCCTCGTAGCCACGGGCAAACTGCTCGTGGACCCTGCGCCGCTCTTCCGGGCCGCTCGTGATGTAGGCGCGGATTCGGTCCTCATCGGTTGCCCCCTCGACCTTGCACCACTTCAGGAACCCGCCCATCATGGAGACGAGTTCGGATTCGCCTGCGGTCCTCTCGCCTGCCGGTCTGAGGATGATCTCGGAGGCCAAGTCGCCCAGCGCGTTGAAGAAGTAGTGGCCGGACTCGTGTATGAAGGTCGAAGCATCAGCCGCGCTGAAAATCGACATCAGGCCCGTAGATGTGTCGAAGGAGCCGCGGTTGCCCAATGCCTGCTGCTGCTCGAACTCAAGAATCCTGACGGCCTCGCCGGAGAAGACAACCGCGCACGGCCCATCCTGTTTGCCGTCGTATCTGATGCCCTTGATGCCTGCGTCGAGAAGCGCAAGGCTTGCCGCCTTCGGACTGCCGGTCTTTTCGACCAAAGCCTTGTAGAGCTCCTTGCCGGTCATGTCCTGATCGGCCAGGCCGAACTTGGCGCGGATGCCCTCGAGCGCGCGCTGCACCTTTTCAGGTTGCTGAGACATCGTGAGCTGCTCGTGGAGCATCTCGGTGTCCTCGGGGATGTCGACCTTGTAGACGTGGCCCTGCTCGCCCTTGGCGACGCGCAGGGACGGCGGGTTCTTGGCGATCTCGCGGTAGGCCGCGATCCGATCGCGAAGGCTCTCGATGCGGCCGCGCCAGAAGTCAGCATTGCCGACATGATCCGCGATCGCCTTCTCGTGCTGCGCGATGGTTTTCTCGCGGGACTGGATGGCCTCTTCGGCCAGCCGCTTGACCGTTTCCTTGGGAAGGACTTCCTCTCGGAAGGTCTCGTCCGTGTTGCGCCAGCGCCGCCCGAGCGCGAACAGCGCCCCGTCGTTTCCGGTGCCGCCGTTGCTCGTCAGCTTGAGCTCTCGCCCGGTCTCCGCATCGAAAACCCGGTTGTCAAACGGATCCGTCAGTGCCAGCCGGTATTGATGCGCGACGTCCCTGCTGAGCGAGAAGTACATGCCCCAGCCATGCGCCTGGGCACCCTCGCCGGTACCGATGTAGTCTGTAGAGAATTCGTCTACTTCGTGCTGGGTGCCGTGGTAGGCGGGTTGGTTGAGGACTAGGCCTTCTGCTCTTGCGGATTGACGCTCGATTTCTGCGGTCGGGATTGGTCTTCTGCCGCGGTTGACTGCGGCTTCGAGCCGCTTGAGGCTGTCGCCTGAGTATTTGCGAAGGAGGCCTTCGTAATCAGCCCGCCAACGTGCCAATTGCTCGTCAGATGGGCCAGTCTTTCGTGTTGGGCTTGCTTGAACTCTGCCGTCCCCGGTTGTTTCGGCGGTCCTAATGTCTCTAGCAATGTCGCCACGACTTTCTCCAATGAGTTGCAGAACCCGGCTACCGTCGGGGTCTGCGCCCCAATCGTGCCAGTAGCCATATTCACCATCGCTCCATGCCTCAAACCATGAGGCGGCCCCGTCATCCGTCAGGTCGAGCGAGTGGATTGCCTTAACAAAATCCTCGTCACTCCAGTTGCGAGGGATCCCTGTATCGTCATCGCGGAAGTTCACAACAGTAATTTCGTTGCGATCCGTCTGCGTAAAACCGGCGGGATTCTTCTCTCCGATACGGGACTCTCCGAGTGCAACTGCAATTTTATCAAGGATTACCTTCAGGTTTTCTGAAGACAGCTCATGATCGAACCGAATCACGAAAGCCTTGGCAAGTTTCCCGCCGCGCAGCGTGTACTGCTTTTTCGGCTGCTTTGCCATAAAGGCTCTTGCTTCGCTTTCTGTCTCAAAGGTTCGGACGGCCCGTCCGTTTGCGTTAATAACACGAAACTTCTGAGCCTGCTCCTCGTTCTTTACCAGGGGCTTGTTTTCGAGACGGAAGAAAGGCACGGCGTCTTGCTTGAAGATGTACTGCAAAACTCTGGCGTACATGCGCACCCGGGTTCGATCAAACCCTTCGGGAGCCTCCCATACAACCTGATCCTTCCCGGCTTTCACATCCTTCGGACGGAACGGGATGATGTTGAGCAACTGGTTCGGACTCACGCTTGCGTCATACGCGCCATTGCTCGCCGACGAGTAGTTAAGCGGGATGCCGAGCGCCTCGGCAATCAGATTCTTGCCGTTCCCGTCAACGAAGACCTTCATCGCCTCATCGGTGAACATCCTGCGCACGGCCTCTGAGGCGTCATTGATCTCCTGGCCAAGGGCAGAGGACGGAATTGCTTCGGCTGTTACGGTCTGAGTCTGGCGGATAAGCTCATCGGAAAAGTCGCGCCCCATCTCTTCGGCAAGTTTGGTCACCGTTGCAGAGTCTGGTTCCATGGCGAACTCACGCCAGTTAGCGTGGTGTTGGCGGCGCTCGTCCGGGGTCTGCCCTTCGTAGTCGTATTCTTCCTTGCCGTTGACGCGCTTCTTGCGCAGGATGCCCTCTTCCGTGCTCTTTTTGTTCGTATTGGCTTTGACCTCGTCGATCTCATAGCGAGTCTTGAGGGCGGTCCACATTGCGGCCTGAACCTGGTGCGGAGTCCACGGCTCCTCTCCGGGCTTGAGTTTCTCGTTAAGAAGAGCGGTCAGGCGCCGTGTCTCGTTCTCGGTGAACGAGTACATGCCAGAGCCTTTGTCATCTCGCGTCTCTTCGTTGGCGTAGCCGAAGGCCCGCATCACCCACATGTCCGTAGTAGAGCGCCCGGAGCGAATGTCGTCGACATCAATGCCTAGAGCCTTCGCCTCGTCTTCGCGCCCTTTGATGAGTTCGTACATGAGGTTGGTGTAGAAGGAGCCGGTCTTGCGTCCATCCCAGTCCTCGCCCTTATAAAGCACGGCGATAGCCTTAGAGTCCTGATCGCCAGAGCCGACGTCGAAAGACTCGGCGGGCATCCCTGAAGCCCAATGGGTATAGGCGCGAACCGCCTGCAGAGAGTTCACCCAGATGTTCGAGCGGGGCGAGTAAATGGCAAGCAACTGGCAGAACATGTCAGCCCTTTTGAGATCGTGGCCCACGATCTCCCAGACCTCTTTGGCGCTATCCTCGTACCAGAACCGCCCGGAGATGCCTTCCATAACCAGTTGGCGCAAGACTTTGCGCATTTTGCCGAGATTGGCGGCGTTTTTGACCCATTCGGGTCCGCCCTTGTAGCCACCGCCCTTGGCGGGCGTTGGGCGCCACGTCTTGTATCCTGCGCCCTGATCTGCACCAGGCGCCGCTACCACTTCCTGATGGTAGATGTTCGCGTCGCGCGGATCGAAGTTGCCGTTGTTGCCCGTGGCGGATTTAATCTGCTCGGGGTACAGGGCGGCGTACTCGGTCTCCATACCGTCCTCGGCCTCAATCGTGCCGTCGTAGCCTTCTTTGATCAGCTGTTCCCTGGCGGCCGCGCCATCGCCTCGAGCGATCGGCTTCTCCGTCGGGTTGCGAATGTTGAGGAAGACCGGCACAACTCGGCTGCCCATAGCCGCCCAATCCTCCGTCCCGGACGAGAAGAAGAACGCTGGGATGTCGCTCGACTGACGCGCCTTGGAGAGGTCGAACGTATTGAAGTCGGAATCCGTGACGTGATAAACAACAAGCGGCTCGCCGTTTTCGTCGACGATTTTGGAGACAGACTGCCGGTTGACTTCGTTGAAGAAGTTTGCTAACTTCCTGTCAACGAAGGGGGCTTTCGCTCCCTGAGGCATTAACGGGGCTTCCCACCGGTCTGAATATCCGGTTGTGGTTGTCCCGTTTTTGTTTTCGTAGATTTCTACGTTCGTGATCACGGCGGCATGAATATGCCCGTCTTTTGTTTCACCCTTGCTTTTACGCACTGTGAACCTGACATAGAAGGAACCATCTTCCGTTGCAAACTTGTTGATGTAGTGCCTATAGCCAACAATGTTGTCATGATCCTTGTGCCCTACAAATTTCGTTTCAGGCTCTGTCCAGCCTAGCCTTGCGCTTTCGAACAGCTTTTTGAAAGCCCGTACATACTTACGCTTGTAAACCATGCGGCCTGCTGCGTTAGCAGGGAACACAACAACCGTACCGTCGGTCTTGTTCTTAACGTCGCCGAATGACCGGAAAACAGAGACGATTCCGTTTTTGTCCTGGACCGGTTCGAGCTCATCCTGGGACAGCTCAATGGCTGGCATTCCGAGGAATCCCTTCGGATCCGCAACATCACTCCAGCCTCTCGTGAAGTACGCCGCCTCCCAATCGCCGAACCACGCCTTGAACTCCGGCGTGCGCACCTGCAGCCACTGCGTCTCGGTGAGTTTGGTCGGTTGGCCGTTCGGGGCCTTCATCCACGCGTCGGTGCCCTCGTACTGCTTCCGAACGGCGTCGACGGACTTGGCCGGAACGCCCTGCATCAGCGCTTCGCCGGTCTTGCTGTCGCGCTCAACCGGCGATCCTGCACGGCTTGCCGCATCAGCAACGCGCACAACGGACATTGGGAAACGCGCGGCGAACTCCTTGGGGCTCATGCCCGCCAGGGCCGCCATATGGCCAAGGGCGGCGCGGTACGGACGCATGGAGGCCCGTACCATGTCGGGCGTCTGCTCCGCGCTCCTGGCGGCCATGAACTGCTTCTCGATCGGCGCCATAACCTCGTCGAGCTCGTTCGAGAATGCCGTGTCGAGCATCTTCTTGCGCGTGGCCTCCTCGACGTACGCATAGCCGAACTTCTGCATCTCCTCGGAGTTGACGAACGCCTCGGCCTCGCGATAACTCATGCCGTCTGGGTCGATGCGCACGACGGGCTTCAGCGCGTTTACGAGCCCGCTGTTGCTTGTCACAGCGTCGGTCGTGAGGTCAGCAAGCGGAATGGTGAGGTCGCCGCCGGTGCGCACGGCCTCGTCGATCTTGGGAGCCAGCGTCGGCACTGCGGCCTTCAGGGCGTCAATGAGTCCGTCCGTCTGCCGCAGGTCCTGATTGCTCACGTAGACGTCGCGGGCGCCGGCACTCTCGCCCATGTTCTTCACGAGCTGGTGGAAGGCGTTCGGATCGTTCGCGCGCAGCACGGAGAGCTTCGCGGCCTCGACGATCTTCGGGAAGACCTCGGCCGTGCGGGCGGCAAACTGCGCCTTCTTGAGCTGTTTGTAGTTCTGCAGGGACATTCCCACGCGGGCGCTCACGGCCTCAACGGGCAGCGTGAAGTACTCGCCGATCGCTTCGGCAAGGATGTCGCCCCAGTTGAGATCCTGTCCGGCATTGATCTGGCCGGCGGCTTCGCCTGCTGCGCCGAGCACGGCACCTGCTCCAGCCGTCGAGAGGAGCTCGTCTGTCTTTCGCCAGCCCGTTCCCATGGCCCTGCGCACGGCTTCCGTCGTGCGGTTCATGCGTCCCATGCTGAGCGCGCCAGGGCGGCCGCGCATGGCGTTGCGCACGCTGCGCGCAGTGCCCGCGGCACGGGCAAAGGCCGAGATCTCCATGGGGGCGACAAGTCCCGCGAGGAAGTCGAAAGCCGCCACGGCTTGCGCGTGCTTGTTTGCGCTCTCGACCATGCGCTGAACATTGCTAGGATCGCGCAGATACGCACGTACGGCCTCAGAATCGGTGAGGTCGATACCTGCCTCGGACAGGCCCTGCAGAAGGCCTGCCGCGCGATCCAGGCGATAGGAGCCCGCCCCCGTGACTGCAGCACCCGCGAGCGGACCGCCGACCATGTAGGCTGGCATCGCGCCAAGAATGTACTGCCATTGGCCAGCGAGGGACGACGTGCCGACAAACGCCATGAGGTTCAGCGGGTCTTCCATGAACTTGTTGAATGCCCCACCGAAGGTCTTCTCGGCGGCGAGTTCCTCCATGATCTTCGGCGTCGTGTACTCACGCTTGCGCCTGGCCGCCTCGGCAAACTCCCACGTGCGCTGGATGTGCTCGGCGCGTTTCTTGTCGCCCCACTCTCCATCCTTGGCGAGCTGATTGGCGCGACGCATGACATCGGAGAGGCCGGTCTCCGCGGCGTGCTCGCGCTCCTCATCCGTAAGATCCAAGTCGGAGAACCGGTCGGGGACCTGAGCGGTATCGACTGCGTCGCGCGCGGCGGCGGCAAGATCGGTGTCTGCCGCGCTGACACGCCAGGAGGCGTAGAGCTTTTCAAGAACGCCAAGGTTCTCCCATTCCTTGGGCTGGTTGGCGATTTGCCAGGCGTTCTGCGATTTCTGAAGGAAGTCCAGCGTGGCCGGCCCTATGCGAGCGACCTCTGCCTGACGCCTCAGGCGATCCTGTTCAAAGGTCTGATGTCGATGCGTCTCCTGCTGAATGGTAGTCGTGTCGGTCAGATTGTTCGTGGCAGTCCGGGACATACCCTCGACGATGATGTCGTCAGCTCCGCTCATGCTTTAGTCTCCATTCGCTTTTTGTTCAAGCTCACGCATACGCGCCGCCTGCCGCTCGCGTTCAGCGACAACGTACGGGGCGCGCTCACGCTTGGCGCTGTAGGACTTGCTGTCCATGGTTTCACGCAGGAAGTCAGATACGAGGACAAGCCCGTTGGGCTGTTCAAGGCGATCGCCATAGAGCTTGTCGAGATACGTGTCCCAGTACCAAACGGGAAGGAGCGCTTTCGCCTCCCTGATCGTCATCTGGTAGGCCGGGTTCGCGCTCGTGATCTGCCACAGAGCGTTGGCGTAGTGGTCCGGTGTGGGCGCGGCAACGCTCTGGTGCTGGCGGCAGAATCGGTCCAACGTCTGCTCGACCTCGGGCTCCCGAGAGAAGTCGATCTGATCCGCGCTGACGTATGTCGGGCCATCCGAATAGAACATCGGCTGCTGAGCCATCTTGAGAACGATCGCGTTGAGACTTGCGTCGTCAATGCCCTTGCCGGCTTCGCGCTCAAGCGATGCCACACGTTGGGCAATGAGGTCGACCCTCTGTTCGTACTGGGCCTTGTTCTTCGAATCCAGAAGCGCGGATCCCGCCCGGCGCAGTTCAAGGTCGAATGCCTGTCTGATGCGGGCGGTCTTGGTGTACTCGATCTTTCCGCCGTTGGCCGCAATGGTCTGCCGCAGCTGGAGCGCCGCGGCGATCTGGGCATCGGAGCATGATGCAAGCGCCGCCCGGACCTGCGCCTCGGTCATTTTGGCCAGCTGTTCGGGGTGCGCCTTGACGGCGTAGAACGTTGCGTCATCGCCCACGCTGGTCGTACCGGCCATAACCTTTCTGGCACGAGCCTCGACCGCCTTGAGCATCGGCCCCGTAAGCAGACTGGTGTCGACAGAGTCGAAGTCCGCGCCCGCGTCGAGCGCCTGCAGTGCCCGCCCGAGCTGAGCATCGGCCTCAAGAGATTGCAACTGCGCACGGGCGCCAAGGATCTTGCCAACCTCCTGAGCACGCTTCATCGCCTGCATGTCTGTCAACTCAGGGTGCTCTCTGCGCATGCGACCATAGAGTTCGGAGACGCTCGGGACCGCGTAAGTCGGCGCGCCGTCTGCCGCTTTTGCCGCCTTTTCGACAGCCTTGATTGTCTCTACATCGGCGTTGTCATAAACCGTGTTCGGGTCGTAGCCTGCCACGATCCACATGGCCGTGCGCATGTCGCCTCCAGCGTCATGGAGCACCTTGCCGAAGTACTTCTGCTTGGCTCGGAGAAGCTCTTCTGGATCCGTAATGCCCTTGATGGCCTTCTCCAGCCCGGGGGCGGAAATGCCGGCTTCGCGGATCGCCTTGTCCATGGAGAGCTCAGGCGTGGCCTCCGTGATCAGCCTCCTCGCGTCCGCCTGCGCAGCCGCCTTCTGGGCAGCCGCCTGCCGCATTCTGTTGATGCGCTTTCGCAGCTGGATCATGTCCCTGCCAAGGAGGTTTCCTCCTCGCCCGGACTCGTTGAAGAGCTTGGTTGCCGCGCTTATGTTGCCGTCATCAAGGAGCACTCCGATCACATCCTTGAGCGCGCCGGAGATTGCTTCGTCAGAGCTGTTCTTGACGTGCTCATCGCTCCAGCCGCGGATCTTGCCGATGGCGGCGTAGGAGTCGCGGATCGTCTGGATGTCGGCAGCTCTGACTTCCGGGTGCATGCCGTTCTGCGCAAGGCTGTTGCGAGCTCGCTTAATGCCGGCCTCACTCACGTCGACCGTGTAGTTGTCGCACTCCTGCGCCTCGTGGCGAAGGAATTCGTTGCGGTTGCTCGCGCGCGTGCGAGACAAAAAGTCCTTGGCAAGCTCCTGCTGAGCCTGATTGAGACCTCCAAAGTACTTGCCGATGCGCTCCTCAACGCCGCGCTCGCCCTCGACAGAGAAAGCCTCGCCCGACTCCGGCAGTGCGACATCGCGACCTTTGCGGCGCATCATGCCGGTGTCCTTGTCGTACTTGTAGTGGTCGAGGTCTTCGGTGTACTGGTTGATGGCGTCCTGAACGCGGGTCTTGTTCGCCTGATCGATGAGCTCTTTCAGGAAGTCGTTCGCGGCGCTTGCAACGCCGGCGGCGGCCTTCTGCGTCGTATCGTCGACGCGAGGAGTCGCCATGGAGAGGCTCCCCGAGATACGGTTCGGGGCAACCTGCAGCAAGCCATAGTCTGCGGGCATTTAAGAGAACTCCTTGCGATAGTCTTTGTAGGTCTTGAGCAGGCCGTTGACGCCTGTCATGAGCGCACTGCCCACGGGAGAAATGGTCGACGCGTAAGCGCCTGCAGCGCTCGCCCGCATGGACGCCTGAGTGCCCTGCAGGCGGATGTTCCACGCCTCGCGGTAGCCGTTTACATACTCTTGATTGACGTCGATCTCTTTCATGATGTCGGTGCTCGCGAGCATCTCGGCATTCGAGCCGACGCCCACGCGGGTACCGCTCGCACCCTGGCGCACCTTCTGGGCGGCCTTGATGCGCCCGGCGCGCATGGTGATCTGGCCGATATTCCAGGCTGAACGCTGGAGCGCCATGTGCGCGGCAAGCTCGTTGATCTGAGCGTTTGCGCGCTCGATGCGTTCCTGTGCCGCGGCGACCTTCTTGGCGGCCCTGCTGGCGTAGTAGCTGGACAGCGCGGAGCCGATCGATTGAGCGATCGAGCCAACGGCGCCAGCGACGGCCATGTCGTTGCCCGCTCCGCCTGCGATTTGAGATGCACCGCTTTCGAAGGCGCTGTTCATCTGCTGTGCACCGGCGTCTGTCACAAGGGAATTGCTTTCGTAGATTTGCGACGGCGAATTCCAGTCGAAGGTGCCGGGGACGTTCTGCATGACGTCTCCAGTCCTCCATGTGTCAGTCGTGCCGATGGCGTTGAACCCGCCGACCGTAAGAGAAGTTGCGCCACCCGTGAGAGCGCCGGGGTTTTTCGTTTCGTCACCCATGAGACAAGCACCAGTAAACCGTTTACTGGTGCATTGTCATTGAGGGGTCGGCAATCATCCGAACTACTCGCCCTCGACACGGATCTCCGCAGTGAGGCCGACGATCGTGATCGGGAGCGGGTCGGACTGTCGCACGCAGACCTGACCGTCCGCAGTCCATTTGCCTCTCGTCACCGCGCTTACCTCGCCCGTGATGAAGTCCGGAGGCGACCCCATCGGTTCGGTGGTGCGCTGCTTGACCTCTGTGAGCGTGTCAAAGTCGGGCCCGACCCACACGCCGGACGACTCGAAGAGCCGCAGCCAAACCTGACAGAGCGCCTTGCGACGGCCGTGGCTTAGCGCGTTGCTTGCGAGCTGGGTCACGACCGGCAGGGTCTCCATATCGCTGTCGTATGGCAGACCGACGACGATGTGCCTCGCGGGGTGCTCAAGCGTGATCCGCCCGTTTACGACGGTTTGCCGCGGTTCTACAGCGCCATCAGCGAGGATCGACACGCTGCGCCCCTCGAGCCACGTCAGCCCGGACACGGTCGTTGTCTCTGCCCCGTTGTAGACGCCAGCGGCATCCACGAAGATCCCAGCCGACCGCGGATTCATGCGCTCGATGTATCGAACCGTATTGCCGTTGATCGTCCGGCGGACAACGACATAGACCACGTCCTCGTCGCCCTCTGCCACAGTACAGACGGACTCGAAGGCGCCGTCAGTGATGTGCTCATGCCATGCGCCGATCTGCTGTTCGGGGACATACGTCAGACCGAGCAGCCGCCCCTCTTCTGTGACGCACCATAGGATCGGCTGAGGCGCTTTGGCGAAGGCGATCTGCGTGATTCTCTGACCGTCGAAGAGGTGCGCCGCGCGAATGCTGATGTCGCCGGAGATGAAGCCCCCGGCGTTGTAGTTGTAGCTGAACTCTCGAATGTGACCGCCTCGGGCCGCACAGTAGAGCATGGAGTTGTTGATCACAACCGGCTGGACTGACGAAGCACCGATAGCTGACTGTATGCGCACGCTGATTGACTCCGGCGTAAGAGCGTCCGAGTTGAGCGTGTCCGTGCGCCACTCGCTCGAAGATGTGAGCAGGATCAGCCTTGCCATGGGGACAAGGTGCATGATCGGCGAGTTCTCCTGGCTTGCCAGGGCGAAGCTGATGCGGTCGTCAGCCTGCGATGGCAGACGATACGTCATGTTCGACTCAGTGCCGGTGCGCGTCATCCACACATGCTGCGGATGCATCGTGGTCGAGGCAAAGACGCGTCTCTGCTCGAAGTAGCCGCTGCACCTCGGGTTCTCGCCATTGCCCGACGCGGATACCGAGAAGGTCGCGCCGGATCCGCCAGACGCGTCAACGAAGTAAACGCTCGGGTTTGTATAGTTTGCGCCGGCGCGCTCGACGATCACGTTCGTAATGGCGCCGTTCGTCACAATGGGCCGAATCACCGCCCCTGAGCCGTTTCCGCCCCGGACTGCGAGCTTGACGGATGACGACTGCGTAGTCAAAGCAAAGCGCCGCACGACAACGATGCCGTTGCCGTTTAAGTCGCTGCCTCTAAGCCTACCGGGAAAGCTCGCCACCTCGATATACGGGGTCCGATAGTTCTGTCCGCGACTGGTAATGCGAAACCCGATGAGCGTGCACTGACTGACGTACACGGTGTACGTGCTCGACGAACCCTCAGAATCGTAGTCTGTCTCCGTTGTCGTGTGGCGGCTCAGCTCGAGAATGGGCTCTACCGTTGCGCCAGTCCCTAGATAAGCATCGTCCACCACGCGGGCGCGCGCCTTGATCGCGTCGATCGGGTAGTCCGGATAGCGGTAGTAATCTCTGAGGGTCCACCGGATGGCGTCGCCGGACACATCCATGTACTTCTTTTCGTTGCGGTCGATCTTCTGCCAAGGCGTGCCGTCGCCAGTGGCTGTGCCAAGATACTGTGACGTCGGAACCAGGTTGCCGCGGTAGTCCGCAACGCCTCGCTCGTAGTTCACGTATCCGGAGCCGCCATTGGTCACGCTCACAGAGGAAATGCCGCCAGCTTCGGTAAAGACAGGCGAGTAGTAAGGAGGCGTCACGTCCTTTTCCGGGGCGATGTTTTCGTCAGTAATCGACGTGCCTTCCGTGTCGCCGATGTAACCGTAGAGACCGCCCTCCGCCTTGTACACGCGGTAGAACTTTGCGCCCGAGACGGCATTCCATGAGATGGTCACGACCGTGCCGGTGGCGTACAAGTTTGCCCTGCAGCTTACCGCTACGGACGGGAGCGACTCCTCCGTCTTGTCTTCGTTGAGCGCGGTCACTTTGTAGTACCAGACGTACTTGTCGGCGTTCTGGTCCTCTGCAGCGGTCGACGTTCTAGTCGCTGCCACGCCGGTAGGAGTGGCAAGCCTGGGGGAAAAGTTGATTGTCGCAAGCCGCCAGTCGAGCGCGCCGTATCTGCGGAGTTCTCTCGGCGTGTACTTCTGATGCGTGATGGTCATCACGTCAGAGCTCTGGCAGAAGTAGAGCTCATCGAGGTCTTCCGCTGCGTATGGCGTCGCAACTTCATAAGGCGAGCCGTTCGCCATCAATGTCTTGCCCTGCGTATGAAACCGCACGTAGCCCGCGCCGAACTCGAGCACCATCGTCTGTCCGACCGAATAGTTGAACGCGACGAGGCGGGTCCGGGAGCCGGGAATCTTTGCCGACGCCACGTAGGAAAAGCCCGGGCGATTCTCGAGTGCCCCTTGTGGCAGGCAGATGAAATTCCTGCAGACTGCGAGCCCCGTCTGGTACTTCACGTCGTCATAGCGGGCCATCATCGAGGGCGAGATCACGCCGCCCGAAAAAGCTCTCTGGTTAATCCGTGCCATGGACGATCCCCCTTCTCCACCGCATCCACGCGGGATAGTGTGCAGACGGCTTCTGTCTCTGCGCCACATCGCGATTGATCGCCTGCGTGAGCGCGAGCTGGTAGCCCTGCGTGAGCGCCCTGGCAACCTCTGCGCCACCCTTTCCTCGAATGATCGCGCCTGCAAGATAGGTCGCTAAGAGCCACCCGAGTGCATCAACAAAGAGCGGCGAGAATCGCTCAGCCTCCTCGGTGTGCTGGGTATATCTGAGCGTCGCGTCCTCGCAGTCCGTGTACAGCACGCGCCCGGTGTCTGTGTATTCGATCTCGTAATTCCACGAGTGTTCGCAGAACTTGTCGTCGCTCGAGAAGACGCCGATCGCATGAATCATGTCAGCCGGCAGAGAGTAGACGTGCTTCCAGGCGAAGCTGTCCGCCTTCAACTCGGCGAGCGCCTTGCGACGCGTCAGGAACGTCCAGTTGTGCGCCTCGAAAAGGTTGTTTCTCGCGAGCGGGTAGAGCCGCCGGCAATGATCGGCCTCTGCCGACCCCTCGGGGGGATTCAGCCCCGAGAGCGTCGCCGCATCGCCCACGCGAGACAGCGCCAGATTGCAGATGTCAACTGCGGTACTCATGAGTGTCTCCTTGCTAAAACGGGGGCGCGAGGCCCCCGTCCTAAATCAACCGACTGGCTGATGATCGGCGATTACTGCACTTCGCGCTCGAAGCCTTCAACCTCGGAGAGGTTGTCAACGATGAACGCGTGCACCTTGCCTGCGGCAGTGCCTGCCGGGGTGAACTTCAGACGCATGTAGCGCTTGTGTTCACGCGGGACAGGAATCGCGACCTGCTCGAAGTCGGCAATGGCTTTCGTGGCGAAGGTCGTCTCGAACGTTTCGTTGTCGTCGGATTCCTGCACCTCGACCTTGAGGGACGTGCAGGCGAAGTCCTCACCGGCGCGAACGACGATGAAGTAGTCGCGACCGATGAGACCCATGCGGGGCTTAGCCTGCCCGAAGTCAACGACATTGGCGGACACGCCGGCGGCGAGCGTCTGAGCGTAGCTGAAGACCAGCTTGGCATCCATGATCATAGTGTGATCCTCCTATTGATTAGCGGCCGATGGCGGCGGCGTACTGGCCGAGCACGGCGTTGGGCAGCTTGTGCACAGGCACGCCGTCGTATGCAGAAACCTTGCGGCCGGCGATCGTTTCGATCGTAAGCTGCAGGTTCGGCTTGGCAAGGATCTGCAGGCGCAGAGCCTCGCGGATCGCCTTGGGCATGTACCAGGCGCACTGAGCACCAGCACCATCGGGCAGACGCTCGGAAGCCTTGATCATGAGGGTCTGCAGGTCGGCAACACCGGAAGCGGTGGCGTCGGCCATGAGAGCCGTCACGTCGACGTTGGCGATGCGGATGACCTGATACGGATCCTCAACAGCGAGGCCCATATCCCAGTCGTAGTCGGTGATCAGGCCGCGGAAGCGCTTGCCGTTGGCGTCGTAAACGTCCTGCTCACCGCGGTCAGTCGAGACGAGACCAGCGAGACCCTGATCCGGGTGGATCAGATGCACGAGAGCCTTGTCCCAGTTGATGAGCCAAATGTCCATCAGCTTGTGGTTGGACGGAACAGCCGCACCACCCAGGGCGTCGATCACCTGATCGGACTTCTTCACGTAACGGCAGCCGAAGCCGTCGAAACTCTTCGGATCGTTCTTGAGAGAAGCCTGGAAGACGCGCGTGGCCATGCCGTGAGCGAAGCCGCGCAGATAACGCTCTTCCTGACGAGCACGCCAAGAAGCGCTGTTGTTGTTGCGCTTGAACATCTTCGCATCGATCACGGTATAGGCCGAGAACATGGCCGTCGCGTCGGTGCGGAAGTGGCTGTGAGCCTTGACCGGGTCGACGCCTTCGTTGAACGCATGCGCCTGCAGATCAGGGTACTCCGTCACGATCTCCGTTTTGTTCTGCGTACCGTCGTTGCAAGGCAGGAGCGGAGCCTGGTCAAAAAGCGGCTGGCAGTCAATGAGCGTATGGACAACGGTCGGATCAATCGCCTTGCCGGCATCCATCTCAGCGAGTTCGGCCAGAGTGTACAGGCCGGTCGTATTGGGAACGTAGGGCATAAATTTCTCCTTACGGATTCAGGTTCTTGGTGTTGGGATAGCGTCTGCGGATGTCGTACGGCGCGGGAGCCGCACCACGGTCGCGGAAGAACTGCCCTTCACCGGTCAGCTTGCCGATGCGGTAAAAAAGGCGCACGACTTCAGGATGAGAGTCCAGTCCGGTCTGCTGCATCAGGTCGCGGAACGCAGGCGTCACAAAGCGCCCGTCGTTGAAACCCTTTACGGCCACCTTCAGGTTCTCGTTGAAGGCGGTGCCTCCAAGCTCGGCATCGTTCTTTGTCGCTTCAATGCCCGAGCGTCGAACAGTCGCCACGGCCTCCGCCGGCTGAGATGCCAGCATCGGTGCGATGGCGTCGTAAATCTTCTGCGCCGCCGTGTTGCTCAGGTTGAGCTCCTTGGCTGTCGACAGAAACTTCGAAACGATCGGAGCCTCCTCGGGCTTGACGTCCTTGAAAGCGTCGATCGGTTTGATGTCGTACTTCTCGGGTGCGCCGAGCGTCGGGTTCTCCTCCTTCTTCTCTCCGTCCTTGGGCTGGTCACCCTCGGTCGGCTGAGTCTGAAGCAGGGAGCCCTGTCCCGGATCAGCTGCAGCTGGAGCCGGATTGGCTGCCGGCGCGGTCGTCCCTGCCGGTGCGTTCTGGCTGGTCGCTGCGGCCGGCTGGGCTCCAGTAGCGGGCGCCGGAGCGCCTGCCGCCGGAGTCGGCGCAGGGTTGGCTGCAGGCTGTGGAGCGACTTGCTGACCTGCAGGCTGAGTCACGTTAAGGTTGTTTTGGTCTGTCACCGTCGTGTTCCTCGAGCATAAGTTGGAAATGACGAGCGTCGGCCTTTATGAGCCGAGCCTGCAGAAGCAGACCGACGTTTCGCTGACCCTCGGAAAAGGCCATGGCAAGGGCGTTCGTGTTGAAAGACGAACGCCACACGCCACAGTCACCAAGGAGTCGATAGAGAAAGCGCCTGCCCTCTTGAGAACTCAGAACGAACTGAGCGTCCTCGATTTCCTCGAGGGCGTTAGCTTCCTGTTTGAGAGCGTCGGCCTTACGCCGGCGCTCGGTTTCGAAAACATCGCGCTGTGTCATGCGGGCATTGTCCTAGAGGCATTCGGAATCATCCGAACACCTTTAGGATCAATAGCCCTGCAGCGCGGCGAGCGGAGAGCTCGGTGCCTGGATAGCGGAGAGGTCCTTTCCTGCGCCGGCAATCTGCTGCATCTGGTTGAGCTGAGCCTGCTGCGCCATTGCTTCGTTCCTCGAGTCGCGGATTCTCGCAATGACCTCTTCGCTCCTGAGGAGCTTCGGATCGATGCCGAGCATGTCTGCCAGGCGGCGCAGGTAGGCGTCCGCATCGAGCAGATCGCCGACATTAGCCTCGGGCAGAGCCTGGCTGATGGCGGTGAGCATCTGGAAGAAGTTGGTGTAGCCGTTAAGCGCGGAGGCTTTCTGCGCCAAGGCGAGCACGGAGATGTAGTTCACCGAAAGGCCGGAGCCGACAACGCTCTCAGGGGGCGGTGGAATGCGACCAGCCTGCTCGGCGTAGTCGTAGGCGGCGCTGATGAGCGGAGAGAGAAGCTCGCCGTGGACGCGCTCGAGCACGGGGCCGAGCATGAGCATCTTCTCCTGCTGGAGCTGTTCGACCTCGTAAGCCGTGCGAGTGTCGCGAGCGCTGTTCGAGAGCATCAGGAACAGATCCTTAAAGAACATCGACTCGATCTTCTTCTCGCCTCGCTGCATCATGACATCGAGGTGCTGAAGGTTGAAGTTGACGTTCATTGCCGGCACGATCTGATTGCTCTGTCCGACCTGGGCAACGTAGACGATGCCGCCCGGACGCAGGTCGTGCTCTCGTCCTTCCATCGTGTCCGGCACCTGCAGGGGCGGCCTTGCCATGTAGCCGATGCCGTATGAAGCATCGACCTGCTGCCCCTGCAAAGTCTTGACGAGCGGAAGCGCCTTTGCGCCCACGCCTGTGCCGTAGGTGGCGCCACACTTCACGAGCCAGCGCGGGCAAAGCGCCGGGAAGTGCGTGAAGCCCTCAACGAGCAGGGGCTTGTCGCCAATGTCCTTGCTCGAGTATTCGAAGTGCACCGAGCGCCACGGCATGTTCTCCTGATCGACCTTGTCGGGGTCGCGCTCCATGCGCGGCTCGATCGCTTGGATGATCACGTAGCGCTGCTGTCGCTTGTTGTTGTCGAACGAGTCACGAACAGACTGGCTGACAGCGTCGCGGCCAAAATGGCGGATCATCTGCTCAGCGGTCATGCTGTACTGGTGGAACATCGTCGAAACGTTCCCCTCGTCATCCTCCGCGAGCCAGTACTCGCCAATCGTGAGCGGCTCAAGGTTGATCACAGTGCGCGGGCTCGGGAGTGCTACGACGCAGGCGGTGCCGAAAACAGCAAGCTCGAGGTAGGCCTTGTGCAGTGCCTCGTAGACATTGCTTTGCGCGAAGATCATCTGCAGGATCTCAGTTACGTCCGAGAGCCACGCCTTGACGTCGTAAGCCTCGTCAAGATCGGCATTCATTGTCGTTAGCTGAAACCACGGGCGCGCCGGAGACGTCATGCCGCCCAGCATGCCGGCGGCCAGAGCATCTGCCGCATCTGTCGCGCAGGGGTCGACAATCTTCTCCCACCTATCGTCGCGCACGGCATCCTGAAGTGCGGTTGTCTCAAAGCGACCGCACTCGGGTTCGATGAAGTCGCGCAGATCGCGCCATTCCCTTTCGTACGGAGAGCGCGCCGCCTTGATGTTTTCAAAGCGTGCGCGCAAATCCTTGAGATCAACCGACTCTGCCATGGTTAGCCTCCGAGCAGATTGTTGCCGCCTCCCAGCAGTCCAGCGCCGAGGTCGACGCCCTGGGCTCCGGTCAGGCTCGTACCGCCGAGGCCTGCGCCCGGCGCCGTGTTGGCCTCAAGCAGCCCCATGATGTCAGGGGTTCTGCGGTTCGCGCGGTTCTGATCCTGTTCGGCCTGTTTCGCGGCTTCTTCCGCCTGCTTGGCCTGACGTTCTGCGGCTGCGGCCTGCCGGTCGCCTGCGCGCTTCGAGGAGTATGCCGAGTAGGCAGTTGCCGCTACGGCAGTTACGGCGGCCACGGCTGTGATTGCACCGGACATGTCTCAAATCTCCATCAGTGTGTCGTCGGTCATCTGGCCGACTGCCTCCTCTGGCGAAGAGGCGTTGCTTGCAAAAATGCAGGTGATTGCCGTCGCGCCCAGCGTGCGAAAAGCAGTCTTTCGACCGGCCTCGCACGCCATCACACGGTAGCCCTTCAGTTCCTCGACCCTGTCGCCCACCGTCATTCGGACGTGGCCCGAAACGATGAGGATGGTCGGCAGCTTCATGAGCGCTCCCGTCAGCACGATGCCCTCCGGGACGTATAGCGTCCTGCAGTAGCAGCCTGCATGAAGCAGGTTCTCGCGCTCGAGGCGCACCTGCGGCAGGCTCTTGAGGAAATCCTCAAACTGCCGCACGGCCACCAGGGCGCCAGTCGTGCATGCCGGCACGGTGCTCATGCCTCCTCCTTCGCAGGCAGGAAGAAAGTCGTGTTCGTGTGCCTCGCAGTCAGCTGCAGAAGGCGCTCGAAACGACTGCCTGCCGGAGCGGTCACGTAGACCCCTGCCGCCTTGCGCGAGAAGGCTACTTCCCGAGCGTGCGTGAGCAGCGCCCTGCCTACTCCCTTATGCCTGTAGCCGGGATCGCAGAAGATGCTTTCCACAACGACAAGCGGCATGCCGGCGTAGTGCGGCACCGCAGTGACGAGCAGCAGGACAAAGCCCACCAATTTCTCGCCGTCATACGCGCCGAGGACAACCAGCTGTCCCAGCTCGTAAAGCCTGCGGTATTGCTCAACGTCAGGCGGCGGCACGTCGCCGAAGGCCTTGTTGGCGCACTCCTTGCGGTAAGCGTCAATAAGGGCTTCGAGGTTCGGGTCGCCGAAGAACTCGCTGTGCGTAAGGGCTCGAACGTCAATCATGCGGGCATTCTCCATGGTGGTCGACGAATCATCCGAACTACCAGCGTCTCGCGGGCACAGCCTGGTATCGGCTGCGGCCGCTCTCCGCGCTGGCTCGCTCGCGGGCACGGCGCAAGGCAGGAGCCGAGAGCAGGCTCACGCGCCTTGCGAAGGTGAGAGCGAGCGCGTCGCCATCGTCTGGCGAGCGTCCGATGCGGGCCTTGGTGTCGTCCTTCCTCTCGAGCTGGAGCTGCATCTTGGGCGTCCACTGATACTCGGGCGCCGTGAGGTCTTCCCTCAGCTGCTCGTCATAGTCGAGACAGCCGCCGCCCTTGAGCCAGTCGCGCATCAAGGACCACATCTCCGAGCGTTTGTTGAAGTACTTCTCTGACTCGTCGGCCTTCGAGCCGAAGTTGATGCCGGCAACGTACTGCGCGTAACCGTTGTGCGTGAGGTAGTCGACGGGCGACGCGCCCACGCCCGTTTCGTCCACGTTGCAATAGACGGTGTCGACCTGCAGCGTCTCGAGCGCCCAGTCGATCACGCGTGCAATCTGCGCGCCGAACTGCCATCCGTCGAGCTCGCGGTACCGCTCGCGCTTGGGCACTGCGTTGCCGACGCGCACGACGATCGTGCTCGCGTCGTCGCCAAAGCGGGCCACGTCCGCGCCGATGAATGCAATCGTGTCGCGCCTGGCATCGTAAGGCGGCTGAGGTCTCGCCATTGCCGCCTCGACAAGCTCGGTCGCGATGAGCTGGTTCGAGCCCTGCCCGGGAAACTCGCCCTTCACACGGATCTTGAAGAAGTCGCTGTCCTCGCCATAGGCGTCCGCCCATTCTGCGATCGTGTCCTTGTTCGGCAGCTGGCACGCACGGGAGTCGACGGTTCGCAGGATCCAGCGCTCACGCTCGCGGTGGAAGCAATCGTAGAAGCGTCCGCTGTTCTGCGTGGGGTTGCCGAACGCAAAGAAGAACGGCTCGCCGTCAGTGAGGCCGCCCTCTGCCACCTCCCAGATCTCACGCGGGATGCCGGAGGCCTCGTCGAAGATGTAGAAGCTCGAGGAGTTCGCGGCGTGCTGGCCGGCGAAGCTCTCAGCCTCCTCCTTGCGGCACGTGACGCCAGCGACGAACCAGTCGTCAGGGCTGAACCTGCAAGTCATCCGCATGTTGCCCTTGCCCTGGTTGATCGTGAACCAGTCCGCATTGATGAGCTTGCGGGACCATGCCGCGATGCGCGCCCATGTCTTCGTTGAGAGCTGGACGGCCGTGTTGGCTGTCACCGTCCCCTGGCAATACGGGCGGGTGCTCATGATCCAGTCGACGAGCCAAGCGGTAAGGGCTGACTTTCCGACGCCGTGACCGGACGACACTGCCGTGCGCAGCGCCGGCACAGCATGCACGCCGTCGAACGCCTGCGCTCGGACCTTCTTTCCGATCTCGTCGAGAAGCTCGCACGCCCAGAGATCCGGACCGTACTTGCAGTTGGGGAAGCGGCTGGCGTACGGCTCGGGGATCCTCACGAGCTGCAGAGAGGGGTCTGTGTCCCAAGGGTACGCGGCGATCACGAACCCCAAGGGGTCGTACATGTACGTGCCGAGAAAGTCGGCCATCTCGACGTCAGGGTTGCTCACTTGCCCATCCTCTTGCGTGCCAGGGCGAGCGCGGCCGCGCCGCCGCTCACCTTCATGTCGACCTTGTCAACGAACATGCCCAGGTGCTTGCCGATCAGGGCGAGCGATTGGTTCGCGGCCTTCGCGTCGAACACGTACAAGCCCGTCTCCTCTCCGTCCTTGTTTCGAACGGGAACAGCCTGCATGCAGCGGTCCTTGATCTCGATGAGGTCACGCAGGACATCGTCAGCCGTAATCCGCACGCGTTTGGCCTGAGCCTTCTTGGCGTCTTCGACCGCCTTCTGAATGCTAGGTTTTGCTACCAACTGGGCCGCCATCTTCGGGTGATAGCCGGCACGGATCGCGGCCTGCGTGGCGTTGAGGTCGACGAGATACTCCTCGACGAACTTCTCCTGCTTCGGTGTGAGCTTTCTCATTTCCTCCTCACTTCGACGCCGATCTGCTGGCATCGGATCTTTCCTTCAATGATTTCCGCAACAGTCGACTTAGGCATCTCCATCGCCTGCGCGATACGGCCGTAAGAGAGGCCGTCGTCGCGCAGCTGGTGCACAAGCTCGATCTCTCTGTCGGTGTAGCGTGCCTGCGGATGACTCTGGCCGATTCTGTAGCCTCTCTCGTTGCGCGTTACTTCCATCTGAACCTCTCTGGACATGCAGCGCGCACAGCCCTGATCGCCTCCTCGATCTCGGCCACGCGGGCCAGCCCCTTGAAGAGCCGGGCGCGGCGCGCGGCCTCTTCCAGGCGTTGCTGCGCGGCCGGCGGCAAAAGGGTGTGTTGCTGCCCTGCCGATGGGCCTGCGACACATTGCGACACATTTGAGGCTGTTTTCATAACTTTCTCATGTATACACATATGGAGAGTCTTAAAAAGGGGTGTAAATGCGTCGCAATGTGTCGCACGGAAATTTTTCTGCCGTTCGACTTTTACGAAACGCCCGAAAATGCGTTGCAACGCGTTCGACTTTCCGGAAAATTTTTCCCATTTCACGCACTCCACTTTTTTATTTCGGAAAATCCTCGCCGTTTTCGACACCCGGCTCTCGCAGGCCTATGCCGAAGAATCCGCGCGTCCTTCGATCGATCTGACCGCTCCGAAAGCCCTTCGAAGCCAGCGCGCGCCCCAGCGCGTTTTGCGAGCTCAGGTACTTTTCAGTGCCGACGCTTGACGCATACGCCCGCCACGAATTGAAAAGCGCCTTGCTTGCCGCTTTCTCGTTCGGGTCAACAACGCAGCAGGTCTCGATCCACTCGGCCGTGAGGTCCATCTCGGTGCGGTACTTGTTGCGCGCAGCCTGCACTTCCGGCGCCAGTTTCAGCCCTTCGCGCTGATACCTGAGCGCGCCCTCGAGCATCCAGTTGAGGATGCCCGGCAGCTCCTCCTTAAGCCTCGAGGTCCTGTGGCTGTCCCGGGATTCCATGTCGAACTTTTTGTCGAATGGGATGGGCGCGAGGCGCCTCCAGATGCCCTCGTCCATGCCCTTGACTAGGGGCAGGTGGTTGGTCGGCATCCAGATCGCGCACACGGGCTGGTACTCGGTCGACGCCTTCGCGTAGAGGCCGCGAGCCTTGACGCTCTCGCCGCCCGTCATGGACTTGATCGTGCCCTCCTTGAGGGACATGTCTTGGTTGGGCTCCTCGACGTAAACCATGCGCTTGCCCATGAGCTCAAGCAGGTCTGCACGTGCTCCGCCCGCCGTACCCTTGCTGGCCCCGAGGAACGTATCGGAAGCGCCCATGCAGCTGTACCCGCCGAGCGCCGAGCGGATCGTATTGAGGATCGTGCTCTTGCCGTTTGCGCCGTTCCCGTACAGGATGAAAAGCAAATGCTCCACAGGGTCGCCGAGCATCGTGTAGCCGATTGCCGTCTGGAAGAAGTCGATCAGCTCGCGGCGTCCCAGGAAGACCGCGTCAAGCGTCTCCCGCCAGAGCGGGCATTTGGCGGTCGCGTCATAGCAAACCGGCGTGTGCTGCGTGAGCAGATCCTTTGGGTTTCCCGACGTGCTGAAGGATCCCGTGCGCAGGTTGAGCACGCCGTTGCCGCAGACAAACAGTTCAGGGTGCTGATCGAGTTCGGCCGACGTATGCAGGATCCCCGGCCGAGACTTGAGGATGTCAACCATATGCTTGTACATCACGTAGCGCTCGCTCGCGGCGACGAATTTCGAGGCCTCCTGGCTGGTCGGCACGCCCTTGGGCATCAGCTTTTTGCGCAGCTCCTCGATTGTCTGCGCAGCGTACTGCTCGATCTGCTCGTCGCTCACGCACTCCCAATGGGTGGCGGCCCATGAGTACCACTGCGTCGTGTCCGACATGCGCATGACGCCAGCGCCGTAGATGTCTTCCATCCGCAGCGCGTTTCCGTATTCGGTGAACGGATGCTCCTGGCGTTCGGCAGCATGCGGCAGCGCCCGCTCGACCTGCTCCTTGGGCAGGGCGACGCCCGTGAGCTCCTTGAATCGCTGTTGTGCCTTGGCAATGAAGATCAGCCGGTTGGCCGGGTCGGCCACCAGCGTGCTTCCAACGATCTCCATCAGCGTGCCGCCGTCTGTCGCCGTCTCCAGCGATGCGAGCGCGGCCTCGATCTCAGCCTGACGGGCCTGCCGGTCGCGCCTCTTTCTCTCCTCGCCCGCGAGCTTGATGATCGTGCGCGCAGTGGCCGGCCTGATGTCGCCATTCGTGTGCTGGCCGAAGGTCTTCCACTTCTCGACGCACTGATCGGGGTCATACTTGGTCGAGCCTGCACTCCAGGCGTCCCACAGCTCGAACCCGGCCTCGCCGAACTGGTGCTCGAGCGCCTGACCGATCGTGATCCACGTGTCATATGCGTCCGAGCTGATGAAAGCGAGATCGGCCTGGGCCTTCTCGACGGTGTAGTCCGCGAGCTTCTCCTGATAGACCGCTGCGCTTAAGGCCGAGCCCGAAGGAGTGGCGGACCCAGCCTCGCGTGCAGCTGTCTGCACCTGCATCCCGGCAGCACGGCACAGCTCATCGAACCGGGCCATGTACCGCTGCAGGTCGTCAACCGTCACTACAGGGATCTCATCGACCTTGAACTCGGTGAGCCCGCCCATCAGGTCTGTCCACTCGTACGGCTTGCCCGTTGCCGGATGGATGCCGTATGCGACGAACTGCTGTCCTTTCGCGAGGAGCTCAAGCTGATGCTTGTCATCAGTGCCCGGCGTGTTGTATACTGCGGTTGACATTTTGCGAATGTCTTGTGTCGCGAGCCGTACTACGGCAAGCGTTTTCGGGGCTCTTCCCACTCGTATGGGAACGGCCCCTTTTTCTTGCTCGAGCATCTCGACCATGGCCTGCGAGATACTCTCGTCGGTCGAGTCGATGTCAATCGCAACCACGTTGCCGCAGATGATGCCGACGCCGGCCCCAGCGTACTTGGAGCAGTCATCAGCAGTCAGTCTCTGGTTGGTCCAGTCGCGCAGGATGGGCGCCTTGGCGCCCGGCCGTATGGGGGTGATCTGATAGCCCATGGCGATGAGCGTTGGTCCCAGTGATGCAAAGTCTTGCGTCATGTTGTCCTCTTTTAGTACCAAACCGGATTGCCGAAGATGTCGCGCATCGGGCATGCGGGATTGTTTGGCGCAAGCTCCCGGATGTGGATCACGCCTGGCAGCGGGCGTGCCATTCGCGCCTTCGCGAGTTCTTCCTTGAGCTCCTCGTTACGTGCGCGCGCCCACGCCAGCTCGTCCTTGAGCGCTTCGATTTCCTCACGCTCGAGCTTCTCGTCGATCATCTCGATCGTTCGTGCCACGCCGTCGTAAACCGTGGCCTCTTTTGCGAAGAGCTGCGTGATCATCGGGACGTTGAAGCTGAGCGCGAGCTTCACGGTCTCGTCGTCGAACAGCGGCTCGTCGAGCGGCTTGTGGTGGTCCAGGTAGTGCTGCAGGTACCACCTCGCCTTCTGAAGATCCTCGAGTTCGTTGTTTTTGTAGGGCGCGCGGAGGATGTACTTCGCGGCGTTGCCGAGACAGAAGCCGAGCCTTGAGGTGAGCTCAATGACCTCGTGCTCGTACCGGCAATAGTGTTTGGGATGGTTGATGTTGTCGTATTCGGTCATGGGTTAGCCTCGAGAGGGTTGTTCTTGCGGCTGTTGCGCTGCAGTCTTCCGCGTCAGTTCGCGGTCGGCCAATTGAATGAGCGCCACGCCGGTGTCGTAGCGGACGCTCGTCTTGCCTGCAGCCAAGCGGCTTACTGTGGCCTGACTGATGCCGAGCTCGGCGGCGATACGGGTTTGGCTCACGCCTTTACGGCGGAGATCAGTGATGAGTTGTTTGAACATTTTCCTGTTTCGACAACAAATGCAATTTTCATAGTCTAGGCATAGTATGCAATTTTGAACAACTTTGTGCAACAATACGTACCCCACAACGCAACACGGAGACACGGAATGACGAAAGACAACGGACTCGCCGTCGTGAAGGCAATCGAGGCGTTGATGACCGAGAAAGGCGTAAACGCCGCAACAGTGGCCGATGCCACCGGTATCGAGCGCTCGTCCCTGAGCCGCATCCTCAACGGCAAGGTGAAGAGCCCCAGACGAGCCACGCTCGCCGCCCTGGCGAAGTACTTTGGCGTGAGCTACGACGACCTGCGTACAGGCGCAGTAAATGCCGACTACACTGAGCTCGGCGCGCTAAAGACTCTGCCTATTGAGCTAGCCACAGACGAACGTCTGGCCAAGATGGCGCTCATGTCGTATGACGCTACAGGGTCCTTCGACGATGCCTACGACGCTACCAAATCCAAGTGGGTACAGGCCCCGCCGGATCCGGACATCGAAAGCGCCCTTTCTGACGACGTGGCCATCATCGCCTATCAGGCTCACGGAGGCGCCATGGCGCCGATCGTTTGCGACGGCGATCTGGTGTACGTACGCCTGTTCAATAGGGAGGACTGGGCCTGTCAGGATGGCGATATTGTTCTTATCAACGGCCCGCGCGGAGGCCAGATACGACGCGCCGTCCGCGGTGAGCAGGGGTCGCCCTTCACGCCGCTGTCCGATTACGAGTGGTTCGTGCAGGCTACCGCCCCCGACTGGCCGGATCGGCAGCTGACCCGCATCGAGTGCGCGGATATCCTCGGCCGCGTGGTCGGTCTCTACCGTAAGCTCTAACGCTTTACATTCCCGTCCCAACAGCCCGCCAACCGGCGGGCTTTTTTGTCGTTTGTTGCTTTTGTTGTTGATTCAGATCAAATTCTTTGCGCTCCGGTTGTTGCTTTAGTTGCTTTTCAAAATTGCATAAATTATTGTTCCGCCTATCGATAGTTGCGCTAGCAGAACAATAAGCGCAACAGCAAAGCAACCGAAACACGGAGACACGAAGATGACGTCCACCTGGATCAAAAGAATTCCGAAGCACGTGGAGGAAACCCTGAAGGGTCATGCCGAACTGTGCTACCGGGCCCCCAATGGCAAGCAGATCAGCGCCGGTTACACGATCCGCATCTGGCCGCGCAACAAAGCCCAGTCTGCAAACGAACTGTCCAAGGAAGTCGGCGAAGTCCTCAATTGGGCTCGTCGTCACTACGCCACGTGTGAAGTCCTGCACCGCCCCGCCCATCGTCGCAGCGAACGCTACGCGATCGTGACGATCTTCGATCCCGTTATGCACAAGCTCGAGCCTTTCGTTGACTCCAACGGCGGCGTTTGGCCGACGTTCTGCGCCTAGCCAGGAGGCACGAAAATGACACGCTCACCGATTGCCAGCAAAATCGAACGGCTGTTAAAGGCCCGCAACGAAACCGTTAATGCCGCGGCCGTCGCCTCAGGCATCAACTTTTCAACCCTTTCTCGGATCCTTTCCGGAGACATCCAGCGTCCCCGGAAGGCGACGATCCGGCTCCTGGCTGAGCACTTCAACGTGGCCCCCTCCTTTATCGAAGGCGATTCCGACGAACCGGCCAACGCATTGTTGTTTGTTCAGCCCAAGACGGCCCCCTCTAAGGCCGATCAGATTCAAGCGATCTACGACCGCCTTACTCGCCTTCAGGACGACCTGATCGAGGTCTCCGAGGATCTCTACGAAATCTTCAACGGCGAGCCCGACGAGGACGGCCCCGTGGCCCAGAGGCTCAATGCCGCGCACGAGGCGCTCGAGGACATCTGGTCCTCTGACGACTTTGACGCCGTTTTCTTCAGCCTCACCCGCGCTCGCGCACTGGCCGAAAAGGAGGAGGCCTAGCAATGATGAAACTCCGGAACATCCCCCGCAACCATCTTGTTGTCCTGACGCCCTGCTCCGCAAAGGTCGTGCAGCAGGACGAGTTCCTCATCGATCTGTTCGATACGGCAAGCTATGCCACGCTGCAGGAACTATGCAAGCCCATGAGCGTCATGAACCGCCTCGAGGATCTGACGTACAGCCTCTCTCGGAAAAACCGCCGCGAGGCCACCCTGGTCGAGATCAACGCCATCGCCCACACAGTCGGCATGCACGCCTGCGCCAGCTACTACGACGCGTTTGTGTTCGTCGAGTGCTCGGACGAGATCGGCGGCATCGAGGTCGACTGGCGCGCCCGTCTGGCTGCGCTCAACGACATCGCCTGGGAGGCCAAATGACAGTCAGCGAATTCATTACCGCGCTCGTGGCGCTCGCCCTCGCGCTCGCCCTTGTCTTCGCCCCGCCGCTCTGGTGGCTTACGGACGCACAGAAGGCCGAAGTGGCCGAGATGGTTGTCGCCGAGTACGGCTCAGCACCTTCTTTTCTCAAATAACTCTCAAGGAGAACACACCATGCTCGAACAAGCAATTGCTGAAAACACTGCCGCCATCCGGGAACTGATCGCCGTCCTCATCAAGGACAGCGGCGCGATCGTCCGGGCTGATGCTCCCCGAGCCGAGTCTCAGCCCGAGAAGGTCGAGGCCCCTAAGGTCGAGCCCGTGAAGGCCGAGGCCCCTAAGGCTGAAGCCGCACCGGCTCCCGCTCCCACCGCCACGGTCTCCGCCGACGAGGTCAAGGCCAAGTTCATGGCCGCCGATCGCGATCACAAGCTCGCCGCTCTGAAGTCAATCGGCGCCGCCCGTTTCTCTGATGTGAAGCCCGAGCAGTTCGCTGCCCTTGCTGCCGCACTGGAGGCTTAGTCATGTCGCACGCATTCCTTTCCCCGTCAGCCGCACATCGCTGGATGCTCTGCCCCGCCGCTCCTACTGCGGAGTCGCTCTTCCGCGAGGAGGAGTCCGAGTACGCCGCCGAGGGCACCCTTGCGCACGCATGGGCAGCGCACAGCCTGCAGCCTGATAAGCACCCGGCGCCAGACGAGAAGCTCTCCGATGAGCAGATGGCATATGTGCAGTCCTACGTGGACTTCGTGCTCGAGAATACCGACGACTTCCGCGAGATCGAGCTGCCGCTCGACCTCTCCACGGTGGCCGGCCTTGAGGGCCGCGGCACTGCCGACTGCGCCGCAATGGACGGCACGACGCTCAAGATCATCGATCTCAAGTTCGGACAGGGCGTTGTCGTGAACGCGGAGAAGAACCCCCAGCTCATGATCTACGCGGCCGCCGCGGTTGACTACTTCGACCTGCTTGCGGAAGTTGAGAAGGTCGAGCTCACGATCTTCCAGCCGCGCACCGTGCCGGCAAACGTGAGCCAGTGGATCATCACCCGCGACGAGCTCGACCGCTGGGTCAACGACGAGCTTAAGCCCGCGGTTGATGCCGCAATCGAGGCTCGCCGGCAGCACCAGACGAACAACGGCCGTGTCGAGGGCGCCCTCTTCAACCCGGGCGCCGTCCAGTGCCGCTTCTGCCGTGCGCGCGGCAACTGTCCCATCCAGGCGCTCGCCTGCATGTCCGCCGTCACCGGCAAGCCGGTCGCAGGCGACGTGCTCGTGAACATCGCCTTCGGCGAGCCGAAGTACATCGCCGACTATTACGGCAAGCTGGAGCTGGTCGAGCAGTGGGTCAAGGCCGTCAAGGAGCGCGCGCTGTCCATGCTGCAGTCCGGCCAGGAGCTGCCGGGCTACAAGCTGGTCGCCGGTCGCAAGGGCGCACGCGCCTGGAGCGATCCGGATGCAGCCGAGCAGATGCTGAAGACTTTCAAGGTCAAGCTCGAGGACCGCTACACCTTCAAGGTCATCAGCCCGACGCAGGCCGAAAAGCTCTTCAAGGCCGGCACGATCGGCGAGCGCCAGTGGCCGAAGCTGCAGAGCCTCATCACCCAGTCCGAGGGCGCTCCGACGATCGCTCCCGCGTCTGATCCTCGTCCTGCCCTCGAACCGGCGAAGCCCGAATTCAAGGACTTGGACGCAACAACCTCAACCGAGTATCCACCCTTCTAACACCGAAATAAGGAAACAATCATGAGTCAGATTCTCGAACTTCAAGGCCGTCTCTCTTTTGAGCACATCTTCAAGGCTTCCGCAGGTCAGAACGGCGGCGACCCCAAGTTTTCTGCGTCGCTTCTCTTTGAAAAGGGCGGCACGATGGAGAACAAGGTCAACGCCGCCATCGAGCGCGTCGCTGCTGAGCGCTGGGGCGCCAAGGCCGCACAGATCCTTGCGGGCCTGCGCGCTCAGGACCGCGTCTGCCTCCATAACGGCGATCTGAAGACCTACGACGGCTACGCCGGCATGAGCTACATCGCTGCCTCCAGTCCCAACCGGCCTGCTGTCGTCAATCGCCGCGGTCAGCCGGTTGCTGAAAGCGACACCGTCGGCCGTCCTTACAGCGGTTGCTACGTGAACCTTTTCGTCGAAATTTGGGCGATGGACAACCAGTACGGCAAGAGGATCTGCGCGACCTTGCGCGGCGTCCAGTTTGTCAAGGACGGCGACAGCTTCGCCGGCGGTGCGGCTCCGATGAAGGCCGGCGACTTCTCTGATCTCGGCGACGAAGACGACGACCTGATGTAAGGAGCATGGGCATGCCGATCATCTACGCCGACCTCGAGACCCGCTCCCGCCGCGACATCCGATACGGCTCCTACGCTTACGCTGAGGACTGCGAGGTCCTGCTTTGGGCGTTCGCCGTGGACGATGGCCCGGTGCATGTGTGGGACCTCACCAGCGGCGCCGACATGCCCGATGAGCTCCGGCAGGCACTCGACAATCCGCAGAGTACGAGATGGGTGTGGCACAACGGCGCGAACTTCGACTGCACCGTGCTGGCCCGCGCCCGCAACGTGCATGTGGAGATCCCGATCGAGAGCGTGGATGACACCATGGTCATGGCCTACAGCCATGGCCTGCCCGGCGCCCTTGGCACGCTCTGCGACGTCTACGGCCTTGCCGCCGATGAGGCCAAGGACAAGGACGGCCGCAGGCTCGTGATGAAGTTCTGCAAGCCGAGAGACGGCGAGTGGCGCGACCGGCTGACCGACCCCGAGGACTGGTTCCGCTTCGTCGAGTACGCAAGGCGCGACGTCGTATCCATGCGCACGCTCTACAAGAAGTTGCCGCGTTGGAACTGGCGCGACTACGACCGCGAGCTCTTTGCGATCGACCGCCGCATCAACGACCGCGGCATGCTGATCGACACGGACCTCGCCCGTGCGTGCGTCGCCCTGGCTGACACAACCAAGGCCCGGAACGATGAGCGCACCCGCGAGCTCACAGGCGGGCAGGTCTCTGCCGCCACCCAACGAGACGAGATGCTGCGCCACATCTGCGCCGCCTACGGCGTGACGCTTCCCGACCTCACGACGTCAACGGTCGAGCGCAGGCTCTCGGATCCGGATCTGCCGCAGGCGCTGAAGGACCTGCTTCTCGTGCGCCTGGCATCGAGCAAGGCAAGCGTGTCTAAATACAAGATGCTCCTCTCGGCAGTCTCTTCCGACAACCGCCTGCGCGGCGGTCTGCAGTTTCGCGGCGCCGCGCGCACCGGGCGGTATGCCGGCAGGCTCTTCCAGCCGCAGAACTTACCGCGCCCGACGCTCAAGCAATGGGTGATCGACGCCGGCATCGAGGCCATCAAGGCGGGCTCGCCCGACCTCGACCTCATCGCCGACGAGGTGGAGCTCATGCGCTCGTGCCTGCGCGGCTGCATCGTCGCTCCCGAGGGACAGCAGCTGGTGGTCGCCGACCTCTCGAACATCGAAGGCCGGATGCTTGCCTGGCTCGCGGGTGAGCAGTGGAAGCTCGACGCCTTCCGCGCTGCCGATGCCGGCAAGGGCCACGACCTCTACAAGCTCACCTACGGCCGCACCTTCGGCGTCGACCCCGCGAGTGTCACCAAGGCGCAGCGCCAAGTCGGGAAAGTCGAGGAGCTCGCGCTCGGCTACCGCGGCGGCGTAGGCGCGTTTCTCACGTTCGCCACGGCATACAGGCTCGACCTCGACGCCCTGGCTGTGCATGTGAAGGACGCGCTCAGCCCGGACGCTTACGCACGCGCCGATGACATGTGGGACTGGTACCGCGAGAAGAAGCTTACGCGGGGCCTCAAGCGCGAGACGTTCGTCGCCATGGAGGCGATCAAGAACGGCTGGCGTGAGGCGCACCCCGCCATCACACGGTTCTGGCTCGCGCTCGAGGGCGCGGTGCGGCAGGCCATGAACGGAGTGCCGACCCGAGTCGGACACGTTGTCATCGACCGCAAGGGCGCATGGCTGCGCATGCGCCTGCCGTCGGGCCGCTTCATCTGCTATCCGGGCGCGCAGCTCGAGGACGGCGGGGCCGGTGTCGGCGTCTTCAGCTACATGGGCGTGAACCAGTACAGCCGCAAGTGGGAGCGCATCCACACCCACGGCGGAAAGATCAGCGAGAACCTCACTCAGGCCGCGGCCTATGACGTGCTCGCCGAGGCCATGCCCCGCATTGAGGCTGACGGCTTCCGCATCGTGCTTTCCGTGCATGACGAATTCATCACTGAGGCCGGCATGGACCGCACGAGCAAGGAGCTTGCGCGCCTTATGGCGACGCCGCCCGCTTGGGCTCCCGATCTGCCGCTCAACGCGGCTGGATTTGAGGCTCTGCGATACAGGAAGGACTAGCGATGAACAAGACCGTACCAAACCGCTGGCAGGTTCTCGACGAACTGCTCGCGCAGCAGGACTGGTGCAGCCGGCGTGATCTCGTCATCGGCACTGGCCTGTCTGAGCAGTCTGTGAGCTATGCGTTGCGCGATCTCATCCGAGGCCACTTGGTTGAGACCGACACCGACATCCGCGCTCTGCCCGGAAAGGGCAGCAACATCCAAGTCCGCGGGATCAACGTCTACCGCGCAATCATTCGGAGGATCAAATGACGCCCGAAGGAAAGAACGTCAACCTGCTGCGCCGTGAGGTGAAACGCCTCGGCGGCATCGTCAGGAAATGTCACTGGGAAGGCGTCCGCGGTGCGCCTGACCTCTTCATCATGCTCCCCTGGGGCTTCCACTGCTGGGTCGAGATGAAGGCCCCGGACGGCCGCCTCGCGCCCCACCAGGAGCGGGAGATCGCTCGCATGCGAAAGGCCGGCTGCACCGTGCTCGTGCTCTTCACGCGCCGGGACGTCGAGGCCTTCGTGCTCGATCTCTACGAATGGCAGAGGGAGGTCTGTGATGTCTAAGACCTTCAAGCCCTGGCCGTACCAGGAGAAGATGATCGAGTTCGCGCTGCTGCACGAGCGCTGTGCCCTGTTCGTCCCGATGGGGATGGGCAAGACCAGCGCATCGCTTGCCATCGTGCGCGAGCTTCTCGACCTATGGGGCAGCACGCCCGTGCTCGTCGTGGCGCCCCTTGCCGTCGCTCGTGCGACATGGCCCTCCGAGGTTGAGAAGTGGGAGCAGTTCAAGGACATCCGCGTCTCCGCCATCGTGGGCAACATGCGCGAGCGGTATGAGGCCTGCCGCAAGGACGCGGACCTCTATGTCATCAACTACGAGAACCTCCCCTGGCTCGCGCTGCAGATCAAGGCGAAGGTGCTCACGTGGCGCTGGAAGACCGTGATCGCCGACGAGAGCACGCGCTTGAAGTCCTTCCGCAAGAACGGCGGCAGCAAGCGTGCAAGGGCCCTCGCTCGGTTCGCCGGTCAGCTCGATCGATTCATCGCGCTCACCGGCACGCCGTCTCCGAATGGCCTCGAGGACCTGTGGGGGCAGCTCTGGTTCGTGGACGCGGGCCTACGCCTCGGCGCGAGCTTTACGTCCTTCCGCGATCGCTGGTTCTCTCCGCTGCAGGTCGGCGCTGACGCGCACGCGGTCCAGTGGATCCCGCGCCTGCATGCTGCGGACGAGATTCAGGAGCGCATCAAGGACGTGTGCCTCTCGATCCGGGCGGAGGACTACTTCGACCTGAATCAGCCCGTCTTCGTCTCGCGTGTCGTACGCCTGCCGGAGGAGGCCGCCCAGACCTACCGCGCCATGGAGCGTGAGCTCTTCGTGCAGCTCACGAGCGGCGAAGAGGTCGAGGCGGCCAACGCCGCGGCCAAGTCCGTGAAGTGTCTGCAAATTGCAAGCGGGGCACTCTATACGGACATGGACGGCACTTGGGCTCCGGTTCATGACGCGAAGCTCGACGAGTTGGAGTCGATCGTGAACGAGGCCGGCGGCGAGCCGCTTCTTGTGGCTTACCAGTTCAAGTCCGACCGCGAGCGGATCCTCGCAAGGTTCCCACAGGCGCAGGCGTTCGACGGCTCGCGGGCAATGGTCGACGCGTTCAACGCCGGACGGGTGCCGATGATGCTCGTGCATCCGGCAAGCGCCGGCCACGGCATCAGCCTGCAGGACGGATCGAGCAAGCTCGTGTTCTTCAGCCAGTGGTGGGACCTCGAGCAGTACCTGCAGGTCATCGAGCGTATCGGACCCATGCGTCAGCTGCAGGCGGGACACCCGCGCGTCGTGACGGTCTACTCGATCGTCGCCAAGGACACGATCGACATCGTTGCCATGAGGGCCAAGAACAGCAAGAAGACTACGCAGGACGCTCTGCTCGAATACCTGCGTGAGAAGGAGGCTGGACATGCCGAAGAGTAAGAAACCGCGCAAAGCGTACGTGCACCGCATGCGCCCTACCTACGCGCAGGTTCTGCCGCGGCGCCACATCGACGGCCTCAAGGAGCTGTTCGTGAATATCGCGTTGATCGTGGAAGTCAAGCTGCCACGCGGTACGTGCACGATCGAGGATGTCCGCATGATGCGCGACTACCTAAACCTCGGCACAACGCTTCTGCACCTCGGACATCACATCCGTCCCGACCTTGCTACTGAGGTGGAGGCCGACTGGCGGCGCATGTCGGATGCATTCGCGGCTTTCTACAAGCGGTCCAACAGCGGGTGCTTTACCTGTTACGCGCAGGAGATCACGGCCCTGCGTGATGGGTTCGCGCTTGTCGACGAGATCATCAAAGAAGAGTTCGAGCGCGAGCCGGCTTGGGTTCTCGACTGTTTCTACGGCGTCACGCACTTTCTTGAAGGCCGAGGCACCGGCCGCGTGACGGTTGAGATGAGTGCTGTTGAAAAGAGGATCGAGCTGATCCGATCAAGACGAATCAATCCCTGGGAGAAGACCAAATGACCATTCTTTATCAATTTTTGAACCGCGACGAGGACATCTATCTGACCCGCGCTGCGGTCGACATCATCAAGCACTACGGCTGGGAGCATCAGGCCTTAAAGCTTCTGGAGGAGGCTGGCGAACTCATCGCCGCGTCCATGCGCGCATACAACGACCAGACAGAGAAGAGTAATGCCCAAGCGCGTGAAGAGTTGGCGGACGTCATCCTCATGCTCGAGCAGATTGTCGGATCATTGAGCGCCAAGGAGGGCCGCAAGCTGGCCGAGATCGTCATGGCGAAGGCCGACAGACAGCTGCGCCGCATGAGCCAGGAAAAGGAGCGCGAGGCCGCTCGAGATATTGGGCACGGGTTCTGAAGGAGGTAACCATGGGAAACGAAACATTGATCAGTTGCGCCGAGTTCCGCAAGGCGTTCGGCATCAGTGCGACGACAGAAAAGGTGCTGCGGCGCAAGGGCCTCCTGCCTCGGCTCCCGATCAAGCGCGGACGCACGAGCTACTACACAAAAGAGGCCGTCCGAAAGTTCGACGAGTTCCAAAAAAAGCAGTCGAACATGACACAGGTTCTTTGAGATAAAATGAGAGCCGACAAAAGAAACCCCGTCGAAATAAGTCGACGGGGTTTTTGTTATCGTTTTCATGACCCAATTTTGTGGACAAAAGAAAAATACATATATAAAACAATGAACTACAAATTACGAGTCCTGATTAGAATAAATTTCCTATTAACTCTATGAATTTTCTAGGAATGCCTTAAAAGTTAAATAAAAACAAGGAAATCGATGCAATCGAAAGTCGGCTAAAACGGGCGGAGATTGTCTAGAATGCTCCACGAGTTGCAGATCAGGTCACAAATTTTTGTGACCCAATTTTGTGGACGAACAGGAGCAAAGAGATGAAAAAACCGATGGAGCGGGTTGCGCCCAATCTGTATGTCAAAACGAGGGACAACGGCAAGCGGTTCTACGTCGTACGCTGGATGTCTGAAGGCGTGGCGTGTGAGCGCTCGCTCGGAACAGTCGAGACGCTGACGCTCAGACAGGCGAAGGCGCAGGCCGGAGCCGCAATCCTTAAGGGTAAGGCGGAGCGCAGACAGAGCGTTCCGACCTTCGGCGATATCTACGAGCAAGCACTGGCAGATCGTGAGCGAATCGCGCAGTGGCGCGGCAAGCACACCGGTTCGCTGAAGCGGTCAGCCGTCAGGATGTACGCCCTCGAGCGACTGGGGCGCCTGCGAGTGGACGCGATCAACAGGGATGATGTGCTGGCCGTCCTTCGCCCCATATGGGAAACGAAGCCCGTGCAAGCGAGCGCGCTGCGTATCACCCTGACCCTGATCTTCCAGTGGTGCATCGCTCACGGGTATCGATCGGATGACCCTGCAGCCTGGAGAAGCAATCTCGCTCTGTTTTTGCCGGCCACTGAGAAGATCCATACACCCGTGCACCATGCCGCCCCCGACATTGACGATCTGCGCAAGGCTGTCGCCTGGATACGCGAGCACCCATCACCTCAGACTGGCGCGTTACTGCTGGTAATCGCGACGGCCAGTCGCATCGGCGAGGTACTCCAGGCGTCAAAAGAGCAGTTTGTCGGCGACCTTTGGGTCGTTCCCAAAAACGCGCAAAAAGCCGCTACTGCTGACAGGCGGGTTCCTCTATCCGCCTTGGCAAAGGAAGCTGTCGCAATGGCCGATATGGGGGCCGGGTATGTGTTCCACGGTTCTCGATCGGCGACAGTCTGCACGAAGAACCTGCAGAAGATGATGCAACAAGCCTGCGGCAGCTGGTTCACTCTGCACGGCATTCGGAGCACGTTCAGGGATTGGTGCGCCCGCGAGGGCGTTGCGTGGGATGTGGCTGAGCGATGTCTGAGTCATCAGGTCGGGAGCGCAGTCGTTCGGGCGTACCTGAGGGATGATGCGCTGGACGCAAGGCGTGCGGTGCTTGAGAGATGGGCGGCTGAACTGTCGAGCAAGGCTCGGTAGGTCACTTCACGGCTTCTGAGAGTGCGTCTTTTCTTGCGGCGCATCCGTGCCAGCCTGCGTCGCATCTTTCAACCAGTCCGTGTAGCTGTTCGACCATTCTCTCCAGGCGGGCAGCTCGGGCTTCACAAGCTCCTGCGGCACTTCCTTTTGAACCGCCACGGGTGTACTGGAGCAGCCTGCGGCTGAGACTGTCGCGATCAGACTTGATGCGATCATACTCGCTCGACGCCAGCGTGAGAGAGTTCGTTGCTTCTGCAAGGCTCTTTGCATGATTGATTTGCTCCTGCGTGACGATGGCATTCATGCGCGCACGTTCGCGGGTTGCGCCATCCCAATGGCCAGCGCAGTACGCGAACACCACGAAGATGAGCGTCGCGCCTGCGTTGAAGATAAAGTCAGAGATAGGCTTCATTTCTTCGCGTACTTGCGGCACTCAAGCACGGAGGCGAACATGCGCAGCAACGTGACGATGTCCTCCTCGGAGAACTTCACCGTACCCGTAGCGATGTGCTTCTTGTCGCCAATCTCAACCTCGGCGAAGAGCTTCCTGCCTTTGCGCTGTTTGAAGTGGATGTTGGTATATGCCTTGCTCATTTTTTACTCCTATAGTCCCACCGAGCCCGCTTGCCGCGGGCATCGACGTGGATGAACGTGTCATAGAAACCGACGCCGCCGAAGACGTTGATCTTGTCGGCGATCTGTCGAAGCCTGGGAAGATCTTTGAAATCCTTCGGCCGCAGGTCGGCTGCCAATCCTTGGCAGTGGTACGAGTTCTTCACCCCGCCGACGGCGGCGTTGTGTTCGGGCGAGCGGTAGCCGGAGTTGACGATCAGCGGCTTGCCGAAGGCGGTTCTGATCTCGTTGCAAAGCTCTAGCAAGGCCATCTTGACGACCATGGGGTACGGCGAGTCCTTGCCGTCCTTGGAGCTGAACTCCAAGGTACAGAAGTTGCCGACGTATTCCTTATGATCCATCAGCCTTCTCCTCTTTGGCCTTCGCCTTGTTTGCGACGATGGCTTCACCGATGCGGAGCAG
>Ga0265301_10000988_pt1 | contig 38952 bp, 60 predicted proteins | sample AusTroGonzalo_MG_2_FD_193488 | JGI IMG/M metagenome (GOLD analysis project Ga0265301, IMG submission 193488) | Bovine rumen microbial communities from tropical cattle in Woodstock, Queensland, Australia - Gonzalo_04 | ecosystem: Host-associated > Mammals > Digestive system > Stomach > Rumen ...
TTTTCCCATGATGATGCGTGGTTTTCATCGACGGGGGGCATAATTATAATTCAAGTTCTGACGCTCTGCGAATTGCATCGCGTGCTTCTTCTTCAGTGCTGTAATACTTACAAAGAATCTTTTTCCCATCCCGAACGAGTGTAGCAAGAAATGGCTTGCTTAGATTCCTGTTCGTTATCTTTCTTACGTTTCCTGTTTTGCCCCTGTTTCTGCAATTATTAACATGAGAAACTGCTCTAATGTTTTCTCTCCTGTTATCTAGCTTGTTACGATTTATGTGGTCTACATCGTAACCTTCTGGATATCCAAGCAACATACGATGAAGATAAAGCGGATGCGTACCTTCATATGTCCTTATATATCCATTGTCGTTTTGCGTCCATCTATATGCATCAACAATATGAATATCATCAATGTCTATTATCGCTCTGCAAATTTCGTTACCTCTTTTGTCAGCGATAATTATTTCCGCATGATTATCAACTATCACTATCTCACTGGGATCTTTGACACCGCGCACGTTATCAATGCAGCTGTTTCGTCTTATTTGGTCGTAATGTTTACGACAATATCCTTTCCCGCTTGCATTTTGAACGCAATTACACCAAGGTACAATACATTTTTCCATACTTCTACCGCCTTTCAGTAGTGCCTTATTTGTTTAACGGCGGGAAAACGGCTAAGGCTTGCCGCTTGTCGTGTAGCTATCACTATTCCCGCCGTATAAACCTATCTTCTTCTGCCGCCCTTTTCTGGATGCTTGATGTTGTGGCAGCTTGCACACAGTGATACAAGGTTGCTCGGCTCGAGAGCCAGTTCCGGATATTCGTCATAATGTTTGATGTGGTGAACCGTTGTCGCCTGAGTGAGCCTGCCGTATCTCTTGCAGTCTACACACAGATACTTGTCGCGACGCAGAACAGCTTTGCGCATGGACTGCCACCTCTTTGTCTTACAAAATTCAAGCTCAGTCATATTATTATTTTATCGCAATCCAGCCAGCAAAATTAAGATTGCGCCAAAAGCAATCAATCTTTCGGAAGCCTGCTGCTTTCAGCATATCTTCATTCCAGCGTGCTGTAATTGGAACCAGTACTCCTTCCAAGCTTTTTCTTTTACTTGCGATCTGTTCCTGCGGATGCAGCTTTGCGTTTCCTGCATACGGCTTGATTGTTTCAATCGGTACATATTCAATTTTCAGTTTTGTTTTTTCGTTTTTCGTTGCCATAAGCTCACCTCGCAAAGCAAAAGCGCCCGAACGGAGGAACGGACGCTTTTTCGATATTACGGAGGAAGAAAAGGGAGATGCGATGAAAGGGTTGTAAGCACCGCATCTCCGGAAAAGCTGCCGATGCTCTGCATCTTTACTCCGTCGCTTTTCCTAGTCTAATCATATCACAGATCAGATGTAACATTCAATAACATCTTTACAGCTTTGAGTGCTTTCGGATGCAGCCTATGCACAATGTGATAATAGCAGAAGTTCATCTGAACCGCGATTGCCTCGAATGTCTTGCAGTTGATATAGCGCTCGTACAGCAGCGTGCTCAGAGTGCTGTCCTGAACACTGTTGATTGTTTCAATGACTTCGTGTTCAGTCGCTTCCAGCATTTCCAGCTCATCGCTGACGCGGTTTTTCGCTTCGATGATCTTGGAAACCGCATCGACAAGCTTTTCGTCGCCGCTCTGATGCGATCCGCCGCCCTCTCCGCCGTAATTCGGCGTGATTCTGGTTGCCATTGATTGCAGCTTTTCCAGATGTTCCATTGCTGCCTCAGCTCGAAGGACAGCGTGTCCGTACTGCTGCAAATAGTTTTTCGGCGTCATGTTTCTGCCTCCTTCTGGATCCTGCCGAGCTGACGGCTGAGCTTTTCAGCAACGACAGCATTTACTTCCTTGTCTGTGATGCCGTTCGCAATGCGAATCTGTTCGATCATCACAAGGCTGTCTGCAATTTCCGTTGTGACATTATGCTTGTAATCATCCTTGCGCTGATCCGGTCGCGCCGCCAGCAGAAGAATCAGCTCAGACAGCTCCTGCACAGCCTGAAGCTCTTGCTTTTGCTGACCGTAGTGGTCGAGTATCATTTTTGCAGTCGTATCAATTCCGATCATCTTCGTGGCTCCTTTCGGTATCTTCATGCGGCATCTGAGGCATCGGTGAGTAAATGCCGAGCCTGCAAGGTGCGTCCTTGTCTTCTGTGCAGCGCGTCAGAAGACATTGTCTAAGTGTCTGGCTGTACCGCCAACATGTGCCGCAGCATTCCTTCTCACTTGTCATCGGATACCTCCTCATCTTCTTCATCGTCATCATATGCGCTGCTTTCAAGCATCTTGTATGTTACGGCAAGCAATGCGGCAGAAAGCGACAAAGACTGTATTTTCTCCGGCGTTTCAAACCGCATGATTTTGCATGCAGTTTCGGAGATTGCTTCTAAGATGTCGTCAAGCGTTTCGTTCAGATCAGCGTTTGTCATCGTATCACTCCTTTTCAGGCGGTTCAGGCAGAGGCGGCAGCGGCATCCAGTGCGTGACAGCTCTAGGATTATATCTTGTAATTCCACAATACCAGCCGTCGCCACCATATTCCATAACAACGATTTCGCCTATACGCATATAGCAGATGACCGATACATTTTCTTCCGGCAACCTCTCGCTGCACGAAATCCAGCGGTTGACGGCGGGCTGTTCCATGATAATCTTGTATATATCCGCTGCATCTTTTTTACCCAAAGGGAAAAGCGATACACCGAGCGCATCCCGATCAATCAAATCAGCCATTGTCAGCACCTCCGTCCATTCGTGCGCCGCATTGCGGGCAATACAGCTCCTGAATTGCTGATTTTCTGTAGCACTCAGAGCATGTGTAATATACGTAATCCTTAAACTCCGGCTCGTCATAATCTTTGTATCGGCCTGTGAACTTGCTTGTTGTCCAGCCTTTCCACGATCCATGTTTCACCGGAGCAGCGTCAATTCTTGGCAGATTTCCAACCAGAGTGCGCACTTCGGTCAGAATCGCGATTATGTTTGTCGGCTCTCCGTAATCTGCAACAAGCCCTTTTCGCACTTTCTCGATTTTTACATTTATCGTTGCGATTACGTTATCGGCGTCAATCAGCGTCTGTTTATTTGCCATTTTAGAACACTCCCTCATAAATCATGTCCAGCGCGATCATTGCCATAATGCAGCCGATCTCAGACCGAGGCGAAATGCCGGTTATGATTTCCATGATAATTTCCGGTATCGTTTTCATAGGCTTTCTCCTTTTAGCGGTTAACCGCATTTTCATGCGCTGTACGGATTCATGATCTTTTCGAGTACATCGCTGTCAATGCTGCTGTTGCTCTGCTTGGCGCCGTCCTGCATCATCCATTTCCGGATCATCTCAAAGTGCGATGCGTACTCTCTTCCTTTGTTGAGCTGGACTGTCATGCTTGCAAAATAAGCATCGAGGCTCTTGCGTGTTGCTGTGAGGTCGAGCTTTCGGAGCTTCCGCAGCTCTTCCTTCGTGATCTTAACGAGAGGAAAGTCTTTCAAGGAGATGAAGTCGCCGTTTGAGCTTTCAACATTCTCAACAGCAGGAGCAGGTGAGAGCGGAGCGCGTGTGTGCGTCTCTCTCTCTTCTCTCTCTTTCTTATCTCCTTCTCCTTCTCCTTCTCCTTCTCTTTCTATCGGAGTTACATTTGAGTTACCTAATGCAGGTGTAATGCTGTTGTAATGCGTTACATTATCATTACAATGTGCATTGTGCTCTGTTTCAACATCTTCGGAAGGTTCTTCATCGGAGAACATTGCCAGTTTTTGCCGTTCTCTGAATGCTGCAACTCGCTTTCGGTTCTGTTCTTTTCCCTTCTGAATCTTGTCAAGGCTTTGATGTCTTTCCCAGTTCGGGATCGTAATGCAGTCATTCACGATTTCTACCATTCCGAAATGTTGAAAAGTATCAAGAGCGAGCCGCACGGTGTTAATAGGTCTGCGGAAGATTGTTGAAAGCATTTCATCTGTATACGGTATCTTATCATTGAGCATAAACACGCCGCCGTTGTTCTGCTTGCCAGCCAGACAGAGAAGTTTGAACCAGATCACGATAACCGCGTCTCTGTCCGGCATTGATTCGATCAGCAGGATCTTTTCGTCGTCGAAAATGTCTGTCACGATCTTGATCCACTTGACTTCTGCCATTGTCGCACCACCTTCTTTTTTCAGTCGCAGGAATCGCCGAGCGCATAGCGGACGACATACAGCTCCTTGCTGTCCGGCTCCGTTTCGTCCTTCTCGATCAGATGCACCGTCGGACTGTATACGCCGTAGCCGAGGCGCTCGGAATCGTCGAAAACGGTCTCGCAATCCTCTTTCGTGAGGTAGCCGCGATTAGCTACCCCACGTTCGTACTGTTCCTTCGTGATCTGCTTCATATATCCGTATCTCATGCTGCGCTCCTTTCAGAACGGAACCTCGCCGTCGCTGAGGATCTCTTCAAACTCGCCGAGATCTCCGATATCCAGCGGCTCGGATGCCGGAGCTGCGGCTCTCGGAGCTTGTGTCTGCTGGATCTGAGCCGGAGCTGACTGCTGCTGATATCCGCCGTCAGATCCTTTTGATTCGCCGAACTCGACGTTCTGGATCAGGACGTCCATGCTGTAATGCTTCACGCCGTTGTTGTCGGTGTAATCGTTGTTGCGGAGAGATCCTTCGACGATGATCTTCTGACCTTTGGTGAAATACCGGCTGATGAACTCCGCCGTGCTGCGCCATGCTGTGCAGCCGATGAAATCAGCCTGCCGCTCCTGGTCTTTCTGCTTCGGGCGGTTCACGGCAATCCGGAACCGGCATACAGGGATTCCGGATGTTGTTTGACGGTACTCAGGCACGGATGTCAAGCGCCCGATAAGGATAACTTTATTCATAGAATTCTTCCTCCTTTTCAAATTCGTCGGAGAGCGACAGCTGGCCAAACGGAACGAGCAGATGCCGCTGCTGTGCAGCATCATAGATCAGCTCGCACTCTTCGTCGAACTTTCCGGCAAGCTGCGACTTGATCTGCATCGCGGATGTGACCTTGTGCGAGAACTGCGGAATGTAAACATCACGCATGGTCTGCGTACCGTCCGGAAGTTTGACCGGCTCAAAGGTCTTTTCCAGTGAGATATCAAGCTTGATCGTCAGAGCAGCATCGGAACTGCCTTTCTGCTGCATCTTGGTGAGCGTTTCTTCAATCATCTTGTTGATGTCATCGCGGAGCTTGCAAAAAGCCTCGCTGTAAATGGTTACGTCTGCCATGTTATACCTCCGTAATCTGGATCAGGAAGCCTTGCTCTTTTCCGTATACGAACAGATCCTTGAATCCTTCAATGTATCTGTTGTTGTCGTTCGGAAGTTTTCCGGCTCTCTGCAAGGCGTCCAGAACAAACTTTTTTGCGAAGGCGACGTTATCCTTGTCACGCCGCCTTGTCTTTTCGTGCCAAGTGAATGTGATGAAAACAGGCTTGTCGAAGCTGCGCAGCCTTCCGATCTGCAACATGATATCATGCTCGGCCTGCTTCTTCATCTTAGCACCGTCGAATCTGTTACGGTTCATTGCCGCGATATACTCATTCAGTGACGGGAACTTGCCGAAAACAAATACCTCGTCCATGAGATCACTCCTTTTCGTCTTTTTCTTTTTCACCGAGTATCTTTGCAAGTCCGTTTATATATGCTGTGTTGTCATAGCACGTTTTTCTGTCTGTCATATCTTGGAAAGCTTTTGCAAGCCGTATCCTGTCTCTTGCTTCGGCTGTTTCGATCTTTTCAAATCGTTCTGCAATTTTGTGAGCTTCTTCGAGTATTTCAAGAGCTGACCGATTGTGTTCTTCAGCTGAATCGTGATAGCGTTTTGCAGCTTCTTTCATAGTTTTTGCTTTGTATAATTCATCGCGAGCTGTAAATTCAAAGGTTTGTGCTTTCGCTCTCTCCGCCTTTGCTGCGGCATAATAAATTTCAGCAGCATCGACATCGCTTTTATTCTCTGCAACTATCGAAATAACAGCTGCAATCAGTTCAAAATTAGAAGTGATTTTGTTGTGATTGAAGCCTTTTTTCAAAAGCTCTTCTTTGAGCAATTCAAAGCCTGTCATTCATATCACCCCATAAGATCAGCGAATTCGTCATCATCGACGAACGGCGGCTCTTCCGGCAGCGGTTCAGGCTGTGCCGGCTGAGCAGGAGCTTCAACGACCTCATTTGCGACTGATTCGACCGGAACCGGATTGTTTTGCGACTGCTGCGACTGCGGTTCAGCATCCACGCTGTCCACATAGTCAATCGTTCCGTCCTGATTCAGAACGCCGCCGTCCGCTTCATAGGCCTTCTGCATTTCCAGCGACATCATGCCCCACTTTGAAAGAAGCTGACGCAGCATCGTCTTGATGCCCATTGCGTCAAAATCTTTCTCCCAGAACGTATAGCCTTTCTTTGCGCGGTATCCCTGAGAATATGTCAGCGCGTGCTGTTCCATTTTCGCCTTGCTCCAATACAGCACCTTCCGGAAGCCGTTGTGATACTCGAACATTGCGAAATAGCCGATTGTCGGAAGGCTCTGCCGCTGCTCTTCATCCTCGATGTACTTCAACTCGATCTCATCCATAAATGCATCATACCGGATCAGCTCGCCTTCCTTGACAGCCATTGCATTGATGCGCTTGTACTCGCCGGAGCGCTGTGCCAGCTGCAACATGCCGCGATAGCCGAGCTGGAACTGAGCTGTCGTGCGGTTGTTCTTCCGGTCGTTGAACGGAACGAGATAATACTGACCGAGCTGCGGCGACGGTGAAAGGTTCAGCGTCTCACCGAGCAGACCGGCGGAAACGATTGTCGCCGCATCGCAGTTCTGCAATGCCGGGTTTGTTGCGACCGCAGAGCTGATCGCTGTGACGAATCTGGTTGCCTTCTTCGGATCTCCGAGCGTGCGGTTGATAAGCGTCTTGTATCCTGTGGAGTTAATCATCACTCCGAAGGACGGTTTCTTTTCCTGCTTTGCAAGCTGATTGTTTACTGCCATTTTCATTTACCTCCATATTCTTCAAATCGTTTACATGATTTGAAAATCACTTTATTGTTGCACCACCGCTGAAGCGCTCTTAGCTCTTTGCTTGCGTTCGGTTTGTTATACACCATAACGTAAGGATCGAAGCCAAGATCACGCAGAACATATATTCGGTGCAAATTCTCTTGCATTGTGCTGTTGTAGCCGGTCAAAATATAGACCATTCCGAAAGATCCGTGCGGATTCTTTTTCCCGTTTGTTGCATAGTTCCTGAATAGTGGTTCAAGATCATCATGCGGATTATCCCAAGCGAAGTGAACATTCTTCAGCCGCATCCGTTTCAGATCAGATATGTCGTCATCATTCAGGAGACGAATGTCAATCCCTTGTGTGAAGTCAATAACCGCGCCTGTTTCTATGTATTGTGCCATGAGATTACGTTTGTCCGGTTCTTTCAGTGCCGTAATATTCGGATCTAAAACACGGATTTCCTTTTGACCGTTCCAGAAATCCGAAACGTCAGCCACTTTAACGGCACATCTGCCCTCTTTCGCGGCTACATGGCAAAACGAGCATCCGCGTGGACAGCCCCGGCTTGTCATACTTACGGCAAAATCGAATTGAGGATAGATTGAGTAGTCCGGAAACATTCTTTCGATTTCAGGCGGCAGATTCTTATGCGCCGATTTGTCGAAATGCTCCTTGCCGTCAGAACCAAGTGTAATCGCGTATCCTGTGCCGCCTCGGATTATCTCGCCGCAATTCAACGGTGTTTGATCTTCACGGGAATAGGCATCGCTGAAAATCTTGCTCATATAGATTATGTCGTAATAGATGAAATCCGTTTGCCACCATTCGCACGAATCGCCTTTCGCTTTGTGATATGCCGATATTCGCATTAAGGCAAGATTCGGGAAATTGTGACCGTCAACATCTATCAGACCGATCTTCATTATTTCAAGACCTCGTACCGGATCCCGTTCTGCTTCATGAATGCTGCAAGTGCCTTGATCTGCTCGCGTGTTCCGGTGACGCGGAACGAACCGCTGACAAGTCTCTCCGCAGCAGGAGCAGCCGTCTGAGCTGTTTCATGCTGAATTACCGCTTGCGGTGCTTCCGGTTCGCAAATCGCATTCTGAGCACTCTCAGAGCGTGCCGCTTCTTCTGCTTCACGCTGCCTCTGGATCTCTGCCGCACGTTTCTGCTCTTCGGAGTGCTGCCGTTCGATCTGCGCAGCGTATACGAGCGTGCTACTCTTGTCCTTCGTGGCCTTGAACTTGTCGCTGATCGCCGTCCAGAGCGGAGATGCGACGTACATCTTTTCGATCTCTGCAAAGTCGTCCTCGATCTTGCAGACCGCCTCGGAGATCTCCTGCCGCAGCTTCGTCAGCGTCGCCGTCTTGTTCTTCCACTTCGGATTCAGGACATCGGCAAGGTTCAGCCATTCCGGAGCGCCGATGCTGCCGAAGAACGTTTCAAGCTCGCTGTACTTCTTTTCGCTCTCCGCGTTCTCGAATTCCTTGATCTTGGTATCAATCGCGGAAATCGGCTGCTCGATCATGCCGGACAGCTCCTTGCATTGCGATTCCAGAAGATTGAACTTTTCCAGATATGCGGCTTTTGCATCCTTGCGGTACGTCTCGACCTGATCCTTGACGCGGCGAAGGTGTGCGCGTGTCTTTTCGGCGTCCTTCACCGTTTCTTCGGTGACGATCGCATCCGTGCTGTACTGTGCCAGCGCCTCGGTGATCGCAGCCTTGACTTCGGCGAAGTTGCCGATTTCTGCCGGAAGCTCCGGCGTGTCGTAATACATCTTGATTTCAAACTGGTTCATTTCTTCAAAAAACCTCCTTTTTGTTACTGCTATCGGAAATTCCTCAATTTCGGAACACCATACAGCAGAACCTTTGCCATTCAGGTGTTCCCATATCAGCGGAAATCCCCCGATACCGTCGAATAGGCTTGCCATTGTCTTTTCTTCACAGTACTCATTCAGCCGGGACAGAACATACAACCACGGCGGAATCGCAATGCTGTTTCCGAGTGCTTTGTATCGCGGAGAATCTGCCGGTTTGTGTTTCTTGCCTTTTGTGTCAATCCATTCGCCTATGTCAGTCCAGCCGTCCGGATAGCCTTGCAAGCGTTCCGCTTCTAAAGGCGTTAATCGTCTAACAATATAACGACACCGTTCTTTTTCACAGCAAACGGATTGCCGTATTTCTTGTACCTCTGATAGTGCTTGTCGCAATAGCCCAATCCCTTGACCTTTTTGCCACATATTGAACATTTCCTTGCACCTCTGTGTGCTTTCAAGTGACAGGACCGGCACAGCCGTTGCAGATTGCTGATTTCGTTGTTCTGCGGATTGTTGTCTTTGTGGTGAACATCCACATTCTGACTTCTCCCGCATATCTCGCAGCATCCAGTCGGCAACAACTGACGGGCATGGTAATGAACAGTCATCCAGCTTGTTCCGGTTTTCGGCTTCGCAAGCATTGCTTTCCTCATGCAATCCCTGTCGCAATACTTCTGTCTGTTGTAATGCTGCCACGACTGCAATTCCCCATTCGACCACCGCTTGCGCACCATAGGTCTTGCACAATAAGCGCAAAATCGGGCTTTGTGTTCCTGCGGCATTGCAATCATCCTCCTTTACGCGAACGGCATTATTCAGATTGTAGCTTGTGCCGCCGTTCTCTTTTGCTTGTAATGTTCCGTTGATTTCGGATTCTGCACCGTTACGGCAGTCAACAGCGCAGACAATATCGTTTCCCTCTTTTTCTTCATGTGCAATCAATGTGCTGCTCACCCCCCCCCTCATGATAAACGCCTTTGCGCTGCATGTTGAAAAGTATCATCGGCACGTTGTTTCCTCCCATTCCATACTTTGCGCTGATTGTTTCGCAGGTGTCTCCAAGCGGTCTGTATCGTGAATCTTGTCCGTGCGATTCAAACGCAAGGCAATCACACTCAGATTCGCTTTGTCGGGCATTCTCTGCCGCCCCCCGCGTTATTGGCTGTTAGCGTTTGGAATGTCTCAGGATAGCAGCAGAACACGTTAGATCGCGTATCGCCCGTATCAAACTGATTCAGCGTAGGCGATATGTCAGCCGGTTCGATTGTCGGTGCTTCATCTTTGCTGTGCGGTTTGGTTGTTTTGGCATAGCACACAAACTCCTGTCCTCTATCAATGCACGGGCTTGAATCGTGCCGTGCTGATAATGTGCGGCTGACTTCCGGATAACATACCGCAATCCCGCCCTGATTGCAAGCAGGATTCCCACAGTTGTTGTCAAGTGTCCGGCTTGTATCGGCTTCGTATATTCCGCTGTGCGGATTACCGGAAAGCATTGAATTTGACTTGTCGGAACAAATGCCGTAACATACTGCGTGTTCATGCGCTGCCGATAAAGTAAACTGCGCTTCTCCGTTATCGCCAACGCCAAAAGTTGTGCGGCTTTCATTATTATTTCGACTTGCTACCATAGTGTTAATCGGATAGCATACGCTCTGATTATTCACCGTTGACAGCGTTCCGGTCTGCTCATTCTGAATCAGTATTCCTTTGCCCCCCCCCTGCGCATCCGGCTCGTTCAAGGAAACTGATTGCTGTTCCAGTGCTATCCGCAGCATCTCCGGCAGTTCCTTGTTGCGCCGTGCCGCCCGGTTGAGTATGCCCTGACACGCTTTCGCGCTCAAACAGTATTTCGGGTGCGCATTCGCCTCCAAAATCTGCGACAAGCGCGATTCTGCGACGTCTTTGGGGCACTCCCCAAAACTGCGCATCGAGAACTCGCCAAGCAACTGAGTATCCGTTTCCCATGAAACATCCTGAATTAGTCCACCCGTCACAAGGCACTTGAATATCGGGGGCTTCTTTGTCCACCACTCGGATTGTTTCTTCGAGGACTGCGGCGAAATCTCTGCCGCCGTTGACGCTGAATGCGCCCGGTACGTTCTCCCATACCATAAAGCGCGGTCTAATGTCAGCTCCGGTTCGCCCTGATTCGGCATCTTTCTCCCTCATTTCTTTGATTATTCTGATTTGCTCCATGAACAGCCCTGATCGTTCGCCATTCAGTCCGGCACGTTTTCCCGCAACAGACAAATCCTGACACGGACTGCCGCCGATAATCACGTTCACTGTCGGCGCATCTCTGCCGGATATTTTTGTGATATCTCCAAAGTGTCTCACGGTTTCTCCTTTACATCGTAATGATCGCAGCCGGCTGCTTTCCGGATTCCACGCAATCCATGAACTTCATCTCCTGCTGCCGCAGGTATGCAATGTCCTCGAGAACATCGTCACGCTCGATTCTGTAATCGCGGACCGTTGCTCGGAACTCACCGTCACGATACCAGCGAATATACGCTCTCAGGATTGCAAAATGCCAGCCGGTCGCGCTGAGCTGATGAAGGATCTGCGCATAATATCGTTGCGGAATACCGCCTTCCCATTCGTCCCACTGGCTTTTGTTCTGAATCGTCGTCGTTTTTATTTCAAGGATGCCGCGCCGTCCGGTTTCGTCTGTCAGCTCGCCGTCAAGCGTTGCGAACTGCCATTGATAAGCGTCATTCCGGTAAATCCAGTATGCATGATAGTCAAGGCTGTACGTCGGATAGTCAAGCCTGAACAGCTCTCTGATATGTTCCTCTGCGACCTTGCCGAACTTCACGGCAGGTTTATCGGAAATATCCGGCGGAACTTCTTTGCCGGTCTTATACCGCCATAGCTGCACGTTTGAGCACCACGGATTATATCCTAATACGCTGCCAGATTCAGAGCCGCCGATTCCGTACATCCGCTCTTTTAACCATGTTTCGTGATCTTCGATCTTGACGATGCTCATGCTCTGCTTGCCTCGATCAGCATGTTGATTGCCTCACGCAGCATTAGCAGCGCTTCATACTGCTTGTCTTTCACGCTCTCCGTCACGTCAAGCGTCAGCTGCACCGTCTGCTCAGGTTCTTTCATGATCTTCGGCTTTACTGCTTTCGCATCGCGGATCGCATTGCGGACAGCCGTCAGAGACATTCCGGTCTTGCAAGCGTTCTCAGCGATTGACATCCCTGTCATGTAATTATCCATGATCTCGCGCCGCTTGACGTCGGTCATCTTCTTCGGATGCCGTGCGATACGGATGCCTGCCTCTGCGCAGACCTTGCTGATCGTCGCCGCCGTCTGGCTTGTCGAGTTCATGATATCGACGACCTCAGAACCGCCTGCGGCCATTACAATGATCTTCTTCCGGATCGTGTCCGGCAGATACTTCTTGCTTGTCGCCATTGACTTTTCTCCTTTTCCGTGCTATAATAGCACCAGTCATATTATTCATTTCGCCGTGTCCGAGTTACCAGATCGGATGCGGCCTTTTTCTTAATTGCCGAGCCAGACATAATACTGCTCGGGAACGTCGTCAAATTCTTCACCGTCCACGCCGACGATCAGAGCCGTTCCGTAGATATGCCGTCCGCTGATGTATGATGCGAGATCGTTGTGCGGATACTGCTTCAGCATTCCTTCCTCGTCCACGATCATCACGCCGCCGTCTTTCAGGCCGACCGTCTCAATGTGTCCGCCGACAGCATTCTGCAATGCGTGCAGATCGTTTTCGACATCCACGATGCTGATGCTGTTCAGATCGAGCTTCATTGCTCTGATGCTCATACTCTACCTCCTTTCAGATCATCTTCGATGACGTCGATGCGCTGGATCACTTGCAGCCGGCAGCCGTCCAGACGTTCACGGACGAGCCGCTTTGCAAGCCGCTCGGCTCTGCGCTCGACGCTCTGCTCTGCTTCCTCGACTTTCGCGTCTGACGCAACCTTGAAACCGGCAGCGATCAGAATGACGATGAATACCAGCGCGAGGAAGAGCACCACAAGGCCGCATCCGTACTCGAATTCAGATAGATGATGCATCCTGTTCTCCTTCCTGCTTTACGCATATCCGGCAGCATCGCTTGCCGAGCCAGATGCGCGTTTGTCTTTTGTCGTAAAGCGGTGCGCCGCATATACTGCAATTCACCGGCGGACGCAATTCATACGGATTGAGCAGTCTCTGCTCATGTTTCGACTTTTCGCTTTTCATTCGCTCCACTCCTTTCGACTGCGAGCCAAAACTTCACGACCGCTTTTTTGAGATCCTGCATTCGTGCCTCTCGCTCTTCCGGCGTCAGCTGCGGTCGAATGATTCTGATGATCGGTTCCGGCGAAGGCATTGCGTTCACTCCTTTCTTTCATTACCTGCGCAGCGCGTCCAGCGTTCGTTCGGCACGAATGTGCCGCAATAGTGCTCGCGGTAGTAAGCGTTCCGGCGTGCTCGTGTCTCGTCGGTTGCTTTCTCCGCAGCCTTGCGTGCGCTGCGGCTGAGACAGTCGAGCACCGGCGTCCGGAAGTCCTGCGTGATCGTTCCGAGTTCGTTCATTCTCCTTCCTCCTGTTCAGAATCACCCCGAAAACGGGATGCTGGCGCTAAAAAAATATCGGCTTTCTCATTGTTGTCAACGATAGAAAGCGCATCGCAAATTTTGTCGATTTCTTCTGTGTCGAAATAGCGTTTTCCGAGAAGTTTTGCAGAAAGCGTGTTGCTTGAAATACCAATAGCTTCTGCAAGTTTCTCCTGTGTCATGCCTGCTCTCGCAATGGCGCTCCTGAGAAGATTCTTGTTAAGCACATTATCGCCTCCTTTCCATCCCGTTTTCGGGATGCCTTTATAATACCACATATTTTTGTATTTGTCAACCCTTTTTCGGGATATTTTCAAAAATTTTTTTGAAACACTATTGCATTTTAGGGATACAATATGTTATAATAGTGTCAGAAAGCACGAAAGGCGGTGAATATTATGGATGAACGTGCAAGAAGAATACAGGAATCAATATTAAAAAAAGGGATCTCTTATGCGGAATTGGAGCGAATGACAGGGGTTTCACACTCAGCGTTGCAAAGGTACGCTTCAGGCAAAACGAAAAAGATTCCTGTTGACGTTATAGAGAAAATAGCAGAAGTAACTGGCGTCTCATCGCGATATCTAATGTGCTGGGATGAAGAAAGCAAGACAAATGAAGAAACGCCTCTAGAGCCGCTGGCTCTAAAGGCGTCAAAAAGTGAATGGATCTATATACTTGAAAGGATGTCGGATGAAAACCTCATTAAGCTGAGGGATTATGCTCTGCTTCTTCTAATGTCACAAGACCAAGACGGTCAAGGAGATCAAGGATCTGCGAAATGATTTCTGCGCGTTCATCTTTCGTCATGTCGTCGCCTCCTTGAAAATGGGTGTGCCGCTCCGGCGTGACACGGAGCGACACTGTATCAGGTTACCGAGTGCTGCGATCGTGGTGCGATGTATGCTGAGACTGTGCTGCGTTCGGCTGAGGCTTCCGGTTGCCTCTGTCATTATCATACCACATACATAGGTATAATCACAAGCCATTTTCAGGATAACCTATGTATATCATCGGTATAGTTTTCGGATAAGAAAGGATCGTTATTATGGCTATCGAATCATTGAAGCGCAACACAATCCACCGCTTGAAAGAGATCAAGGAGCAGCAGCAGCTTTCTATTGCTCAGATCATGGATATGATGGAAAAGCGCGGTCTGTACGTCTCAGAGCCGACGCTGAAAAAGCTGTTCGCAAAAGGATCCGAAGAAAAACACTTCCGGTATCAGGACAGTATTGCTCCGGTCGCTGATGTGCTGCTCGACATCTACGGAGACAATTCCGGCTTGCAGGACGTGGCATCGCTCAAAGAGATCATCCGAGAGAAAAACAAGTATATCGAGATGCTTGTCTGCAAGCTGGAAGAGCGTGAGGCAGAGGCGTCAGAAAATAAGACGATATACGAGGACCGCAAGGCAGCATACGAAAAGACGATCTCAGCTTTTGAGAATCAGGTTGACAGACTGAACGAACAAATCGACCGAAAAGACATTATCATTGAAAAACTTATGTCCGCAGTTTTGCCGCGTGAAAAGGAGTGATATCAAATGGCAAAGAGAAGAAAGACACCGATCTGGAGACGGCAGAGACCTAGCACGAAGATCAAGCGTAAGGTTGCGAAGTTCACAGGGATCCCGACAACCAAGAGCGGACGCAAGGCGAAGATCCGCAGAGCGTGTATGCCTGGATGCGTCGTGTCGATCGCAGCGGTCGGAGCTGCGGCCTATCTGATTGCACAGATGTTTTGAAGGAGTGATGCAGTATGTTCTTGCTGCCAGAGCTGAAACCGGAAGAGATTCTGATATACCTCCGCAAGAGCCGGACAGACGATCCGGCGCTCACTGTAGCTGAGACAGTTGCCAAGCATGAGCAGATGCTTGACGACTATTCTATGCGGACTTTCGGGCAGCTCGTTCCGGAAGAAAACAGGTTCCGCGAGGTTGTGTCCGGCGAGACGATTGCCGCAAGGCCTGAGATGCAGAAAGTGCTGCATCTGATCGAACAGCCGAAATATAAAGCAATCCTAATCGTGGAGCCGCAGCGTCTGAGCCGCGGCGACCTCGAGGACATCGGAAGGCTGTCAAAGCTGCTGAGGTACACGCGCACCGTCGTAATCACTTTGCAGTACAGCTATGATCTCGAGGACGAACGCGACCGGGACTATTTTGAAAGAGAGCTGAAACGCGGAAACGAATATCTGGAATATTCAAAGCGCATCATGGCAAACGGAAGAGCGCTTTCCGCAGAGCGCGGAAACTATACAGGAAGCCGCGATCCATACGGTTACAAGCGAGTATTCCGGAAGGACGGCAAACGGAAGTTTCCGACATTGGAAATCGTGCCGGAAGAGGCCGAAATCGTCCGCATGGTTTTTTCGATGTACGCCGACGGAATCGGTGCGACAAAGATATGCAGCCAGCTCAACGCGATCGGAAGCGTTCCGAAGATCGGGAAGCTCTGGTCTCCGCCTGCGATATACTCAATGCTTGACAATCCGGTTTACAATGGAAAGATACGTCATGGAGAGCGCAGAACCGTGAAAACGGTCGAGGACGGAGAGATCATTGTAAGGAATCCTCACCGCAAAGATTTTCAAGTATATGACGGAAAGCACGAAGAAATCATTTCAGATACGCTATGGAGCGCCGTCCGCAAGCGCAGAGATGCGAGAGACCTACCGAAGGTGAAAGTATCAAAGAAACTGCAAAACCCTCTCAGCGGACTTGTATTTTGCTCCTGCGGTCGTATGATGATACGGAGACCGTACTCAGGCAGATGCGCTGACCGGTATCAATGCCCGAATCAAACTTACTGCGACAATGCAAGCTGCACGATGCAGGAAATGCTTGACGCGGTGACCTCTGCGCTGCTGAATGCCTTGCACGATTTCGAGGCGAGCGTCACGGCAGACGATGCCGGAGCAGTTGACAGGCAGTCTGAGCTGAGGAAGGTTCTCACGACACGCCTTGCAGAGCTGGAAAACAAAGAGCGTGCGTTGTGGGAAAAATACGCCGAAGGAATGCCGAACAAGATCTTTGACGATCTGATCGCAAAAAACGAAAAGCAAAAGGAAGAGGTCACGAACATGATCGACCAGCTCGACAGCGAGCCGGAGCCTATTAACTATGAGGAACGTGTCGTGCTGTTTTCAGAAACTCTTGACGCTCTTCGGGATCCGGATGCTCCTGCAGCGGAAGTCAATGCACTGCTGAAAACCTGCATCCGCCGCATCACGTACAGCAGAGAACGCGGACAAAGAAAAAGCGGAACGCGGGACGGCTGGGATGTCAAGCCGATGAATCTGCAAATAGAACTTAATCTCTGATAGACATCATGTCGGGATAGACGAATACAAACCAAGATGATATACATAGACAAAGAGAACCGGCAGAGCGCTTGCCCTGCCGGTTGCTTTTATTCCTGACCGAGTGCGTGGATAGCCTTCTGAATCGCGTGCTGCGCTTCGGGAGAAACGTCTCCCATCATGCCTTCCATTTCACCGATCAGCTTGTCCTTCGCTTCATCACGGCTGTATCTGCCGGAGTAGTCGTCAGCATATCTTCCCATGCTGTCACGACGTCTGCGGTTGCTTGTACCGCCTCCGTCGCGCTGCGTGTAGAAGAAGCCGCGTCTGCCGGACATACCGTCACGGTACATTCTGCCGGAGTAGCCGTCACGGCTCTCCTGCTCGCTGCGTTCCATTGCATCGACGGTGTCAATACACTTGATTGCGTGCGCGAGCTTGTCGATGTATTCGAGGTTCTGCTCTGTAACAGACTTATCCGCAAACATTTCGAGTTCATCCATGAGCTTATCACGGAGCTGCATCATTTTATGCATAGTGATCCTCCTTTCCCGTCAAAGCGCACGCCTTACGCCGATATAATCGACGGTGAGGTTCGCGTTCTGGACGTCGATTGCCTGTGTGCTGGTATTCCGGACGGAAATGCTCTCGCATCCGCAGAGGCTCGGAACAGCGACGAAGATCTCTGCGCCGACGTTCTGGAAGTCTCCGACCGCTGCGGGCGTTGCGATCATTGTGCTGCTCGGATCCGGTTCGCCGTTGATCGAGATCGTCAGCTGGATCGGCTCGATTTCGCCGTCCTCTGCGATCGCGATATTTGCGTGAAAGCTGACGCGGTACAGAGTTTCATACACCTTGCGGCAGCCATTGCAGCCGCAGCTGCATCCGCAGTTACGGACCGGCGAATTGTTTGCGAGCTGGAAAACACCAGATTCGTCTCTGTGGAAAATCAGCCCACGGTTGCAAGGTACCGGAGATTCAGTGAAGATCACCGGAGCATTGACCTCAACGGTCTGCGTTGCGTTTGCGCTGTATTCAGCAGCCATAAATGCCACCTCCTACATCAGCCATTAAAACCGCAACCGCAGCCGCCTGCGACGTTCTGCGCACAGGTAAAGATCGGAGAATTTCCGTATACGGGCTGTGCCGGAATCGGGCAGCTGCGCAGTTCCTGCACGAGCTGATTTGCGACAGTTGCTTGCGAAGTTCTCAGCTCGGATGTCTGTGCGACCTGCGATGCCTGCATGTTTGCAAACTGAAGCTGCGAGCGGAGATTATCGTTTTCGCGCTTGTAGCCGTCGAGTTCAAGCTGGCACAGCTTGTCGAGGATCGCCTGAGTGTTCGCGGTGCTGTTTGCGCGTGTAGCGCACTCTTCCTGCGCGATTGTGAATTTGACGTCCTGTGTTGCTGCGCGGTTGTCGCAGCAGCACTGTGCAAGCTGCGTTGAAAGGTTTGTCAGACCTGCTGTGTTTGCCGTCTGAGCTGCAAAGGATCGTTCCAGGTCTGCGAGCTGGTTTGTATACATCTGCTGAGCGAGCGCGTTCTGAGCGCCGTTGATAGATGCATTCACGCCGTTGAAGCCGTTGCAAAGGTTGTTGTTCACGCCTGCAAAGCCGTTTGCGAGAGACATCTGGACGTCGCTGCAACAGCCGCAAAGCTGCGTGCTGAGACCGCTGATGCCGTCACGAACGGAAGTGATGCTGTCGCTGATCTGAGCGTCGCGGAAGCCTGCGTTCGTGTTGTTGTTGATTGCCTGCTGGCCTGTCAGGAGCCACGGGAAATCATAACCGCCGAATCCGCCATAGCCGCCGCCAAAACCGCCGAAGCCACCGCCGAACATGCCGAACAGCAGGAAAAGCGTGATGAGGCTGCCCCAGTCGCCACCGAAGCCCATGCCGCCGCCGTTCTGATTGCCGAGAGCATAGACCGGCGCCGGATAAGCATAGCCGGTGTTGACGTTTCCAGCCGGTGAGACAAGCATGGTCGTATCCATGCCGCCGTTGTTTTCACCAAGTGCCATGATATTTAGTTCCTTTCGTAGTGTGATTTATATATCCGCCCTGCGCACTGACGGTTATATACTGCTGAGACTTATAGTGAATTTATAGTGAATTTATAGTTATCGTCGAAACATTCCTTGCATCATCTGCATAAACTGCGGATTCTGCTGCGCTTGCTTTGCCTGCGCAGCTGCTTGGTTGTACTGCTGCTGCGTTACGCCGCCGGAGTTCATAAGGTATTCAATCATCCCCTGAGGCGACTGCAATGCGCTCTGTGGCGGCATCTGCATTCCTCTCTGCTGGAAGAACGCTGCCGGATTCTGCATGAACTGCATAAAAGCCTGCATCATCGGATTCATTCGGTATCATCCTCCTTTTTTCTCGACGTCGGTTTCTTCTGGTTTGCGAGTGATTCGATCATTGAACGAAGCACGTTCAGATCAGCTGCGACAGCGTCTCTGAGCGCTTCGAGCTGTGACAGCTCCGCGTATACAACCGCAGGAGTTGAAGGCTGTTCCTGCTTCTCCTGCGCAGTCTGAGCGGCATCCTCAAACACGATGCGAGCCTTGCGGAAGATCGGCTGGTCGAGCTGCGAGAATCCCATTGTCTTTTCATACAGATACGGTCCGGTGTCGTCTCTCATCGTTACCGTGTAGCCAGGTGCGACCGGATAGCGCCGAGCCTCTTCCTCGCCGGAAACTGAGACGATGCCGCCGCTGCGGATCTGCTGCTGTACCGGCTGCTGCTGCGGAAGCGGAGCCGGTTGCTGGTAAAGACTGTTTACCGGCGGATAATACGGATAGCCGAACTGCGGTGCAATCATTTTTTATCATCCTCCAAGAAGAAAAAGTACGACGGCACATCATGCCCTGAATCCCATGTATCATAGTAGTCTCCGTCCTGCACAGCAACGACGTGAGATCCGGTCGCAACGATGTACGTTCCTTCCGGATGATCTGCGGCAAAGTCTGCGATCGTGTAACAGTCCGGACATGTTGACGGAAGGACTTGCTGCACGAAACCATGCTCACGGAGATACTTTTCCCAGACTGCGTTCGTGTCTCCCCACATAGCGTCTTGCAAGCCGCGGACCGTGAGATCCATGTAAACTTTCTCCCATTCCATGCCGAGAGCCTTGCAGATTGCGCGTATTACGCAATCCCCGGTATTGATTCCGCGAGGGTTCGGATTGTACTCAATAAAAGCCATTTTTGCACCGCCTTTCTATCCTTATTATGACAAAAAAACAGCCTCCCCGCAAGGATGCGGAGAGGCTGTTTTCAGGTTATTTTTAGGTTATTTTTAGGATGTCTGACAGATTGCGAACAAGAGAACGGATGTATCTCGGATCGAGCTGAACGATTTCCGCGATTTTTTCATAGGTGTAACCGTCGATCAGCTTCATTCGCATGATCTGACGGTTTCTTTCGGAGTGGATGTGTTCGCCGATCAGCTCGGCGAGTTGTGAGTTTGATAGTGTGATGTAATGCTGCATTTGTTTCACTCCTTATTCAGTTTTCAGATAGGTTTCAGCGTACCGCCGTACTTCTTGCCGTCAATCATCATTTCGACTGTGATGCCAGAATCGGTGTCCGGCTTCTCCGGCGGTTTGTCAGGCTGTTTTCCGTACCCGTTCAGGCCTTTCGCTTTGATGCGTGACGGAAAATCGCTGTAGGAAATATCGGTGTCAACATTTCCGGTGATGCCGCTGACGATGCCCTTCTCGGAGTTCTGCCAGATGCCGACAGCTCCGTTATAGTTGAGCTTGCTGCCCCATTCGGCGATCCAGAGCGTGTACCGCGTCTTGATGTCGTCCTCAATATGCGACTGCAAGAATGCTCTGCTCGTGTAAAGACCAGCCCAGTAACCGGCGATTTCAAGCTGTCCGCAGAATGCACGGACCATTGCCGAGCAGTTCTTCATGCCGGTGTCGAGCGCTGCCTTTTCTTCCTGGTCAAAAAAGATCGGATATTCAAACTGTTTGCCTTTGATGATCTCGATGCAGACTTTCGCTTCTTCAAGCGCCTCGGAGACGGTTGTCGCGTATGAATACCAATACACGCCGACCGGGATTCCTGCCGCCTTTGCGCCTGCATAGTTTTCCTCAAAACGATCATCTTTCTGCGATGCCAGCTTGCCGAATCCGGCTCTCAGGATTGCAAACTGGATTCCGGCAGCTTTGACTTTCTGCCAGTCGATTTTGCCATTGTGGACGCTGACGTCGATTCCTTTCACGCCTTCCATTCTTGCAACTCCTTCCTTCGGCAAATCATAGTACTTGTAAAAATCATCGGTGACGGATCCGTTTCCTTTGGTTTCGTCGCCGTACCACTTTCCGGAGCTGCGCACGTCGCAATGCGTCCACGCATCATTGATGCGTGCAATGCCGCGAAATCCGATGTCCTGCGCCGCGCAGCATACCTTATATGTGACGATAGGCTTTCCGCTCTGATCGTAGCAGCAGAAGTCCGCTGCTTTGCCGAGCGTGTGCTGACCGGTTCCGGTTCCGCCGACGCTGATATCATGATCTTTGCAGCGAAAGCCGCTGCTGATGACGATTGAAGAGCATCCGATCTTGTCAAATAGCTGTTCGAGCTTTTCAATTAGCTCCGTGTCGAGCTGGAAATCGTGATCTTTGCCGCACTTGCACTTGAATTCTTTGCAGCTGAAATGCTGCGACAGCTCAACGCTGTCATTCGCGCCGAACGTCTGGATGCTCATTCATCGCCGCCTCCTTCATCGCTTCGCAGCATCGTGAGGATGAAGTTCATCACGGCAGAAATGCCTGCCGCCGCAGCGGAAAGCAGAGCCGCACGCCATACGTTCCAGCCGCCGCCGATCAGAGCCGCATCGACCGGAATGCTCGCAAGGAATGCTTGCAGGAAGGTCTTGAAAGCACGGACAGCAATGTCCTTCCACTTCTCCGCAGCTTCATCCTGTCCCGGAAGCGCTCTTGTCGTGTTCTTCTTACGCCAGAATTTCTTGATAGTGATTTTCTGTCCCATGAATAACCCTCCTTTTAATTGTCGCCGATCAGGACGGCAATGTTCTTTCCGGCGCCGTCCTGTTCGACAACTGTTTCTTCAACGTATTCGAATCCGTTGATAAATTTGATTGTTTCTGCCACGCAGAATGCTGTCAGGATAATGCAAATCATCATTACGCATAGCGCAATAATTGTGACTGTGAGTGCTGTTTTTAGCGATTTATCGAACCGCTCACATGCTAGGTTGTATCTCTCGTGCCATTCTTTGTCTCTGTAACATACATCGCATTTATCCATAGACCGGCTCCCTTCTGTTTTACTTGAAGATCACGCCGCCGATCGCTGATGCAAGCAACCCGATAACCGCAGTAAGAATAATGATGTCAATTTTCGTGATTGTGCTGAGTGTTGTCTGCATTTTTGCCTGAGCAATGCTCAGTTCCGTCATTTTTGAATCCTGCTTTTCGTGTCTGTCTGAACAGGTATCCTTCTGCACATACCTGGAATCGAAATACTCGGTGAGTTCTTTGAGCTGGTTCGCGTCCATGATTACACCCCCTATTATTCCGCCATAATTTCCGGGAAATCACAAAGCAGCCGATTGTAAAGCGCTTTCGCACCTTCTTCTGTCGGATGCACTCCGTCTGCGAGCATTCCGGTATACCATACACCAGCCGACGAAGAGCCGACAGCTTTTGCAAAGTCAACATATCTGTGTCCGCTGCTTCTGATCCACTCGTTTTTCTTCTCGTGGTTATACTGCGGAACGGTCGGAATTGTTGCAAATATTGGCGTTATTCCGTATTGATTACAGATACTGAGCACCGTATCAATACCGATTTTCCAAGCAGCAGACGGAGCATCCAACGTGTCGCTTCCGTCGTTCATGCCTAAGCACCATAAAATAAATCTTGGCTTTCCGAGATTTATAGTGTTTTTAAGCGCTGTCAGCGCTGTGACAGTTGCTTGACCAGCATATGCGTTTGTAAACACATTATCTGCATATCCGTCAAGTGCCATATAGTACACCCAGCGTTCAGGATACCACGAAAAATAGCTGTCGCCATACGCATACACAAGTTTATTTGCATCAAGCGACTGGAACGAGAACGAGCAGTCATGCAACGAGCTTCCTACGCTTTTAACAAACGGAGTTCCGAGGCTTGCAAGCCAATCTGGATCGGATGTATCAAATGAATAGCCATTTGAAGTGATTCTGAAAGTTGCTGCCCTGAAGTTTCTCGGATTTTCTGTACCGTCAGTTCTGGATGTAATCTTTACTTGAATGTCATTCTCAATCGTTAAGCCGTGAGGAATTGGTTCACTTGCAACAGCATCTTTATGGATTGTGATATTTGTATCGTCAATCTCGATGTAGTATCCGCTTCCGCCACCATTTCCTCTGCCTATTTCAATTTTTGAAAATGTTGTAATCTCGGCGCTAAATGATTCCACAGTTTTTTTATTGATGTTTTGTCCGGGCAATTTGAAACTATCACCTGACGCAAGATTTCCGGATACTCGATGCGTATCAAGCTGCGAACCTTTCACAACATATCCGGTAGTTGTATATGTGCGCGAAATATTCGAAGAGTACTCGCTGTATTCTGTAACAATGACCGATGCGATTCCGCTCGGAACCGTATAAGATGAAATTAATCCAGATGAATCACCTGCTGCCGGGACTGCATTCATGTCCGCATCAAACGCTGCAACAAACCTGAAAGTGCGATCAGAAAAAATCACATCGCCTTCATTAACTGAGATTGGATTAGAATAATGAAAAGAATCGCTTTCATGAACGACACCGTCAGGTCCTATATATCCATTCCCCCATGTAAGATCAAGCGAAGATGTTTTTCGATATGTTTCATATTCAGCGCCGACTGCCTCTGCGACATCATTTACACTGTTTCTTGCAGTCAAGTCTTTTGCACTGATTATTTCATAAGTAATTGTTTTCTGAATAATGCTTGAAGGCGTCGTATACTGAGAAATTACAATTTTACTAATTCCGCTCGGAACGGTGTAAGATTTGGTATCTCCTACATCATAGCCCTTTGCAGGAACAGCTAAATCATCAGAATCAAATGCTGCCACAAATCGAAAATTGCGATCTGAACTCACAACATCTCCAGTATTAACTGAAATCATGTTTGAGTAGTGCATACTATCGCTTGAATGAGTATCGCCGTCAGTTCCCATATATCCAGAAGTCCATGTAATCGTCAATGTAGTTGTTTCTGTGGCAGTTCCTAAATCTTCTGTAACAGTATTAACTGTTGCGGAGACATTTTCGACCTGTGATCTTGCAGCATCATCCTTTGCGGTGATCGCTTCTCTTGTTTTTGTGTGCGTAATTGTTGCGGTATGTCCTGTGTACTCGGTAAGAATGACAGAAGCAATTCCGCTTGGAACTGTATAAGTCTTATTGCTTCCGGAATCGTCGCCTTTTGCCGGAACTGCAACACCGTACTTGTCAAATGCAGCTACAAAACGGTAGTTGTAATTTGAATTGATCTCGTCGCCTTCCTGCACATAAATTTTATTTGAATAATGCATACTATCTCCTGAATGAGAAACGCCGTCAGTACCTACATAACCAGAAGTCCACGTCAAAGACAGATTATCTGTTTTTGTTTGTTCCCCGAGTGATTCAGAGATTTCGCCAATCGTGTCATATATTTCTCTCTCTGCATCAGTATGCGCTGAAAAGTCAGAATCGCATCTTGCTTTCAGTGTTCCAAAAGATACTCCATCAGAATTTACACGAGCTCCTGCGACTTCCGGAGCAACAACAGCCTCAGCTGTTGCGGATATCTCAATCTGGTCAATCTGCCCCTGAAGATTTGCTGTTGCTGTCGCAACATCAGATGCGTTTGCTTTTCCTGCAACATCCTCACCAATCGCAGCAAGATCAGATACATCAGCTTTTGCTGCAAGTGCTGCCGGAAGTCTCAGTTCTTCTGAAACAGCAACATCAACCGCTTCAACAATAGGAAATGAACCGTTGTTTTTCGGTTTCAGAGTATCAATGATTTTTACCGACATTCTTTATCCCTCCTTAATTTCAACGGTCGTTTCTCCGAGGCCTGAGTTTGTGGATCTGTAAATCTTATACAGTTCCTGATATCCGGAAGCATTTGTCAGAATCTGATCGACCGGTTCCTCAAAACCTCCCTCGAATCCACCGACATAAAAGGCGACATCACCGAGCCGCGCCGGGATCGCGTACACAATGTACTCGCCGGATCCGGCATCAACCGTAATTGTTCTTGCAGGATTGTTGCTGAGAACCTTTGACAACGATGTTACATCCTCAATGTCAGATGCGGCACCGTAATATATCTGGTTTGCAAAGCTGACAGACACGCTTTTGCTTGCATCTGTCTGTCCGTCTGTTACGTTGAGCGTGTAAGTCATGTTTGTTGTGACAGACGTAAACGCTTTGCTGTTTCCTGACACAGCCATGCCGTTGATGTTCTGCTGCGTTGCGGCTTTGTTGATCGTCCATGCAAGGTTGATTGTATTTGAAGAGCCAAGCTCGCAAATCGTAGGAGATGCAGTAAACGTGTTGATTTTGATGTCAACATATTCAAGAGCATCGAGCCGCGCTCTGATATCCACGCATTCAGCTTCGCTTGCTTTCGTTGAAACGACATCAGTCAGATCATCGAGAGCAGCCTGCGATGCCTTTGTATCAACGACATCGGAAAGAGCTGCGAGATCCGCTTCAGTCTGCTTTACTGCAAACCGTTCATCTTCTTCGGCTTTCGAGTATGTGTCATAAGGATAACGCTTTCCGTTCTCGATCTCACCTACGAACATGTGACCATGCGGAAACCTGTTGCGGTCATTGTAGCCGTCCTCAACCTGATACGGACAGCCTCCGAACATAGGATTACCCATTTGCTGATACCACCTTTCTGATAATTACCGGCTTCGCGTCGAAAACGACATAGTCATCGACGAACGCAACAAGATAATACTTGCCTTCCGGAAGGTTTGTGTCCTCGCCGTCGAGCGTGACGTTAACGATCTTGTCTTCTTCGTCAACGTCGGCAGACGTAAATACCTTTTCCAGCACGACAGTATCATCCGGCTTGCGGAGCTGCACTGTCAGTTGCTCATTGCTTTGCAGCTTGTACCGCCATACAGCATCGACGACAAGCTGGATACCGATGCTGACCTTGTGTCCGGCATAGATCACAAGAGCGCCTGCAAACGGATCTTGTTTCGGCGGAAAACTCATAGTATCAAACCTCCTTCATCTGTAAACGATTTCAACGGAAGACGGTTGCACAGTTCCGGCGACCGTGACCGTCTGACTGCCTTTTCCGAGCACGATGACCGGCATCGTGATTGATGTCTCGACCGGATCTGAAATCGGATTGCCGCTTGCATCGTTTTCCAGATGCAGCACAGCTGCACCGCCTTCTGATCTGCGGATATAATCGCCGGCATAAAGTTTCTGCGAGATGCCGACAGCGGCTCTTTCAGATCCATTGACAGAGACTGCTATCGTGATCGTTCCGCTGCGGTCAACGCCGACGCCTCCGGATTTTCCGTACACAGCCCACGTCTCAGAAGACTGTGCAAGAGCGGTCACAAATGTGATAGGCGGAGCGCCTGACGCTGTTTTCTTCGGGACGTTCAGCGCAGCTATCTCAGCAGAAAGAACGCTGTTATCCTTTTCAGCTGCCGTCATCGTGTTCGTGACGGTGTTCGCATAGCGTGTTTTCTGCGTGATGCTTGCCGGAAGATTTGCCAGTGTGACTGAAATCACAGTCTGCGTCAGGACGTCGATTTTCTTCTCGACGATTTTCTGAGTTGTGAGAATATCCAGGAATTCATCGTACACCGTGCCGGTGTCGCCGACCTCGAATGTTGACAGGCCGTGAAATCCTTTGTATTCGTCGAGTGTTCCGAGGTCGGCAAAAGTGACCTGATACGATGCATTGACCTGCTTTGCTTTGTCTGCGTAGTCGTCCAGATCATCCGAGAACTGCTGCGCCGGTGTTCCGGATTTATAACTAAATTTCGCATAAATCGTTCTGTCAAACGGCAGGCCGAGCGAAGATGCATCTGCGATTCGCGTCTGCACATCTGTTCCGGTTGTTCCGACCACAGCGGAATACTGCGCGTCGGCATCATATGTAGCTGTAACTCCGATCATATTCACAGCGTAAGAAAGAACGAATGCGTCATCCTGTGCGCCTTCCATTCTGCTGTTAATGCTGAACCGGAAGCCGTCAACATAAAGCTCTCCGCCAAATGTCGAAGCGATGCTGTTGCTGTCGCCGATCAGAGCGGCTGTCAAAGTGATATTGTCATACTCTGCGGACGCAGTTGTGCTGATGTCTGAAGAATAACTGAATGCATCACACGCCTGCGCGTTCGCTGTCGGCCTGTACACGGAGCTGAATGCACTTCCGATTGCCGCCTGACAAGCTGCTGCGGAAATCGTGCAAGCACGAACAATAACTGAATTTAGATCGTAAAAGACGTGCTTTGCATCGACAGTGATTGACAGCTTGCCGCCGGTCTGTCTCTGCTTCTGGATCTTGTATATCCGCATCGGCTGAAACGTCATCACGCCGCGCTTTTCAATCGGAACATATAGGATATTGTGAAGCTGCAAAGCCTTCCATGCGCCGTCATCATCGACCGGATGCACAAGCCGGATTGAATGTGCCTGCTGCTCTCGCAGCGTAACTTCTGCGGATTGCGGAAACAGGCATCGCAGACCGTTCGTCGTGAACGCTGTTTCATTCGGCGGATAAACTCTGATAGGAGGCGGCTGATTCCACAGTCCGTACATCACAACCACCTCTCATTTTTCGTGAGCTTGATCTTCGTTGCGTTTGACATGTCGAGATAGTTCAGATCGTCCGGAATCAGAATCAGATCCCAGATCTTGCCGGTCGTGTGATCGTCAACGACGTTCTTCACGCCACCGGTTCCGAGCTGATATGTCATCCGTCTTGGAACGTCGATGTAAATATCTCCGGTCAGTCCGGATGTTGAGAATTCAACGCCGTTCAGGTCGATAGAAAATCCGTCGCTGCATCCTTGTGCCAGAATGACAGGATCAGCGTAAAAGTTTCCGATTACGTCGAAATCGTTTGAAGCGTTCGTGAATTCAAGCAGCTGGTTCGCGGTGCTGTACTTGAACGGATCGCATTTCAGAGTGATATGCAGCTCGATTGCGCCGTTTCCGACGCGCTGCTGATCTATCGCCACAAGCTGCCGGATAATTGCGCATCTGTCCGGAATGTGCGAGAAAGTCATTTTTCTGCCTTCTGCAAAAAACAGGATAACATTGTCGATATTAAGTCCGAGCATAACAGCATCAATCTCGACCGTGATATCATTGTAAAAATGAGCAGACTTGTAAAGATTGCTGAGCCTGCCGCCCACCGTCAGCACGTCCTTGCTTTCGACGGCAACAGGCCACATCGGAAGCTGCTTGCAGAACAATCCGACGGAGCGCGATGAATAGCCGCCTACATTGATTGTATTTCCAAGCATTCTTACCACGCTCCTTGCATTGCATTATTCTGCGCCGTCAGCGTTTGCAGCTCCTGTCCGAGCCGTTCTGCGACGTGACGGATATCCATGTCAGACGCGATATTCGCGGAAATATTGATATTGATGACCTGCGACATACCTCCATAACCGCCGCCGGATGCTGCCATGTTCGCGGTCGGACTGAGAACCATGTCGCCGGCAAGACCTCGCACGGCATTTGTCACCAAATGTTTGTTCCGTTCGATGCCGGCAGCAAGACCTTTCATGAAATCAGGCATCCAGCTCTCATAGTCCGTGAGAGGTCCTTCATCCGGAACCGAGAAATGCAGGAAGGATTTGATTTTGCTTGCGACACCGGAAACCGCTTCCGTGATTGCACCGATCTTCGACTTGATGCCGTTTATCAGCCCTTGAATCAGATCCGCACCCCATGTGAACGCCTGTGTCGCCATGTTTTTGACTGCATCGCGGAATTTTCCAATCAGCTCGGATGCAACCGCTTGCATATTCGAGAAATACTGCTTGATTCCGTTAATCAGAGCCATGACAACCTGTCCGGCGCTGCTAATGATCTGCGGTAAATTCTGGATTATACCTTGAATCAACGCAACCGTCAAGCGGATTCCACATTCAACCAATTTTGGTAGATTCATTGCGAGAGTCTGAGCCAATTTATCAATTATGACAGGCGCTTTTTCAAGGATGATCGGCATCGCTTCTATAAGCCCATTCGCCAAACCTTCGATAAGCTGAATTGCACAATCTACGAGGATATCAATATTATCCACAAGCATTTCAGCGATCTGCAAAAGGACGGAGATGATACTAGGTATCAATACCGGCAAAGCCTCGATCAGGCCTTGACCGAGCTGCGTGATAATGTCTAAAGCGAATTGAATTATAGCCGGTGCGTTTCGGATAATCGCTTCTCCGAAAGACAATAGAGCGGATGAAAGAACAGGTGTCAAGCTCGGAAGCATACCGACAATACTGTCAAGCAAGCCGACAAGCACCTGCTCTGCAACTGGAATCAATGTAGGAAGCAAGCCGGAAATAGCTGTAGCAAGCGATTGTGCAACAGAAGGCAATGCAGAAGCAATGCTTTCAATGACAGGAACGATATTTTTGACGACAGATCCTAATGCATCAGAAAGATTTCCTGTCAGCTTTTCGATATCAGCTTCACCGCTTCCGAGACCTGCAATCAGCGTATTCCAGGACGCTTCCAGAAGTCCTAAAGAGCCGGAGATCGTCTCTGTCGCTTCACGCGCAAAGTTGCCGTCGTACTGCTCCGTTTTGTCAAGAAACATCTGCATTGCGACATTGACCTTGTCTTGTGTCGTTTCGACATCGCCGAGACCTTTTTCCAGCGCGTAAGCTTTGATGCTCGTGTCGTTAATAGCGACGCCGAGGTTGTCCATCATCGTGAAATTGCCTTTTGCTGCACCGGCGACGGATTCCATTGCCGCGCTCATGTCGATGCCCATGACCGAAGCCATATCAGCAGCACGCTGCATTGCTTTCTCTGTCATCTGCGCGGACTGCTCTGCTGTGAAGCCTGTGCCTTGCAGCAAAGCTCCCATTTTGTTTGCAGTCGCTAGGTAATCGCTCTGAGACAATCCGAGATTCTTGTATGCTTCTTCGCCTTTCTTGGCGATAAAATCTGCATACTCACCGAAAACTGATTCAGCACCGCCGAGGTTCTGTTCAAGCTCTCCGGTCTGAGAAATGACCTCTTTTGCAAGCTTGACAGCAGCAGCACCGACAGCCACAAGTGCAGCGCCTGCCGCTTTTGCTGCGACAGAAAGACCGCTTTTCAGTTTGTCACCGAAGTTGCTTGTTTTATCTCCGGCATCTTCCATTGCTTCGCCGGTTTCTTCCGTCTGGCTTTCCAGCTGTTTCAGCCGGTTCTCGGTCTTTACGATCTCGCCCTGAAAAGCGATATACTGCTCTTCGGAGATCTCACCGCGCTCGAATGCCGCCTTGACATCATCCTGCGCCGCTTTCAGCTTTGAAAGCTTGTCTTTCGTCTGCTCGATGTTCTGAGCAAGGAGCTTTTGCTTCTGCGCGACAAGCTCTGTGTTGTGCGGATCGAGCTTCAGCAGGCTCTCGACGCTTTTCAGGTTTTTGGAAGTCTTCATGGATTCGCTTGTGACTTCCTTCAGGCCTTTCGTTACGCCGGAAGTATCAGCGCTGATCGCGATTTCGATTCCTTTGATAGGTCCTGCCATTTACTCACCGCCTTCCCATTGCTTTTTCAGCAGCCGCCAAGCTTTCCTTGTACGACCGGTATTTTTCTTCATTGATCTGTCCTTCGGCATACTGTGCGTCGATATCCGGCTCAATGCTTTTCAGCGCCTGGTATCGCTTGTAGTTGTCGTGGACTTCTTCGCCGTTTGCCTTGCGCTGCGAGCGGTCGTGCTCGATGCACCAGTTCACAAGCATTCCGGTGTTCCAGTTATCAAGCTCCGAAAGAGGAAATCCGCGCACGATCAGCATGTCGGCGAATTCTTCGGCAGTCAGAGCGTCGTTTGACTTTTCTCCGCTGCCGTCAATCAGTTTTTTTCGTCCACCTGCATTTCTGCGCCGAGCATCGGGAGAAGCTGACAGAAAATGCCGATGACGTCAAATTCGTTAAACGTATCGAGCCAGTCAAGCATATCCGACGGAACATTTCTGTCCGCTGATTTTGCCATGACGTGGATCATGTTATACATGTATTCGATGTCGAATTTCGACATGTCAACAGACGGAACGCCGTCTTTGACGATTACTTTTCCTTCCTTGTCGCGGTTCACGCAGCCGAGGAAGGCAGACAGATCGGAATAGAACTCGTGACCTGTCTGCCTCTTGTAGGCGAGCATGGTTGCACCGGACTTTCGGAACGGAACTCTTTTGCCGTCGATAGTCAGTGTAATTTCCATGCTTGCCTCCTTACGACTTCGTTACGGTGACCGTATAGGTCGTTGTGATACCGCCCTTTGTAGCGGTGATCGTCAGCGTGTTCTGACCGGCAGACCATGTTGCGGCAGATCCGCTGCTGACAGTCGTGCTGCCGTTCTTAATCACGACCGTTGCGCTGTCTGCGCCGGTTGCGGAAACGACATTCGTTGCTGCTGTGGTCGATGTGGTGTAGTTGCGGATGCCAGGATCAAACGCCGGGACAAGTGTCACTCCGGTGATCGCAAGCGTCGCGAGAGACGGTGCGAGCACTGTCGGCACGGTCTGCGGAATCACATTGCTCTTGATTTCTTTGCAGACAAAACCGTCATCCCAGCGCGGAATGCAGCGGATCGTGTGCTGCGGGAACTGCGGATCAATCGCGCCTTCTTCTTTCGTGTTGCCGGCCTTTGTCGGTCTGGTCGTGACGTGGCACTTTCCATAGAACGTCACCTTGCCGATGCCGTCCGTCGTCTCTTCGAGGATGAACAGAGCGAACTCTTTAGCCTGAGCCTGTTCCTGTGTCGCATACTCTGCAACGCCGTCAGAAGTGATAGTTTTGCCGTACCAATCTTCCTCAACGTCGTCGGTGATCGCAACGGTAGTAAGGGTGATTTCATAGCCGGAATTTGCGTTTTCCGCATAGATTTCAAGGCCGTCCGCCCAGATACCGAAGGTTTCGCCCTGCGGCTCTGCGGAGAACTCACGACCGCCTGCAATGTGCGGAAGCAGCTTCACCGCGCCGTATGTATCTTTTCCGGTATCCGGATTCGTCTCTGTAATCGGAGCGTATGCAATCCGCGAAATAGTGCGCGGAATTCTTGCTTTTACCATGTTTTACCTCCTATACTGTGAATTGATAAGTTACTGTGTGGATCTTCTGTTCGGGATCCACATCAAATGTTTTTGCGTACTGTACGCCGTACTTGCGGAACATCTTTTCGATGTAGCTTTCTGCGGCGAGATCGCGGTACCGCGTGACAAGCATCATCGTGACGCTGTCCTCGCTGTAAATGATCTGTCCGTCGCTGTAAATCGGATTTGTTTCTGTGGCATAATACGCGATGTACGGCACTTCCTGATTTTCCGGAAAGAAGCCGTAGCAATGACCGACATTCTCGATGCCGTCAAGAATGATTTTCAGATCCTGCAGCGTCATCCTTGCAGCACCTCCTTGATTCGTCTTTCAGCTTCCTTGATTGCCCATTCCTCGACCGGCTTTATATGCACGATCGCCGGAGAGCGGCCGCTTCCGACGCGGTGCCCTTTTTCGAGCAGATGTGTGAGCTGATACCGTGTGTTGTGGATGTCAACCTTGCAATAGCCGGAACGCCGAGTGAGCGTGACCTTCCAGCCGCGCTTATACTTGCCTGTTCGTTTCGGCGATGATGAGGACAGCTGCTTTTTCGCTTCCTTTGCGACGTCTTGCAGCACTTCCTGGATTTTATCCTCTGATGTGCTGGAATATTCTTTGAGCGCCGCTGTAATTTGTGCAGTCAGATCTGTCACGGTATATCACCGATCCTTGTGCCGAGATACAGCTCGGTCTGGTCGCCGGACTGGAATGTGCGGTAGATTTCGTATGTTTTGCCGCAATACTGGCAGATTGATTCGCCTTGATACGATGCGCTGAATACTTTGACCATTGCCTCTGCCTGATATCCGCCCTGCTGCGCTGTGCTCCATTCGCTGCGACCGATGCTGTCAACGGTGCATTGGATCTTGCGCGTTTCAAGCGTTTCATCAATCGCCTGTCCGATGCAGTCTTGCACGGATTTCTTGACGCATAGCGTGATTTCTCCGTACTTATTCATCAGCGTTCACCGCCTTCTGATGCAGCACCTTGTTGTTAAGGTTGTACCGCAGCCAGCGCGGCATCGGCATCGCAGGATCTTCACGCTGCTGGAACAGCCACGTTGCATATCCGACAATCAGGTTGTTATCCTCCTGCTCGTCCAGATCGAGCACGATACCCTCGCGCTCGATCATGGACTTTGCAGAGGTCAACAAGGAGAGGAAAAGCGTATCATACAAGGTCGATTCAATCGCGCCGATATTTGCTTTGAGAAGCGCGAGACGCGACTGATCGTCCATGTGCTACCTCCTTACGCCTTCGGCACAGAGAGCGCCTGACCGCGCTTGATGACGCGAGACTTGCCGTCAAGCTCAGCAACTGTGATCGGAGTGCCAGCCGCAGCGGTGATGCCGGTGCTGCCGGAAGTCAGTGCAGTCCATGTTGCGTCAAGCTTCTGGCCTTCGTTAAGAGCGATATCGCCGATCTTATACTTCAGCGTCGTGCCGGAAGCCTCGGTGCCGGTGACAGTCAGAACGGTCTTGCCGCTCGTGGAGCCGTGTGCAGCTGCGGTTACGGTCAACGTGCCGAGTTCGGTGTTCGCGTAGTCAATCGGGAAATCTGCGGACGTGGTCGGAGCGGTATTCGCGAAGTTGATGATGACGAAGCTGTCGCCGAATACCGGCTTGCCGTCGTAACGTGCAATGCCACGGAATGCGGTCTGATCGTCGAGGAAGAGGACCTGATCGCTGACCGCAAATGTTGCGCCCTGACGCTGTACGAGCTTGTATGCTGCGCCGTAGCCGCCGATGATTTCATAGTCCTGAAGCTCGTTCGTTTCGAGGACAACGATTTCACCGCCGATGACCGGCATCTCATTGCGAACGCCTGCGGTCAGAGCTGCGGCAGCGTTGAACGCCAGAGCCTTCGCCATGATCGTCAGATGCGTCTTGCGGTTCATAACCCAGAACAGATCGCTGTTCGCTGCGTCATGCGGCTTTGCTGCGATTGCTGCGAGGATCAGAGACTCAAAGAACGACGTGCCGGAAGTGCCGTTGATGTTCAGCGTCAGAATGTTGCTCGTGTGCAGATCAGTCCACGTCGGAGCCTTAGCACCCCAGTCTGCCGGCTGAGAAGTCTGTGCCAGTCTGGTTGCAATGCCGAGCGGCATCTTCACGCCGGTACCGAACAGGATTGCCTTGTCGATCGCCTTGCCGATCGCGGAGCCGAGTGTGGTGATGATCTCGGATGCGAGGTTGACGTCGTTGTCGTCGAGAATAGCATTGCAGATCTTGATGTAGCCGGCGACCTTGTAGCCGTCCATTTCGATCTCGTTGAATCCGAGATCCAGCTCATTGATGCTTGCGCACATCTCAGTCCAGACGGCCTCCGGGATCGCGCCCATGATGACCTGACGGCTTGTGCCGGTCAGAGCAGTCATGTTGACGCGGCTCATGAGCTGCGAGCTGCGAGCTGCCTCAGAATGCAGCAGCGGAAGCATAACTTCCGGAATCGTCAGATCAGCATTGCTGATTGCACGCTTCTGACCTTTCATTGCGCGGACTGCGCCGAGCCATGCAGCAACATCTTCGCGCTTAACAAATGCAGAACGCTGCTCAATCGGCATGTCTGCAAAACGAGTACGGATCTCCATTACATTTTCCACCTTTCTTTCTTCGGTTTCAGTCTGCGCAGGTGTCTCAGCCGGTGCCGGAACTTCCTGCTTTGCCTCGATCTCGGACAGTTCAGTTTCAAGTCCGCGGATCTCTTCTTCGAGCTTGCCGACGGCATCGGTGTGCTCTGCCTTTTCGGTCTCGAATTCTGTTACAGCCTCCTCGACAGCAGCACGCTCTTCATCCGTCTGGACTTCGGCGATGCTTGCTTCCAGCTCGGCTTCTCGCTTTTCAAACTCTGCGTCTTTCGCACGCAGGTCTGCAAGCGCCTTCTGCGCAAGATCAAGCTTGCGCTTCGCAACCAGTGCTTTCAGTGCCATTCTTTTCTCCTTTCAGCCGTGCGCGTGTAGTTACCTTCCACGCATCGAGCTTCCTTTTCTGGATTTCTGCGACATCCTGCTTTCGCGCCGAGACGCTTGTCTCGGAGTATGCCGGAAATGTCACAACTGAGACTTCAAACAGATTGACTTCGCGGATCGTGAAGTGAATGCTGCCGTCATCGCGGAAATCGGATTCCTCTCTGACGATCTCAAAGCCAAAGGAACACTGATCGACGTCTCCGCGCTTCACACGCTCGTAAAGGTTGACTGCATCGGTATCGTTCGGATTGATGTCGATGCGTCCCCACAGACCGTGAGAATCAACACGGAGTTCAAGTGTTCCGGCTTTATTGCGACCGAGCACGATACGTGTATCATGATCTGCCAAAGCCTTAATATCGCCGCCGAGTGTGTTGTCAAACGCCTCGGGTGCAATCGATTCAGTCACATCAGGGAAAATTTCATAATTGCTGTTGAATACAGCAAAATATCCCTCGATGTGCATTCCGTTGTCGTCGGACCGTGTCTCAAACTTTGACGGCACCGAACGAACCTGCCGGATGTTTCTGTCAATTTCCATTTTCTGAACCTCCTTGTTTCAGTTTCAGCTGATCTCCGAGCTTACTTGTCGGTATATAGTTTTCCAGCATGACAAGCTCGTCAAGACCTTCACGTGGCTCCATGCCGATTGCGTCTCTGACTTCGTTTCCGTCAACAACGCCGATTGCGCGAAGATCCTTGTAGACGTCTGCAAGCTCTTTCAAGTTGTAGCTGTAAAGGCTGCGGATGTTGAACTTCCAATACCACTTCGGCGAGATCAGCAGCTTTTTCGTCAGCTCCTGCTCGATGCTCTGCGCGATGCCGTGCACGGTGCTGTTGATAAAGTTGTTCCATTCCTTCTCATTGAACTCACCGACGCCAAGAAGGAAAGCCGGAACTCCGACAATCGCAGCGACCGTCTTTTTATCCAGCTCCACAACATCATTGATTGCCAAATCAGACAGCGACAGCGGCCTGATCTGCTCAACGCTGAATTGCTCCGCAGGAATCATCCACGGCTCGCCTGCCTTCGCAGTATTCACATAGCTTTCAAGCAGTTTCTGACGTCCGGAAGGACTTGCGAATTCGTCCGTCAGAGCATCCACCTTGACAATGACTGACGGCTTCCATTTGCTTTCCATGAAGCCGTTTGTCGTGTCGCTTGCCTGACCGAGATTCCGTGCAACATCCTTCAGCTCAATGCTGATGCCGCGTCCTCGCCAAAGCTGGTACTTATCCGGACGATATACAAAATGCAGAAGGTCATCCGGATTCTTTGCAATGCCGTCAATCAGCACCTTGTACTTGTAGCCGTCCTGCATGAAGCTGACACGTTCTGCCGTGATCGGTTCTAGATCTCCGAGCAAACCGTCCTGCGTGTGAGGTACGACAACGGCATTGCCTCTGCCGTAAAGCAGCATGTTCATCACAATTCCGGTCATCCATGTGTGCCGCGTCATGTAACTGGTCGGCTCAATATCAACCTTCCGGCTCAGCTCATTTATCATGCGCTGGTCACCGCTCTTTGTGTTCTCCATGAGATAGATCGTCATTGTGGCGATAAGATCAGCAATGCGGCTGCACGCTGTAACGATCTCAGGACACTTGTCAAGCGGTCGGTACTGAGTGAGACACAAGCTGTCAAAGCCTGCGGCATCGGTCAGCCAGACAGCCGAGCAGCGCTTCTGATTCTTCGGCGGAAGCATCTTGCCGCCTCTTTTCTTGCTCATTTTTCATCACTCCTCCCCGAACCATTTTTTCGCAGCATTGCTGCGCGTCATATTTTCCAGATATCGCACCACAGCGAAAACGGAAGCGTCAAACAGGTCGATTCGTGTCTCCTGCCGGACTTTTTCATATTGGATCATGTCATCGGTCTTTTCGACCGCTGACACGTTTCCGACGCAGTATTCATACGCCTCTGAATGCAGATAATACAGATTGCCGTCCTTTGCGGACTTTTCGAGATATCGGAATCCTTCGGATTTCTTATAAAAATACTGCGGCTGATCTTGGATGTTGAATCCGGCTTGCTTCATGCCGATGAAGTACTCACGGCAGAACTTCCTGTCGTGACCGACCTGCGCGATCTTGAATCCGAGCTTTCGCATTGCAATGAACCAGTTGACTATATCGGCGTGGTTTACCGTCGGGCCGTTCGTCATCGTCAGCAAGCCGTCATCCTGCCAGCCGAAAAGCGGAATGCCGTCTTTGTCTGCTTTCTCCGCAGCGGAGACAACCGGGAAAAATGCGTGTGTTATAACGATGTCAACGCCTTCATAATGGCCGACAAGCGCCGCAGCGGTCAGGTCGTGCATCCGCGAGAGATCTGCACCGCCGTACCACTTTATCGGCAGCTTTGCCAGCTGCTCCACAGTCCAGCTGTACTTTGCATCGCTGCGCCGGAACTCATCAAGATTGAAATACGCCTTAACTGCGTTCGTGTACACGTTCAGGCTCTTCGCAAAGAAATCCTTCCTCTGTTGCGGGTCGTTCTGTGCCTGCAAAGAATCGTTCAGGATCTCCGCCGGACGGATGCTCTCACCGTAAGACGGATTCGCCATTTCGTGAACTTCCGGATTCGTATAGTCGATGTAGCCGGTCTCAGGATCCGGATTCGCGCAGCACATGAAAATAAAATACTGATCGTCCTGGATTGTGCCGTCAAGGACTTGCCTGCAATACTTCAAACGCTGACCGAGGAACGCTTGCTCGTTGTCGCCGGCAGTCGATATGCCGATCAGCAGCTTGTTCGCATAAGCTTTCATCGCTTCCTTGAAAAGGTTGTACTGCTTCGGCTGCTTGTATGCGTGGATCTCGTCGGCAATACAGATATTGCAGTTCAAGGAATCCTGTGCATCCGGATTGGCTGCAAGCGGCTGAATGTAAAAGCTCTCGCCGTCCTGCTGATAGCTGATCCGGTGCGTGTTTATATTGTTCGTGACTTTGATGCTGCCGCCGTGTGCGGCATCTTCTCCCATGTGCTTGATGTTGTAGTCGATGAAGTTGAACGCTTCCAAGCTCTGCTGCATCGCAGCTGAGACGATGTACGTCTTTGAGCCGGAGCGCCTATAAAGAAGCGACAGCGCCCATGCAAGCGCCGCCGCGAAGCTCGTTTTCACATTTTTTCTTGGTATGAAAATAAGCGCCTCATGGAAGCGCTTGACGTCTGTCCCGGCATTGTAGAAGCCGAGCAGATTGTATATGATGAACTTGTGGAACGGTTGCAAAAGGAACGGTGTTCCGCGAAGCGGTGTGCCGTCCAGCGCCTCGCCCTGCTGATGACAGATTGTTTTTTCAATGATCTGGATCACGAACTCTGCATCCTTCGGACGAAAGTCAAACTCCGGTCTTTCCAGATCTGCGAAGAACCTCTCGACTGCCTGTTTCAGCTCAATGCACGCGATCTTCTTTCCGCTCCTGATCGCTTCGCAGTATTCCAGTACAGCCGGCCAGTTCTTGCCGTTAATCTGCTTCAATGGATGCGAGTGCGGCAGCTAAGCCGCTTTTTTTCTCTTCGGCAGGAGCGGTACTGCCTGACATCTTTTTGAATGAAGCCGGTGTAAGCCCTAACTCTTTCCAATATGAAAGAGCCGTGACATTCAGCTTGTCGATCAGCTGCACAAGCGGATTGATTGACGGATTGACGGCACCACGATCAGACACACGCTCAAAAATCAGCTGACTGCCTTCGTCTTTGAACTGCTTCTGTGCCGCGTCTCTCTGTTCGAGTGTCTTTGCGAGTGTATCAATCGCCGAATTGAAGCTAGGCTGATACGTTTTCATCTCCACGCATTGCGCTTTGATCTTTGCACGCCATTGCGCCGCTGTCATCGTGCCGCCTCCTTTCTTGGGGGATTTCGTTTGAAATTTCCTTTATGCATGTTCGAAGT
>Ga0265301_10000990_pt1 | contig 38940 bp, 61 predicted proteins | sample AusTroGonzalo_MG_2_FD_193488 | JGI IMG/M metagenome (GOLD analysis project Ga0265301, IMG submission 193488) | Bovine rumen microbial communities from tropical cattle in Woodstock, Queensland, Australia - Gonzalo_04 | ecosystem: Host-associated > Mammals > Digestive system > Stomach > Rumen ...
ACAGTAAGAGAACTAGGAGATTATAGCCTATGAGCAACAACAATCAAGTACAACTATATGTGCGCAATGAGGGCGTGCAGAAGCGCATTTCAGAGCTTCTGGACAAGCGTGCGCCACAATTTACCACGAGCCTTGTAACGGCCGTGAACGAAAACGCAAAGCTTGCAGAATGCGAGCCACAGAGCGTCCTTAACGCAGCATTAACAGCAGCAAGCATGGACTTGCCGATTAACCAGAACCTGGGCTTTGCCTATCTGATTCCGTATAACACGAAGAGCGGCAATGTCTGCCAGTTCCAGATGGGCTACAAGGGCTTTATCCAGCTGGCGCAGCGTTCTGGCTACTACAAGACGATAAATGTAACGGACATTCGCAAAGGCGAGATTAAGAGTCGTGATAGGATTAAAGGCACTATCGAGTTCGACTTTATCGAGGACGACAAGAAGCGTGATAAAGAGCCAATCGTTGGCTATGTGGCATACTTTGAGCTTCTAAACGGATTCGAGAAGATGCTATACATGAGCGCAGAGCAAATCGAGCAACACGCCAAGCGATTCTCGAAGAGCTACAAGTATGGTGGCGGTCTATGGAAAGACGATTTTGACAGCATGGCCAGTAAGACCGTTCTCAAGCAGCTTATAAGCAAGTTTGGGCCTCTAAATACGCAGCTGCAAGAGGCTGTCATTAAAGACCAAACCGTAGACGGCGAATATGTAGATAATCCAGCGTACAGCGAGCCAGTCGTCGTAGAAAACGCCGAAATGGGCAGCTCTGAAGAATCATTTACAGATACGAACATCATAGAAGCAGAAGAATCTGCATAAAATCGCAAAAAAGTCCGAAAACCCCATTGACTTTGCTTATGGGAAAGGTTTATACTTAAACCATAAGCAAAGCAAGAAAGGATAAAAATGGTAATCAAGCTTAAAAATGGGATTGTCCTAAAGGACATCGAATCTATCGTATATAAAGACAATGGCAGGTGTTGGTGCGAAACGGCGAAAGCCAAGCGTACGACATTTAACAAAGACGACATTGAACTAATCATTGGAGATGGAAAAGAATGAAACTTAAAACTAAAACTGGCAAAGTCTACATCTTCGGTTCGGTAACGAACCAAGGTGCAGACGGTATCTGCCTAGAAATGAAGAGCGTTATTAACAACAAGCTTGTTAGCCGAAAGGTAACCTACCCGACATGGGAGAAGCTACTAGAGAGGCTTAATACGCTAGAGGAGATTTACTAATGAGCGTAATTTTACTAATCATTCTACTTTGGCTACTAGCCGTATTACTATTTAACAACGACAGGAGAAAGTAATGTGCAAGATTGAGGTAAGGCACGAGGGCGAAGCTCAAAAGATTGAGATTAGCCGTATTCGTGCAGAGGTTGGCCGCAAAGGGGGACTCGCAAGAGTTCCCAAAGGATTTGCCAAAATGAATCCAGAACGCCGCCGAGAGATTGCTATCAAGGCATCGCAAAAGGCTGCTCTTCTACGCAGCGCAAAGGCTAAGAAAGAGGCATAAAATGATTGAAATCCGTGCGCCTAGATACCACGACCGAGTGGTTCTCATAGCAAAATACAAAATTACGCCTGGGTATCCAGTAAAAATCAAAATATTGTATGGAGCATACAAGGGCGAGTACAACATTCCGTCAAAGGTGCTGTACCAAAGCCCAGTAGAACCTATGACTACTCGCAATGGCAATGTAATAGCCATGAAAGCCGTGCCGCTAGACGCATTGGAGAGGATAGACAATGAAAATCAAGAAGATTAAGCAAATGCTAACCGAATGGAACGCTACACGCAGTATTAGCCTCGGAAGCGAAATATTAGAACAATTAGTTAAAGATTTTGGAATCAAGGAGAAATAATGGAGCTAACAGTAGACGACTTAAAGATTATCGAGAAAGCATTGCAGGGGTTCGTCCTCGCAAAGAAGAATGCCATCGTACAAGCAGAGAGCATGACAGAAACCGTAACGCACGCCAAAGACCTTGAAAAGACCGCAGCTTTGCTCGACAAGATTCAAAGTGTAACATATACGAGGGCGGACAATGACGAAGAAAGCATTGCGGAAGAAACAGCGCAGGAAACGGAATAAGCAAAAAGGTGGCGACAAATGAACATTTACATATTTGATATAGACGGTGTTCTCGCCGACCTAAGACATAGGCTATGCTATAAAAACCGTGGGGACTTTGATATGTTCTACGAGGATAAAAAGGTACTAGCAGATGGGCTTATACAACCTGGTAGAGAGCTTTTCCGCATTATGAACCAAGACGGAATCGTAGTGTATGCTACTGGTAGGCCAGAGAGAACCAGGCAAACCACAATCGAATGGTTGCACAAGAACAGATTTCCTATGCGAGCTTTGCTCATGCGTAAGGACGGCGACTTTAGACCGTCCCCAGAGATTAAGGTTGAGCAAGTGAGAGAGGTACTCGAAAGCTTCAAAAACATCGACAAAGTGTGGTTTATCGACGACGACCCAAGGAATGTAGCTGCGGTCGAGGAAGCGTTCCCAGAAAAAGCAAAGATTAAGGTAAATGGATTAGTTTATGGTACAGAAAGGTTCTAAAAAAGTCCCGATAGAAGATGTTGAGTGCGAGATATTCGTCAAGGAGCTTGAGAAGAACTATCCAGACATAAAGTTCTCGCACATAGCCAACGAATCACGCTCTGGTGGGCAATACGCAAAGATTCGTGGAGCGAAACTTAGAAGAATGGGGCAACGGCCAGGAATGTGGGACTACGAGCTATTTATCCCAGTCTACGACATAGATGGCGAGGTTGGCTCTTACCAGGAAATCCGAATCGAAATGAAGAGGCAAAGAGGCGGCGGCTCTACCACCTCTAAAGACCAGAAAGACTGGGGTAAGGTCTACGACCTGGCTGGAATCCCTTGCAAGGTATGTTTCGGAGCGAAAGAGGCTCTGGAATATGTGGCACAAATCGTGCTACAATGTAATGCGTAAGGACTTTGGAGCAAATGCGATATGTTCCAAAGTCGTTGCTCGACCTAATGTAAAAAGTGCGCTTTGTTATAACGGCGCATTTTTTGCTATAATGATGGCAAAGAGGATATTAAAATGCCATACCCACTACCACTCACAAGAACAGAAGCTTATTTAGCTTACAAGGCTGGTGTAATCCAGCAATCAGACTTAAAGCCATCTCTATCCGTACCACGCAACGGTATCGACGCATGGTTAGCATATTGGACAGGACTTGCAGAAGATTATCCAAAGCGAGAAGATGGAACTCCTCATGTTTTGCAAGAAGAAGAGGCCTACATTGCCTATCTTTCTGGCGTGATTAACGAATACCCAGAGAAATGTTTGCGCCGTGTTGGTGCGTATTTGCGCTACCTCATTTCTGCACGCTGGGGTAGACCAGACCACCCATTGAATCGTGAGGAGCTTTATCTTTCGTTGCTCAAGACGCAGGTAATCCCATCTGGAGACCCAAGTTCGGATATTGAGATTGACGGAACTGCCAAAGCTGCGTTCCAGGACTTAAAGGTATATGGCGATACATTGCAGGATAGTTATACTGGTAAGAACTTATTAGAGATAAGACCGTCAGACAATAGCAGAGGATTGACTATTGTTAATAATGCCAGGACAGGCGAACTTACGTTCAGCGGCACTACTACGCAAGGGTATCCATGGCTAAATGAATCTTTCCTAGATTTGCCAGCTGGAACTTATACATTTTCTATTGACAAGCCAGTAGGCAAAACATTGTTTTTGAGATTGTACAACGAAGATGGAGAGTACCCAGTAACATTGCAGTTTACGGCTGGCAATACAAGCGACACGAAAACAACAGATTATGCAATCAAGCGAACTGTTTTGTTGTATGGAGAAACAACGAGCGGAGCTACGGTAGCAAAGCAGACTATAAAACCAATGTTAGAGGCTGGTTCGACCAAAACGACCTTTGAGCCGTATACTGGCGCAAAGGATAGCCCATCAGTAGAGTTCCCGCAAGATATTTACAATGTTTCTGGTCAGCAAAATGTGGTAGTTACTGGAAAAAATATGTACAGAACTCTTCATGCGATGCTAAAGGCTAAAGAGGCAGGCAAAACCATCAGCACTACAAGATGCACGATTGTGGAAATGAATGATAACAAACTGGTTACAGACGCATCTGGAGCAGACGCATTTATTGGCATAGATAATTTGACCACAATAAACCCTAACTCAAGGGAATATGGTATAAACGTAGAGGGCGGCCAAAAATACACATTGTCCTACGACGCTGATGGTTACACGCAGTATATTGCAAGGGCTTTCAACGAAAGCAACACGCAAATTGCCGAATGGAGTAATGTTAATACTGGAAATGCTCCTGGACATTATAAATATACATTTACAATGGCAGCTAATGCTGCTTGGCTCGGCATAAGGTTTGACAACGAATCGGCAAGACACAGCGAGGTTAGGGCTTCTATATCGAATATTATGGTGGAAAAGGGGGACGACGAAACATCGTACGAACCATACATTGAGCGAAGCAACACGGTGGAGCTTCGTGGCAAAAATCTGTTTGATATTGACAACCTAATAGTCGGATATGTAGCCTCCACCGATGGCAGCATCGTAGAGCGTGAAGATACCAGAACATGCCCTATGTTTAGAGTTACCCCAGGTAAAAAATACATATCGTCTGGACAGCCGCACGGATTTAATGTAATAGCATTTTATGATTACAATAAAAACTTTATAAGTAGACCTAACTCTTTCCCAGCTGCGACAGCTCCAGATAACGCATATTGGGGCAGAAGCACTTGTATTGAAACTGATATAAATACCGTACAGCTGGAAGAGGGGAATGTTGCTACTAGTTACGAAAAGCATTGGCATATAGAGCTTAATAAGCTTGGCGACGACCAAGACTACATATACAAGCAAGATGGAATCTGGAAAATACACAAAGTTACTGACAAAGAGTATCTATATAATTGTAACTACTACATGAACCCAGCTGGCGAAACTGGTAGGTACAGGGTGTGGAACGATTCGTTGCGTGAAATAATTAAGAGAACCGTTGACGCTTCAGATTTGACTAGCGCAAGATGCGATTCGTACCAAGCTAAAACGCAAGCGCAGACTTATGGTGGCCAAAAGGGATTTGATGTAAATACCAATGGGTATGTGCAGTTTTATGATGTAGACTATGATGGCTCTGATAAAAAAGATTCATTTGTTGCGATGCTAAAGGAGAAAAGCGCATTTATCGTGTTTGCTCTAGCTACTGCAACCGACACCACAATCACTAACCAAGCACTCATTGACCAGCTTGAAGCATTAGTGGCGGGTGGAGCAGAAAACGGCACTACCTATATCAAGGTATTGGCAGCAGACCCGAACTTGCCAGGTTTGTTGGTGGTAGAAGCACCAAAATACGAGTAAAATATACATAAGCTATGTATCCAAGAACTGCCAGGCGGCAGTTTTTTGGTATAATCAAAGTAGGGGATTAGCTCAATGGAAGAGCAGGAGACTTCTAAGCTCTTGGTTGCTGGTTCGAGTCCAGTATCCCCTACCAAACGAAAGGATATACTATGGGTTGCTCTGGCAAGAAAAAAGGCAAGAAGAAATAGTGATATAATAAGTCCGAGAATCCTACTTCTCCGTTGTATTCCGTTCACAACGCATAAACAAGGTTCACGGATATTCCATAGTAGAGAAACTATGGGGGTAGTTACCAGAAAGCTAAGTGCATCGCTCGCCACTTTGAGGCTTGAAAGAGAAAGAGAACTCTATAACACTATCTTCCAGGGAACGAGCGACCCCTGGTTGCTTTGTGTTATAATAGAGATGGCTAGGAGCTGCTGCCTATGCCTAACTCGGTAAGTTCGCCGAGGGGAGTTAGCCGTGCTTCCTTATGCAGTAATCGGTAAATCTATCTTACCAGCGTCTATCGTGTGGGGATAGTGCCGCTCTTCGGGGCGGTTTTTTGTGGTATGTTGGTGTCATAGATGTCGCCAACATTGTATAATTACATTGCGAGCTATTTATGGTATTATAGAGCGCAGGACAGAGGCAATATCCTATGCACAAGCCTTGAGTTCGGTCGATTCTCTAAAATCGCCGCCAAAATGAAACTTTGCACCAGGGGTAAACCCTGGTTTTTTGGTATTTTATGAAAAAAGTCGAAAAAGGTATTGCATTTGCTTATGGGTGGGTGTAATATAAAGATAGCTAAACAAGAAAGGAGCTATAAAAAATGAACTACTACGGAATCGTAAGGAGAATCTACAAGAACAACGGCAAGATGCCATACGAGACAATCGTAATGCCAAATCTATTCAAAACATTTGAAGAGGCGGTAAGGTTCGCAAAACATGACAGCGACCAAAGCGGATTGCGCTACGGATACCAATGGGTAAACGAGACAACCCAACTCGAAACGCAGCACAACAGCAAGACTGGCAAAGATACAATATACCGCCACGAGTGGGACATTGAAAAATATCAAGTCGAGGGCGAGTAATCGCCCTCTAAAGAAAGGAGAACAAATGAAAAGCAAGAAGATTTACTACTACACGCTAGAGTCTATGGACGGTCGTGTGTACTTTGGAACTAGCACGAAGAGACTAGCCAAGAAGCACTACGCAGAAGCAAGCAACGAGGGAATCTGCTACAAGCGAATGGTAGGCAATATGAACTACAAAAAGTTTATGTTTATGTGGTAGGCGTGATATGAGCAGATGGGAACTATTGAGGCTCGCATGCGAAACCTTGCAAGGTAAGTATGGTAATGGTAGAGAGCGAGAAATGCGCTCGCCTAATTACGAAGCCGTGCAGGACATCGTAAACTGCATCTTAAAACACGAGGATAGGGAGTCGTACGAGACGGAGTGCAGCAAAGAGAACATAAGAGCCGTTTTGGAAGCAATTAAGGAGAATGAAAGCAATGAAACTACAAGGTAAAAAGACAGGGGCGTTCGCAAACTTTGTCGGTTACATCGACCAGGCCACCCCTACCATAGACCTACCGACAGGAAACACAATGCTGACAGTCCGCTATATGGACGCAGGAGTCAACTGTTATAAGGATTATAAGACAATCGCAGAGTTCAACAAAGATTGGGAAGACTATGAGCCAATCGAGCCGCTTATTACAGACACGACAATTCGCAAAGCAGTTCAAGCTTGGGCTGAAGCGAATCATTACGAAAATGATAAGCTGACGGTATATCTCGACCACGATGCAATCAGCTTCTACAACGAAGATGACGATGACAATGAAATTACCTTCAACACAGTTGAGAAGTTTGGGCTCGAACATCTGAAGTGCTACACCGTTGTTGAACTTTGTGGAAAGGAGCAAGAATGAGTAGCCAAGAAGATAGAATCGGCTCGATAGAGCTAATTAAAGAGAGGCTCGGCATTGCTAGCTATAAAACAATAATGGCAAAAGTAATATACGGAGAGGAGAAAGAATGAGCAAGATTATTATTGATATAACACAATGGCCTGATGGCATTAGCCTCGATATTGGCACAGACAGTTTTCAGACTTCAATCGCAGGGCCGCATGGGGGAGGGGTTGGCCGTACGATTAAACGGTTCAGAGTCGATGCCGATAAGCTGATAGCAGCTATCGAAAAATACCGCGGGGGCAAAGAATGAAAAAGATAACGTATCAGATAACGCTTAGCGACGACGCTTACGTAGAGTGCATTAACAAGCTAGAGAAGTTTATACTATTCCCAGACAAGGGCGACATGGTGTTCAAGGTAGAGGATGTGAGCGAGGATGGCTCACGAGCAATAATTGTGGACGGCGTAATGTATGACTCGTTGGAAGACTACCGTAAGTTGCAAGAGAGTAGGTAGAGAAAAGTGAATTAAAACTACGCAGCAAAAGGACTGGAGAGGAGGAAGAATGAACTTTGTAGAATTAGGCGGACATTTAACTTGCGCCGAGTGTGGCGGAGATATTAACGAGGGAGACGAATATTGGAGAGTGGGAGATAATTTTCTTCAGGCGAAATATTTTGAAAGAGAAAAGGACAATGTATTTTGCTCGAAAGATTGTCTTTGCGACAATTTGTCGGTCGAATCTTATTGGCTAGAAGCAAAGGAGTAATAATGAAAATTGAAATCACGCCATACATCAAAGAATTGGTCAGAGACTATCGAGATTGCGGGTGCGAGGTTTGCGCTAGGAAACTAGCCGAGCATATCACGCATAAAGTGCAAGAAGCGATAAATTACAGAGAGAAAGAATGATAATACAGTACGACAAGGTAAATGTAATAAGTGCCAATCTTTTGTATAGCTTTAAGCAGAAACCGCACGATAACCCAGAAGAACCATACAAACTTGAGTGCGATGTTTCGTTCATATACACAGTAGGGGAAGAATAATGTTTGCGACAAATGCAGAATCGGTAAATGTATGGAAAGAGGTAGGCAAAGATACATTCACATTTAGCCATAAAGAGTATCTCGGAAAGCTCAAAAAGGGAGAGATACATATTTTGCAAGATAGAAAACCGAGAAACAAATTGTCGAACCATACCGAGCCTAAGATTGGCGGCAATAAATTATCTAACCATACAGAACTATTAAAATAAAGGGGGGAATAATGAAACTACGCAATAAGAAAACAGGCGAGATAATTCGTTTCTATGACGGGATAACCCTAAACGGCGAAGATTATGACTCGCTTGCTGAGCTTAATGAAGAATGGGAAGATTGCGCCCAAAAAGAGCCACTACCATTATGTGGCGGAATGAGTGATGGACAAAACGACGAGCCGCTCTCTTGGGAGTTTCAAAATAACTTAGGATATGTTGGCGAGGTGGGTATTTACGCAGAAGATAAAGAGGTAGGAATTGGGGTTGAGGACGACTACTACAACTTTCAGATTCCATTTGACAAGTTCTTAGAAATAGCTGAGAAAGTAAAGGAGCAGCAATAACTAAGGCCAGCCATCGAGCTGGCTTTTTGTTGTATAATAAGAGCATAAACATTAAGCAGAAAGGCCACAGCCAATGCGTAAAGAGCTTGAGAATATTCCCGCAAAGCAGGGAAAAGATTATGAGGTTGGCAAAGGGAAGCCGCCGAAAAATAGACAATTTGGGCAGCCAGAGGGCAACCCCAGGAATAATGGTGCATGGAAGAAAGAGGACACGCCACGCTATAAGTTGGAGCGTATGATTACTATGGGAGATGCCGAGCTAGAGGCTATCATAAACGACCCAGACGCTCCTACGTTCGAGAAAGCCATGGCAGACATCATTATCCAGGCTAAGAGCGACTGCGACAAAGAGGGCGTTAAAAGACCCGCTCAAATGCGTTTTAAGGCCATTTCTGACATGATAGACCAGATATATGGCAAACCAGCGCAAACTACCGTAAATGTGGACGCTGGAGACCACGAAGAGGCCAAGGCGTTTATTAGAGGCGTATTTATACCATAGGAGCGACATGCCAGAGGTATTTACCAGAGACGAGGAAGAGGTAGCCAAGGCAAAAGCTGCTGGCTATTGGACTCCGTTGCCAGGGCCTCAAACATTAGCTTGCCAATTAGCCATGGGAGAGCCTCGACATCGTGAGATTCTTTTTGGTGGCGCACGAGGCCCAGGTAAAACAGAGTGGTCTATCGTCGTAATGGCAGAGAGAATCCAGAATCCTCATTACCAAGGGCTAGTTTTGCGTAAGAACGCAGACGACCTTACAGATTACTGCGTACGCTGCGAAGAGATGTACCAGTTCGCCAATGTCGTTGTTAGGCGCAATCCTATGGTGCTGCGCTTTGGCACGAATGCACTACAAGCCAAGGGCGCAATGATTCGTGGTGGGCATTTGCATGACAAGACCTCGTTTATTAAGTACCAGGGTCAGCAGTTTAGCCGCATCGCTATCGAGGAGCTTACACAGATACCTAGCGAGCTTCTATACAAGCAAATCATGTCCTCGTGCCGCTCTAAGTACAAAGAGCTAAAGCCACAAATGATTCTAACGGCCAACCCAGGTGGCGTAGGAATGGGCTGGGTTAAAAGACGCTTTGTCGAGCCAGTAGACAAGAACCAAGACGAGTACACAGAGACCGTGCTAGACAACGGCGACATTCTTATTGAGTCCGCTCGTGTTAAGTGGTGGCAGAAGCAATATGTCTGGACAACCACCAAAGGGCAGAAGCGCATCACGGTCTGGAACGACATCTACGACAAAGAGGAAGAGACCTGGCGTTGTTTTATCCCAGCAACCATCGACGACAACCCTATTTTGACCGACAATGACCCAGACTACATGAAAACGCTTGAGGGCTTGAAAACGACCGACGAAGCCCTATATAACGCATGGCGACATGGCGACTGGTCGGTATTCGCTGGGCAGGTATTTACCGAGTTCGACCGAAGCAAGCATGTGATTAGCAATTTCGCCGAGATTGGCACGACCAGCAAGCAGTTTAATGAAGCAGTTAAGATTATCTCCATGGACTGGGGTTACTCTGACGATACGGCAATCTATTTTACGGCGTTTATAGACGGTCGACCAGTTACATACAAGGAAATGTTCGGGAATCAGAAGCTCGCCTCGGAGTGGGGTAAGGAAATCCGAGAATATATCGAGCGTGGCGACCAACGCATAGACTATTTTATTTATCCGTCGGATATGCAAGACGAGAAGAACGGCAAATCCTCGCCTATTGACGATATTATGGAAGAGCTGAACAAATTGCCGCCAGATATGCAGCCAATTATGCGCATGATGTCTCGTGAGGCTGGCTCTAGGGCTATTAGACAGCACGCAACGCACAAATACCTAAGAGCAGAGCCATGCGCCAAGATATTCAAATCATGCACCAATTTGGTTAGGGTATTGCCAGAGCTTGTCTACGACGAAACACGCAAGGAAGAGATAGACACTAACACAGACCACGAGCTGACGAACCCATACGACGGCTGGAGCTACGGTTTGAGGTGGCTTGCAGAGCGAAAGACTGGCGAGCTAATCCACAAGTCCGAGCTTGTCGGTGGGAATCCAGTAAAGCGTGGCATTATGCACAATAGCACCATGGCAGAGGCAGGTATCGACCCAGCAGAGTTGTTGCGCAAAGCAAATCGACCAAAATCTCGTGATTGGAAGATTTCGTGATATACTAGATGTATAAAGCGGTTACGCTTTAGCACATAAATCATTTTTGACCTGGCAGAGAACAATATCATAAAGTTTTTATACTCCCAAAAATAAGCTTTTTATCTCTGTCTATTAAACACTATTCAGACCTCTAGTCTCTCACACCATTACTAGAGGGAAAACAAAAATGCTTATGCTAAAAGTAGCCGCCATTCCTCGCAGTTATGGCGGTTTTTTGAGCGTGATATAATATAAGCATGAAGAACAACAAGCCAATCACAATACTACTCTATGAGAACGACCTACCAGGTCTCCGTGAGATACATTGCGTTAATTGCCGCCGCTTGTTGTGCAAAGTGAACTCCGATGTTAAATCCATCATTCTCGGCGATGGCTACGACCCAGAAGAGCATAGAGAGATTGTCTCTGGCATGAATGTCGTCGAGCAGAAATGCCGTGGCTGCGAGTGCATATATAAGTTCTTGTTCCAGAAATAGTGCTAGTGCTACAATGAAAGTAGCAAGCAAAGCCGCACCTTAAACGATTGGAAAGGGGGATTATGTATGTATATCCTGGTAGAGTTTTATATCTGTCTCGACTCTAAGAAGTTGTACAGAGAACTCGAAAAGTACAACATGAATGTAACTGACATGGGCGACGGAAAAGTATTTGCCTACGGCGAAAACAAGACTGGCGAGCAGGTTGCCATTATCCTCTCCATCTGTGATAGATACGGCAGATACTCGCATGTGTCTATCGACAAAGGGGGTAACGAATGTGGCAAAGAAGAGGAAAAAGAAGCCTAACTACTCCTTGCTCGATTTCCACCATCTGCTGTTCCAAGGCAGACATTGGAAACAGGGTTACGCAAAGCTTCTGCGTGAACACCCTTACATGGGCAAGAAGATTCCGCAAGCAACATTACACAGAGAGATACACGCCAAAATCCACGATATTCCTACTCCGAATGGAGCAGAGTGCAAAGCCGCTTATCTGAAGCTTATTGAGCTTGAAGAGCAAGGGCTGATTGACATCGTGAATGACCCAATCGAAAAACGCCTGGATTTCCTTATCGACTTATGGGCAGACAAATGCCCAGCAACCGTGGCAATCCTGGCATGGCAGCGAGAAATCGTGGCCAAGTTTTATGGGGGTGGCTGATGCCGCCCTCTTTTTAATGCTCCACCTCTGTTAAGGTAAGAAATGCGATTATGCTATAATGTCGTTAAGGAGAAGCCATGAACGACGACGAGAAAGAATACATCGGCGCAGAAACAGGACTCGTAGAAGAGATGCCAGTCCTGTCATTAGATGTGCCAGATAGAGAACTTATCCAAAACTTTAAGAGGTGGGAGAAAGAGGCAATCGCCTACTGGAACGACCCAAAGGGCTACAACCTCGAAGAGAAGCGTAAAAAGAACTGGGATTACTACCTAGGCAAACAGCTCGACAAGACGAAGCTCTACAACTACCAAGTTCCGTTTATCGACAACGAGTTGTTTATCGCAACAGAGACGGTTACAGCTTACACTACTAGCCAGAACCCATCGGCAGAGGTCTTGCCAGAGAATGATTCACAAGACTCAAAGACCATGGCTGGAGAGCTTGAATGGGCTTTGAATATCCACAGTCAGAAGCACGAGCTTGCCACGAAGCTTGAGCAAGTCGAGCGTGCTATGTACATGAAATATGTCGGCGTTCTAAAGCTCGTCTGGGACGACGAAAAGAACGACATCGTGCCAACTGTTGTAGACCCAGAAAAGATTGTCTTTGACAAGGGTTGCCGCCAGGGAGAGAACCCATTGTTTATTAGCGAGTTGCGAGAGGCTACCTTGCAGCAGATTATTAACATGTTCCCAGATAAAAAGGACAAAATCTTTGAGAGCCTAGAGCGTGTGCGCATGACACCAAAGCTCGCCAACTCTATCTATACCTACAAAGAGGTATGGTTCACGCAGATTGACGAAGAGGGCGAAACAGAGTGCGTGGCTTGGTACATGGGCGATGTCTTGCTAGACAAGGCGAAGAACCCTAACTATCTCTACACAGAGGACGGCGTGCAGATTTCAAACTATCTGCCAAGCCCACAGAAGCCATATATCTTGTTTAACTACATGAACGATGGCTCGCATGTAATCGACCAAACCTCTCCGTTTGAGCAGGCTATCCCTATGCAGGATATTCTCAACAAGCGTGGTAGGCAGATTGTAGAAAACGCAGACACGGCTAACAGCATTCTAGTCTTGCGTAGCACGGCTATCACATCAGACGAAGCCGAAAACATCACGAGAGACCCTAACCAGATTCTCTTGCTCACGGCAGACCCTAAAGAGCCTATCAGCAATGCTTACGGCGCAATCGAGCCGCACCTACTCCCGAACTATGTCTTAAATGACAAGCAGGACATCAAGAATACGATTCACGAAATCATGGGTACGCCATCGCAGTTCCGTGGCTCTAACACGAGCAAGGATTCTACGCTTGGCGAGACGCAGATTGTTACCTCGCAAGCTTCTGGTCGCCAGGACGCAATTATCCGTGCGCTAGAGCGTGGCCTAGACCGCTACTACAAGCTCCTAGTCCAGTTTATGAAAGTCTGGTACGATAAACCGCACTACTTTGCTTCTAGGGACAACGACGGCAAGTTTATCTCGGTAGAGCTTAGCCGTGCTAGGATTCCAGATGTCGCTTATGTCTCTGTCGAACACGGCACGACCATGAAGCAAGACAAGTACCGCCAAGAAAACCTCGCTATGATGCTTGCACGCCTCGGCCTAACCGACCCTTACAACTTGTTCAAGGACTTGGGCATGAAGAACGCAGACCAACGCTACGAAACCCTCGTTAAGTTCAAGATGTCCCCAGAGTCGCTTAGCGAAGATGTGCGCCAAGAACAACAGAACCGCCAGGCATACATCGACTTTGCGTGTATTATGGGCGGCGAAGAGGTTAAAGGCCATGACGATGTGGACGCAGAGCATATCCTTGCCCACCGTGCGCAGATTACAACGGATAGATTCCTCTATGCCTCGAAAGACCGCCAGCAGAAGATGCTCGCACATATCCAAGAAGAGGTACAGCTCCTATCTAACCGTGTTAAGCTCCAAGAGGCTTCGATGCAAGGCTTACTGGTCGACCCTAACATTCCAGTTACGCCGACGATTCCAGAGCCTATGCCACAGCAGCCGCAGATGCCACCAATGGGCGGTCAAATGACTACTGGCGACCAGCTGATGCAGCAAGGCGGTATGCCTATGCCACAAGCTCCACAAGGCGGCGCACCAATTAACCCAGAGCAAGCCATACCACAGGTAGAAAGCATGCTGCCGCAGAATAACCCAGGCATGCCTATGCAACCAGGTGTATAATAGAGGTGCGACAGTAATAGTCGTAAACTCGCAGTTGGCAAGAACCCACTCTCCCGCAGGAGTGGGTTTTGTCTTGTTAAATCTTTAATGTAATAATGTTGCATCTTGTTCCAAAATGGAGCAGGTTTGACCCCTGTTAATTTAATGTAATTGTTATATGTTGTTTCCAAAAATGTTATATCTTGCAAAAAAATCACAGAATGTTGGCTTTTTGGACGCTGATTTCTCACACTTTGTATAATGTCTTGACTGAATGGGGGGGGGTGTTTTAATGGAATTAGTCCAATCTTTTACAACGGAGCGGACACGATGGTGTCCTAAATCGACCGCCTGAGCGTGGGGGGGATTCTCGTTCAGGCGGGTTGTCCGAGAGATTGGGGGGCTGGAATCTACAATTTTCGCCACCGATTGCTCGGTGGTTTTTTGGGCTGCGAGCGGGGTTTAACATATTAACCATAAAACAGGATAAGAACCTGGCTTGCGCAGCAAATTGCATGCGCATGAGCAATTACTTTTTAACCCTGGGAATCTACGATAAAAATGTGCAAAAATGTTTGTTCCACTATCTCCGCTCGCTACTTTGTATAATAGATATATGGCGAAGAAATATTTACTCTACCTATTAAGGTGGCAACTATCAACTCCACTATTAGCGATTTGCTTGCACTTTCTAGCTGGCCTAGGGGAACTCTGGGCGACAATACTGGCTAACCTAATAGGCGGTTTAATATTCTTCTGGATTGACCTTAAAATATTCAAAAAGTGATATAATAGAAATGTCCCCAAGTTTTGCCCACCCAGCTTGGGGATTTTTTGTTGCGTGGTATAATGAAATTATTAACAACCATAATCAGAAAGGCATCAGCCAATGAATGACGACTTGACGGACATTGCTCTGACTGCGTTGGAGCAAGCCGAGGCAAACGACGCTAACAGCGACGAAGCCGACACCAGCAAGGACGAATCCGACGAGGAAGAAACCTCGGAAGATGCGGACGAAGAATCCGACACCGAGCAGGAAGAGTCCAGCGAGGAATCAGAGGAAGAGGACGAGGGCGAAGAGTCCGAGGAAGAATCCGAAGAGGAATCGAAAGAAGAGAAGAAAGAGGAAAAGAAAGAGCTTTCCGACGAAGAGTTCGAGGAGCTTGCGAAGAAGCGTGGCTACTCTAAGCGTGATTTAGACGCAGAACGCCGCCAGGAAGCCCAGAACAACGCCAAGGCTATCGAAAGCATGCCGAAGCCAAAAGAGCTTGACGCAGACACCTGGGCGGCAATGCCAGCCATTAACAAGGTAATCTACAACAATCTCCCATACATTACGGCACAAGGCAAAGACGGCCAGACTATCAAGGTTAAAACTCCGCAGCAGTTGCCAAAGGATTTCGAGTTCGCCAATGATACGGCTCGTGCAGACTTTATGGCAGCTATCCAGGCGCAGGAGAGCAAGGCAAACGCTATCGAATACTCGATTAAGTCTCGTGCGCAAGCGCAGAGACAACAAGAGCGTAGCCAAGCAGAGGCTAGAGACATGGTTGCGCAGGTCGACGCATTGCAGAAGAGCGGAGATTTGCCAAAGCCAAAAGCAGAACCAAACAGCCCAGAGTTCAACAATGACCCAGCCGTTAAGCTTATCGACAAGGTTCTAAGCTATCGCCAGAGCCGTGCCGCTCAAGGCGTGAATCTAAGCGTTAAAGATGCGCTCACTCTTTACAAAGCAGAACACCCAGCGGAGTTCCGTACGGGAGAAGCTAAGGGAGACGCAGAACGCAAGAAGATTTCAAAGAAAATCAACGGTGGCAAGAAATCCAGCGACGCTAAAGCGGATAATGTCGGCTACCAGAAGAGATATTACAAGTTCGGTATGAGTACGCAAGATGTGCTAGACCGTGCATTAGAGGATTTGGACTAAGGAGAATCACACAATGAGTGCTACTAAAAAGAACGCAGAGCCAAAGGCAGAAGAAACCGTTGCAAAAACCGCAACAGCCGAGCCAGAGGTCGTAAAAGACGACGAGCCAATGGTCTTTGAACCACTAGACGCAGAGGACACCGTAGAGGAAGCTCCAAAGGCGGCGCAGAAAGTCGTTAGCGAAGAACAGAAGCGTGCAGATGCCGTTCTCGCAGCAAAGATTTTGAGCGGCGCAGACCCAGAAGCCAGCAACGCAAATGGCGGCGCAGGTGGCCGTGCTACTATCGACGAAATGCTACACAGCTATTTCTCGCCTACCGAGCTTGTGCGCATCAAGAACCCATTTACGCATGATACTGGTTGGGCTTACTCCGACCCTAAAGACATTAAGATTGAACAACCTAGCGCAGAGACTCGCCGTGTCTATGGCATTGGCAAGGGCTATCAGAAAGTCCGCATTATTCACGCTGGCGAAGATATTGTAATCGCTGGCTGGGAAGCCTATGTTGGCCTTACTCGTATGTTTAAGGCTTGGGTGCAAGAGATGGACGATGTACGCAACATGAACAACACGCTTACATTCAAAAAGTTTATGGACATTGCATACCTCGGTACATTCGACCCGAATGCTGGCAAGAATATGCCGACAATCCTAAGTCCAGAAGAAGAACTAGAGGCTGACCTCGGACTTATCTAATGGCTGGTACTCCTAAGCTAGACAGTCTTACCACACGCAAAGAGCTTACCACTATGCGTAGGCTCTTGCGTGATACCAAGCAACAGATTGACGATGCGACCGAGCAGGGCAATGAGGCTCTGCTTGATTTACAAGAAGAGTACGAACAATTAGCGGAAAAGAAACGCCAACTATTGCGAGAGATAGAACAGCTAGAGGAGAAGCGGGACAATCTCCTTGGCAAGACTAAAGCCGCCGAAAGTATCTATGGCGAATACCTAAAGACCATACGAGAACGGCGAGCAAGCGATAATGTATAATTAAATTATAAACTTAACAAGAAAGGTTTATTATGTCGTTGCACGGAACAGACCAAAGCAAATGGCAACCAAATCAAATCACAGAGGGCGACTTTATTCTCTGTAAAGCCACCGAGGGTTGTGGCTATGTCGACCCTACATGTGATGCTAAATACCAAATGAACAAAGCAGCTGGCAAGCTCTTGGGTGTTTACCACTATGCTCGCCCAGACCTTGGCAATAGCCCAGAGGCGGAAGCAGAGTTCTTTGTAAACAATATTAAGGGGTACATCAAAGAGGCTATCCTTGTCCTCGACTGGGAATCCGCAAACAAATGGGATACTGGTTGGGCAAAGCGTTGGCTCGATAAGGTTAAAGAGCTTACTGGCGTTAAGCCTGTTATTTACATGTCCAGCTCCGTAACATTCGCTTACGACTGGTCGGCAGTCGTTGCGGCTGACTACGGCCTATGGGTAGCTAACTACGGCAACAACGACGGCTCTAACCACGGTTGCCCAAAGGTTGGCTACTGGGGTGTTATTGCTATGCACCAGTACACATCTAACCCTCTGGATAAAGACGAGTTCTTTGGCGACGCTAATGCGTGGAGAGCATACGCTGGCGCAACTGGCGGCTCAACTCCAGCTCCAGCACCAGCACCGAAGCCAACCAAGAAGAGCAACGAGCAAATTGCTGACGAGGTTATTGCTGGCAAATGGGGTAATGGCCAAGACCGCAAGAACCGCCTAACGGCCGCTGGTTACGATTACCGTGCCGTGCAAGACATCGTAAACAAGAAACTTGGCGCAGGTGGCTCTACTGGCCAAACCTACTACAAGATTCAGCCAGGCGATACCCTCTCTGGCATCTCTAAGAAATATGGTACGAGCATCAACCAGCTCTGCGCATGGAACGGCATCGCCAATCCAAATGTGATTTACGCTGGCAAGACAATCCGAGTAAAATAAGGAGAGAATATGAAAGGCGATAACTATCCACTACCGAAAAAGGTTTACGAAGCAATCCGCTGGACGGTTTCCGTATTCCTACCAGCTGCGGCAACGCTATTCGGCGTACTAGCCAACGCATGGTGCTGGGATTTGCCAGTAGACGCAATCCTAACCACAATGTCCGCTGTTACATTGTTCCTAGGTGCGATATTCGGCATATCTAAAGTTATGTCCGACAAACAGTAGTAGAAATACCCCCTATAAAATGGGGGTATTTTTTATGCTATAATTTGGCTAAGGAGACCCATTATATGCTTACATTCACTCAACGAAAACAGATGGCGGCTCGACTCTGTGGCTTGAACTACGAAGAGCCAGCGGTGCAGACCATCGTTACGAATATAAACCAAGCAGACAAGATATTCCAAAACGCTGCTCGCAGGCCATGGACGAACAGGGAGCGCACTTTTGATTTGGAAGCGTCTAAACAGTATTACCAGCTGCAAGCCGACATGCACCGTGTCGTAACTGTGCGCTGTAAGCAGGGTACAAACTCTAACATCATTATCCCACTTACAGAGATTCGCTCGGAGATGGACTGGAACAAAATGAACTCGTACCCACACAGCGGGCTATACCCTACGCATTTCTTTATTCGTGGACATAAAGAGGTAGGAATCTACCCAATGCCAGCAAGCGATGTGGAGAACGGTCTGATTGTAACCTATGAGCCACGAGTAAATGATATGAGCAAAGAAGATGTGGCGTTTACTGCAAATGTAACGAATGGAAGCAAAGAAATAGTATCAACCACGCAGAGCCAGGGTGTTCCTGTCGACATATTCGAGCCATACATGGTAGGCGACTGGTACGCATTTGGAACTGATGGAACGGACGGAAACTACTACAAGATTGCAGAGGTAACGGACGGCCAACATGCTATCCTTGATACAGAATACCTAGGCCCAGATGCGACTGACGCACAATTTACTATCGGGCAAGCTCCGCCATACCCAGAGGAATACCACGACGCTGCGATTAACTACGCATGCTACCGCTTCTTTGCTATGCGCAAGGATACGGATTCTGCTGCGATGTACCGCACGCTATTCCAAGACGCTTTGACTGATTACAAGACCGTCTATGGCAACAAGACCGTATCTGGCGTAATCAACCCTAATGGAACACGCATGCCAACCATTGGCGATGTGTTCGCAAACTCAACAATAACAGAGGGAGTGTAATATGGCTATTGGCGATACTGGCTCAAGATTAGTCGGTAATACCGAGTTTTATGGTGGGCTTTCAACAGATGCCAAGATTGGTATTGAGAACAGCTTTGCCGATGCAGAATGCCTCGATGTGCGCAAGAGTCCGTCCCAAATGACTGTCTTGCCACAGTCCAGGGAAATTGCCGACGCTGGCATTATTACTGGTCTTATCACGGCCATGACGCAGACCAAGGACGGCTATATTTGGGCGTTAGACGAGAACGGCAAACTCTACTCTATTGACGAGGACAATAATGTCCTAAGCATCAACAATACAGCCACAAGCTCTGGGCATGGTCTTATATTCTCCATGCAACATGACGCTTTGTGGTTCGCTGATGCCCACCACAAGCTATACTCTTACGGCGATATTATTAGCCCACGCTTGAATGTCCGCTCTCTTACGGCGTTTGAAAAGATGGACGATAACTCGGAGTATATCGAGAACTCTATCACGGTAAACTATGCTGGCAACTATATCTCCAACCCAGATGTGCCACGCAACGCTACGGTAGACATTACTCCGACATTCTATGATTACACATCGCCGCAGGCTATCTCTGAAGCAACGGCAGACAAGGCATTGTACTTGCCTGGTCTAGCTCCAGTAGCAGAGATTGGCATATATATCAAGACGAAAGGTACTGGCACTATTCGTGTAGTGGTTCACGATAAGAACAACAACATTGTTGCAGAGTCCAACGCAATCGCAGCAGCAAATATTACTGCTGGCGCATACAACTGGTTCTCTATCGCTCCAGACCCAACGGCCGCTATATCGGCTGGCAACCAGGCTAACCTAGTGCCATGGGCAGGAGATTTAAGCGAGGGCGGCGGAGAGTATCATATCCACACAGTTACATCTTCCAGCGGATATGTGTTGCAGACGGTAACGACTGGCTCTCTATACTACGGTCTACGCATGAAATCTCGTGGCTATGTGCTTTACGAGACTTATAACGGCAAGCACCCACTTGCGGTTTACAAGAGCGTCTACATTGGCAACGGCCAATATGTTGCAGAGCTTCAATCTTCCCCAAGAAACTACATCGACGATACGATGTATCTACCGCACAGGTTACGCCTAGACGATGGATTCGAGGTATGCTCTATCGCTACATCTGACGAATACATCGTTATTGGTGCAGAGAAATACAGCAAGGATAGCACGAGAGGATTCCAGGCTGGCAAGATTTATTTCTGGGACGGCGAGTCCGATGGCCCAAATTACAGCATCGAATGCAACATGGGCAGCCCGCATTGCATTTATAACTACGCAAACATAACCTATGTAATCGTGAATGGTGCGCTATACGCCTATACTGGTGGCAAGGAGCTTATCAAGGTTCGCACCATGAAAGGCACGGATACCGAGCTTTCTGGCCATAACACGACCACAGAGGTATATCCAAACATGATTACGACACGCCGTGAGATTATGCTTATTGGCTTCCCATCTATCACGACAGCGCAGAGTATCCGCCATGGTATTTACGGCTGGGGTAGCATCGACAAGAACTATCCAAACAGCTTCACATATAACTACCGCATACCAGAGGCGACAAGCCAATACAACTCCGACAACGAGACGCTACGCCTCGGCTGCGTGTATAACTTTGGCGACTCTCTATTCTATGGCTACGAGATTACGACGACTGACGGAGAGGGCAACACTACAATAAACCCAGGTTTGGCTACGGTGGACAACGAATCTGGCGCAGCTTCTACATTCTACTGGCAGTCTCTATGCTTTGACGCTGGCTCTCCAATCTTAGTGAAAGACATTCTAAAGTTCGGTATATACTTTGACGCATTGCCGACTGGCTGTACGATTACACCAATCTTCCGCATAGACGACGGAGACGCAGAAATGACTAACCGAGACTACGAAGCAATCTATATTGCTGGCAAGAAATGGTACAAGGCAGCTACGACGGCAACCGCTGGGCAGAAGAAAGTAACCGCAAGCATCAACGGACGCTTCCACGAGGCGCAGTACGGCTTTATTGGAACTACCGCAAACGACGGTAACACGCCAGTTATTAAGCAAGTAGCCGCAGAGGTGCGCATACTTAACGAAGAGGCTAAACTATAATGTCGGATTATTCTTCACAATATGGCTACAACGATAAAGTAGCCGATGTAATACGCCCATTAGGGCAAGGAACGGTGCGCAAGACGCTAGACGGATTCCGCAAAGTAGACGATGTGCCGATTTCGTCCAATGCAGAGGCATACGGATTCGACACAGGGCGCATACGCACAGGAAATCTACGAGGTAATCAGCAAGTAAGGGGACAAATACAAGTAGTCGACAATAACGGACGCAAAGTTATGGTTATGGGCTACGGGAAAGGTAAGTTTTAAGGAGAAACCATGGCGACAACTAAATCTGGAGTCTTGATTAACGAGTACAAGCCAGTATCTCGTGGAGATTACGGCATTAGAGTCGCCAGGAATGGTTTTGACGCAAACACCGCTGGCGATTCTAACCTTTTGTTTAACTCAAACTGGCCTATTATCCAGATTGTTAAGGTTATTTCAGAGGAAAACAAGGTAAAGATTATCGACGAGACAGAGGGAATACCGTCTAGTTGGATATTATCGAGAATTGAAAAGACAGGGGTCTTTATTTGGGATTGTGCAGTAGACGAAAAATGGCTTTATCTTCCGAGGTACACCTACTGGTACACAGACCCGCAGACATTTGAAATACACTTTTGCGACAAGCAGTACAAAATATACCATGGCTTGGGGTATGTCCCAATGTTCTTCCACTCCGAGTATGTTTCTGACAAATCTGGCTATTACTTAATGACTAACATCGACATACGCAAAGATGCAGACTATCCATATACCTCTAAGGCATCATATTACGATGGCGCAACGAAGAACTACGGCATAAAGTCTAAGTCGCATACGAGGAAAGATATGCCGCAACCAGGAGAAACTAGAGGCTGTGGCATAAACACGCTAATCCAGTCAAAGCTTATCATGGCCGTAAAGACGGAGAAATCTAAGACGAGTTCTGACGACCCGCAAAACCCAGCTCCAAACGCCTCATGGGGAGTGCCAAAAGACGACAACGACGCTAAAACAACCAAGCTTACAGACTATGAGCCTTTTGCATATTTCTCTGGGGACGGCATTGTGCCATTTGAGGAAGCGTCGGCTGGTATCTTCCCGATTACAGACCCAGATGGCAGATTCCAAATAGTCGGTTTGGGTGCGTCAGCTTATATTCCTGGTTCTAAAGCTTCTATGGTCGTTATTCGTTCTCCTATGGTTGCGCCAGATGTACAGGAGATTACAATATCATGAGCGACTACGGATTCAAGACTAGCGACAACAACAGAGCTACTGTTCTAAACGCAAAGAACCCTATTTTTGGATTCGATATGCAACATACGCCGAGGGCGTTTAAGACATTCCACATCGTGGACACAAAAACATCGCCAATCCATACTGGTTCGGTAGCTACGCCAAACCCGCAACCAGCGCAGTATTCTTGGGGCGATGCTCAGAATATGGATTATGGAACTATTAGAGAGCTTATAACTAAAGTTGAGCATGGGTATGACTTTAGACCTGTTGGCTACGCTACGATTTCTGGAACACTAAAGTACAGTTATAATGTGCATTTTGACCAGACGCAGAGAGCTGGCTCTTATGGCGGTAATTACTCTAAGAACCTAACAAAGAAAAAGCCTGATTCAGACTTATCTCTAGTCCCTAACATATCTGGGCTACCATTCGTTTCGACTACTGCATCTGGATTGTTTTTGCCGACAGTTGCTCTTACGACAAGCGATTTCTCTGGGTCTACTTGGCCGTATCCCTATCCGAGAAACGCCATGACGATGTATGCGTATGGCCCAGAGTATGACCCAGATTTAGGAGACGGAACTAGTGCGCCTAACTGCATAGAGGTAAAAATCGACAATAAGTATATTTATTTCTACCGTACATATAGATGGTCTGACACTATTAGGCGTGTTCAATATAACAGCGGTGGAACTATTACCGACGATATTCAAGAGCGTGTAAAGGTAGCAGAACAGTACACAGGTTCGGAGTATAATGTAACTGTATATCTATGTCCGTTCCCAATCGAGGAACTACTAACATCAACTAACACACCAGTATCGCCAACAAACATTGGTATTTGGGACGAATCGCTATGGGATAGCGGAAAGGAATGGGGTTAATATGGCACTACCAACATTTACACCAGGCACACAAATTAGGGCGCAGGAAATGAACGACGCTTTCTCTACGCTGTTTAATATGATGTATCCAGTAGGCTCTATCTACATGTCGGCATCGCTGTCTACTGCGGCGGCGGTTAATAGCACGCTGCCAGGCACATGGCAAGTTTGGGGTTCTGGCCGTGTTCCAGTAGGCGTAGACACAAGCCAGACGGAGTTCAACTCTGTTGGAAAGACTGGCGGCGAGAAAACGCATAAGCTCACGGTAGCAGAAATGCCATCGCACAATCACTCCACAAGCGGAAACTTGGGCTATGACAGCTCGATTGGTTGTTCCAGGACTAAAGTGAACACATCTAGTGGCTCGCAATACGCATTCGTTGGCGACGGAACAAGCTCCGCAGGTTCAAGTGGTTTGGCGTTCAACCCTGCAACTAATAACAATGGTAGCGGCAATTCGCATAATAATCTCCAGCCGTACATTACTTGCTACATGTATAAACGAGTATCATAACCTATGGCAACTAGCGCAGAACTTTGGTCTAACTACATGGAGCTTCAGAGGCAAGCAAATGTCTCTCCAGATAGCTTCTACAACCAATCTTTTGTCGACCGCATGAATGATGCGCAGAAGAACATCGACTTGATGGTCGAAGAGAAGAACCAAGCCGACAGCAAACGCATGCAAGCTCAAGATGCGTATGATACTTTTGACGGCCAAATGCGCAACTACTCCAGCATGCAAGACGAGGCAGAAAACAAGTACGGCGTTACGACCGCCATGGAGAACTACGAGAAATCCAAGTACGCCGTAGCTGCCATGGAGCAGACATTGTCTTCGCTACCGTCCACGATTAACCGCACATCGAATGTCGTTATGTCTCAACAGAGGAGAGAGCTTGCATACAATACACAGGCTAACAAGTGGGAACAGAGCATGCGCACCAAGCAAGCGATTACCGATGTTAATAAAGAGGTATGGGACAACGCCCGCAAGATGTCTAACGAGTTTGCGCAACAGCTCTATGGCGAGCAAGAATCCACGAGAGAGGCACTCTCATTGCAATGGTCGAACGCAACGAGCGAATATCAGAAATCTATCGACAGATGGCAAGATGCAAGGTTGTTGCTTTCAGAACTCAAGAGCGATTACCGCTCATGGCAATGGCAGCAAGCTAACATGGCTAGTGCATACGCTCGTGCTAAGGCTCAAGACGCATTTAACCAGTACATGTTCCAATACAACAAGGAGATGCAGAGCAGACTCGAAACCTATACCATGCAACAGGCGGCTTCAGATTATCGCATAGCGCAAATCCAGGAGCAAGCAGCGCAGAGAAGAGCCGACAGCTACCTAAACTACCAGGAAAAGCAGAACCAAGCCAATGTCGCAAAATCTATGAGCGACAATCTAGGAATACTCGGCCGTTACGCCTATTTATATGGCAAATAGTGCTTTGCTTGTGCTTGATTTCGTATGCTATAATGTGCTTAACGAGCCATAGTAGGCCAACAGAGCCATGGCATAGAAAGGAAAGCAATGGCAGGCGCAGGACAAACAACACACTCATTTACTGGCGACGAAGCCAACTACTCGCATGATTTCCAGAATCAGATTGCGGGTCAGAACGAAAAGGTTAGTGGCCAATACTCGCAATATGCGACAGATAAAGCTTCCGCTGCACAGCGTGAGGCGGCCTATGACGAGGCTTTTAAGAACCAGACGGCATACAACGACCTAATGGCCCAAGCAGAGGGCAAATATGGCGTAGAAGATGCCAAGAATACATACCAGAAATCTCTACAAGCTATCGCAGCGACTAACCAGGCAATGAATGCCTTGCCGTCTACGATTAACTCGAACTCCAATGTGGTGCTTAGCCAGGCACAGCGTAATGCTGCCCTAGGCAACCAAATGAACAAGTACCAGAACACGCTTAGCTCTTGGCAACAGGCAAACGCAGTCGACCAGTCTGCGTTAAATACTGCTTTGCAGCAAGCCAGCCAGCTCGCACAAGGCAATTATGCCCAGCAACAGCAGAACATTGCTAACAGCATGAATATGTACCAGACTGCATTGCAGAACGCCGCCCAGACCTACAACCAGGCTCTCCAAGAGCAGAACGTCTTGCGCAATATCTACGCACAGATGTACGAGGACGAATACCAGCACCAGCAACAGGAATACAACTACTGGTATGCAGGTCTGCAAGACAAGTGGAAACAGCAAGAACTCGAAGCGCAGAAATATGCCGCCGACGCAAGCATGCGTGTGCAGCAATACCTACGCAACCTACAAGAGCAGGACAAAGCCAACGACAACTCATTCGAGAACTACCTCATGTCAGAAGCCGCATACGGTGGCAGCTGGGCAGAGGGAACAGACAAAGACCGCTACCTCAACGATATGCTTGTCCGCTGGACTACTGGCGACGCTAACGAGCGTGGCAAGATTATGTCTGGCTCGACCTACAACGATTACCTTAATCTGCTAAAGGGGAAGAGATAATGTTTGGCGAGAGAAGAGTGATGGACTCTGGCTGGGCTGATAGAGCGCAGCAGGATATTAAAGACCGCAACGCTTGGGCATATAATAAGATGCTCAACGCAGCCAAAGACAGCTATGCCAACCAGAGCGCATCAAATGACGCATACTGGGACAACGAAAAGAACCCTATTTTGCGAGCTATCGGTAAAGCCGACACCAAGCTCATGAACTTGCTAAGCGGGCAAGGCTCTGAAAAGTCATTCCTAAAACAGCAAGGTTTTACTCCAGAAATCCAAGAAGCTGGTGCGGCTGGCAACATCAGCGCATCGGATTTGGGCGACTACCTTGGTAGCGTCTCAAGAGCCAACACCCAAGCTATGAATACTGGAACGGGAGCAGTAGCAGGACTAAACAATATCCCAGTAGTTGGCGGAATCCTTAACTACCTAACCGCACCAGTCGCACAGTTGGCTGGCGCAGGTCGTGATTTGCAGACTGGCGTACAAGGCGACTGGAACAGATGGAATCAGCGAGACCATGTTTCTGATGCCGCAGCACTCGGAAAGGTTGGCCTTGAAGCTTTAACTGCTGGCATGGGAACTCCGGCCACTCTTGGCTCAAAGGTAGGCTTTGGCATGGCTACTGGCGCAGCAGACAACGCACTAGACACTATCCGTGAGCAAGGCTCGCAAATGAACGCAGGAGATGTACTAAAAAGCGCAGGAATCGGCGCAGCTTTTGGTGGCGCATTCCCGATAGTCGGAAACGCTCTAAGCAATGTCGCTACTCGTGGCGCAGAGAACGCCGTAAACAAAGCTCTAGCAAGCTCTGGCTTCGGTGCTGGCGTAGACCCAAGCCAATTTACTAAGGCGGCTATCAACTCTCTTGGCGAGGGACAATACCGTGAACTATTGAACGCAGCGCAGCAAGGCATGGGCAATAAGCTCGCTAATTTCGCTACTGGCTCGAAGCTCGCTGGCGCAAATGCCTTGAGCAATATCAGAAACATGCCTCTTTCGAGGAAAGCTCTGCTCGCTGGCGGAATCGGTGGCGGTGCAATCGGCCTAAGCAATTTGCTCGGCAACCGCAACCAGCAACAGCTCTCTGACGAAGATTTAGCAGCGTTGTATAACTATTATGGAGCAGGAGAATAAACCATGAGTATTTTATCTGGAATCCTTGGCAACTACGGCGACGATATGTTCCGTGCCGCAAGCAATGTAGCCGCTAACAAGGCGGACGACGCATTGCTAAAAGCCGCAAAGAACAAAGTCGACGATATTGCGCTCAAAGGCGCAAAGAAAGCCACGAAATCCTCGGCAACGCAGAAGCTTGCCCGTAATGATTTTGAGGACTTTATTACTGGATTCGGAACGGTAGGCAAAGAGACTCGCAAGCAGATGCTTGAGGACTACGCTGGCGGTGGAAAGATTTGGACGAAGCTCAAAAATATGAATATCGACCCAGCGAACTTGCAAGACGCATCGAGGAACGCCGTGGAAGCTTTTGGCGGAGTCCAGAGGAATCTCTACAACTACGCAGACAACGCAGGAATCGGTATCACGGTTGGCGACCTTATGCAATCTGGCAAAGGCAAGCTATTCACTACGGCGCAGAAGAACCGCTTGGCAGAGGTAGGCCTCGATTTGGACGACTTGGCCAAAGGCGGAGTTTTGACCGCAACCGAAGCCGACGACCTGTACAAGACTATCCGTGATTTAGGCGTGAAATACCGCAAATCTACTGACGCAACGCAGACAATCCTAGGCAAGCAGCTTGGCTCGCTTGCAGACTCGCTCAAAAATCGCATCGACGAGACGGTTAGCCCAATCTCTAAATCTTTTGGCTTGAAATCTCAACTTGTGGACGCATTAAACCAAGTTGGAGATGTTAAGAGGGCTAGAGAAATCGCTGGAATGGCAGACGATAAAATCACGGCCTCGATGGTGCGCAAAGAGATGCAACCTTACATGGTGGCGCAAGACTTGGTTGGCTTGAAATTGCCTACCCAGAAGAATATAAATGTCATGGGTATCGACACGGGCATTAAGAACCCACTCCCAGAACTAGGTAAGAAAGTCGGCAACATTCCGCTCAAAGTACAGGCGGCTATGGAGAATGGCCTAGGCGACAACGCAAAGGTCGCTTTAGCTGGCGGTGCTGGCTTGCTTGGTGGCTTGCTAGGAGCATCTGCTCTAGGCGGCGGTAACAATACTATGCCAACTACTGGCGGCTCTACGCTCGGAAGCTTGATGGGTGGCGATTCTTACGGCGGCATGAGTGGCATGGGCGGTCTTGGTGGCGACACAATGGCGCAAAGCACCTATATGTCTCAAGCAGAGCCAACCATTGGCGGCTACTCTTACGACGACCTCGAAAACGCCTATGTTTCGGCTATTATGGCTGGCGATAGTGGCGCAGCAAGCGTAATCGCAGACATGATTGGTATGCTCGACAACAAAACAAAGCGCACAGAAAGCTCTAGCAGCAAGTCTAGCGGCGACGAAAAAGCCAAGGCTGGTCTTAACACGCTCAAAGAACTTTACAGCCTCTACCAGTCGTTTGGTGGCGCACAGGGCATGGTTAAAGGTAATATTACTAGCGCACTTAACACGGTTTCTGGCGGTGCATATAACCCAGCTGCGGCAACATTCGATGCCGTTGCACAAGGCTCTATCGGTCGTATCGTGAAAGCCATGGGCGATAGCGGCGCACTATCTGATAGCGACAAGCAGAACGCACTCAAAATGATTCCAAAGGTATCTGACTCCCCAGCATTGGCGGAGCAAAAGTTCCAATCCCTATACGAACTATTACTAGAAGCAGCACAAGGAGAATAATATGGCTGGAATCCTAGGCAAATTACTTAAAGAAGCAGAACCTACCGAAGAGGAGACCTACCAGGGAGCACCGCAAGAAACGGTAGACGCTGTTCAAGATGTTATTAGCAAGAATCCAGCCATGGCGGGCATTATTAAGGCTGTCGTAAAAGCAATCGCCGACGAAATGGCGGATAGAGAGGACTAAAATGAGCATTCTCAATAAGCTATTAAGCAACTACGGGGACGACTTGGCGGAAGCAGCTGGAAAGACCGCAAGTAACTACGCTGACGATGTTGTGAGGGCGGCATCGAATAAAACTGACGATGCGATAAGGGCGGCGGCGATTAAGAAAGTAAGGGCAGAAAGAAGAAAAATAGGCCCAGAAAAAGCACTATATGACGGAACGCTCGACGAGGCACAAATCGCTCGCTGGAGTGAATTATATAGACAAGAGGAAGCACTAAAGAATGGCTACGACAGCTACGACGATTATTTTAACACCTTACGTTCGAGCGACTATATAGACGAAGAAACGCTAGCCAACGTGCTAAAAGGCATGACCGAGCCACAAGCGCCAAAATACGTAGAGGCGGGGTCGCACACCCCAGTATTTGACCCAGAGATGGCTAGCCTTGCTAGCTCCATGAATAAGACTATAAGTGGTGGAGACCTTACTCCAGACGATTTTTACGAGCACATGAACTGGTATGGCGGCGGAGACACACGGCCGTATTTTGAATCAGAACAAGCGTTGCACAAAATACGTGGCAATCCGAACGCAAAAATTAAAGTTTATAGAGCAACAGTGGGCGACAAACTTAATCCTAGCGACTGGGTAACATTAAGTCCTACTTACGCAAAAATGCACCTAGATAACGCATTGAGAAATCAACCAGACGCAAAAATCATAAACGAAACAGTCCGTGCACGAGATTTGCGATGGCCAGGAGACGATATAAATGAGTTTGGTTACTATCCGATAACCAACGGCGATATAGCGAGGAGCAAAGCGCCAAATGGCAGTAACGGCAGTATTCTAAACGGTCTATTGGGATAAAAACACGCATAAACCCTATTGCAATTAGCTTATGGGAGTGTTACTATAATATTAACCATAAGCAAATAACGCAAGAAAGGAAATATTATGGCGAACACTATCAAAACAGAAAAAGCAACCAAGGAATACTCCAAGAAGATGGAAGAACTCGACGCAATCGAGGAATGCCCACAGCTTACAGAGTATATCTTTAAGAACAAGATTAAAGATGTCAAAAAGACTGGCGTAATCCTTGTTATGATGGCAGCTATTGCAGCATTCTTCGCTGGATTGTTTATCGGCATCAACATCACTAGCACAGCCGTTCCAAACAACACCATCGAGGTAAAGGTGGAGCAACCACAGCCTACTGTCCAAGAAGAGGCCGAACAGGAGTAGAAAAGGTGGGGAGAAATCCCCACTTTTTTGTTGCAATTTTAATGATTATGCTATAATCAAGGTATAGGCACACCCGCAGCGGGTGGGCTTTTTAGTATCAAAATTAAGAAAGGAATCAACACTATGGCACAATTTAGTCAGCGTGTTACGGACATTACCTACAACGAGATTCTTCCTACGATTGTAGATTTTGTCAACAACTCGAACATTCTTACCGCCCGTGTGATGTCCAATGTTAAGAACTGGCGTGGTACTTACATCAGCCAGCCAATCCGCATTGGCAACTCTACTACTGGTGGCTCATTCGATGGTCTCGATACTTTCAGCACCGAAACCACGAACAACACTCGCAGCCTCAAGTGGTATGTTAAGGCTTACGAACAGAGCGTCGTAGTCCCTGGCATCGAAAAGGCTGTCAACGGTACTGGCGACAAAGCTGTTATTAAGCTTGTTACCGACCGCCTCGACGAAGCTAAAATCTCTCTTACCCAGGCTATTGGCGATTTGCTTTATGGCAACGGTGTAGGCAAAGATTTCGACGGTCTCGGCATCATTGTCGACGATGGTACTGTTTCGGCTACCTACGGTGGCTTGAGCCGTTCCGACATTCCTGGCAACAAAGCTGATGTTACTGCTGCTGGTTCTGGCAACATCACTCTCGCTCTCGTTGCTGCTGAAATGACCGCAGTTTCCGCTGCTGGTGCTGGCAAAGAAGCTCCAACGATTGCCCTTACGACTCCAGAGGTCTGGGATTTCTTCGAGAGCCTCTTAACTGCTACTGTCCAGGCTAAGTACGACACTATCAACGCTCGTGGCTACAACCGTGTTTCTGGCAAGACCCCAATGGGTACTAGCGTTCCAGAAAGCGAACTCCATGGTCTCGCTGGCTTCAACGCCTTGAGCTTCCGTGGTCGCCCAATCGTTGCAGACGACAAGTGTCCAAGTGGCTTGTTCTTCTGGCTCAACGAAAACTACCTCGATTTCTACCGCTTGACCTCTGACGATTTGCGCCAGGTCTCAAGCACCCCAGAAAAGACCGAGGGTGTCGACGAAGAAATCAAGCAGCCAAGCTTCTTGCAGCTCAAAGATTTCATGTCGCCAATTAACCAGTTTGGCGAAATCGGTGCGCTTATCGTTATGGGCAACTTTATCTGCCGTGCGCCACGCCGCCAGGGTAAGCTTACTGGTATTACTGGAGCTTCTTACTCCGCTTAATAACAATGTAGAGGGGGAAACCCCTCTACTCTAAAGAAAGGAACAATATGGCAAACCAAATTGACACTTATGGTCGCTTGGTCGACGGTAGCGTCTATGATGTAGACGACGCTCCACGCTACCCACTCGGTCGCACTATTACGACTGACGATGGCAAAACCTTTGTCTATGCAAAGGCTGTCGCTGCTTTGGCTGCTGGTACGGCTTACAAGCTTGCGCCAATCACGATTACTACGGCTACTGCAAGTGCTGGTAAGGTTACTATTTCTGCAACCACGCCAACCATTAACACCTATGTTACCCCAGTAGACGTCGCTGGTGCTTTGATTAAGGTTACTGACTCCGACTCTGCTGTCAAAGGCGTGTTCGGCATCAAGAACGCTGCACAGTCTAGCACCAACATCGTCGCTGACTGCGACAAGGTTGTTGCAACCGATACGATTGCTGGTATCAACTCTCGCACCCCAGCTGTTTGTGGTGGCGCTGTCGAGGCTGGCAAGTCCCAGGGTACTCCACTTACGGCTATCGCAAGCGGCAAGTACGGCTGGATTCTCGTCCAGGACGCAATCGCTGCATCTGCTTAATTGTAGAAAGCGCAGAATCCCCCTACATGGGGGATTTTTTGTGCGCTATAATAAAGGTATGGATAAACGCAAGAAAGTAGTCCTCACATATTATTGGACTGGAGAACACGATGTATGGCATAAAGGGAAAGGCGTATATCACGCAGACCCAAGGGAGTTTGACACGCTCCGAGAAAGCGTAGACGGTAGAGGCTACGACTTTGTAACGCTCGCAAATGAGCTAAAGCCAGATAGAGAGAACTGGATTGTAGAGAAGCCAGAGCAAAAGCCTAAAGGCATGACCGTTTATGTGCATAAGTTTATTGCATGCTACGAGTGGCTCAAGAACCACCCAGAATATGACGAGATTTGGATTGTAGACAGCGCAGACACAGAGATGCTGAAGCTACCATGCCCAGACGAACAACATATTTATTCTGGCTATGACGCATATTTTGCGTTGTTCAAACAATTTGCTCCAGTAAAGTATTTAGTAGGCGGATTCTGCGAGCATATTTGGTATCCAGGCATCTTCGAGATGGGGCACAAGTACGACTACGAAGCGCACAAGTACCTACGAGATGTATGCGAGGACGAGATAGCCTGGAATTGTGGCATATTTGGCGGCAAGCGCAAGCTTGTGATGGAGTTCCTAAAGATTCTAACCGATATGTTGCGCAATACCGAATCAGACACGGAAATGCCGATATTTAATTATGTGATATTCCGAGACTATTGGGGTAGATGTATCCGTTGCACCACTCGCATGACAATGGGCGAGAAAGACTACAACTGGTGGTGGCGACACAAATAAAAGAACCGCCTTGCGGCGGTCTTTTTTTATTCCTTTGTTTCCTCTTTGGCTTTCTTTAGGGCTTCTTCTTGCTCTTGCTTGGTTAGCACTACTACCGTGCCGTCCTTGTTGTCGTCCGATGGGTCATACGAGCAGAACAATGTAGGGTCGTTCTCGATAAGATGCTTCTCTATGAGCCTACCTCGGATATACTCCGATGCAAGACCGAACAATATTTTTGCCTCGACAGCACGAAGCACGGCGAAACTGCGCTTGGCGGTGCGTGCTTTGCAAGATGCCTCTGATTTAGCTGTGGCAAAGTCGAGACCAGCGAAGCTTGAATATACGAGCTTTAGGAACGCAATGTCGTTTGGCTCTAGCTTAAACTTTTTACCGATTTCTTTAGCTTTCATTGTTAATCCTCACTTTAATTTCAATTTCCGTAGCACCTCGCTTCTTCACATATAGCTTGGCACTCTCGGCCTTGTTCATTGTCTCGTACTCTTTGCGGTATTGTTTGCCCTTTACCTTGAAATATAGTACGAATGTCATTCTATAAACCCGTATTCCCTTGATTCTTGCGGATAGTGCTTAATAAACTCTGGGTTGGGCTTGCCGTCCGCCGTGTATGGCTGTATTAGCTCACGGTCGAACTTTTGTGCCTCTTGCGACATCTCAAATATGCGAGATTGTTTGGCGATTGGCGCAGAGCGGCCTTTGAGCTTCTTCTGCGCCTCTGATTCGTCCTTATACCATTTGCCGTCAACTAGTATACCCATAATCTTCGCCCTCGGCAATCTTCTTTGCGTTCTCGTTGCGAATCTGGTCTGGGGTCTTTGGAACTACGATATGCTTGGTGCTTGTCGTAACGGTCTTTTTGCGAGCGAATGGGTCGGAGACTTTAGCTGGTGGGTTAGCTTTCGATTCTAGCTCTCTAAATTGGCGTTTAACGGCTTCTTTTAGGTCGTCCTGTCTTTCTATGCCCTCAATCACTAAACGCTCAATACGAGCCAAATAGAGCCATGTAGCGGCAAATCCGCTAATGAGTGCGATGGCGAATCCAAATACTAAAAGTTCCATGTCCTGTCCTCGAATGTTAATGCAAGCGTGGTAGTAATGAGCTTAGCGACTACGCTATGGCTGTTAATAACCGCCTCACGGATTACGATTGCTGGGTCGATAATATTAGAGCGAATCATGTTAATTTTGCGGCCAGTCTTGATGTCGTAGCCCATGCCAGCCGAGAACTTTGTATCGGTCTTAATCTGCGAGTTGCTCAACAAATCATAGAATGGGTCTGCAAGATAATCCAATCCGAGAACCTCTGAAATGTCTCGCAAGCATACGCCGCCGCCAGATACAACGCCGCCAGCGAGTGCTGATTTAGCTGCGCAGATTGCGTCGTCGATACGGAGCTTGGTTTCTTTCTTCTCTACCTCTGATGCGCCACCAACATAGATGTTAGCGACCTTAGCAGTTAGGCGTGCGATGCGAGCCTCAAGCATAAGACGCTTGTCTGGCTCTGCAGCCTCAAGCTGATTCTCAAGTTCTTGAACAACTTTTTTAAGCTCCTCGGAATCTTCGCCTTGGCCACCAACGATAGTAGTCTCACGAGCCGTAACTGTAACGGATTTGGCGCAGCCAGCGTCCTCAAGCGTCCAGTCGATAGTCTCGCCAGAGAATACCTTGCCGTTGGTGTATAGCGCAATATCCTCAAGCACATTCTCGAACTGGTTGGACTTTGGAGCGACCACCATTGCGTCTAGCACGCCTTTAGGAAACTTAGAGAGAAATGTTAGAGCGTCGTTCATGATGTTGCCGACAAATAGCACCTTGTTGTATCCAGATGCGTGAATCTTCTCGATAATAGGGACTACCTCGTCTTGGCGAGTGATTACATGGCGCAAGATTACGATAGGACAGTCCTCGATTACGCTGCGCTTGTCGGTCGTGTCGTTAAAAAATACCGTAGCGGTTGCGCCCTGGTCGATGTACATGCCCTTTACGACATTGGTACTGATAAAGCTCGTGCCAGAGTATAGGACATTTACGCCACCATACTTGCCGACCTCTTTAACAACATCGTAAATCATTTCGCCTAGGGCTTCCTCGCCAGCAGACACGATACAGACACCACGGAGCGATTTGTCCGAGAGGTCTTTCTTCGTGCGCTTACTAATCTCTGAAAGAATCTTTGGCACATTAGATTTGATAATCTCTGATACCTGGCGTTCAGACATGCCAGCCTCAATCTTGCGCTTTGCCCATGTGTATAGGTGGCAAGATAGGATTGCGGATAGCGTCGTGCCATCTCCAGCGGTTTTGTTGGTGCGCTGTGAGGCTTGTTTAATGGTCGCTACCGTCATGTCCTCGATAGGGTCGGAGCGTTCCAAAACATCTATGTTGGTTACGCCGTCGTGAGAGACCGTAGGAGCGTCCGCACGGTTCTCAATGAACACATTACCAGAAGATACGCCGTAGGCTGCTTTAGCGACTGCGTAAATGCTGTCTACGCCGTTCTGAATGCCGTCCTTGAGTTCTTCTCCAGTAACGATGCAGCGGTTGTAAGTTGGTTTACTCATGCTTTCCTTTCGTTAGATAAGCGGCTATGTCGGTTAGCCTAATGATTTCGACATTGCGTTTCTTGCCGTCCCAGACGATTTGCGTCTCGATGGCATTTGAATCGTCGTAAGCCACGACTGTCTCCCCTGGGACATACTCTGGCTTTCTGGATTCGGTAATGAGACCAGGATACTCGCCCATGAGTAGAATGGTGGCTAGAGAGTGGCGGTCGTATTTCTTCTCGGCTCGCACGATTCCTGCATCTGGCCTAAACGGTTCTACTAGGACAAAGCCTGGCATGAGCTTAACTTGGTATTCCTCGCCCATGATTCTCCTTTCTTGACTTTAGTTTGTACTATCTCGATTGTAGCATAACCAATTTCGACATGCAACAAACAAAAATCGACCTTTACGGTCGTCTAGGGGACAGCACCACCAAAAGAAACGCAAGAAAGGAGTTTAATTGGGTGGTGCTACTCACATGATACCACAAAATTAGTCGAAAATAGCCATTGACAGCCAGAAAAAAGAGAGTATCCTTAATCTAATCTTCTTTATACTAATACTTATAGTAGTAGTAGATGTATGTGGAAAACTCGGACGCTCTAATCTATTGCTTATCTGTAAAAAGGCTGTGAATAAATGCCTTAAAACTGTGGAAAAACCTGTGCAAAACCCATGTGGAAAACTAAAACTTGCAAAATTAAGCATAAGTGCCTTATTATGAGGGTATGGAAGAATGGACACCAATAATAGTCGCTCTAATTACGATTGTGCCTACAACCGTAACTGTTATTGGAAACCTCTGGCAAAATAGTAAACGCAAGAAAGACACGGCGGAGCAGATTCGCATAGCAGAGAAGAACGCTGCTAAGGCGAGCATCGAGAACGCCATTACAAGGGATATTCTACGCACGGAAATCCTGTGCAAGATGCCTATTGCTTACGACGACATCATGGCCGAGTACGAGGTCTACCACGCTAATGGTGGCAACGGAAAGGTTACTCGAGAGGTGGAAGAATACAAAGAGTGGTACAACAAGTTTGAAGAATCTAAATGCTGTTCTCCAATTAAATGTTGTAAATAAAACAACATTTTTTTGTTGACTTTTGCTTATGGATAGACTAGAATAAGAGTATAAGCAAGTAAGCCAAGAAAGGAAATAGGAGACATGAAAAAAATTACAGTAGAGTACGCAAACGATTTGGAGAAGAAACTCTTTAACATGGGACACAAGTTTGGTAACGCAGAGTACCGCCCAGCAGCAAAGAAAATCAGCGTACGCATCATTAAGAACTTTAAGAGCCTAGAAGATTGCAAGACCAACGACGAGGTTAGCGAACTTTGGACTGGTCTAAGCGCAAGCGCATACCAGAATCGCTACGGTATCGCATTTAACGAATAATCACTTATCAAATAACTTAATGGAGAACTCACAAATGACTATTGAAGAACTTATCGCAGAAAAACTCGACGGCATGACATTCGATACCGAAGAGGATATGCTTAACTATGTCGCTACGCTATGCGACGACATGGTTGCAAGCATTGGCACATTCCAGCGCAGATTCGAGAACGACCCACGCAGCAACGCAAAAGACTGCGACATCGAGGTCGAGGAATACCTCGAAGAAGAACGCAGAGAAGAGGAAGAGGCGGCAAATGAAGAATGGTAATTTAGAAGAGGATTTGGCCAACGCCGTGCAGGATTTGTACGGCGAGCCTACAATCTACGAAAGTGAGGAAGAATGATTACTGAAGCAGAGTTTATACACAAATGCGAGTTCACTTGTCCTAAGTGTAAGGCCGTGATTAGGCCAAGCGAAATGGTCAACACATACGAAGAGCTATTGCGTAAAACCGAGCAAGGGAGAGCGGACGAAATAATTGCTGATTGCATGGAAGATATGCAGAAGCACCACTTTAAGCTCCACTCGATTGAGGACATGATAAAGCAAGAGGGAATCGGCGACGACGAAATAAAGAAGCTAGAGAAAGACATTATCACGGCAATATCTATCGTAAGGCTTGAAGAAAGATTCGGCAACGCAAAGATTGAGTTCGGCAAACATTAACAACTTGGTGCGTCCATAAGGGGATTGTGAAAGACCAAACAACAACGCATGGGTTTTTATTATTTTTTTGACATGCGTGGCTAAATGACATAAGAGCGCATGAACCTCACGGAGAAAGCTGCTGGCGTATCTCCTATTGCGCCGAGCAGAGGTTAAATGAGCGAAAGTGGTGGCAACACTCCAAATAAGTCCACAGAGCTAAAGCCAAATAAAGATTAGCCCAACAAAATGGGCTATTTTTATTGACATTTGCTTATGGGTATAGTAAGATTAGAGTATAACCATTTTACGCAAGAAAGGAGCAAATGGTAGAAGAATTAAAAGCAGAAAGAGCCAAATACCACGACAGACCAGAATGGTCGTACAGTCAAATGAAAGTGATATTGGATTCTGGGATAGATTATGCGGTGGCAGCGAAGAGAAAGTTATTGCCCGCACCAGAGTCCAAAGCCATCGACATTGGCACATTGGTACACCAAGCTGTTCTCGGTGGGGACGAGCAATTTGTGATTTCGCCTTACGACAACTTTAGAACTAAAGCTGCGCAGGAATGGCGAGACCAGCAGTTAGAGATGCAGCGAATCGTAATCAAGAAAGAGGATTCAGACATTATTAACCAGATTGCGGCGAACATTAAGAACCACCCGTTGTATAACAAATACTTGGGTAAAGGGAAGAAAGCATTTCACGAGCTAGAACTCACGGCTAAGGCCGATGGCGTTGCGCTACGAGGCAAAGCAGACTATCTGCGCATATTGCCGAGCGGCGGTCTAATCATTACCGACATTAAGACCACGGCAAAGTTTGACGAGTTCTTTAGAAAGGCGCAATGGTCTCATTACGACCTACAAGCCGCCGTATATTCGCTAATTGGTACGCAAGCCACCAAATCGAAGCAAGAGCTTACAAATTACTATTTCTGCGTGGCAGAGACGGTAGCACCTTTCAGAGTACAGTTTATGCACGCAAGCCTAGAGTTTGTAGAGGCTGGAGAGCGCAAGTTGCGCAAGTGCCTGGACGAGATTAAAGAGTTTGGCGACAGAGAGCCTAACTTTCTATTAGAAACAGTAAGAGAACTAGGAGATTATAGCCTATGAGCAACAACAATCAAGTACAACTATATGTGCGCAATGAGGGCGTGCAGAAGCGCATTTCAGAGCTTCTGGACAAGCGTGCGCCACAATTTACCAC
>Ga0265301_10000993_pt1 | contig 38870 bp, 25 predicted proteins | sample AusTroGonzalo_MG_2_FD_193488 | JGI IMG/M metagenome (GOLD analysis project Ga0265301, IMG submission 193488) | Bovine rumen microbial communities from tropical cattle in Woodstock, Queensland, Australia - Gonzalo_04 | ecosystem: Host-associated > Mammals > Digestive system > Stomach > Rumen ...
GTTTTAATTATGCCTTATTTTAGATAATAGGGCGAATTTATTTACATACGTATTTATAGTTAATATTTATGCTTGGAGAATACAACACATAAATGGTATAATGGTATAAACCACTCATTTCCCAACTTCGTATCTTAAATCAGGTTTAACCGGATTTACTCTGATTTTGATAAAGCCAACATAAGCCGAAATATAGGAGGGAAATAGCAATGTAAAAAAATTGAAAAAAATAATTTTATTTGTAAAATACTTGTATGAGAAAAATATGGATTTTATTTTTAATATGTTTATTTATAACTTGTCCTGTGTTGGGTTGTACTGTAATAAAAAATAAGCCGATTAATCATCCTGACGGAACTATTGAATATGATTTTTCCAAACAATCACAATCAAAAGCAAGTAAAACATTATATAAATTCGTATTGAAAGAATTAAATAAAACTCCAAAAGAAGCACAAGATTTTGCAAATATAACCCCAAAAACAGTAAGTGCTTTTGAAACCGATTTAAACGGTGACGGTAAAAAAGAAATTATTGGTGTCGTTTTTTCAACATACTATTCTTGCACAGAAGGTTTTAAATTATTTATATTAGAACAACAAAATAATATTGAATATATAGATTTGTCAGGCATATATTTTCTACCAAATGAAAAAATATATATAAATAATATTATTATAAATAATTATAAAGAAATCAAAGCCAAATGTTATAATAACCATTATCGTTTAAAAGGTGAATTTGTTGAAAGCACCATATATTTACTCTTTCAAAATAATAGTTATGAATATAATTATTTAAAAATGGGAGTGAATATATAATATTTTTCGTAATGAGTCAAAGTAGAAAAGTGTTATTGATATAACACTTTAGATTTAGTATGAAAGGAAAATTTTATGACAAAAACTTATAATACAAAATAATATATTAATTCACAGATAAATATTATGTTACATATCAATGAAGCAAGAATTCCTATAAGCCAGAAGATACAAAATATAATATTTGTATTAACAAACTCATTTTTTAACTTATGATTTACGACCAATTCAATGAGCCAAATCATAAACGAGATAAAAATAAGACATTCTATTATGTTAAAAATGAAAACAAGTCCAAAGGCTTCTCCATTTTCATATTGAGAATGATTAATGATAGTGTCAACAAACAAATAAATATATCCCCATCCACAAAGAGCAATCAAAATCATTCCAATTCTATTTTTTAGATTATTAATAAATTTCATTGCAGTAATAATATAACAAAATGAAAGGAAAAACAAATGAAACATTCAAATAATATAACAGATACAGAAAAAGAAATTTTATCATACAATTCTTACCATCTAGATAACCCGATAAAATTAGACGGTTGGCAAATGGTTTATAAAGAACCTGAAACCAAAAACGGTTTTGAAGGGCAAATATATCAAAAAGGTAATAATGTTGTTGTTGTGTATAAAGGAACAAATCAAACAAAAGACTTTTTAAATTCGGATATACCTATGGGAGTTGGATATAGCCCTAAACAGCAAGAAGATGCACATAATTTATTTTTGAAAGCACAATCTATGTATAAAGATAAAAATGTTAATATTGAAGTTGCAGGGCATTCTTTGGGTGGAAGTATGGCTCAAATTGAATCTGCAAGAACAGGAGTTCAAGCAACAACTTTTAATGCTTATGGCACAGGAAAAATTTTGGAAAAAGAAGGTTTTACAAATGAAGAAATTAGTAGAATGAATATTAAAAATTATGGAAATCCAAAAGATTATGTCTTTATATCAAATATTGAAAATCAACCTGGACGAACATATGCAACAAATACTACATTGGATAATGATAAGTTATATAGTGTAAATAGAGATTATAGTTTAACTCATTTAAAAAAGTATCACGATATAGAAAAAATGGATAGACTTGAAGATGCAGTTGAAGTAACTCCAAAAACTCAAGTTCAAAATTCTCAAAATCCTTATCACGGTTACATTTATAAAATGGATGATATATACAAAGATGTAAATAATCCAAATTTTAATAATATACCAATGGCTATACCTGAAAGTTTAAGGCAACCTTCAGGTATTCCAACTGGTCAGGCTGCAAATTTTGATATTAATCAACTTGCAAAAATGTTGGGAATTCAACTACCTGAAGTTCAATCTAAACAGGATTTAGGATTATTTGGTTACACAAATCCTTTAACAGGCAGCAACCATATATACACAAGAGAAGAAGTCGGACAAATGTCATCAGATGAATTTGCCAAACACGAAAAAGAGATTGATGCACAAACAAGAGCTTTCAACGGAACTATGCCGACCAATGGTGATTTACAACGAGAAGCAATGACAGGTGGCAGTGTTGTGTATGTAAATTCATATACACGTTCAGATGGTACAACGGTCAAAGGTTATTATCGTAGCAGACCGAAATTCTAATTATAATAATGGATTGGATATTTATCCCATCCATCTCAATATCATAGTTAATTTAATCTTGTTCTGTGTGTTAAATTACAATTGTTTAAGTTAAGTAATAAATGCAATATGCTTGGAGAAATTGTGGCATATATGGTATAATAGGCATATTCACTACTCATTTACCCGTTTTGCACAGACAAATTTAATTTTGCATCCGAATTTACCGGACTGAACAAAGTATGCTACAAGCCGAAATATAGGAGGGAAATAGCGATATAAAATATTTGAAAAAAATAATTTTATTTGTAAAATACTTGTATGAAAAAAATATGGATTTTATTTTTAATATGTTTATTTATAACTTGTCCTGTTTTGGGCTGTCCTGTAACAAAAAACAAGCCGATTATTTATCCTGACGGAACTATTGAATACAATTTTTCTAAACAATCTCAAACCAAAGCAAGTAAAATATTATATAAATTTGTCTTGAAAGAATTAAATAAAACTCCAAGAGAAGCACAAGATTTTGCAAATATAACCCCCAAAACAGTAAGTGCTTTTGAAACTGATTTAAACGGTGACGGTAAAAAAGAAATTATTGGTGTTGTTTTTTCAACATTATATTGGGGAACAGCGGGATATTCTTTATTTATTCTTGAAGAAAAAGGCAATACATACCAGAATATTACTTATTGTTTAAATTTTGAACTGTTAAATAAATTTTATGTGCTAAATAATAAAACGTATAGTTACAGAGATATAAGTTTTTCAGGTTCAAGTGCTTATAACTTTAAAAATGTAACTGCCAAATTTGATAAATCTAATTATATAAATATAGAGCAATTTAAATTACTTGAAGAATATTTAAGAGATTTTTCTGGATATGATGTATCTGAAATAACAAGTACAAAAGAATAATAGCCGTTTAAAAGTATAAATAGTGTAAGGGTATTTAGAATTTTAAATACCTGAATTAGTAATGAACTCGAAAGGACAATTTTATGACAAATGAATTAGAAAATATATTAAAAGATAAAACCTTAACAAAAGAACAAAAAATTCAAATAATTAATCAATATTATGATAATTATCGGGCAGAAATAGATAAAGAATTAAATAATTATCTTGCTAAACAATATATTGGTGCGGCATTAGAAATAGGCAGCGCAGCACTCCCTGTTGGAGGTGTTGGTAAATTAGGAGGAGAAATAGGGAAACAATTACTTAAAAAACAATTAGGCCGTAAAATTTCAGAAAATATTGGTTCAGGTATGTTATCCGGAGGTGCAAGCGGGGGATTGTTTGGCTTAGGAGAAAGTTTGATAAATGAAACTAATCCTGCACTATCAGCATTACAAGGTGCATTATTCGGAACAACAACAGGAGCTACATTAGGTGCTGTCGGGGGTAATATTCAAAAAGCAGTAAAAGGACAACAGTTAAAAAATTATGGAAATATAGATTATCTTAATGAAATTTTGAGGAAACAATATAATAATGATTCAAGAAAATTTTATCAGGATTACATACAAGAAATACAATTAAATAAAAATGGCAACTTTGATTTTTCAAAACGAGGGATTCAAGAACAATTGCGATGGAACCCTAAACAAGCACAAAATTTTCCTGAACTTGTAAATGATATAAAAAATGCACAAAGATTGCCTAATGTGCCAAATACAAAACCTCTGGAAAAACCTGATGTATCACATTATGAAGTTTATAGGGGTAAAAATGGTGACCACTATATTGAAGTATTCAATAATGGAGAAAAAAGATACTATATTACAAAAGATACCCCTCAAACCGCTACCCATACTACAAGTACGGACGATTTGAGAGGTATCGGGACTTATCTAGAAAGTCCTAATGATATTATACCTTTTGTATATCCAAATTACAATACCCAAAGGGATAATAATTTGTTGTACGGAAGCGTTGAAATGAATGTTGGTAATAGTAATAAATCCGATTTATTCGGATATATAAATCCACTAACAGGAAGTAATCATATATACACGCGAGAGGAAATTGGCTCAATGACACCTGACGAATTTGCCAAACACGAAAAAGAGATTGACGCACAAACTCGTGCATTTAACGGAACTATGCCAACCAATGGTGATTTGCAACGAGAAGCACTGACAGGCGGCGGAGTTGTATATGTAAATTCTTATACCCGTTCTGATGGCACAAAGGTAAGAGGATATTATCGCAGCAAACCAGGTATTTAATAACAGAAAGAGTTCAGTTTTATAAAACTGAACTCTTTTTTATAAATCTCAATCTCACAGTTAATTTAATCTTATTTTGAATGTTAAATTACATTTACTGTCATCAGTATTACATGAACCGTCGTTTTTTGATGAAATTTCTGTTTTTGATACTGCTAAAATCAATTATATCTGTGGTTTCAGTTATTTAATTACTACTATATAGTAGTGACGGATTAGGGGAATTTTCTTTTTTTGAGAAATGTATATACTTATAAATGTAATCTTCAAATACCAAATTTTAATATTACCCTAACATTCCAATACTCTAATTAATCAAAAGGGGATAAAGACTCCCTCTGATTTCCCCTTTTATTTTTTTTAGAACGGAAATATTATTAAGCGAAACACAAATTGCTTAATGTAATATTAGAAAAGTAGTTCAAAAAGGAAGTTTATGATTTTATCACAGCGTGAACATGATGTGCTTTTGTGCATCGCGGATGGTTTAGTAGAAAAAGAAATAGCAAAAAAACTTGGCATAGGTCAGGGAACTGTTCATTCATATGTTAATTCAATGAAAAATAAAATGAATGCGTTAACAAGAGCAAATGCAGTGGCAATATATTACAGGGAATATCCTAAATGGGAAAGAAATAAAAGGCTGAAATACAGATGAAAAGAATAATAATTCACTGGAGTGCGGGAACGTATTACCCCACACATCACGAAAAACAATGTTATCACTATCTTATTGACAAAAATGGAAAAGTTTATAACGGAATTTATAAACCCGAAGATAACTTAAACTGCAAAGACGGGATTTATGCCATGCACACTGGCGGAGGCAATACGGGCTCAATAGGTGTTGCGATGTGCGCTATGGCGGGGTTTAAAAATAATCAAAATGTCGGGAATTATCCGATTACTGATGTTCAGTTTGAGTCCTGTATGAAACTTTGCGCAGAACTTTGCCAAAAATACTCAATAGAAATCAGTCCGTCAAATGTGATGACACATTACGAATTTGGGCAGAAAAACCCGCAGACATCAAGTTTTGGCAAAATAGATATAATTTTTCTTCCGCCTTATCCTTGGGTGCCAAAAAGTGAGGTCGGAAGTTTTATTCGTTCAAAAATCCGTTGGTATAAGCAAAAATATTTTGGAGGTTAAATATGGATATTAATTATTTTGATTTGTCGGGAGGTATAAATTTAAATTCGACAAAAACCGAACTCGGTACGCACAGAAACCAACTGCCGTGGGCGGATTCTAAAAATGTTGAAATATACCTAAATAAAGGAATAATCAAACAAAAAGGTAACAGCCTGCTTTTTGAACTTCCGATTTCAGAGCCGATTACAGGCATGAGTGAAATGGAATATGATGATGATTACAAACTTGTCATCACAACCCAAAGCGGGAAAATTTATATATATTCAGAACAAACCGAAGAACTGACGCTTTTAGATAAAACTTTGCACGGTACAAATGTAAAGTTTGCCGATTTTCTTTACGGAATGCTTGTTGCAACAGAATCAGACGAAATGTTTTATATAAAAAATGATGAAGAATACACTCTCGAGGACTGCAATCTTACAGGACTTGATGAAGAACCTGTTTATCCTGACTGCATAGCGGTTTACAAAAGCAGAGTATGGGTTGCCGATGATTCGACTATTTATTATTCGGCAATCGGAACTTACAATAATTTTTCCAAGCCTGACGATGCGGGATATATAAACGATTTTCATACCGATACCTCAAATATCACAGGCATGCACAATTACAAAGATTGTCTTGCTATTTATAAAAAAGACAAAGTGTACCTTTTGCAGGGCTCAAGTCCTGATGATTTTAAAATTATTCCGTTTGCCGACAAAGGAACGTCAAGCCAAAATTCCATTCTCAATGTCGATAACAAGCAGTATTTTTTAAGTAACGGAATTTATGCTCTTGAGCAGGTCGGGGAACTTAATCAAATTCGTCTGGGTTCGTCAATTACAGATAATATTTTCCCCGAATTTGAATATTTTGATAAGTCAAAAATGAATAAAACCATTGCGGTGCATTATCAAAACAAGCATCAGATGTGGTTTTTGTTTCCTTATAAAACCCAAAATTATTTTAAAACTATTTGGATAAACGATTATGTAAACAAGATTTGGTACAAAAGAATTTTACCTCAAAATATTACTTATATGTGCAATTTTCATAATAATATTCTATCTTCAGACTCCTTGGGGAAAGTATATATAGAAGACTCAGGTTCAACCTTTAACGGTCAGAACATTGATTTTATGTGGAAATCCCCTTTTCTTTCATTAAGTAATGTTCATCATCGCAAAATGATAGACGAATTTTATTTTGTGCTTGATGATGCACAGGATAACAAATTCAATTTTTATGTATATAAAGACTATGACGGTAATTGCCCCGATGACAGAGAGATGATTTATTCCCGTAATTTAACCCAACTTATTTGGGCAAAAGATGATGAGGATTTGAATATTTCAAAATGGTGTCTTGATACAAACGAAGCACCTGTCTGGACAATTAACGCAGATATACTTGAAAAAGCCGAAATCTGCGGAAGCAGTTTCAGTGTTCAGCTATGTGTTGACGGAACAGAACTTGATGATAATTGTGCAATTATTGGTCTGCAATTCAGAGAGATTTATAACGATGATTAAAACTCACCACTCATTTATAAATATACAGTTACACACAATGAAAAACGAAAGGACAAAGGAAAAATGACGGATTTTTCAACCACTTATTCTGCTTTCATTCCGGAAGTATGGAGCCAAAAATTAAACACAATGCTGGAAAAAAACTGCGTAATGATGCAGTGTGTCAACAAAAACTGGGAGGGCGAAATTTCAAAACAGGGCGATAAGGTAAAAATTATTACTCCTGCAGATGTTTCTGTTTCAACTCTTACAACAAGCAACATTACTTATTCTGCTTTAACTCCTACGTCAAAGGAACTTACCATCGATCAGAAAAAATTCTTTGCGTTCAAAATTGATGATGTTGCAAAAGCACAGGCAAACACCGATATTATGGAAGCACACTTAAACAGTGCAAGAAAAGCAATAGAAGAAGTTCAGGATTCTTACATTTTATCTTTACACACCGATGTACCGTCAGCTAATACAGTTGGTACAACAGCATCTCCGATAGCATTAAACAAATCAACAATTTACGAAAAATTTGTTCAGTTATCACTTGCGCTAAAAAATTCAAATGCGGTTCATTCAGGTGTTCGTCCGTGGGTTGTAATTAACCCCAATATTGAAGCCTATCTTTTGCAGAGTCCTGAATTTATTTCCGCTCACAATGTTGCAGATACCACATTAAGAGAAGGTTCAATAGGCAGAATTGCAGGCATGGATGTCTTGGTCAGCACAAACTTAACAGCAGTTGACGGCAAATACTACGTTCTTGCCGGTACAAATGATGCAATTACTTTTGCATCTCAACTTGCCAAAATCGAAAGTTTAAGAGATAAAGATACATTCTCTGATCTGGTAAGAGGCTTATATTTATACGGCGCAAAAACGGTTCAGCCAAATGCACTTGCAAAAATGATTGTCAGCGCATCATAGTTTTGTGCTTTTATTTACCCCTAAATCTAAGGAGAAAACTTATGGTAAGAACCTTAAAAACGATAATAAAAAATTTGGCGCAGAATGCCGTACTCATTGCGGAGGATAAACTCGGTTCGGGTAACGGTCAGGCAAAAAAACAAATGGCTGTTGAATACATTGTCAATAATCTGCCTTTCCCCGAATTTGTAAAACAGGTTTTGTCGTTTTTGTTATCAAAAATGATAGATGAACTTGTAGAATCCGCAGTGGAGTGGCTTCACGTTCAAAAAGAATTTCAAGGAGAATAAATAATGCAAAATCAACAATTTAACGGGATTTCATCCCCTGCCGTGACTCCGCAGATAAATTACCAAAATATACTCGGACAATTACTTACGGCACTTGCGGTGAATGCGCAAAAGGAACAGTTTGTACAACAACTTAGTAACAACAAGCAAATTCAGCAACTTATAAGTGCATTAAACGAAACAAATAAAGTAAATCAAAACGAAAATGCTGTTTCTGACGTTCAAACACCGACAATTAATCCGCTTGACCTGTTTAATCAGGAAAACCCCGGATTCTTTGATAAGAGTGCGAGAAGTGATGTTCTGAACTATATCAGGAATTTAGATTTGGACAAAGATGAAATTTCCAAAATAGCCAAAATGGTTGAAACACTTGAAAATTCAGCTATTGACGGTTATTTGAAGCAATCCGCGCACGATAAGACATTAAATGACGAAAACTTAACCGCAAAAAGCAAATTGACCTCTTATGCTCAAAATGCAACACTTGACGGCAATAATAACAAGGTCTTTACTCGTGAGGAAATCGGCAAAATGAGTGGTGATGAATTTGTTAAAAACGAAAAACTCATCATGGAACAGGTAAGACAAGGTCTTATCAAATAGTTTTTGGCAAATATATCAAAAGGGATAGTTTGGGGCAGGTTTATGCTCTGCCTCATGCCTATCCTGACAGCAAAGGAGAGAAAATGAACTATTTGGAAATAATCAATAAATGCCTGCTTGAACTTAATTACAGGCAGGTAAACAGTTTTTCGGAACTTGTGAAAAATGACCATAAACGTATTAAAACGATTATAAACATTGTTAACAGGGAAGTTTGCGGTGCATATAACTGGAATTTTCTTTTGAGAAAAGCGGAACTGGCAATTCCGCCTGATACGGTCGAAGTTGATAACAGCATAAACGGCAGAATTTTGTACCTTTTGATTGACGGTCAAAAATATGAATATAGTGACGATGTTGAGACATTTTTGACAGGTAGTGGAATTGAGCATGCTTATTCGAAATATTCGGATAAACTGCTTTTTACCAAATCTGACGAACAAAGAACGGCGCAGGTGCTTTATTACACAGAAAACTGCGCCAAAAATACAAACGGTAACGAAAAAGCGGAAATGACGGATGCAACAGATACTCCGATAATTCCCATGCCGTTTGCCGAACAGATTTTGATTTACGGAACTTGTCTAAGACTTAAAGCAAACCCGTCTTATATAAGATTCAGTTATTGGCTTAGCATGTACAAAGAGGCACTTGCAAACCTCAAATCGACATCATCAATTGATGCACAAAAGGCTCCGTTTGTAAGGCTTTTTCGGCAGTAAAGACAAAAAAAACAGGAAGTCGTTTTCATTCCCCCCTGTTAAGATTTACACTAGCCGAAATATAAATAGCATGTTTATTATACAAGTTTTTAAAAAAAAAGACAAATTTTAATAAGAAATGTAACAAGATGAAACAATTAACACCCCAACAAAAACTCTTTGTATCAGAGTATATAAAATCTTTAGACCCCGTAAATGCTCTAAAATCAGCAGGATACAAATCTTCAAAACCCGAAAAAATTGCGGGAGAACTACTCCAAACTCCTCATATTATTAACGAAATAAAAAATCAGTTAAAAAAACAGATAGAAATTCTTAATGTTTCAAAGGGTTATGTAATTTGTCAATTGTTAAGAATTGCTGAGTTTTCGCTTGAGGAAGAAGAAATTTTGGATAAAGATGGCAACTTTACAGGTAAAAAGAAACTTCGTGATGCCTCAGCGGGCTTAAAGGCACTTGAAAGTCTGTGCAAGTATCTTGGGTTTTCGGTGCCCAAAGACGAAAACTCCGATTCTAAAGAGGCTAAAATTATTACCATCTCTAATTTGGATGATAAAAAGATTTAAAACGAAAGGACTACCCCATGAAAAAAGATAAAGAAGTTGAGCAGATTTTGCTCAATGACGAAAAATACGAACAATTTATTAAAGACAAAACCGAAAAAGATTTTAATAAAGTTCTTGAGGACGCATCAAAAAAAGATGAAACCGAAATAACAGATTTTAAACTAATGAAAGCCGAAAATTTGTTTTCAAAAAATGCGACTTATTTTGTTATAAATAAGATGAGCAAAACCACTTCATATATAAACGGAGTGCAGGCAGAATCTTTTCTTGTTTCTCCTTTTGAACGTGAAAAGTTCTTATCGGGTAAAACGGATGCCTTTGTATATCAGGATAATTATGTCAAATTCTATAAATACAAAGGTTAAATCTGATGTGCAGGTTCAGACAAATTATTCTTGACCCCTCGTGTTCTGATTTGCACTATATCCCTGATATTATCAGATGTTATGACACTTACGCAAAATATTTGCGGGATGATTATGCCAAAAACTTGGGAATATCAAATATTTTCCTTTCATGTCCGAATTTTTGGGCGATAACGGATAATCATGGCGAATTTATGGGATTTGTTTTTCTTGACAATTTCACGGGAAACGGGAAAGCAAATTTCAGTGCGGAAATAACTATTTGCTTTGATAAAAAGGCTTGGGGCAGTTTTGTCCGATATAGTGCAAAAATTTTTTTGAAACGCTGCTTTGATACATTCGGGTTTTACAAGATAAAGGCACTTGTTTTCCCCGATAATTTCAGAGTAAAAAAACTCCTTAAACAGACAGGATTTGAATACGAAACAACTTTACCCTGTGAAACTCTGCGTTACGGCAAATTGCAGGACTTGGAAGTCTATTCGATAAAAAGAAATTACTACTACAAAGGTGAGGTAAATTATGATTAACACTAACGATGTAACATTATTAACGGCTCAGGACTATTACAATGAGCAAAATATTTTAAGAAATATTATTTCAAAATACGATTACTACAATGATGCAAGAAGTTCTCAACGAGCGGATAACAGGCTGATTTCTTATGCGATTTACAATGCCGATATTCCCCATATAAACGATTGGAACTGCAAAATTCAACTCCCAGAAATCTATGAACTTGCACAAACTCTCAAATCACATATTGTGCAGAATTTGTATTCTCATCCCGACGGAATGTTTGATGTTTCGGGAAGCGATTTCAAATCGCAAAAGTATGCAAACCGCCAAAAAGCGATGCTTGTAAACACTTTTGAGGATATGAAAATATCTGACGAAATGGAAAAAATCATTGATTCGGTTGTGGAAACAGGCGAAGTTACACTTTTTGTCGGCTGGGAAACCAAAACGAGAAAAGTGCGAAGAGCATTGTCTTTAGAGGAGCAACTTGAACTTAATACCGACAAATCTTTTATTGTTGAGGACAGAGTAATTTACGATAATGCCAAAGTAAAATTCATTCATTATGAAGATTTTGTTTTTGACAGAACAAATATCAATAACTGGGATTCTTGTCCGAAGATTTACCGCACTTATCAGACTTTAGACGACATAAAGTCAAACAAATCAAACAATATGCTTAACGCTGAAAAACTGGAAATACTGAAAGGAGTGGTGGCAAACAAAAAAGGACAGACTGATTCAAGATACTCAATACCAAAAGTGGAAGTATTGGAATATTGGGGTGATATTGAACTCCCGACAGGTGAAATTCTCAAAAATCAAATTATTTGTGTCGCAGGCAGAAGCGTTATTATAAGATTTGAGGATAATCCGTTTGTAATCAACCCGTTTATTCACGCAAATATCATTGAAAACCCCTCAACAGGCAGAGGTATTTCGCCGTTAAGAGTTGCGCTGATTTTGAATAATATATCTTCAACAATTCTCAACAAACAACTTGATGCTCTCGCGTTGATGATGAATCCGCCGTATCTTGCGCCGAAAGGTTGTTTTATGGGCACACAGGAGGTTAAACCGGGCAAAATTATCGAATACGATTCAACCCTTATGACCACAAGCCCCGTTCCGTTGTCGTTTGATAAGGCTATGACCGGCTGGGATTTTCTGAATTACTTTAAAACCACTATCGAAAGTGCAACGGGTATTTTCAAAAATATGGCAGGGAATCTTTCAAGTGCGCAGCGCAGTGCAACCGAAATAAATTATTCGGTAAACGGTCAGGAAGCACGATTAAATATGATTTTAGAAGCGATAAACCGCAAAGTTATTGTTCCTATGGTTGAAAAAACGGCGCAGTTGATTTCGTATTTCAAAATCGGCAAAGAAAGTATTATGGTCAATGACCATGGCAAAACGGCATTTGTGGATATTGATGATGAAATAAGAAATTCTAATTACGTTTACCGTTACGGTGACCGCAAAGCATCATTTGAACGCAAATCAAAGTTTAAAGAGATGTTTGATGTTATGACTAATTTTGTTCAGGTGGATGAAGTATCTCAGCGCATAAACTGGCTTGAGTGCTTTAAATTCGCTCTTGAACAGTACGGTGTCGAAAACTCAAACAATTTCTTAAAAGACGAAACACAAGGACAGACAATTCTGAATAAATAACCCCTTTCTCCACACATATTACGGGCGGGCGGGTTGGTGTTTTTATTAATGAAAAATGAAAAATATTGTGGCACAAATAAATAAAATTTCACAAAGTATCATTGCATAAAATCCTGTATAAAACAAAGGTAAATATATTTTTTCAAGATGTTTAATTTTTCAATACAAGATAATATCAATAACAAAAGAGCAATATAACAAAAACAATGGACAATTTGATTTTACAAAACGCGGTATTCAGGAACAACTGCGTTGGAATTCTCATCAGGCGCAGAATTTTCCGGAACTTGTAAATGACATTAAAAATGCGAAAAGATTACCGGATGTACCGAATACAAAACCGCTTGAAAAACCTCATATTTCTCATTATGAAGTTTACAGAGGGAAAAAAGGCGATTATTATGTCGAAATTTCCAAAAATGGTAACAGGAGATTTTATATAGCAAAAGAAACTCCCAATAGTGATAGCCATACTACAAGTACGGCATCTATTGGGAGTCCTAAGACTCTATTACAGAGTCCTAATAACATTATACCTTTTGGTGATATGAATTTCAACCCCGAAACAAGTAACCCTATCTTGTATGGAAAAGTTGAAAAACGTGAATAACTGTAAAACCGATTTGTCAGGTTATAAAAACCCATTAACGGGTAATAACCGAATATTTACCAGAGAAGAAGTCGGACAAATGTCAAAAGAAGAATACTCAAAGTATGAAAAAGAAATTGATGCTCAAATGGAATACTTTAACGGTATAATGCCGACAAATGAAGATTTAGCGCAAGAGGCTTCAAATGGCGGCGGTGTTGTTTATGTTAATTCATACACCCGTTCTGACGGAACCAAAGTAAAAGCTTACTATCGCAGTAAATAGTACTTACATACCTGTCTGGGAATTGGTGTTTTATTTAAAAAATTCTTCGGGTTTCTTGTTATAAACTTTTGAAATTAGCAAAAGCAAAGCAAGACTAATTTTTTCACGATTATTTTCTAATCTGCTGATATATTCTCTTGAACAATTTACTGATTCGGCAAATTTTTCCTGTGATATTTTTGCCTGTTGTCTTATTGCTTTAATATTTTTGGCAATTATTTTATAATAATCCACGTTTTTTTCTTGCATATAAGTAATTTTCGTGTATTATTATTGATAATACTATGAAGTAATACATCACATATTTTGGTTATATGAACAAAGAAAAAATAATAAAAATATTAAAAAGTATTTTATATTTTTTGTATAAATTGGCTATCTTATTACCATTGTATTGCATGTTGCCTGATAAGTATTCTGGTGTAATGTTTGATGAATGGGTTGAGAAACAAAATAAAAAGTAAATTTAAAGTTATGTAATATACATATAGTGCTTTATTACCCCCAAATATTACTAATCCTTAATCCGCTTAACAAAATTCATCAGGTGTGATAATATGGGGGTAAATTAAAGGAGAGTTGAAATGAAAAAATTTTTTGCAATAATTCTGGTTTTGCTTTTTACGATGCAAATGACTATGGCTGCGCCGTTTAGCGGTAATGCCAAAACAAAACGTATTCCTGCGGGAACGATTTTGTCATTAAAAATGCTAAACACTATTGATACATTTTATAGCCCGACAGGAAGTGAGTTTAAGGCGATGCTTATAACCGATCAAAAGGCTGATGATAATGACGATGTAATTTTGCCGATGGGTTCAATTGTAAGAGGTTCAATATCAGGTGTAACTCCTGCAAAACGGCTTTCCCGTGGGGCGGTTTTATATCTTGATTTTGACCATGTTGTTACTCCAAACGGCAGGCAGATACCTTTGAGCCTTAATATTACAGGCAGAACGGATATAACTTATGACGGTGGAATAACAACCACAAGAGGTTATAAAGATGCGTGGAAACAAACTTGCCAAAAATCAGGTGAAATCACTAAGAAATCAATCGCATGGGGAGAAAATGTTACGGATAATGGTTTTAAATATGCAATAGTTCCGTTTGCTGCATTAGGTGGTGTGTTCGGAACGGCGGGTTATTTTGTTTACGGTTCTGTTGCTGATGTAATTAAAAAAGGTAAAGATGTTCAGATTCAGCAGAATGAAATTCTCAATGTCGAACTCCTTGAACCAGTTGATGTACCGGTAATTTAATTTATGTCAAAGATAGATAAGATAGAAGAACTGCAAAATTTATTAAGAGAAGATTCTCAGAATTTTCAGGCACGCAGACAACTTGCAGTGCTGTTAACAAACTGTGGATTTAACGAGGAAGCGCTGAAAAATTTAATCTGGCTTTCAAAAGTGTTTGAAAACGATAGTGGAATTTTTTATAATCTGGGGATAGTTTACGAAAAACTGAAAAACCTCAAAAAAGCCAAAAAAAGTTACCAAAAAGCTATTGAAATTGAGCCTGAGGCAGTTGATGCCATTTATAATTTGGGGCTTGTCTGCACAGATTTGAAAGAGTTTGATACTGCCATAAAATGCTTTGAAAAGGTGATTTCAACCGATAATGAGGATTCAAATTCATATTTTAATCTTGGGCTTGTGTATTTCAAAATGGGAAATTATCCTATTGCGACAGAGTATTTTCAAAAAACTATTGATTTGAATGATGATGATATTTATGCGCATTTTTATTTGGGCAATATTTTTAAAGAACTTGGTGATAACACAGGTGCAAGGAACGAATTTAATACTGTTTTGGAAATTTCACCCGATTACAGTTGGGCATATTTTAATCTTGCGGTGCTTGATTATGAAAGCAATGATTTAGACAGTGCATTATCAAATCTTTCAAAAACTGTCGAACTCAACCCCTCAGATGCTGATGCTTACAAAATTTATATAAAAATTCTTGCAAAAATTGGTGATTATGATAGAGCTGAAGAAGTTGTCAAAACGGCACTTGAAAACTGCGGTGAAAACGGGGATTTATACTATATTGCAGGTCGGCTTAGTGCCTTGCAGGGGGATAATATCAAATACCGTTTGAATCTTCAAAATGCCCTGAAAAATTATAAAACACTTTCAATTTCTGTTCCCGCACTCAAAACTGAGTTGTCTAAAATTTCTCTTTAATTTTTTTATGTTAAAATCTGATTAAGAAAAGAGGATTTTAGATATGAAAATGTCAAATATGTTTGTTCAGACAATGAGAGAATTCCCGTCTGATGCAGAAGTTGTTTCACATAAAATGCTTGCAAGAGCGGGTTATATAAAGAAACTCACAAGCGGTGTTTATACTTTTTTGCCGTTGATGTGGAGAGTTTTGAAAAAGGTTGAAAATATAATTCGTGATGAGATGGACAAAGCAGGCGCACAGGAACTTTTGATGCCGTTTGTTCAACCAAAAGAATTGTGGGAAGAATCAGGCAGATGGAACGCTTACGGCGGTGAACTTATGCGCTTAAAAGACCGTCATGGCAGAGAAATGTGCCTTGGTCCGACACATGAAGAAATTATCACCTCCGTTGCAAGAGATGTACTAAAATCTTACAAACAGTTACCTGTAAATTTGTACCAGATTCAGTCAAAATTCAGGGATGAACGCCGTCCTCGTTTCGGTCTTTTAAGAGGCCGTGAATTTATTATGAAAGACGCGTATTCATTCTCGACTTCGCAGGAAGGTTTGGAGCGTGAATACCAAAACATGTGGCAGGCTTATACAAACATATTTAAGCGTTGCGGACTTGATACAAAAGCTGTTCAGTCTGATTCAGGTGCAATCGGTGGAAGTGTTTCGCATGAATTTATGGTCATAACAGACACCGATGCGGGCGAAAATGACGTTTTCTATTGCGATTGTGATTACAGTGCAAATTCAAATCATGCAATATCAAATTTGCCTGATGCGGTAACAGACGGCGGGTTTAGTGAAACAAAAATCGTTGATACCCCAAATGTTGGCTCTATTGAGGATTTGAGTAAGTTTTTAAACTGTCCGCAAACTGCAATTTGCAAATCGCTTGTTTATATTGTTGATAAAGCGCCTGTAATTGCACTTATCAGAGGCGACAGAGCGGTTGAAGAAACAAAACTTATGAACGCAGTCGGCGGACTTGATATAAGAATTGCAACATCGGGCGAAATTGAAGAAATGATGAAAGAAAACGGTTTTGATGCGGTTGCAGGATTTATCGGACCTAAAGGAGTTAAAAAATACGGCGAATATGAAGTTAAAATTGTTGCGGATAAGACAGTAAAAAATCTCAAAAATTTTGTTGTCGGGATTAACCAAACCGATAAACATTTAGTCGGTGCAAACTGGGGTATTGACGTTGATTTGCCTGAAATTGTTGAAGATATAAGACTTGTTGAAGCGGGTGATTTTTGTCCTCAATGCGGAAAACCGTTAAAGGTCACAAGAGGGATAGAAGTCGGGAATATTTTCCAGCTCGGTACAAAATATTCCGCACCGATGAATGCGGTTTATCTTGATGCAAACGGCAAGACTCAGCCATATATTATGGGTTGCTACGGTATCGGGGTTACAAGAACAGCTGCGGCTGCTGTTGAAGCGCACCATGATGATTGGGGAATAAAATGGCCGCTTGCTATTGCACCATATCATGTTGTGGTTGTACCTGTCAGCACTCAAGATGACGAGCAGATGAAAGTTGCAAATGAGATTTATGAAAAACTTTTACAGTCGGGCGTTGAGGCGGTATTAGACGACAGAAACGAACGTCCGGGTGTTAAATTCAAAGATGCGGATTTAATTGGATTTCCGTACAGAATTACTGTCGGGAAAGGTATTGCAGAGGGCAAAACCGAATTTGTTGAACGCTCGAATGGTGAGAAACTTGAAATCACACCGCAGGAAGCAATTGATAAAGTTGTTAATGCTGTAAAGTCAATAAAATAAAGAATTAAACCCTCACCCGAATTTGTAAATTCACTATCGTTCATTAACAAATTCTACCCTCTCCCAAAGGTAGAGGGGTATGTTATAATTATTTTATGAACAGATATTACACAAAAAGTGCAAGTAAAAATTCTAAAAAATTAAGACAAAATCAGACTGATACGGAAAGTATTTTGTGGCACTGTTTAAGAAACAGAGATCTTAATAATATCAAATTTCGCCGTCAGGTTCCTATCGGGAAATATATTGCCGATTTTGTATGTATGGATAAAAAACTGATTATAGAACTTGACGGTTCACAACATCTTGAAGATAAAGATATTGTTTATGATGAAGATAGAACACAATATTTAAATGGTTTAGGGTATAAAGTTATAAGAATTTATAACAATGATATTTCAAAAAATTTAAATGCGGTTTTGGAATATATTTTGCAGGAATATGCAAAACTCTAACCCCTCTATTTTTGGGAGAGGGTAGTTTTTCAATGCGAGGTACGAGCATTAGAAAAACGGGTGAGGGTTGTACTCAAAAAATATATGCTATAATTAACCTATGTTCAATCTTCGCAAAATTTTAGGATATTTTATACTCATTCTTATTGCATTTAGTATGCTTTATCCGTTTTTTGCCATGTTGAATTTATCTTTTGTTCCGAACGGTGAAATATTCAATCAGGGGGGTAAACTTTTTTATTCTCCTCTTACGGTAGAAAACTATAAAAGTGTGTTTGAAAAAATTCCGTTGTGGCAGTATTTTGCAAATAGTCTGTTTGTAGCACTGGTAACAACATTCGGGCAGGTTTTAATCAGTGCTTTTTCAGGTTATGCTTTTGCAAGACTTCATTTCAGATTTCGTGACGGTTTGTTTTTAATCGTTTTGATTACAATGCTTGCACCGCCTCAGGTGAATATTATTCCGCTGTTCTTTTTAATGCGTCAGTTAGGGTGGATAAACACATATCAGGCTCTTATTGTCCCCGGGCTTTTTGGAGGCTTTGGAATATTTATGATGAGACAATATTTTTTGGGGTTGCCGAAAGATCTTGAGGAATCAGCGCGAATTGACGGGTGTAACATTTTTCAGATGTTTTGCAAAGTTGTTCTGCCGCTTGCGATTCCCGTTATTTCAACACTTGCGATTTTCACGTTTGTTTCAAGTTGGAACAGTTTTATGTGGCCGTTAATTGTTACAAATACAGAATCTATGCGCACTCTTCCTGTCGGTTTGGCGATATTTAAAGGAAGTTTTCGTGAAATTACTTTGTGGGGTGATTTGCTTGCGTGTTCTGTTATCTGTACTTTGCCTGTTGTCGGGGTGTTTTTACTCGGCAAAAAGTATTTTATCAACGACATTTTGCAGGGCGGGGTCAAAGAGTAATTCATTTTAATTTTTTGTGTGCTAAAATAACTTTGTGAAAAAATTCGGGCAGTTTACAAAAATTTTACTTATTTTTACATCGGGGTTATTGATTTGTTGTTACGGTGTATTTTTGTTTGTTCTGCCAAATATTTTATCTTCGCCCGATAATATTCACAAATATGAAACTTTTATCTCAAAAAAAATCGGTGTACCTTTGTCAATAAAGGGTTTTGAGGTTAAAACTTATCCCGATTTATCGTTTGAGTTAAAATCGGACAACATTTTTGTAACGGCAAACGGTAAAACTGATTTGTTCCACGCTGACAAACTTAAATACGGTGCGCATATTTTCAACCTCAAGCACGGTCATCTCATGGCAAATTACATCTATGCCGATATTGATAAGTTGAAAAAGTACATTAAACCTGCGCCTGCTAATAAAAAGCATTTTGATTTAACCTTTTTCCCGCAGACAAATATCAGGGGCGCTGAGATAAAATTTAACGATAAAAATTATCTTGATGTCGAATACATAAGGTCAAAAAAGCATAAGGGCAAAATTGTCACAAAAATTGTTGCCCGTGTTTACAGTGAATACGCAAAAGAGCCTGTTTTAATCGGCAAAAACGGCATTATAACCTACCAAAATCATCTCGGGTTTGAAGATTTTTCGGTCAGGTTTGGCAATTCCGAGTTCACTTTGACGGGTACTCCTTTGGGAATGAAGATTAAGGGTAAAGATATACCCGTGCACGAAACGGAGGGTGCATTTTTGTATTTTTACAAACTCAAACATCCGAATAAACGAAATTTTTTAGAAAATTTTTCCGACTTCAAAGGCACAATGGATGTTGATTTGTTCCTTGATAAAAAGGGCTTGATGGGTAAATGTTTTACCCATAATTTGGGTGCAAAATTTTCCAAGTTTAAGATAGATGTTTTTCTACCCGAAACTGTTTTTGATTTTAAGGGCAGAGAGGTCAGCGCTCAGACAAGCGGAACTTTCGGTACCGAGCCTGTCAAGACTGATTTTCACCTGACAGGCATGATGACTGATGATTTGGATGTCACGGGAAATGTTTCGTCAGTTTTCACCGACAGAATTACCAAAAAATATTTCCCGAAGGTTCAGATTTTGGGCAAAACTCCCGCAAATGTCAAATATCACACTCACAACACCAAAGTTGATGTTTATTACACTTTGACGGTCGATAAGGGCTCAAACCTTTTATCAGCACACGGGAATCTTGATAACACCGACAAAACCCGCGTAATTAAGATGCACACCGTTAAAAACGGTGATCCGATGGCGATAGAGAGCTGGGAGTACACTGTTGACGGAAAAACGATACTTTCGGGTGACGGAAATTTTGAAAAAATCAACGGCAGGTATGCCCTGTCTGATTTGAGTGTCAAAACAAACGGCAAAGTCGGGATAAATTACATAAAATCTTTTTTGCGTGACTATTTTAAAGACGGGGGATTTGATGCAAATTTACGCATTAGTTTTCTCAAAAAAGTTTTACTTGGCAATGTCAATTTGTACAATGTTTCGCACGGAGATTTTTTGTTTCTCAAGAACACCAAAATATCTTTTATGCAGGATGTGATAAGTCTTTTGGCTGACGGCAGTTTCTATTCTTCGCCGATAAAGATGTCTGTGCGTGCCAAAAACCGTTTCAGTGATGATTTGCTGGTCAATTCTGTTGATATTCACCTGAAAGAATTTGCTTTCAGACCGGGGAAATTTGCTGATGTCGGTCAGTCGTTCAAAAAAGATAAACCAAAAATCAGGGAAAATCCCGATGATAAAATCACTTACACCATTGAGCAGGCAAGGGTTGTTGTTGACAAACTTTCAGGCAACAAATTCACATTAAGAAACGTCAATCTTCAGGGTAATGTGCACAACGAAATCGTTTCGTTTATTATCCCGAAAGCCGACTATGCGCATGGGTTGCTGAGCGCAAAGGGCGTTTATGATTTGGCGAAACACAGTTCAAATATGTGGTTTTACGCATCGGATATTGATTCAAATGTTGTTATGACGGAGTTTTTCCATTTACCTGATCAGGTTCACGGCACTGCGTATGCGACTTTGCACGCAATCACCCGTGACAGGTTTGACGATGTTAAAGCGCGCGCAACCTTTGCGATAACCGATGGTTATATGCCACAAATTGCCGAAAAAGAAATTTTTATCGGCAAAAAGCGTGCTGACGGAACTAAAAAGGGCATAAAACTTGCCATTTCAAAGATAGTTAACTTTGATTTTTCCGATGTTGATGATTACAAGGCGAACATTTACGGTTCGTTTGATTTGGATAACGAGAATTTGCGCAATTTGCAGATGTATGCAAAAAGTCAGTGGATAGGGTTATATTTTGAGGGGATTTATAATATCACTTCAGAGTGCGGTGATGTCAATATTTGGGGTAAGCGTAACAAAACACATTTAAAGACTATCCGAATTTTCAAGATACCAATAAATCTGATTTACCGTCTTGTATTCAAACCTGAGCATTCAGTAAGCGAGTATGAGGACAAGATTAAACGAATTCCACCGATAAATGAGGGAATTGCTGATGAAATCTCGGTTTTCAGGGTTCGCGTTTTGGGTTATGCGAACCGCAAGGGCGGGCTAAAATTCGAGTTTAAAGATTTGCGAGAATAAATGATTTATTTCAACCCCCTCAAACCCTTTCATAGCGCCGGTTTTGAATTGTAAACAAATGTAACTATTCTGTTTAATTAATTATAAAGTATTATTAAGCCCCAAAACCCTGTTATATATGGGTTATATACGATTTTGTTATTACAGCCCAAAATTTTTCTTTTAGAAAGTTGATATCTGACATGGTATAAGCTATAATTATGATAAGGACAAGTGCGAATTTTCAGCCTAATTTTTACAATTGTTCTTACGCGCGGAAGTAAGTTAAAAATAAGTTGATTTATAAAGAATTCACTAATTAGTATGAGCAAAGACGATAATTTGAGGAATACCTTTAACGATATTTCAAAGACAGGTCTTAGGAAAAAGACCTCTAGTTCGTCTGCACATTTATCCCAAAACTTAACTAATTCCTCCCCTGTTGAGGGGAGGTCAGGAGGGGTGCCATCCCGTAAGGGAAAGACTGTAAAATCAGCACCCATCCCTAACCCTTCCCTCAAAAGGGAAGGTAATCAACAAAAGCCATCCTTAATGCAAAAGGCATTAAAGGTAGCCGCAATGTTTGCGTTGGCTATCGGTACAACTTCAATGAGTGCCGATAGTCAGGCTCAGGCAATTGGCAACATTGCTAACGTACGGAGCGGCGGTGATGTTGAAACACATGTATTACAGGCTCAGGACAAGCACAGGAAGTTCTTGTCTAACAAGAGCGGAAAGAAGTTTGTCAATCGTGTGATTCGCACTAATACTCTGCGAATTAACCCTGTTGTATTGAATGCTGTTCAAAACACTGTCGGTAAGAGTGACGGGTTGCTGATTTCAACTGAAAGTTCGGTTCAGGGCTATGATGCGGTAAGTGCTGAAAGCCTCTCTAAGGGAGATGCCCCAGGTTTAGGCGAATATGCGAGCCAAACGAATGAGGGAGAGGATATTTCAGGTGACTCTGCGGTTGTCGGTACGGGCAACATCAGGGTTGTTGAGGTTACGTCGAATGTGTCATTAGGTAGGGTCAAAATGCGTGGTGTTCCAACAGGTTTTGCGCTGCCTGAAGATAGTCCGACAGGTCATGTTACTTGGGCGTTCTCAGGCAGCAGCGCATCCCCTCTTAACTTCGGTACCCTATCAGGAATCGGGCGTGGTACGATTCTTTACAATGACGGGAGTTTGAACTATTACACTTATACTTACACAAGACCTAAAGGCGGGTTGAATTATGGTTCCGGTGACAAATCTTTAAGCTTTGATTTACCGGCTTCTATAGGTTCAAGCAAAACTGCAACATACAGATACAATTCAGCTCAGGGCAGCGGTGCGAGCGAAGAAAGTTTCGGTTCAAAATATTACAAATGGGGTGATGACGGAAACGGCAACAGAATTTTAATTGATGGTACATCTTCCAGTTATGCAATCCGTGCTATGTATGATGATTCGGATATCACTTCCACAAGGCTGGTTGACCCGACAAGCGGATATTCAGGTGTCAACTTTGTCAGTGCAAATATTCAAGCTGCTGCAACAAATACTCGAGGCGGTGCAATAAGCTGGAGCGGAGTTCACAGTGCCGGAAATATGACAGCTGATTTTGTTACCAACTATATCAGAAATGCCAAAAGTGGGAATACTGCAACAGGGACTCATGGCGGTGCGGTTTCAAACTATATTCTCGATACTACGGGAACAGCAGCGATAGGCAACATCACAGGTGATTTTATAGGGAACTATATTTCACTTCAAAATGCTGATGGTTCTACCCTGTACAGCTACGGTTTTGGTGGTGCCTTATCCAACAAATCTTATGCTTCAAGTGCTGATTATACCCCTGTTGCAAGTATCGGGAATATCACAGGTGATTTTATAGGTAACTATGTCTCAGGCCAAGCTTATTCATACGGCGGTGCTATATACAACTATGCTAATACCTCAACTTCTTCTATAGAAAATATTACCGGTAACTTTATCGGAAACTATACAAGTACAGCAGGGAATTATAGCCGCGGTGGTGCGATATTTAACGGAGCTGTCGGTGGTCCTACTGAAATCAAAGATATTACGGGTGATTTCATCGGAAACTATGTTAATTCTGGTGGTTCCAGCAATTTTGGTGGTGCAATTCTAAATCTTGGCAGTTCTGCCACCGCAAAAATTGGTAATGTTACAGGTGATTTTATAGGAAACTATATAAACGCCACAAGTTATGCCAATTTTGGCGGTGCGATTATGAATTACGGATATAATTCCGGCACTGCTCAGATGGGTAACATTACGGGTGATTTCATCGGAAACTATATCAAATCAACAACTTCTACAAGCATAGCCAGAGGTTCAATGGGTGGTGCGATTTCTAACTATACGGCGAGTAACAATGGTACTGTCACTGTCGGCAATATCACTGGTGATTTTATCGGAAACCACATTGATAGTGTGGGCTACTCGTTTGGTGGTGCGATTTCCAATCTCATTTATTATTCCGCTGCGGGTGAATATACAGATTCAATCACTGTTGGGGATATTAAAGGTGATTTTATCGGCAACTATGTCAGCACAACAGGCAGTTACAACCGCGGCGGCGCTATATCAAATTATTCCTACGGAAACGGGACAAATTCAACAATCTCAAGTATCACTGGTGATTTTATCGGGAACTATGCCGGTGGTGTCAGTTATAACCATGGCGGTGCGATTCTTAACTATGCTGCAGGTAGCGGTGGTGAGGCTATAATTGGTGCAATAACGGGCGATTTCATCGGGAACTATATTGCTGGTACCGGTAGTGATAGTGATGGCGGTGCGATTTTTAACAATTCCAATATCAGCTCAAATGCGACAATCACTTCAATCACAGGTGACTTTATCGGGAACTATATAGATGGTGCAACAGATAATAACGGTGGTGCTATCTCAAATTTGGGTACTATTTCCTCAATAACCGGCGATTTTGTGGGTAACTACATTCATTCAACAGGTGATGATAATCGCGGTGGTGCCCTTTATAATGCCTCATCAAACACTGCATTAGGTATTCCTCAAATCAAGGGTAATTTTATCGGGAACTATATAGATTCCCAAGGTGATACCAACTACGGCGGTGCGTTATATAACAATTCTACAATCGGTAGTATTACAGGCGATTTTATCGGAAACTATATAAACACAACAGGTGATGATAGCGCTGGCGGTGCGATATATAACGATACCGGCACAAGTGATACGGCGAATATAGGTTTAGTTACCGGTGATTTTACAGGTAACAGAGTAGTTTCGACAAGTGGAACTGTAAAAGGTGGTGCTATTTATAACGCTGGCAACATAAAACTTGTTGACAGCAGCTTTATTGGCAACTATATAAGTGCCGGTTCAAATACCGATGATGCAAACGGCGGCGGTGCAATATACAACGCAGGCAAATTGTTATTGACAGCTAATGGTTCGGATGTTGTTTTCAGAGATAATTATGCGACTAATACAGTTTATCCTACGGTTTCTGAAGGTGGTGCAATTTACAACGTAGGTACTGCATACATTTCCGGTAAAAACGGTAACAAAATATTGTTTAGCGGTAACTATTCCGGAGATGACGGTGGTGCAATATTCAATGCTTCCTCAGCAAATTTAGTTGTGGAAAATGCTGATATAAAGGCAAACTCAGCTCGATATGGCGGCGGAGCAATAAACAGAGGTATAAGCACTTTCATTGATACCAATTTTATCGGTAACAGTGCAACGGTTGACGGTGGTGCTATTCATACTCATACAGGCGCTGTAACTAATATTGTTGCAAACAATCGTGATGTGGTATTCAGAAACAATTCTGCTCCGGATAATGCTGATATTTATAACTATTCAACCGGTGTTACCAACCTGAATGCCGCATCCGGATATTCGATTAGTTTTGGCGGATCTGTTAAGGGTTCAGGTGCCGGTACAGTCAACATCAATAATAGCGGATTAACTTACACTACAATTAATGATGATTTTACAACCTCATCGCAAAGTATTACTCAGCAGGGCGGGGACTATATCTTCAACAGTGCATTAAGCGGCAATACCGTTAACATATACAATGGTGCAAATGTTTTGTTTGGCAATGCCCGTCAAACAGATGGTACGGTAAGTTATGGCTCATTAGATGCTACTGCAACAACTAATGATGCAAACGGCGGGTATCTTAATTTTGCAAACAATTCAGCACAGACTCAGACTTTTGGCGATCTCACACTGGGTTCTGATATTAAAACAGGTTTGGATTTCAATCTTGGCGGAGCTTCGGGTGATGCTTTGTCGGGCGGAACAATCACTGCAAATGATCACAATGTGCTTATTGATTACATAAACGCTTACAATCCGTCAGGCAGTGAGGAAACAGGAACAAATTATTCTTACGCTGTTACTTCGATTTCTGATTTGAAATCAATAATTGATTTGTCCTCAACATTGCATATCAATAGTGCTTATGAATGGGATGGATACAGTGCAAGTTATGACAGTGCGACAGGAAATCTGACTTTAACCAAAGTTGATACGGGCAGCGATAACCTTGTCGGGTTCCTGCACAACAACACAACAGACACAACTTATGATATGAGCCGTGATGAGCAGGCACTTGTTAATATCGGCACGATGGCGGGTACTGAAAAAACTGTTAATGCTAACGGTTACAGTATCATCGGCAATCAGAATAGTGGTGTAGTTGTTGGTGATGGTCAGAGTTTAACTATCAACGATGCCAATGTTAAAGATTTCTATAATGCGGGTTCAGGTTCGTTTATCCAAAGCACTGATGGCGGTGAACTCACTATTTACAACTCTGTTTTTTCAAATAATTCAGCAGATTCTGTTTCCGATACGGTTGAAGCATTTGGTGGTGCAATTAGTGCTTATGGCGCAGATATAATTGATTCAAGTTTTTACAACAATTCTTCTATCGGCTCAGCTGAAACATATAATCGGGGCGGGGCTCTGCATGGTTCTTTCAATATCTACGCGCGTTCAAAAGACTCAATATTTGACGGAAATTCATCTTATTATGGTTCTGCATTGTCAGTTGCAGGTGATACTTTAATTAGAGGTGAAAACGGTCACAAAGTAATATTTTCTAATAACAAAGGTAATTTTGCCGTATATGTATCTTCCGGAAATGTTACAATTGATAATGCGGAATTTTTGTATAACACCGGTGCAATTCGGGCAAAAGATGGTGCCGGTTCAACTACAACCATATCAAATACTTTGTTTAAAGGTAATCTTGAAACTTCCGGCGTTTCTGCCGTATCAAACAGAGCATCAAACACAATAAATATAGCGGATTCTGTATTCATTGATAACAGCAGTTCCAGTTCAACAGGCGGTGCTCTTTATAATGCGGGTACTTTATCAGTTTCTGATACTGTTTTTACATCCAGCAATTCAGCCGGAACCGGTGGTGCGATTTATAACACAGGTACTGCAACAGTTACAGGCAGCGAATTTACTGATAATACCGCAGCCACTAATGGTGGTGCGATTTATAGTGCAGGGTCATTGACAGTTTCTGATTCCACATTTACAGGTAACATCGCAGGTAATTATGGCGGTGCGATATATAACACAGGAACCGCATCTATTACAAACAGCATATTTACCGGCAACAAGGCATCAACTTCTTATGGCGGTGCTATTTACAACGAGGGTACAATAACAAATCTTACCGGCGAATTCATAGATAACTATGCTCCTACACGAGGTGCTGCGATTTACAATGCCGATACCGGTATTATCAACACTATTGATGCTGATTTCACAGGCAATAGTACACAGGCAACCAGTTCTGCTGTTCGCGGTGTTGTTTATAATGCAGGTTCAATAGGCACAATAACAGGGAATTTCACAGACAACAAAGCAAGTTCAAACGGCTCTACCGCTTTTGGTTCTGCTATTTCAAATGATGGTACAATCACAAATATTGGTACGGCAAGCAATTATTCAATATTCAAAGACAACTATACGGTTTCTGAATCGGCAGCAGGGCAAGGTAGTGCGATTTTTAACGCAGGAACAATAGATAATATTTACGGTTATTTCATAAATAACAGCGTAACCTCAGGCTCAACCACTAATGCGGGTTATGGCGGTGCTGTACAATCTGCTGCAATAGGTACATTAAAAGGTCTTTTCAAAGGTAATTCTTTATCAGCTTCATATCATGCCTATGGCGGCGCGTTAAGTTTAAATTCCACCACCGGAACTGTTATTGCAGATTTTGTCAACAACAGTGTAGTGTCTTCAAGATATGCAAGGGGTGGTGCTTTGCGAAATTCCGGCACTTTATCATCACTTAGCGGGAATTTTGTCGGCAACAGTGTCACAGCAACAGGTTCAAATTCTGCCAACGGTAGTGCGATTTATAATACGGGTACAATCAGCAGACTCTCGTCAAACTTTATAGGCAACACTGCGGAAAATACAGGCACAGGTGCTGCATATGGCGCGGTTGCGAATTCAGGTACAATCGGTATAGCTGCATCAACTGATAATGTAATTTTCAAAGACAATACTGCAAAAACTGCTTCTACTGATGTTGAATATAAGGATATTTATAACTCAGGCACAATCAATCTTAATGCCGCATCTGGCAAATTTATAAGTTTTGGCGGTAAAATTGAAGGTTCAAGCGGTACCATAAACATCGGCAACGCTTATGATGGCGTATCCACAGGCGGAAAGTATATCTTCTATAACACAATATCTGATAATACCATAAACCTTTATGATGGTGCGAAAGTATCAATGCGTCGTTTAAGTCAGCAAAATGGTACATCGTATGGTTCTTTATCTCTTAACGGTTTTACATCTACGGGTACAGGCAACTCTATTGATACAAGAAACAGTAGAACTGAGGCTGTCAATTTGGGTGCTGTTACTCTCAATGCTGATACTGCTTGGAATTTGGATCTCTATTTTATAAGTTTCCCTGCTTCTGCTGATGTGCTAAATGGAACGTGGTCTGATGGTTCCGGCAAGTTTCTTATCACTAACATAAATCTTACCGGTACTCCGGACAGTTCTATAATCGTTACAAACAGTGATTTAAAATCGCATATTGCGATGGCATCTACCTATCACGTGTTTGAAGAATTCTATAAAGACCGTTACACAGCAGAATATATTTCAGGGACCGGCGCTTTGTCTTTAGCTCCCAATTTTACCAGCAATTACAACCTTAAAGGTTTCTTATCGCAGGACGCTTCAGGTAAAACTTATACGCTTGACAGTGATGAAACGATTTTCAGTTCCAATATAGGCAACATGGCGGGTACAGGTAATACAAAGACCGTTACTGCCGGTAATTATATGATTTCAGGTAACGGTTTTGGCGGAGTGAATGTACAGAGCGGTCAAACCCTGAAAATCACAGGTGGTATATGGGATGGGTTTAGAAAAAGTGCTGATTCAAGTACGGGCAGTGTTATTCTAAACTCGGGTACTTCTACTATAACTAATTCCAAATTTACAAATAATGCTGTAACGGGAAGTGGTGGTGCGATTTATAATGCTGCTGACAGCACTATGACAATTACGGCAAAAAGTGGTGATGTTCTATTTTCGGGTAACAGTGCAACGGGTGCTTCGGGAGCCTTGCACAACATGGGCACCTTGAACTTTACCACATCTTCAGGTGGGAGTATTCTATTCCTGAATAACATTGTTAAAGGTTCGGGCGCTAAATATGGCGGTGCACTTGATAATGACGGAACAGGCAGTATAACAAACCTTTTAGGCGATTTTGAATATAACAAAGTTTCTACTACTTCAAGTACTGCATATGGTGGTGCGGTTTACAATTCAACCGATGCTACAATAGGAACAATCGGCAAAACAAGCAGTTACTCAAATTTTGTAGGCAACACAGCAACAACATCCGGTACCCATGCCTATGGTGGTGCGATATTTAATAATAACAGTATAACAAATATTTATGCTAATTTTGATGATAACAGTGCTATTTCAACGGGAGGTCGTGCAGGCGGCGGTGCAATTTATAATAATACCGATGATACTATAGGAACAATCGGCAGTTCAACTAAAAAATCCGCTTTTACAAACAACAGTTCAATCACGTCAGGAACATATTCAAGAGGGGGTGCGATTTTAAATGCGGGCAGTATAACAAGTATTTATGCTGATTTCAACAACAATACCTCAAGTTCAACAGGGACTTCTTATGCTCTTGGTGGTGCGATATACAATTACACCTCTTCTTCAATCGGTGATATTTATGGTGATTTTAAAAATAATACCGCAAGTACAACAGGTTCTTATGCCTATGGTGGTGCAATATACAGCGTCGGAAGTATAGGAAACATTTACGGTAATTTTGAAAATAATACCGTAAAAGCCGCGACTGCAGCGCAGGGCAGTGCTGTTATGATTTCCTCCAACACAATTGATTCAATTGTGGGTAATTTTACAAATAACTCATCTTATGGTAATTCTGCAAAAGGTGCATTGGTTGTCAATAATGCTGCAGGCAGCATTGGGTTGGTTCAGGGTAACTTCACAAATAACAGCATAACTTCAACGGGCGATGCTACTTATACAAACGGTAGTGCGATTTCCAATCAGGGTACAATAACATCTATTATCGGCAATTTTGTTGGTAACTCCGCAACTGCATCAGGCGCAGGTTCTTGGGCAGTTGGTACTATAATAAATGAAGGCGGTACAATCGGTTCTATTACGGGTAACTTCATTAATAACAGCCTGTTTTCTTCAGGTGGTTATGCGTATGGTGGGGCTATTGATACAAGTGGCTCAGTCACTACAATCGGCTCCACTACTACGGATTATGTTCTCGGCGGAAACCGTGCGATATCAGAAGGCACAGCTGCTTTTGGCGGTGCGATTTATAATTATAATGCCGGACATATTACAAATCTTTATGTCGATATTGAAGATAACGTTGCTCAAACAAGCGGTACAAACGCTTATGGCGGCGGCGTTTATAACAACGGACAAATCGATAATATTATCGGTGATTTCACAGGTAACTATGTAAAATCAACAGGTGAATTTGCAGGCGGTTCTGTCACTACTGAAGATACTGAAGAGAATCCCGCTTCAGGCAGAGCGTACGGCGGTGGCTTATTCAATGTTGTGCAAATGTCTGAGGGCAGTCCTGTTGCGGATACAGGTATAATCGGTGACATTCAAGGTAATTTTATCGGAAACTATGTATACAGCCAAAACGGTTATGCCTATGGTGGTGCTATATATAATGAATTAGGTACAATCGGTGATATAGGTACATCGGCAAATCCTGTTGTGTTTAGCGGTAACAAAGCAGAAAGCGGAGCTAAAGCGGCTTACGGTGGTGCGATATACAATTACAGCGGCTCAATCGGTGATATTTATGCGGACTTTTTGGGTAACAGTGCCGTATCAGGTGGTGCAAATACTTACGGCGGTGCGATATACAATATTGGTGGCTCAATCGGCAAGATTTCCGGTAATTTTGAATATAACGTTGCCGGCAGCAGAGGCGGGGCAATAGCAAATTATAACGGCTCATATATCACTTCTATCACCGGAGATTTTATAGGGAACACGAGTTCTACAGGCGGTGCAATTTATAATATTGGTTCGGATATAGGGTCTATTGAAGGGAATTTCACAAATAATATATCAGTAAACAGTGCAGGTGCAATATATCATGGCCTTAACGGTACAATCGGTTCGATAACGGGAAAATTTGAGAATAATATTTCCACAGGTTCTGCAGGCGGTGCGATATTCAGCCGAGGAAATATTGGTAATATTACGGCTGATTTCATAAATAACAGCACATATTCATACGGTGGTGCGATATTCTTTAATCCGCAAGGCTCAGCAAGGTCAATTACAGTTACCGATTCAAGTTTCACAGGTAACAGCGCAGGCTCAAACGGTGGTGCGATTTATAATACGCAAGGCGGTATAATATCTGTTTTGGCAGAAGATAAAGATGTTGAGTTCAGCGGAAACTATGTCGGCACAGAGGATAATCTAAACGATATTTATAACGGCAGTACAATCAATCTGAAAGCCAGAGCCGGCAGAACGATGAGTTTTGAGGGTTCAATTACCGATGCTGAAACTCCAAGCGGCACAATGAATATCGGAGCTTACAATTATGACGGCTTGATTAGTTTTGACAACTCTGTTACTCAAAATGCGATTACAGCTAACAGCGGTACAATACATTTTTCAAAAGACAACGGTTTGAATGCCGGCAGTTTCACCTTTAACGGCGGGAATTTAGATCTTCTTACCGGTGCTCTCGAGACACAAAACTTTGGAGCTTTGACTGTTAACAGCACAGTTAAACTCGCAGTTGATGCAAGTTTGACAGCTACAAGTGCCGATACAATTGCATTTGACAGTTTTGCAGGTAGCGGCAGAGTTTTGTTCAAAACAATTAATCTTTTGAGTGACAAAGACGGCACAACAACAGTTCATATAACTGATGATGCGGGTATGAAATCAGCATACGGAATTGCTAATGCTATCCGTGTAATTTCACCGTCATTCAGTGAATACGATGTTACTTGGGATAGTACAAACGGCGATTTGGTATTCAATCAAACAAGCAAAATTACGCTTGGCAACACAACTTTAGACCGCTTGTATCAGTTAGAACAAGTACCAAACCCGAGTGTTTATGAACTGACAAGCGCAACTTCGGCTGATTACAACATTATGCACTCAGACGGAAGCGGTGGAATCGGCTATTATAATATGGAACTTCGCCCATCTCAGATGCACACATCTGATAACCTCCGCTGGACACGTTCCGGCAGTTCGGTTGTGCCGTTCAGCTTTGATGGTAGAACAGGTGTCGGTACAGGTACGATAGCGGTAGAGATTCCTCACGTTGTAGATGGTGTTTCAACTCCGCAAACAAGATATTACACTTATACTTATACTCGTGAAGACGGCGGTTTGGATGAAGGCACGGGCGCAGGAACAAAATACTACAAATTTGTTGATGACGGATATGGCAACAAAATTATTGCTGATGCGACATCTGCTGATTATGACATAATAGCAAGATACGATAACACAAATGTGACAAGTACAAGACTTGTTAACCCGTCAAGCGGGTATTCAGACGTAAACTTTGTCGGTGCTCATGTTGAAGCTGCAGCTACATCTACACGAGGCGGTGCAATTACCTGGGCAAACAGTCACACTGATGGCGATGTAAACGCTGATTTTGTCGGTAACTATATTAGAAATGCCGCATCAGGAAATACGATTACCGGTACTATGGGTGGTGCTTTATCTAATAACATTACTAATAAAACCGGAACCGGTGAAATAGGTAATATCACTGGCGACTTCATAGGCAACTATATTGCACTCCAAAACGAAGACGGCTCGGAAAAATTCATTTATGCCTACGGTGGTGCGCTTGCCAATACCGGACGTATTTCAAGCGGAACCAGAACAGCGATTGCCACAATCGGTAATATAAAAGGCGATTTTGTCGGCAACTATATTACAGGTGCAAATAATCTTTTTGGTGGCGCGCTATCAAATTATGCCTCTGGTACCGGTACAACTGCAACAATTGATACTATCACGGGTGATTTCATCGGCAACCATATAAATTCTGACGGAATTGGTTATGGCGGTGCAATTTATAATTATGGAAGTTCTACTGCTACAAAAGCTTTAATTGGTTCAATTACAGGCGATTTTATAGGAAACTACGTCCTTGGCGGTGGTAATTCTTATGGTGGTGCGCTCTATAATTATATTAAGGGTATTGGATCTGTTACAGGAGATTTTCTTGGTAACTATGTATATTCTATCGGAGGTTATGCCCGTGGCGGTGCAGTTTATAATACTTCAGGTACAATTGGTCCAATATCAGGTGACTTTGTTGGCAACTATGTAATTTCTGAAAGTAATCTCGCCGTTGGCGGTGCGATTTATACTACCGGAGGTAGAATTGATTCAATTACAGGTGATTTTATCGCAAACTATGTATATTCAACCGGAGGTTATGCCCGTGGCGGTGCGATTTATAGTTCAGGTACGATTGGTCCAATTACAGGCGATTTTATTGGGAATTATATAGATTCTACTGCTGATATGAACCATGGTGGTGCGATTTATAACTTGGGTACAATCAGCTCTCTTACAGGAGATTTTATTGGAAACTATATAAATTCTACCGGTAGTACAAACCGAGGCGGTGCTATTTATAATTCCTCTGTTTCAAATATAGAAAATATAACAGGTGATTTTATAAATAACCATATCTTATCCACATCATCCGCTTCCACAAATATTTATGATGCATCCTTAGGCGGTGCAATTGCAAACGACAGCTCTACAGGTCAAACTCCTGTTATATCATCAATTACAGGTGATTTTATAAACAACTATGTTGATGCCGTAGATTATGCAATGGGTGGTGCTGTTGCAAATACTGCAACCTACTATCTTGAGGGAAATGCTAAAACAACCTCTCATATAGATTCGATTAATTCAGACTTTATAAGTAACTCGGTTACTTCAAGAACATTGGATGCATACGGCGGTGCACTTGCCAATTATGTATATGACAGCAATAATTTCGCTTTCATTGACAGTATCACGGGCGACTTTACGGGTAACAGCGCAAATGCAACACTTGGTAATGCAAGAGGTGGTGCGGTTTATAATAATGCATCTGATAGTATTGATAATCTTGATACCAAAGGTTATGTATCTTATACAAAATATACTGCAACAAAAACTTCAACAGGCGATACGGTTACATATTGGGCATCTTCTGCACAAACAAGTATTGCAGATGTTTTGGCAGAAGGCAAAAAGCTGACGATATATGAGGATACTTCAGCTTCTGATATGACGGATGAAGAATGGACAGCTCTGCAGGAAAGTATCACAGCGGGTACTTATACCACAACTGATCCGCAATCAACATTGAGCTCATCAGATTATTGGGTTCCTCATGCTTCCGGTGCTCCTGCGCTGACTATCACAGGCTCGTTTACGGATAACACTGCAACAGGCGCAACAGAGGCAAAAGGCGGCGCGATTTATAACGAAGGTACAATATCTGTTTCAGGTGATTTCACCAATAACAGCGCAACATCATCAAGCGGTGATGCTTATGGCGGTGCGATTTATAACGAGGGCACAATATCATCTATAAACGGTGATTTTGAAAGTAATTATACCAGTTCTGTTAGTGGAAAAGCCAATGGTGGTGCAATATATAATTATAATGATGCAACCATTGGTTCAATTACAGGCGATTTCACAAATAATTATACAAGTTCATCAGGTGCTGCTCAGGCTGCAGCGATAATAAATCATACGAATTCTGAAATCACAACTATAAATGGTAATTTTACGGGAAATCACGCTTATTCATCTGATACTTATGCTATCGCAGGTGCTATATACAACTATAGAAATTCCCATATAGGTAATATTATAGGCGATTTTACCGGCAATTATGCTGAATCTGGCGGAACTGTTGCCAGAGCCGGAGCTATATCTAACCATCTAAATGCAACAATTGATAATATCAAAGGCAATTTTACGAATAATTATGCAGTTAACACAAATGGCCTCGTAACAGGTGGTGCTATATACAACGATGGAATAATTGCCGGTATTGTGGATTCAAACTTTACAGGTAATTATGCTCAGGGTTATTCAACTTCAAATGGTGGTGCTATATATAACGATGGAACAGTAACAATTTCTGCCATAAATACAAATGTTGCATTCTACAACAACCGTGCAATAGTTACATCTACAAGTACAACAACCTATAACGATATTTACAACACCGGAACTGTCGGACTTAACGCAGGTTCGGGTAAATCAATAACCTTTGGCGGAACAATTGAGGGTTCATCAGGCACATTGAATGTCAATGGCGATTCAACCGTCAAAGGCGGACAATACATCTTTAACAATACCGTCAGCGGTAATACAATGAACATCTACAACGGTGCAGATATCAAACTCGGCTCGCAACTTCAGGCCGATGATACAACCACTACCTACGGTTCACTAAATCTTGTCGGGTTTACCAACGACGCAAACGGCGGAACAATCGATTCCCAAAATAACCACATTGATAATAGTAACAGTCTTAGTGCGTTGACACTTAACAGCAGTATCAAGCTTGCAGTTGATGCAAGTCTGACAGGTACAAGTGTTGATAAATTCGCATTTGGCAGTTATTCAGGCAGCGGCAAGTTGTTGTTCCGCACGATTAATCTTTTTGACGACAAAGACGGCACAACAATTATTCATATCGCTGACAATTCGGCTATGAAATCAGGATACGGTATTGCAAACGTTGTCCGTGTAATTTCACCGTCATTAAGTGAATACGACGTTACTTGGGATAGTACAAACGGCGATTTGGTATTCAATCAGACAAGCAAAATTACGCTTGGCAACACAACTTTAGACCGCTTGTATCAGCTTGATCAGGTGCCAAACCCGAGTGTTTATGAACTCACTGAAGCAACATCAAGTAATTACAACATTCAGCACGCAGACGGAAGCGGTGGATTTGGCTATTATAACTTGGAACTTCGCCCATCACAGATGCATACATCAGATAACATCAGATGGCGCAGAGATACGAGTGCAAGTGCGGTTGTACCATTCAATTTTGACGGCAGAACAGGGGTCGGCACGGGAACAATTGCGGTTCAGATTCCGCATGTTGTAGATGGTGTTTCCACCCCTGAAACAAGATATTACACTTATACTTATACTCGTGAAGACGGCGGTTTGGATGAAGGCACGGGCTCAGGAACAAAATACTACAAATTTGTTGATGACGGCAGCGGGAATAAGATTATACAAGAGGCAACCTCTTCTGATTATCAGGTAATCGCAAGATATGACAACACCAACACAACCGATGTCCGTCAAACTAACCCGACAGGCGGTGTCAGCGGGGTCAACTTTGTCGGTGCTAATATTCAGGCAAGTGCAGCAAACCAACGCGGCGGTGCGATATCGAACACCGGCAACAATAATACAGGTGCCATCAGCGCAGATTTTGTCGGGAATTATATCAGAAACGCATATTCAGGCAACGCACAGACAGGCACACATGGCGGTGCAATATCGAACTATATCCTTAATGCAACAGGTACAGCCGAAATGGGTGACATCACAGGCGACTTCATCGGTAACTATATAGCACTCCAAAACGAGGCAGGCACAACCAAATACAACTACGGCTTTGGCGGTGCGATATCGAATAAAGCCTATATCTCAAGCGGTACCTACACCACTGTTGCCAAAATCGGTAACATCACAGGTGACTTCATCGGGAACTATATAAGCGGTACAAGTGGCAACTACGGCGGTGCGATTTATAACTATGCTTACGGTTCAGGTTCAAGTGCAACAATCGGCGCTATCACAGGTGACTTCATCGGGAACTATATAAGCGGTACAAGTGGCAACTACGGCGGTGCGATTTATAACTATGCTTCCGGTTCAGGTTCAAGTGCAACAATCGGCGCTATCACAGGTGACTTCATCGGAAACTATATAAGTGCAAACGGAAACACTACCCGTGGCGGTGCGATTTATAACTATGCTTCCGGTTCAGGTTCAAGTGCAACAATCGGCGCTATCACAGGTGACTTCATCGGGAACTATATAAGCGGTACAAGTATCAACTACGGCGGTGCGATTTTTAACTGTGCTTCCGGTTCAGGTTCAAGTGCCACAATCGGCGATATCACAGGTGACTTCATCGGGAACTATATAAGCGGTACAAGTATCAACTACGGCGGTGCGATTTCTAACTATGCTCAAAGTTCAGGATCTGCCACAATCGGCGCTATCACAGGTGACTTCATCGGGAACTATATAAGTGCAACCAGTAGTAGCAACTACGGCGGTGCGATTTCTAACTATGCTTATTCAGGTACTGCCTCAATTGGCGATATCACAGGTGACTTCATTGGGAACTATATAAACGGTACAAGTGGCAACTACGGCGGTGCGATTTATAACGATGCTCGAAGTTCAGGATCTGCCACAATCGGCGCTATCACAGGTGACTTCATCGGGAACTATATAAGTGCAACCAGTAGTAGCAACTACGGCGGTGCGATTTCTAACTATGCATACTCTTCATGTACTGCAACAATCTCCTCAATAACAGGAGACTTCATCGGAAACTATATAAGTGCAAACGGAAACACTACCCGTGGCGGTGCGATAGAAAATACGGATGCAGGAGCAAAGATTACCTCTTTAACAGGTGATTTTGTTGGAAATTATATCAAGCAGAATTATACCTCAAATATTTCTGACGTTTCCCAAGGCACGATGGGCGGTGCGCTCTCGAACTATATTTCTAACGCAACGGGGACGACAGAATATGGCGCTATCACAGGTGACTTTATTGGGAACTATATTGCTTCTGCAACAAATAATAATTATGGCGGTGCTATAAGCAACTTTGCTTATAACAGTTCATCTTATACCCCTGTAGCAAAACTTGGTTCTATCACAGGCGACTTCATCGGAAACTATATAAACGGTACAAGTGGCAACTACGGTGGTGCGATTTCTAACTATGCTCAAGGTTCAGGTTCAAGTGCAACAATCTCCTCTATCACAGGCGACTTCATCGGGAACTATATAAGCGGTACAAGTAACAACTACGGCGGTGCGATTTCTAACTATGCTCAAGGTTCAGGTGTTGCCAAGATAAGTATTGTTGCAGATTCCAAAGACGTAAGGTTTTATAACAACCGCATAATAAATACGACTTCAAGTACAACAACTTATAATGACATATACAACACAGGTACAGTCGCACTCAACGCAGGTACCTACGTTGAAGATGAAACCACAAAACAGCGCACAATGACCTTTGGCGGTACTATAGAGGGTTCAAACGGTGTATTGGATGTCAACGCTAGTACGTTCACTTACAATGACGGCACCCAAGATGTTGTAT
>Ga0265301_10000994_pt1 | contig 38860 bp, 33 predicted proteins | sample AusTroGonzalo_MG_2_FD_193488 | JGI IMG/M metagenome (GOLD analysis project Ga0265301, IMG submission 193488) | Bovine rumen microbial communities from tropical cattle in Woodstock, Queensland, Australia - Gonzalo_04 | ecosystem: Host-associated > Mammals > Digestive system > Stomach > Rumen ...
AACCGCATCGCCAAGTTCCTCGAGAGCAAGAAATACCCCATCCGCAACATCCACGTTCCCAAGACCATCGACAACGACCTTCCTCTTCCGGACAATGCGCCGACCTTCGGTTTCAACTCCGCGAAGAACGAGGGTGCGCACATTGCGCGCACGGTCTATGAGGACGCCCGCACCTCCGGCAACTGGCTGCTGATTTCCGCTATGGGACGCAGCGCAGGGCATCTGGCCCTCGGTATCGGAGAGGCCACCCACTGCCCGATGACCATCATCCCGGAGATGTTCAACAAGACCTCCATCAGCGTGGACAAGATTATCAAACTGACCGTTTCCGCGATTCTCAAGCGCAAGCTCCTGGGTATCCCCTACGGTACCGTGGTGGTGGCGGAAGGCGTGTTCCACGACCTGGAGCCTGAGGATATCAAGGCCACCGGCGTACACATGACCTATGACGAGCACGGCCATCCGGAACTGGGCAAGATTTCCAAGGCGGTGCTCTTCAACGACATCCTGGAGAAGGAGTTCAAGAAGATTGGCCTTAAGGTCAAGACCCGTCCCGTGGAAATCGGCTACGACGTCCGCTGCCAGGATCCCGTCGCCTACGACCTGAGCTACTGCTCCGAGCTTGCGATGGGCGCCTACGAGCTCTTTGCCAAGGGCGAGACCGGCTGTATGGTCTATGTGGACGCGTTCGGCAATGCGAAGCCCCTCTACCTGCACGACCTGCAGAACGCCGAGGGCAAGATTCCCCCGCGCCGCGTGGATATCGACGGCGGCATTGCGCAGAGTTACTTCAAGAACATCTGCCACTACATCACCCCGGCGGACTACGAGGCCGCAAAAGCCCTCGTCCCCAACCCCGAGGACTACGACTTCAAGAAGATTTTGAACTGGTAGGTTGCTGCTGTTCGAGATAATTTTACAGCTCCGCGGGCCTTACGGTTCGCGGAGCTGCGTTTGGCAACGCGCTCTATCAAATGGTTTTCAAGAAGGAAATCAACCTATCGTTATCAATACTCCATCTTAATCCAAATCGCCAGTAGCCTGTTGGCGATAGAATAACTGTCGCCCTCCTTCCGGATAACGCCCTTATCGTGAAGTACTCGCAAAGCACTTTGCACGGTGCTAGGGCTCTTCAGGGCGTGTTTTTTACAAAATGCCATGGAGGTAACCTTATCTGATTTCCCGTCTTTGGCAACCGCAAGGAGTAGTTTCTTTTGGGCATCCGGCATGTTGCTCATCTGCTCCTGAAAGGATCTTGCGTAGGTCTTGACGACATAAGAAACAATATCGGGCAGCATATCTGCCGTTGCTGTTTCTCCGGGACTCGTCCATGCATAAAGTTCATTCAGTAGTCGCTGAACGTACCAGGTGTGGCCATCAAACATGGAATAAACAGCTTTAAAGCAATCATCGTCGATTTTTTTCCCCGCTTCTTCAAAATGTCTTTTGGCAAATGGAAGGTAGCTGTCATATTTGATGGCATCCAGATAGAGCAGAGAGCAACTCAGATAGAATGGTTCGGACGGATTGTTGAAAATCTTTTCCATCATACGCCGGTCGCTCCCGGAAAAGATGAACCAAGTGTGTTTGCACTTCTGGACCCGTGTCCGGAGGAGTTCAATTACGTTTTTCTCCGGATAATCGGCAATCTGCTGAAATTCGTCAATGGAAACAAGACAAGGGGTATCGCTATTTTCCAGATAATCAAAGATTTCCTCTAGTGAGTCCTGCGGGCGCACAATGTCGCCCAGTGAGAGGTCAAAAACGAACTGTCCGGTAACCGGGTCTGTCTTGAATCCGGGCCCAAGAGATCGGACTATGCTCAAAAATGATCCGAAAATCTTTTCCCCGGTACTTTTAAACGGGGTCGTAATCTCCTTGGCCAGCAAGAGTATCATCTCCTGCAAGCTGGAGGTTGGATATAAATCAATGGAAAAAGTCTTGAAATGAGACTTTACGAATTCCTGATTGAAAGTATGTGCGATAAGGCCCGATTTCCCCATTCGGCGTGTTGAAATCAAGGCAGAATTTCTGCCGTTTCTGATGTTCTCTTCCAGCATCCTCGTTTCCTCAATGCGGTCGCAGAAATACTCCGGTCCACAATAATCAGCGGTAATTATAAATGGATTTGGTTGAAGCATGATAACATTCTTTCACAAAAATAGAATAAATTTTAATTTATTCAAAGCTTAATTATTTAGCTTTAAATAATTATTGTCTAAATAACGCAAAAGAGGAGGCGTATGGTGTTGCGTCTGTGCGGTGAGAAAAATCAAATTTCGGTTGCATATCGGTGCAAATTGTAGTATATTTGTAACCAAAAGAAAGTATTATGGCACAAACAGCTTTTACTGTCCGTATGGAGACGGACACCAAACAGAGATTCGACGAACTGTGTAAAGATTTTGGGATGAGCGCCAATACGGCGTTCAACATCTTTGCACGAACCGTTGTAAAACAGCGCAGGATTCCGTTTGAAGTGGAATCTGTACAAGAAGTAGAGCAGAAAGCGGCAGCCGTTCGTTTTGGCGAATTGATGGATGAAATCCGTGCCGATGCCCAGCGCCGCGGAGTCACGGAAATGAGCCTTGATGAAATCAACGACATTATTCGCGAAACCCGCGCTCAAATGAGAAAGGAGGGCAAACGATGAAGCATTATGCTGTAATAGACACAAATGTATTGGTATCTGCCCTTCTAACGAAGAATAGCGACTCCCCCGTCGTTAAAGTGGTTAATGCCATACGGGAGAACATCGTTATTCCCTTATTCGACGAAAGCATATTGATGGAATATGCAGAAGTACTGCACAGGGATAGGTTCGGGTTTGATGAAACGATAGTTGATGAATTGCTATCCACGCTGAAAACGCATGGAATCAACTGCGATAGAAAGCCCATTTCGGAAATCATTCCGGACCCTGACGATATTGTTTTTATGAGGTGGCCATGTCCAGGGAAAACGCATATCTGGTAACCGGGAACCTGAAGCATTTCCCGAAGAATGGTCGTGTGGTATCTCCGGCTGATATGGTGCAAATTATTGAATTCGGCAAACTTCGAACAGACTTTCTCTGCGAAGGCGACCCTCCGGTTTACCTACCAATTCCCTTGAGCGAGATTGACGCCATTATCAATGAGTACCGGCAAGGTTACTGATTTTGTGCTTAAGCATACTCAGCCCGTAGCCACTCGGCTTTCGCGTTAAGCCATCCCAGGCACTTTGCAAGGCCGGTTTTGCTCCAGGAATAGCGGAGTCCGAGATATTGACGCAACAGACTTTTGCATTTCACGTAACTCTTTGTGTTTTTGCACAGAATACCTAGCAAAGCTTTTTCCAAGACTATCGGAAAACTCTGGACGCTTGATAACGTGATGCCGTTTCGCAAGGCATTCCAGATCTACTACTTCGATGATATGGGACACGACCTTTGCAAAATCACTGCCTGCGGTGCCGGGAACGTGGAATTCGAACTCGTTCAGCCCTGCAGGCTGGCAGCCGGGTATCTCGTAAACAACTGCCCGGGATGCCCGCAACTGGAGGCCTGGGGCAACGCTTCAATCAAGGAAATCGTCAGGCAGTATCCGCTTTTTGCATACATCAAGAAGATGTAACTTAAAAGCAGCGGGAATATTCACTTCCGCTTACGGACAGATTTCCAGGCTACAAGAATAATCAGGATCAGCACCAGGGACGAGAATATCCGGTATCCCCAGTTGGGAGCAGGGAAAGCATACTGATAATTGATGACCTGGTCCAAAAGACAAGAGATGTCCCATACGGCTGACAGAGAAGCAAGGCAGGTGAGGAATAGGAGAAAACGTTCCTTCTTCATAGAGGATTCTTCCTCACGGGCAATCACTTCTTCAGCCACCAATTTGGCCAATGAAGTTTCTTCCTTCTTTAAATCAAGCCCTCTCACTATCGCCTTGTCCACGTCGTTGGGAAGAAAGTTATAGGAAATGGACGTGAATGTAAATTGGCGTTCAAAGCCGTTGAGTTCCGTTTGCAAGGTTCTCGGATTTTTGACCCCCGTACGAAAGCGCAAGTTGTGCCTATACAGAAAGCATTTCCTGAAGAGTTCGTAGATATAAATCATCTCAAAATAATCTTCCTTCCAGATATTCCGTTGAATGGAACTCACTCCCTTTCCGAAAAAGGTTACCGTGTCAAGCAATGCCAGTGCCGTCCAGGACGAAAACACACCCAGGCGATGTGTTTTCATTATCCTTTCATAATACCTGGGATCTATTGAATTCTGCCTGGAGCCATCATAACGGGACAATGTTCCCAAGGCATAAAGCCACAGATCCCGCTCGCCAAAATCGTCCGGGCATTCCTGAGAGTCAACAATCTGAAAAATCTTCAATTTATTTCCGTTTTCAACAAGGGAATCATACTTAACGGATTGCGAGACTCCCCCTTTACACACGGCCTGATATACGGATTGAATCGGTGAGATGGCAATAGTTAAATAATCGTTGATTCCGGACTGTTCATAATGGGCACAATCCCTCAGCAAATTCATACCTTCGGTCACGGCACTTGCCTCTTTGTCTTCAATGGTGATCTCAATGGAGAAAATGGCTAGTGAAGAAGGCAGCGTCCATAAATGAATCCTCTCAACCGTAATAGGCAACGCATCCCCTGATTTCAACGGGACCTGTATGCCGCGGTGTAATTCATACACATAGCGTTGAACTTTCTTGGCGAAGAAGTCGACAAACTCGGGGAAATAATAATTCCTGAGAACAGCTTCTTCATTTTCGGCAATCCCGACGGGTAGCCATCTTGTGTCTCCGGTAAAGCAGCCGTTTGTCGTAAAATATCCACAAAGGAATGCAGTTGAATTGATTCTCATGCCAGTTGAGGTTAACCGTGGCAAAAATAACAAAAGATTTCATAACTTTACGCATTATGAATGCACATCTCCCCTACACGCTAGCTCACCCGCTGGAAGAAGCCTACCATAATATTGAGAAGGGAAATTGGCTGATATCCATGAACTATTTACTTGACTTCATGGAAATCGGAGCGTCATATGCCTCCATCGTCCTCCTTTCCCTTTTCCGGAAAGATATCATCGCCGGTAATGCAAGTGCCGGGAATGGCGTTCTTGGCGCCATTCGAAAAATCGATGTCAAGAGGCCCCTTAGTTTTGGAGATTGGGTGAACGATATCCTTTCTCCATTAGCCGTAGAAGCGGCAGGACAGTTTCCGCAGAACCCTTTTGTCTGCGAACTGATCAAGGTAACGGGAAGAAAGCGGAACATTTTCCTGCCAAGCCAGAGAGATAGCGGAGTCATCCAGATCCGCAATCGTTATAAGGGTCACGGCACGACCTTGTCCGACAGTCACTATGAAGCCGTTGTCCGGCAACTTGAGCCCAAGGCCGCGCAATTTGCATCCGCCATGTCAACGATCTGGCAAAGCGGGGTTGACTTGAAAGATGACCTTTATCCACTGGTTCACACATCTGAACAGGGATACGAATATGTTTTCCAAACCCTGATGGACGAAGATGCATCCTTTGTCTCTACAGATGAGAATGCCCTTTCTCTTACCACATCCGAACTAAATGGATGCATCGACAGATGGATACAGGCCATTCTCCCTTCTTTTGACATCGCCCGGAATAGGAATTGGGATGAAAATGTAGAGGCCATGCGCGATGTCTCCCAGGCCTATATGGCAGATATTTATGCGCAAAAAAAATACAATCGCGAGCAGTTTGTCGAAAGGGAGATGCTAAGTGCCGCGTACCGTGAGTTCCTGGCCTCCGATCGGATTCTTTTCCCCCTTCCCGGTGAAGCGGGCCAGGGAAAGACCAATCAATTATGTCATTGGACAGAAACCCTCTCGGGAAACGGGGATGCCGTTCTGATCTTTGGCGGGGCCGAGTTTTCCGACGTGTTGCTCGAAAACCGTCTGAAAGAGGTTTTTGGCCTTTCTCCAAAAAAGAGTATTGAAAAATACCTGGCAACGATGAATGATCAGGCTTCCGCATCGGGCAAGTTCGTTCATATATTTTTTGATGCCATCAATGAGGCGATTACCTATCCCGGTCTAACCACCGGGACAAGTGGCCCGCTGCTTCTCTATCGGGATATTTACAAGATCTTCGGGGAAAAGGGGCTCAATCGTTTCAAAATTCTTTTTACCTGTCGCACCTATACCTGGATTAACCAACTATTGCCTGAACAAGCCATACAGGATGCTTCTCTATTTTTTAGGCCCAACGAGGAAGCCGGTGCATATGTAAAAGGCTTTTCCGACAGTGAAGTCCGCAAGGCGTACTCAATTTACGGGGAACTCTTCCAGATGGAAACCCCTTTTGAAAATCTGAAAAGAGGGGTCGTCTTACGCCTGAAGGATCCCTTGATGCTGAAAATTGCGTGTACCAATTACCTGGGACGGGTCATGCCGGAAGCGCAGGAGGAATTCACGTCATTATCCCTCTTCTCCAAAATGATGGGAGACATCTCTCATTCCTATGCGGGACGCAATCAAGTCCGGATATTGAATGAGATTTCACATTATATGCTGGAAAAGTATTCTTGCGGAGAGGCGGTGGATTCTATTCTGGTCGATGACTTAAAAGCAGCGATGGGCGATGAGGGCCATATGCTTTACAAAGCATCATCATTGATGTTCAGGAACGACGGCATTACCGTTGCATTCGCAGAACTGCTCAACCGGCCGGAGCGGCCGATTCTCAGGATGGCGGAACAGGGCAAAGTGCAATTCATCTATGAAAGATTCCTGGAATATCTTCTTTCCCAGGCATATATGAATGAGCATCAGGTCGTTACCGCCGAAGGAATATTCAGGAGCATAAAGAATGCCGCCACGAACGAAGTCTTTATGGGGGCTATGCGGAATGTCCTTCTGATGGATTACCTTCATTCCGGGACCCCGGAGACGATAATCTCTCTTCTCAAAACCTACGGCGACGATCTTGAAGTATTTTCTCTTGTTTCGGGGATGCTGGATGTGCTTGTCAGGGAACTCTACGCCAGGGAAATTTTTGACATTGAGCGCCATCTCCTTTCCTGGAAAGAGGATGGTCAGGATCTGCTTATCAATCAATTTAATGCCGTGTGTCGCGACATTGACGAACGTCATGCTACCGACGATATCATTTCACGCCACAAGGAACTGGCGCAGTCCCTGACCCCCATGATTCGTTTGCGGAATTTAGCAGGGGCCACGCTCATCAGCGGAATTCTCCTTTCTGATGCGCACAATGAAAACCTTTACAAAGAAGACCCCTATACGTTATTGTGGGAACTTTTGGACGACCCCTTGACAGAAGTCCGCAACAATACCTGTATGCAGGCCTATTATGTGTCAAAACGGACGCTTACCCTTAATCACGAGCCTCTAAAGGAAAACATCACCCAGCAGATAGTGCGCCGGATGTTTGAGTTGCTGAAAAATCGGCCTGTACCCGCACTCATTGCAGGAAAACGGGCAAGAAATCGAACGGCAACGATCTTGGAAACAGGTGTCCGTCTTGATGTCATCCTGATGATTGACCTGCTATTGGATGAAGATATCAATCAACGAGGGCGCGTTCTTGAGTTATTGGAAGAGGTCCGTGCCCTTATTAAACACCTTACCCTCAATTATTCCCTCATCCGCCTGCTTATGCCATTTTTTACGTGGATCCTTCGCAGGCAGGTTACCTTTCAATCGGATTATGTCAATAACCTTACTGAATACACCACCTTTTGGGATGATTCTATTGTAGCCTCCCGGCCTGAAGCAGATAACAGATGGAACCGTAGCGACGTCACGCAAATCGCGCCGATGGTCTTTCTATATTCCCGTTATCATACATTGAAAAATGGGACTGCGGCCCCGCCTGTCGCCCCGTTTACTGAAAGAATTTGTGCTGCCTATCACACGGGGGACAGTCTCAGTTACTTTCTGCTGGAAAGGATACTTGTTATCTTCGGTCTGTCAGATTGGGACGCTACCCTTCCCATTCTTAAGGGAATTGACAGCAGCATCAAGGATACGGAATGGTTTGACTATAGCCAGATGTCATTTGTTTACGTTTTGTATCAATTGGGGTTAAAGATGAAAGAACTGCCTGTTGAGGTGGAAGAAATGTTGAACCGCAACTGCGCGGACTGGACGCGACGCTGCCGTGGATATTTTAAGGGGCATAACAGCGCGCTGGCCAACCCACTGCAACTTTATAAGCGGAACGTAATGTCCTGGTATGCCATGGTCTGGTGTGCCCGATACGGTGACCGTCCGGACGGGACCGGGCAGAGTGTCCCATTGTTCCGTCTGCTTTTGGAAGAGGCCATTGCTGCAAGAGACAAAGAACTGCTGGTTCACCTGATTAACAATATTGCTGAATTAGTTACCGACTCGGGGGATATTTATACGGCCTTGGATCTGCTCAAGGTAATCTTTGAGGCCATTCCTTCACAGGAAGCCCTGGATGAATTTGATGAAAATGCAGCCGAGCGTTATCCCGACACAGCCGTTGATCCGGTCAAGTTAATCGGGAATATTCTGGGCGTTGCCAAAAACTATTTTCCCGTTCAGGTGAACGATTTCCTCACAAAAGGTGTTTTGGGAATGACTTTCCCCGGCCTGACAAAGTATAAGGATGATATATTAAGTTATAATCCCTCCGGAGAAAAACTCTCAGATTTACTTACCCATAAATTCGGGAACTTTATCATTTGGGCACTTATATATGAGGAAAGTGTCGATGAAGTCGTGGAAAAATGTCTCGTCGAAGCCGCAAATTCTCACGATAGTGCAGAATGGTTCAATCGATGTGTGCGTATCGTATTAAGCGCCTTATTAAAAGTCAGAATATGAAGAAACAAATCCTGTTTATCCTATCGGCATTTTTTATGATTACCTGTAACATCCGCGAAATGAATGAAAAATTGGAAGTGATTGCGCATAGGGGCGGGGCTTCGCTGGGGCCTGAGAACACCCTTGATTGCATTCGACAAGGAATTCTTGCCGGAGCAGATGCCATTGAAATCGATGTACATCTCAGCGCCGATGGGGCTTTGGTTGTTTGCCATGATGAAACGCTTGATCGTACTACGGATATGCATGGCCGGATTGAAGATTTGACGCTCTCCCGGATTAAGACGGCATCCATTTCCCATGTGAATGGCACTGAACGGATTCCCACCTTGGAAGAGGTGTTATATGAGGTTAAGGGAAAATGCCGGGTTCTTCTTGAAATCAAGAAAAGCCGTGAAGGTCAGTATCCTCAGATTGAGGATAAGGTTGTGGCGCTCATTGATACACTTGGAATGAAGGATCAGATTGTTATCCAATCGTTTAATGATAGCGTGCTGAAGAAACTGCACGCTATCGCCCCTGAAATTCCCCTGGAAAAACTCCTTGTCTGCCGCCTGCCGTTCGGTTTGGCGTACGACACGGCCTTACATAAATTTTCGCTTGACGACTACCCATACGTCCAATCCTTTAATACATTCAATATGTTTACCACCGACCGCTTTATTGCTGAGGCTCATAAGATAGGTAAACAGGTAAAGGTATGGACGGTAGATAATCCCTTGAAGGTTAAAAAAGGCGCGGATGGCGTAATTACAAATTGTCCGCAACGGTTTCGAGAGGGATGATTTCGCATTTGCGAAATGAAAAACTCCGCGAACCGTAAGGCCCGCGGAGTTTCGTTTAGACAGACAAATTTTCAGAAGCTAGTTGACAATAATTGCCGGGCCCGTTCATTTCCGGCATCAGCGGCTTTCCTGTACCACTTTTCAGCTTCCGCCTTATCCTTGATGACACCCTGCCCGCGGTAGTACATCTCAGCAACAGGGAAATACGCCTCCGTATATCCGGCATCGGCGAGGGGCTTGAGATATTTAAAGGCCGACGACATACTTCTTGCCACACCCTTGCCCTTGTAATATTTCATGCCCAGCTCAAACTGCTCATCCATACTGGATGATTTGGAAGGGGATTTTGACGCTGTATTTGGCGATGATGCAGGCTTTTGCGCCTCGGGCTTGTCTGCCTTCTGCGCCTTAGGCGCCTTCGGCGTCTCGGCAGCCTTTTCCGCAACATTCTGCACTTTCACTTCAGGCTGATTATCTTGTTTAGAATCAACTATGCTTGTTGATTCTTCATGAGATATAGGCTGCTCAGGCTTAACGGGTTGTTCTGAAGGTGAAAAGAAGAGCGCGCGAATCAGGAAAAACAGTCCAACCCCAACGGCAACTGCAGAAACAGCAATGGCAATTATGATTGTTTTTTTGCCTGAATTCTTGCTATTGGCCGATTCAAGTGCCGGAGCGGGTGCCGGAGCAGGAGCTTGGGTTGGGGCCGGTTCCGGTACAGAAACCGGTTCCGGGGTGGAAATTTCAGGTGCGGGTGCCGCAGGTTGTAAGGATGCACCACAATTTGGGCATAGTGGAACTTTGTCGGAGACAAGGGTTCCGCACTCAGGGCATTTAATAATCATAGCTTACTTCAACTTTTCTGAGATAGATTCGATGGAGAACTTGCCATCAATCTCGGGGACTGCAATCTTGCCAAGCATCAGGGCCATAAAGAAATCATATATCTTTTCCGGCGTCAGAAGGGCCTTTTCACCATTCACATCCATGCCCAGGTCATATACGCTAAGCAATTGAGTATTGAGACTTGCAGCGGTCAGCAGGAAGTGATTCTGCATTTTCTCCCAGTCAATCATATCTGCTGCAAGGACCTTTCCTACAACGGTATAATTCCTTACGGACATCTGCCTGTTGTCAGACGTCAGAGTGCTCTTTAACTCGTCGGTTTCAAGATTCATCTTGATCTTGCCAGAATTCGCCGCAGGCTCGGTGCCTTTGTAGAGGGCCCCCAAATCGGCAAGGGCCAGGTTGGACAGAGTTGTAGTGCCCGGATTGTAGTTGATAGGCTCCAAAGAGAATGCACTGGGTAATAGCAGGGAATTATCGCCCTCCATCGTTACGCTCGGAGCGTTGAAAGTACCTACGATACAGCTGTTTAGGGAAAGTTCCTTATTGGCAAAAACCCCACCGATAACCACACAGTTTATAAGGGTGATGTCATCCGCAAAGATACTGCCGCCCACAAATGCATTGGTAAGACGCACTTCACGGGCGTTGACATCGGAGAGCAGCATAACTTTGCAATCGCGTGCGTGGGAAACGATTGACTCGACAGCGCCAATGCTCTTCTCGAACTTGACGACGCCTTTGGCTCCGCTGTTTATGTAGATTTCAAGTTGCGCGAAGGCGGCTCCCTTAACCTCTACATCACCGTTTTCGACCTCAATCTTGTGGCCATAGACGGCTCCTTCAATGACGGTGTCTTTCTGAATCCGGACATCCCTGTCAAGTTCACCTACATTTTTGGGAAGAATTGAACCCTGTACTTTATTGGAGTTCAATATGATGTTCTCATGGTCGAACTGTATTTCATTTAACTCTTTCATATTCTTATGCTTTAATTGTTTGAATGGCCCGATTGTTCAAAAGTCCAAGCATGGTTTTAAGTGTCCTGTCGTCCATTTTATCGGACTGGAGACAGGCATTAAGGTACGAAATAACCTTCTCAAAATCATCAGACCTCATGCTGTCCCATTTAACGTCTTTGGACATGAATCTGGAACGAAGATGAGAATCCACGGATTTACCGGAAGGAGTGAAATCTTCATCCGTGCCGAATATCCTGGTCTCATTATTCTCGGGATTTACGACAGATTCAACAAACATGACAGGAAGCATGATCTCCTCCTCTGCCTGCGATTCGCCAAGCATGTCCCTTACGGAGTTGGCAAGGCGGTAAGTTCCTCGCAGATAGTTATTAGCCTTGGCCAAAAGGATGCTGGCCTGTTGCTTGACATGTGAACAGGAAAGAACCGTTTCAAGCCTGATGTTTTCATTTGCTGAAATTGTGGAGATTCCGAGCAATTCAGAATTACTGCTCCGGTCTATTAGATTCTGGGCGGTATCCGCAAACTGGAAGGTAGGTTTGTCAAGGACTTCAATACGTGAAACGGTTTCCTTGTCCAGGTCTTCGAAAATCTTGGAATACCGCTTGCTTATCCTATTGTAGTCATCTTGCATCTGTTTGCTCTTTGAAAGACAGTTATCCTTGTGCCCCATAAGGGCAAAGAACAGAGATTCGCACCTTGAAGCAAGTTCCTTGATTTTCTGGGAGAGGTCAGCACCAACATATTCAAAGAACCCCTTTACTATGCTGGACGCGATCTGCTTCGATGCCCTGCGTTTGGATTCAACCTGTGCGGCCTCAGTAGCGACAACTGCACCGGTCAATTCGTTAACGGAGCTGTTACAATGGTCTACACTGGCATCGAAAGCATTGGTGTCCACATGGATAGTGATATGTACGGGTTCTTCATAATGCACGGTGGTCGTACCGCCACGTTCGCTGGCCGGATACGAGACTGTTTTAGAGCCTCTTATATATTCAGTATAATGCCGACTATAGCTCATCTGTTCCCGGTTTCAATTGTTGGATATTATGGGTCATGTTGAACATCTTCGCGATTTCATCCTTAACTCTTCCGTCTTCATTTGAATTCAATAGCAATTGGGTGAACTCGGCCTCCACATTAGCCATATCGTTGGGATCAATCTCAGACCACGTGCCATGCAAGACCGAGTTGACGGATTGTTCCCGAACGGATGCGTCGATATTCTTGTCGATCTCCGGATTACCGCTTCTGGCGACATAATAATTTACGGCAGGGTTACCCACCGCGGACGTAGATTCGACAATAGAGACGGGAATGAAGATATCTTCAACGGAATCTATACGGGTATCCTGCATGGATGCGTCGGATTTCTTCGTTTGCGCACTGCCGTCTTTGACATACCTCGTGATAGCCTCAAGTGTCTTTTCGGCATCCACCTTGACTTTCGACGCAGCCAACAACTGGGAAGATAATACAGACTCCAGCTGGTGAACGGAGAATTGGGCGGAATTCAGCCTCATACGACTTTCGACGAGCCTTACATCCCGGTCAACCAATTTGAACACAGGTTTGTCAAGCTCCGCTACGCGGGCCTCCAGGCTGTTGTTGATTGATTTGAAGAGTTTCGTATATCGCCCCGAAATCATATTGTAATCGGTTGTCATACGAGACTGAATACTCTTGAGAGCAGCTGCATATTGACCCAACTCGAGCAGTTTGGCTTCAACCGTACTTGTCAATTGAGCGATCTTTTGGGAAATCTGGGAGTGCATAAGGGAATAAAAACCCACATTCAGATTATGGCAAACATGATCTGCTCCCTCTTTTTCAGCCGCAATAACAGCTGCCTGCATAGCTACGACTGCGCCGGAAACGCGGTTAACACCATGCGAAACAGATTGAATCTCCGAGGCCATCGGAGATGTATCAACAGTAAAGTTAAAATTCGCCATAATTACTCTCCGTCATTATTGTCCAGTTCTGCTTCAATCGCAACAGCGCCTTTATACAGTTCAAGCAGCTGTTTTTCAGCAGCCTCCCGCTCTTCACCCTCAGCCTTGTCGAGCAGCCCCTTCAAGGACATAAGGATGGCGGCAAGATCCTGAACTCCGTATTGATTCTCGGTGTCTTTTTCAATCAGGGACTCGACAAGTTCCTCGACTTGTTCGAAGGAAACTGACTCTTCTTCAACAACCTCGTCGGAATCTTGAGGGATTTCGGGCTCAATTTCAGGCTGGGCAGTCTCCTTTGCCGCATGGGAAACCGGAGTATTCTCTATTTCATCCAGCTCGCTGAGAGCTTCTTTCGCAACTGCATTCAAGTTGATTCCGGCGTACTCATACGCCTCCTTCTCAATGCTGGGCTCCGGCGGAAGCTCCGAATCCTGGGCAAGAAGAGGATTGACCTCGGCCAGCGGTTTGCGCCTGTCCTCAAGGAGATTGACATTGTCTGCAGCAACAGCCGTATCTCTTGCCTTTTTATCACGAAGAGAGGCGTCATAATACTCGACATAGCCAAATTTCTCTGCCCTGGCATCAATATCTTCATGCAGACGGTCCATGTAATCGGAGAACTCCTGCTGGGTCTGGGTGACCTGTTGCGCCTGAGCCTGATATCCGGCAAGCACTTCAGCGGAATTATCCTGGGCTTCAGTAACTGCGGATTCCAGGGACTGTTCCGTCTTCATCGTCTTCTCGGTCTTCTTGTAGGCGGCCAGGGTATTGTATGCAGCACTGTAATCAGACAATGTGCTTCGCATGAGATTGATAATGTCGGCTGCTTCAGCACGGTTCCTTCCATAGAAATCTTCAGTATCCTGATGCCACTTGTTGAGATAACTCAGCTTCTGGTCCTTGATATGATTATATATTTCTATGCGCTCCTTGCGGGTATCTTTCAAGAGATTGGATACGATAGGAGCAATAATTTCGTACTGAATCTGATTCACGCCGAACGGAACTGTCGTACGGCTCCCGTCGTCAGCTACCCAACTCATTGAGCGGATATCCAGTTTCACCTTCGAGCTGTCACGGAGATTGAAGGGCTTGTAGCTATAATCAACTGACTCATAGTCAAATTTCTCGTTCCGGATCCTTTCGATTTCCTCCGCCTCAAGGACAGGTGAATAGAAATTATAAGGAGCTTTAAGGATGTTGAACAGGATACGGTTGGAGTATTCGACAAGAGTGCCGGCAGAGGCAACCTTCTTGGCAGCGGTCGACTGAACCGCATCAGCCATATCCACCATGAGGGTCTTAAGGACCTTGTCAACCTGTTCGGATTGATTGGAGAGGGCTTTTCTAGTCTCGTTCAGTTCATTGAACCGGTCAATCTCATCATCAAACTGGGCCGTGTCAAAGACATTAAAGATAGGAGAGCCGTCAACCTTGGTGGCCGCATGCTCCTTCAGGAATTTTGCGTACTCCGTATCAGGGAAAACCACCGGCAGCTCGACATTATATTCCTCGATGTTTCCAAGACTATATGAAATTGTCCTGAGAGTGCGGTCAAGCTTTCCGAAATAGTCGTTGAAGTTGACTTTTTGAATGGATCGGGACAAGTCACCGGTGTTGACAGGCTCGGTCTCGGATGAGCTTTCGACTATGGGCGCGCTCTTCGAGAGGTCTTGCAAGTCGGCTACTGCTTCGTTAATAAGTTCGTTTTGCTTAATGACCTGCAAGGTGAACTTCTCATTGTCTGTAACACCACTCTGGTCAACGATGAAACTCTTATCGTTGTATGCGACTCTCTTGGCAACAGGGACATAGGCTACACCCATCTTTGTGACGCGGTAGTCGCGGAAGATGTCCTTGTGGGCCTGCCTGAACTTGGCAATTTCCTTGTTCTGCTCATCAATGAGCCCCTCGAACTCCTTGACCTTGGAATTTTTAATAAGCGCAATGACCAGTCCGACTATGGTCCAACATAAAACCCAGGCTATGGTACGGGCCGTCTTTGCCTTTTCCATATCCTCGTTGAATTTCTTTATCTGGTACTCGGCGTTCTTGATCTTATCCTCGTAAACTTTCTCCTCATTGACAATCTTCTCTGCCGCTGACTTATAATATTCATATAGGACTTTAGCCTGATCCTGGTAGATATTGGCGGAGTCTTTAAATATCTTTCCTTCCATATTACAATTAATATTGATTCTTACGTAACTCTATGATTGACAAGCATTCATCGAATTCTGCTTCGATAACGTCAGCGGGCTGGGAGTTGTGCTCAATCTGGCTGGCAATGATACGGATTTTCTCGATGAGCTTGTTTTCAAAGGCAATGGCGGCAGGTTTATCGGAAGCGGTAATGAAGCGGACATTCTCCCTCAGCTTGTCGATTGCTTCCTGGTAAGAGGCGCCCTTCGATAGTTTGCTCTGCATTTCGAGCAAATCGATCTGGGTCGAAATCTCTTTCAATCCCGCCTTGCGGGCTTCAATATTTCCAATAACTTCATTGACGTTATTCTTAACCAGCGAGCCGAGGAAGAAGAACGACAGAAGTAATAGCAATAAGGCAATATGACCGATAAGGCAAATATTGAAACTCCACCCATAAATGGTCGAGAGCACGATGAGGGCAAGTGCCAGAGGTGTGTAGAACCAGACACCGAACCACTTGAGGCCATAACCTGAACCGGACTGGGCGACTTTGTCTACCGGACCCAAAATATCAGTTGACCTCAGGGTGACAACGGCAAATACAACGCAGGTAGCCGCCATGTTGAGGTAGAATATTTTCTCTTCCTGAAGGTCTTTCAGGAAGAGAAAATATGCAGCGATAATAAGTCCCAGCCCTCCAAGGAGCAGGAGGATACCGATTATTTTTGACGAATTATTCATAACGATTATTTTACTTTCAGTCCACAACTGGGACAGAAGGTCGCACCTTTAGTATTTGCACCGCAACGCGGGCATTTCTGTTCAGAGAGCGGCCTGCCGCAATTGGGGCAGAAAGCAGCCCCGGGAGCTACCGCCGAATGACAATTCGGGCAGACATTACCGACGTTGGGAGCAAGCTGTGTTCCGCACGTAACACAACGGGTTGCACTCAGATCATTATCAGCACCGCATTTAGGGCAAGGGTTATACTGCTTGCCGCAGTGCGGGCAGAAACGGTTATCGGTCGTGTATTTCCTGCTGCATTGGGCGCAATATACCTCACGGATCACAGGCTGTGCCTGAGAGGGTCCGGCAGGCTGTGCGCCGCCGACGGGAGCCGGCGTAGGCTGGCTATAACTGGGTGTCATAATGCCACCATTGCCGCCACCGCCGATCCCACCGAACATACCGGCCATCATAACCGCCCCCAGGATGCCACCACCCTGGGAATTGTTAACAGCCTGCTGGGCGGTCTCAAACAATTTGCCCTGTTGCCAGGTATGGCCGCTAATCTTCTGAGCAGTCTGTTGATTGATGGCTTCCTGGGCAATCCTGCCGGCTTCCGTGGAAGTATCTACGCCGATAGTGGTGACATAGAATTTGGACAAAGAGCATCCAAACTCATCAAAGAAGGCATTGAGATCCGGTGAAAGGATGTTGGAAATGTCCTCGAGATGGGCGGAAATCTCATTAATGCCGTACTTGTTGGCAGCGAAGACCTTTGTAATGAGGCTCTTCGTCTTAGCAGTCAATTCTCCGCGCAATTGCTCTGTGAAGTGGTCCGCCGTAACTTGAATCGCTCCGTCAGCATTTGCTGGATACCCCAGGGCAAGCTTAAGGATCAAACGCTCCGCATCAGAAACTGTGATGCCATACTTGCCATGGGCTTCAATGGGAATCTGGGCCTGGAAAGTCTGATCGTAAATCGGAAAGTCTCCAATCCCCCAGTCAATATCCTTGGGCGTGAGTTTATTGACGAACCACACCTGTACGGTAAACGGATTCTCCCCACCGAAGGGAATTCCGTAGAAAGCCCTGAGAATCGGATAATTGGGAGAATCCATATCATACTGACCGGGTCCGAACTTCTGGGACCGGGTTCCATTGACGACAACGACAGCCTCCTGGGCTTCGTTTACCTGAAGCTTTGCATACTTGCTGATATTAACTTTGGGGTGACGATACGCCAGCACGCCGATTTCACCATCCCAATGAATAAAATCAATGATTGATTTCTTCATTTACTTATTGCGGATATAATTTTTAATGTAATTGAATGTCGCCGGAATGGGCATGATCAAGGCCAAAAAAGCGTACATCAGAATGCTGAAGATGATTCCGACCCATGAACCGTCATTATCCTGAACATGGTTTAAGACCCGGTTCATAAAGGTATCTTTCAGCTTTTCTCCCCTCTTGCTCCGTTCCAGATTCTCGTAATCAGCCTTCATGGATATGTAGTTGGGGGTCATGCAAGAGAGCCAGTACATTGCGATAGCCACGCCATAAGAAACCAATACTCCCCAGGATTTACCAGCTGCAAAGAATATGATGACAGCTACGATAAGGGTAACAAAAATATAACGGCCTGAACCCGAAAATGAACGGGAAAAAGACATGTTCAGAATTACGCAAAGCTTTTTCAGCCAGTCAGCGGCTTCTCCGTCTACAGGAAGCTTATTCTGAATCATGTCGACAACAATGTCATGAGACCTGTAGGCATTTTCTCTCCCAAGCGGCCAGCGGACGATTTCCTCACCCGGCTTTTCATCGCCTGTAGCAACAGGTGTCCATTCGTCGTACAGCTGGGAGGCTTCACTGATAACGGCTTCATTGTTTTCCGGGGTACCTGTCATCCCTGAAAAATCTTCCGGAAAATGAGGGCGGCTTGTAATAAGCACGTAGCACATATGGAAGATCATCCCAAACAATAGCAGCAAGATAATAACGGTAGGAAGCCATTCGCCGACAGGCTTTTTGCTTGACTTCTCCACGGATTCTGCGCCGGGCTCCACTGCCATATCCTTCCATATACGCATTGTTGACGGGTGACTGTTTGCCTTGAAATCAGAGGCGGTCATTTCCGGATCCAAGCCTGAAAGATAAGCGGATTCGCACTTTTTTGCCCCTGAGGAAGTAAGGTCATAGCAAACGAAGAGTACGCCGTCGCACAAAAGCCCCTCATATCCATCATTGGTGAATAACGGCTTGGCTCCGGCGTTAAAAATCTCCGCGGTCGTAGATTCAAGGCTCAATCCGCCCTTTGTCTTGACGGATGCGTCGAGTATCTCGATTTTATAGACTTTATCCTCGTATGGCGTCACTGCAAATACGAGATTATCTCCTGAATAGGCCTTATATACCGTAACGATATCACAGTCTCCGCCTTCATAACCCTCTTCAACCTCTTCCTTTACAAGCTTATCGTATAGGCCGGATACCTTGTTGGGAAGTTTATTGACCTTTGCGCCAATTTTAACTTTTCCTATTCCCTGGGAAGTTATCACATTGTCGGCAAGGACGTGAAGGCTTGTTCCCAATAACAAGCAAATGAGAAAAAATATTTTTTTCATAAGGATTGGTCTTACATATTTTGCACATTAATGATCTAGCCTTCCCGCTTGATTGTGACTTCGCGTACGAGGCAGCCGGGCATGATCTTTTCCATTCCCATGGTAACCTTGAAGGTAGTGGCGCCGAGGGTAGGATCGCCTTTGGTCTTGTCCTTTTCGCCCTTGGACTTCTTGTCCTTGGGATTGGAGGAAACCTCAGCCTCCTTGGCTTCCGCGGGGGCATCGCCGTTGGCAATATCCTGGGCGATGGCCTGAGCTTCGTCGAGGGCGCCGAAGCGGTTGTCCCATATCTTCTCGGGATCCGGTTTGAGCATGGCTACGCGCTTGTAGCTGCGCTTCCCATTCTCGTCCTGGACGCTCATCAGCACCTCATACTCAGACTTGATGTTGACGCCTTCCTTGAGGCCAATCTGGACCTGGACGGTCTTGTCTTCCGCATTGATCTTCCAGATGGGGACGTTCACCTTGAACTCGTCATAGGCGCGCTGGAGCTGGACGATGGCCTTGTCGATTGCACGGGAGCAGACAGTCAGCATCTGCTCTTCTTTGCTCTTCTTGGAGAAGCTCTTGGAGGAGACATTCTCAGCTGAGGTCTTGGTCTCGCCTATATAGCTGAGCTTGAAAATGTCAGAGGCGTCGAAAGCGGCCCTGCGGGCGGCGTCCTCAGCCCCCTGATACCAATATTCCTTATAGAAGGTACCGGCAATTTCGTCATTCCAGTCCAGGCGGTAGAGGTAGGTGGTAATGTTTACCGTAAAGCCGTCGATTTCATTGACCGCGGCGCCGGCCATTTGCCCCATGTCCCGGATGGCGCTGCTCCCGAGCAGGGCGCCTGCAATGCCGCCGAGGATAGCGACGGACTTACCGGCCGCCTCTGAGACTTTGCCCTTGTCCACGAAGGTGATGTCGTTGACAATCATGAAGGTCTTGCCTATCAGGTCTTCGCCCGCATCTCCGAGCATTGCGATGTTGCGGTCCGTTTCTCCGGCATTCTTGATATCGGCCTGGGAAGCATCGTAAAAACCGCGTTCCTGAATCAGGTTCATGTCAAATGCGCCGGTTCCGGGGTTGCGGTCGAACCACTTGGCCACGAGCTCGCGGGGGACATGGTTGGCAGCGATGAACGCGTTGATATCCTGCAGGTTAGATTCCGCCTTCTTTTTGCCGCCCTGTTTCATCTTGTTCATACTGGACTCGATGAAGCGGGTCTCCATGGGAAGGTTGTGGTCATTGAACTTGTCCGGAATGGGAATCACTCGGAAAGCGTTCTCGATTTCAGTGGCATACTCGAAACCGGAATGCTTGACCAGGACGGAGGACAGGGAGCTTCTGCGGTACTTGATAAGCGAACCGTCATCCGCGCGTCCATCAGCGTTAGGGGTGTCCTGCGCAAAGGCAGATGCCAGGCCGCCCAGCAACATGGCAGTGATAAGAAATAGTTTTTTCATAGGTCAAATCGTTTTACCAAAGCCATGCGTTATAATAGGCGTTCGCCTTCTGGTTATTGCCGTAAGCAACACCCACAGCCCTCCAGGCCTCTGTCTCGCGCTTCTTGAGGTCATATTCGCGGTCCTCGCGCTTCTCATCGCGCTTACGGTAGTAATCTATATCGCTCTTGACGCGCGCTTTCATTTCGTCGGAGAGTTTCATAGCGTCAGGATAACAGGTAGCATCCGGCAGGATCAGGGCCAGATACTCCCCTGCCTCTGCTGCTGCAGCGGCATCCTGGCCGGCGTTCCAGACAGAACGGGCCTTGGCCAGGTTGCGGTTTGCCTCGTCATCTATATATTTCTGGTAAATCTCGGAAGCCGCATCCATAACCTTCCAATAGGAAGGGATGGCCTCGGGCACCTGGGACAGGATGGCCAGCGCTGATGCATAATTGTAGGCCTTCGCCTCATTACTGGCGCGGGTAATGATATTGTCCAGCTGCTCCTCGTAGTAGTTAGCAATCTTGACTGCCGTACCCTTGAGGAAGGCACCAAGTTTGGGATTGCTGGGGTTTACGGCGCGGAAGCAGGCCAGATAGGACTTGGTCTCGGACTTGTCGACACCCTGGCTGGGGAAGCTGACGGAATCGAATATTTTCTTCGTGAAGGAGTCCACCACATAGAACGTGAGGTCAAGCTTCTGAAAATACTGCGGAGGAGGTCCGGGAATGACATATTTCTCTTCCACGGTTGCCTGGCAGGTCAGGAAGAACTGATTATTGTCATCCGTGGCACCCAGCCCGTTACGGGCGGCGGCGGCGCGCATCTTGTTCGTCAGCGACCCGACGGCCTCCTGGGGAATGTTGGCGGACTGTTCGGAGAAGAAGATGGAAATCGGGATGGCGGGCACCTCAGCTCCAGCGGGTGCCTGTGCATTCGCGGATCCCACAAAGAGGAGAAGACCGGAAGCGATGCCAATTATGTATTTGAATTTCATGGTAATAGCAATTATTTGTTACCGATAATGATGATGGACTTGCCCAAACCGGCATTGATCTGCTTGATAAGCGGAATGTTGCAAGGCTCGCCCTTGAGGTACTTGACCAGGCTGCGGCCGAAGTGATTGGCGGCCATCGCACGTCCCTTCTCATCGTAAATGGGAATGCGGACAGATTCGAACTTCATGTTCAGCTCGGTATCGTCTGCAAGGTTGTAACGATGGTTCACGGTATTGTCATTCACCCAGTCCTCGATGATTTCCTTGAGCTCCTTGCCCCCGAAGTCGGTTTCGAGATTGATACCCTCGTCATTGTCGAACACATTGATGTCGAGGGAGATCTCGCGGCCATTTTCGAGCAGGTCCTCGAAGTGGGACTGCAGCCGGTCACAGAATTCATCTATATGGGCGTTCACCGCTTCGGAGAGCAGGACGGGCAGCTCTGCCGTAAAGGAAGGGGCTCCGGTACCGGTAGAAGTCGCGATTTCCTTATCGGTATAGGAATCAAGCCCCTGAAGTGTATAGGTTACGGACTGCTTGGGGCCCATCGTATTTACGCTCCATGTAAGCTGCATGATGATGTCAGCCCTGGCGCGGTTACGCAGCTGCATCAGCGGATTGGACTGGACGCCGCTGCCGTCGGAGGCGGAAACCGCCGCCATCTCGGCGGATGAATTATCGATGCTCTTGAGCACGGATTCAAGGTTCTTCAGGGGGAAGCCCCGGTCAGCCATGAGGCCGTTGAGCTGAGAGATGACGGGGAGCAGCTGGGCATTGTCCATGAGTGCCTTGCGGTAATCAGGTATATAGGTAGCTACACCCTGGTTGTCGTAAGTGGTCATGTACCCGTTCTGATTGCACCAGAGGTCGCTGGGGACCACCATGATGGACGGCTTTTTGGCCTGTCCCATCGCGGCGAGCGAAAGGCAGACGGCCGCCGCGGCAAGAATAAATCTCTTCATATTACTTCAGGATTCCGTTTTCTTTCAGATATTGTTTCAGCTCGGGACGGAGTACGCGGACGGTAGTTCCCTGCTTCATCTCGATTTTATTCTCTTCCTTGACGGTGGAAAGGGGTTTGCGGTCCTCCGTTGTGATAAAGGAGCGATAATAGCCCTTATCCTGGAAGAAGGCGTTGAAGAACTCCTCATACTTTTCCTGGGCGTTCACCTCGGTAACGAGAGGCTTGGAGGCCAGGGGATTTCCGGGCACGTTGATGCCCTTGAAGATTACGTCGCGTACGGCGGTCTTCCAGGCCTGCTCGCGCGCATTGGTAGCGGTACGGCCAGTACCGTAAGCGCGCAGGACCAGGGAGCCGTCACCCTCAAGACGGATGAAGGTGGTCGGAGAACTGTAGTAGGAGGAAGTGGTCTTCGGGGCGCCGCAGCCGGCAAAAAGCAACGCGGCGGCAGCCAGCAGGATGAAAATATTCTTTCTCATAGTATTAGAATTCATAAGCAAGTTTTAACATGGCGCCGTTCATGAAACCAAAGCGGAAATCAGTACGCAGGTCGTTGTACAGTTTGGTCTGCTGCCCAAGATAAGCGATCCCGACGATAAAATGGTGCCGGATACCGGAACCGATACGCAGGCCGATCATCGGCGAGGCCATGAAACCGTCGCCTATCGCCCAGCCAAGGTCCATGCTCCAGCAGGGAACGACTGTGCGGGACTCTCCGGAAATAATCAAACCGCGCAGGTCCAGGAAAATGGGGACGGATACGTTGCTGCGGCTGTATCTAGCGCCGTCGCTGTTCAGATAATAACGCACCCCGACGCCGGCGCCGAGCTGGAAGAATTCATTGAAGCGGTAACCGGCAACCAACTGGGCCTGCAGGGGACCATAGATGCCGCGCGGATGCGCCAGGACACCGCTGAGCACTTCCCCGCCCCACCAGAAGCCTTTCTCCTGAATGGTATAGTCGGTATATTTGCTGTTCCTGTTCACGTTGGGCGCCTGAGGTACCGTGGGAACCTGTGCAAAGAGGGCAACAGATCCCAACAGGGCGCATATAGAAGTAAGGATAATTTTTTTCATGTCTGTCAGCCTTTATCAGAATCCGGAACTCAGTCCTTTGATGATGCCGGCGTTCTCGAGCGCCTTGCGCAACTCCTTGACGTTTACATTGACAATCTGGCCGAATTTGTATTCCTTCCCGAATTTCACGACCTCGTCGCTGCCCTCCTGTACGGAAGAGACATAGCGCATGTAGTCACCGCCATCAGCGAAGAAGTTGGCAAAGAAATCCGCATGGTCCGTCATTGCCGACGGGGACTTGCAGAGCGGGCTGTGGGAAGAGCCGGGGCCGGCATATCCCTTGAAGATAACGCCGTGAACCGCATTCCTGCGGCTCTGCTCCATGGCTGCCTGGGCCTTGGAGGCGTAGCTCCAGACCTTTACGGATGAAATACCTGTTCCCACTGTCTTCACATACTCGATGTCATAGCGGAACTCAGGCTTGTTTGCCGCTTTCTTGGGTGCGGCGACGGCCGAGGCGGAGAATAAAAGTCCGGCTACGGCCAGGAGAAAAAGGGTAATCTTTCTCATAGTGTATTAGTTATTTAAGTGTGTTTTGCAACAAAACATACAAATATGCAGAATTATTTCAAAAAATCAAATAACTTTGTGATAATGAATAAACAACAAAATAATATCCGCAGGGCGGAGAAACGGGATCTGGAGGCCGTGGGGCGGCTTTTAGAGCAGGTGCTGCAATTGCATCACGCGGGCAGGCCCGACTTGTTTAATGCGACGGGGAAAAAATACACGGATGCGGAACTGCTCTCCATCTTTGCCGATTCAGGGACGCCGGTATTCGTATATGAACGGGAAGGCGCCGTACTGGGCTACGTATTCTGCGAACTGCGCCACAGCGCCAGCGGCAGCCTCAAACGCCTGGATACCCTCTACATAGACGATTTATGCGTCGATGCAGCGGTGCGCGGGCAGCACATCGGCAGGGAACTTTTCGAATATACGAAGGCCTATGCCCGCGAACAGGGCTGCTACAACCTTACCCTGCACGTCTGGGAGTGCAATCCAGGTGCGCAGGCCTTCTATGCGGCTATAGGAATGCAGCCGCAATATACTTCGATGGAGCTTATCCTCTAAATTTCGGCAATCACCGTCTCGCAGGCGCGGGTGTAATCGCCCACCTTCACGCGGATGGTTGCATCGAGGGGCAGGTAGATATCGATGCGGGAGCCGAACTTGATGATGCCGCACTGCTCTCCGGCCACGGTTGGAAGCCCCGGCTTGGCATAGCAGACGATACGGCGTGCGAAGGTGCCGGCCAACTGCTTGAAGAAGACGTCTTTGCCCTCTGGGGTGCGGATAGCCGTGCAGGTATGCTCGTTGTCCTCGGAGGCTTTGGGCTTGAAAGCCAGCAGGTGCTTGCCCGGATGATATTTGTAATATGTCACTTCCCCGGTGACGGGCCAGAAGTTGGAGTGCACGTCAAAAAAGTTCATGTAGACTGAGACCATGATGCAGTCCCGCTTGAGGAACTCCTTTTCGTACATTTTCTGGACTATGACAACCTCGCCGTCAGCTACGCTGCTCACAACCCTGGAACTGCCGACAGGACGGCGGACAGGCACCCTGAAAAAGCGGGTCTGCCAGATGCAGAACCAACCCAATACAATGGTTACGGGCCACAGGACCCAGGGATTATTGGAGAAAATCCAGACGGGGATAAGCACGGCGGCACTGCCAAGATATACAAGGGCAAGGGTGCCGTAAGAATTCTTGTCGATTTTCATCAGAAGAGGTCAAATAACAGGAGATAAACGGTAGCCGCGGGAATGGCGAGCAGCGAGCTGTCGAACCGGTCCAGCCAGCCGCCGTGTCCGGGGATGGCATTTCCGGAATCCTTGATGCCCAGATGCCGCTTCCAAAGCGATTCGAACAAGTCCCCGATCGTGCCGAAAACGCAGACGGTCACGCCGAGACCGAGGCAGTGGAACCAGGGCAGCCGCAGCCAGCCCAGCGCCCAGAGCGCAATGGACCCGCCCATGCAGAGCAGCACTCCCCCGGCAATTCCCCACCAGGATTTCTTGGGGGAGATGTCCGGCGCAAGCTTGCGCGAAGAGGGCTTCTGCCCAAGCATCGTTCCGAGGCAGTAGGCACCTACATCGGAGCACCATATCAGGATGAAGAAACAGAGTACCAGCATGCCGCTGTACGCAAGCACCACCGGGGAAAGCGCGACGGGAAGGCCGATATACACGAGACCGGCGCACAGGTATGCGAACTTGTCGTACTCGAACTTTTCCCGGCTGAAAATCAGGGCTGCGGGCAGCAAGAGCAACGGGATGAAGGCAAAGGCCAGCGCCGATTCATCCAGCCCTCCGGTACGCACATGCCAAAGGGCAAAGCAGGAGAGCACCATCGTCAGCGTCGCAAGCAAGCGGCAGGATTTCAGTGAACTGCCCATCGAATTCGCATAGAACTCGTGCAGCATCAGGCAGCCGACAAGAGCAGCGAAGATGTGCAGGTATCGCGGCAAAAAAAGGAGCACGCCCACCAGCACCCCCACAAAGAGGATTCCGAAGAGCGTGCGTAATATCAGGTTTTTCATTATGCGGCCAGCGGCTCAGGTTTCACTTTAGGGCCGAGAATCTTCTCGACATCTTCTGCAAAGATAACTTCTTTTTCCAAAAGTAGCGCCGCCACGGCCAAAAATCCTTCCTTATGTTCCTCAAGGATAGCCCTTGTCTTCCTGTGGATTTCCTCGATCAGTTTCTTGACTTCCGCATCCATCAGTTCAGCGGTCTTCTCGCTGTAGGGCTTGATAAGCTCATACCCGCGCGCACCGGTGGAATCGTAATAGGAAACGCTGCCGACCTTGTCGCTCATACCGTAGTACTGCACCATGCCGTAGGCCATCTGCGTCAGGCGCTCGAGGTCGTTCTGTGCGCCGGTGGATGGCTCTCCGTTTACGATTTCCTCGGCCACACGGCCGCCGATCAGCGAGCACATCTCGTCAGTCATCTGCGATTTCTTCCAAAGTTTGCGCTCCTCAGGCAGGTACCAGGCGGCTCCGAGCGCCTGTCCGCGGGGAATCAGCGTCACCTTGAAAAGCGGATTTGCGTGCGGCAGCAGCCAGCTGACCACAGCGTGTCCCGCCTCGTGGTGCGCGATTGACATCTTCTCCTCCGGAGTAATTATGGAACCTTTCTTCTCCAGCCCGCCGATAATGCGGTCAACCGCATCCAGGAAGTCCTGGCGGTCGATTACGCTCTTGTTCCGCCGGGCTGCAGTAAGCGCCGCCTCGTTGCAGACATTGGCGATATCGGCTCCGGAAAAGCCGGGAGTGTGCTTCGCCATGAAATCGACATCAAAATCCTTCTCGATCTTAAGCCCTTTCATGTGCACCTCGAAAATCTCCTTGCGCTCCTTGAGCTCGGGAAGGTCCACATGGATCTGGCGGTCAAAGCGGCCGGCGCGCATAAGCGCCTTGTCCAGGATATCGGCGCGGTTGGTAGCTGCAAGCACTATCACTCCGCTATTGGAGCCAAAGCCGTCCATTTCGGTAAGCAGCTGGTTCAGCGTATTTTCCCGCTCGTCGTTCGATGAGAAGCCGGCATTCTTGCCGCGGGCCCGGCCCACAGCGTCGATCTCGTCGATGAAGACTATGCATGGGGCCTTCTCCTTGGCCTGTGCGAAGAGGTCGCGTACGCGGCTCGCACCCACGCCCACGAACATCTCTACGAAATCGGAACCGCTGATGCTGAAGAAAGGAACGTTGGCCTCCCCCGCAACCGCCTTCGCAAGCAGGGTCTTGCCGGTACCCGGAGGCCCTACGAGCAGCGCACCCTTGGGAATCTTTCCGCCCAGGGCGGTATATTTCTTGGGATTCTTGAGGAAATCCACGATTTCCACGACTTCCTCCTTTGCACCGTAGAGGCCGGCAACATCCTTGAAGGTGACATTCACCTTGTTCTTGTCCGCCAGCTTGCCCGTGGCCTTGCCTACATTGAAGGGATTCATCCCCCCGGGGCCGCCTGGACCGCTGCCCATAGCCCTGCCCATGCCGCGGAACATCCATACCCAGATAAAGACCATGAAGAGCAGGGGAAGCACCCACTGCAGCACATCGCCCCAGATATGCTCGTCATTCTCCATTATGACCGTTACGCGGTCCGCTTCCGGCAGATCGGCGTTCAAGCGTCCGAATTCCTCCTCAGGATAGAATCGGCCGGAGACAAGGAATATGAACTGGGGAGCGCTTTTTGGGAGTTCATTGTTCGGGAACATGGAAGCATATTTCTGCGCACGCTCCGGCTTGAGCGTCACGCTTCCCTGCATGTCGTTGCGAATGAAACTTATGCTTTTTACATCGCCGGCACGGACCATCTCCTGGACCTGGTCCCATTCAATCTTGCGTGAGGGGTTCCCTCCCTTCCCGAGCAGCATATAGCCAAGTCCCAGCACAAGGAGTATATAGAAAACCCAGGACAGATTTATACGGACCACCTTTACATTTCCGGAGCCCTTTTTACTGCCGCCTTTCTTTTTGTTTTGTGGCATCTTAAGTAATATTTCAGTAAATTTGCGTCACAAATATAACAAATTCCGTGCAATGGGCATAATCTGGCACAAAAGTCTCGATTCGACCAATGCGGAAGTGCGCAGGCACCTCCGTGAGTTGGACAATATGTCAGTGGTAGCGACAAAATTACAGACAGCGGGACGCGGCCAGGGAGACCACACATGGACCTCTGAAGCTGGAAAGAACCTTACCTTTACCCTGATTCGGCGCTTCGGCAAGGGTGAATTCGACGTGCGTAATTTAAGCCGGATAAACGATTATGTAACATCGGTGCTTATCGCATACCTGGAGTCACACGGGGTCCGGGCATGGGTAAAACCTCCGAATGATATCTGGGTTGCCGACCGCAAGATTTGCGGAATCCTAATTGAAAATATTTTGGACGGTAGTTATATCACGGACAGCATCATTGGAATCGGACTGGACCTGAACCAGACGCAATGGCCTCCCGAACTGCCGAATCCGGTATCGCTGAAAGAGCTGACTGGGAAGGATTATTCTCCGGAGAAGGAGCTCGAGGCGTTGCTGCAGATGTTTGCTTCTACGCCTCTCTCAGGGCTCGAATGACCGCCGCAGGGTCCGGAGCGCTGAAGACCGCGCTGCCCGCAACGAGTATATCGGCGCCGGCCTGACGCAGCAATGAAGCGTTCTCCACATTTACCCCACCGTCCACTTCTATCAGCGTAGCAGCTCCCCTGCGGCCGATTTCCGCTTTCAATGCTGCGATCCTGTCCAGGCTTTCCGGAATGAACTTCTGCCCGCCGAAACCGGCGTAAACCGACATTATCAGCATGAAATCGGCTTTATATATATAAGGATACAGCTTATGCACCGGAACGTCCGGGTCAATTGCAAGCCCTGCCTTTACGCCCATTGTACGAAGGGCGGCGAGGTGAATCGCGGCATCGGCGCCCGCCGATTCAAGATGAAAGCTTATGGCGCTTACGCCTTTATTGCGAAGATGGGAAAACCATCGCCAGGGATGCACCGTCATAAGATGTGCGTCCATCGGGATGGTAGCCGCACGGCTGACCGCGTCCGTAACGCTGAATCCGAACGAAAGGTTAGGAACCAGTACACCGTCCATCAGATCGAGATGGATCCAGTCCGCATTGGCATTGAGCATACGCACGGCGTCACCGACATTCAGGAAATCAGCGCCGAGTAATGATGGGCTTACAAGCATATGGCTCAGGAATTTTCTTCGGTTGAGAGGGATGCTTCGATGTCCATTACGTAACGCTTGAAACTGCGGTCAGTGGACATAAGGTCGCTTACTGTATTACAGGCATGGAGCACAGTAGCATGGTCTTTTCCGCCGGTCTCGCTGCCAATTGTCGCAAGCGAACAGTTGGAAATCAGGTTCCGGCTCAGGTACATGGAAATCTGGCGGGCCTGAACTATCTGGCGCTTGCGCGATGTGGAGAGCAGCTCTTCGCGGGTGATATTGAAATACTCGCAGACGCTTTCCTGGATCCTCGCGATGCTGATATCTCCCGCATCCTCGCCGATAATATTCTCTGTTACTCGGGCCGCCAGTTCAACTGAATTCTCCTGGTGGGTAAGGGTGGCGTGGGCCATCACTGAGACAAGCGCGCCTTCCAGCTCCCTGAAATTCGTTTTAACTCGGGAAGCGATGTATTCGAGCACCTCATCGGAGACAAGTACGCCTTCCCTGTCGCGCCGGGCTTTCAGCATTGCCAAGCGGGTCTGATAGTCGGGACGGTCCAGACGCACGGAAAGCCCCCACTTGAAACGGGACTGCATCCTGGATTCAAAATTCCTGAGCTCCACTGCAGGCCTGTCGGAAGTGAATACGAGCTGCTTGCCATTCTGGTGCAGATGGTTGAAAATGTTGAACAGGGCTCCCTGGCTTCCGCTTGCGGTCTGCAGGTCCTGGATATCGTCAACTATCAGCACGTCAATCTTCATGTAGAAGTGCAGGAAGTCGTTGAACTTATTGTTCACGCTGGCAGCATCCACATACTGGGACTTGAACTGGCTGCCCGTAACGTAAAGGACTACCAGGTCCGGGAATTTATTATGGATGGCTATTCCGATGGCCTGTGCAAGATGGGTCTTCCCAAGTCCGGGACCGCCGAAGATGAACAGCGGATTGAATGGTGTCTTGCCGGGGGCGTCGGCTATGCTGAGGCCGGCGCTCAGGCCCATCTGGTTGCACTCCCCCTTTACGAAATTCTCAAAGCAGTATACAGGGTTGAGCCTCGGGTCGATTTCCAGCTTGCGGAGACCGGGCAGTACAAGGGGGTTAGTAATACTTCCGGAATTAAAGGAGCCGAGGTTCACCGCCTTGTTCACCGGCGCAGTGCCGTACTGGGCGTTCAGCGTCATGGCCGGCTGGGTCTGGACGGGGCGCACGGAATACATAAGTTTGGCCTCCGGACCGATAACCCGACGGAGGGTCATCCTTATAATATCAAGGTACTGGTTCTCCAGGAACTCACGGAAGAAATCGGAAGGCACCTCTACCGTAATGGTTGAACCTTCAAGCGAAAGGGGCTTGATGGGTTTGAACCATGTGGTAAAGGGACGGGGTTCGATTATATTCTCCACGATATGGAGGAAATCGTTCCAGATATCAATGTGTCTTGCCTGTCCGTTCATGGGAGTGCAAAATTGGTAGAAAAAAAATTCACAAAAAAACTTTTGTCATATTGGATTTTAATATTTTTTGACTTAGAATAACAAAGGACGAGCTTTGATTCGAAATGATATGCTACTTGCTTGTATATCAGCCGTTTAACTTTTGTAAACCAAGCTGTAAGCGCCCCTGCCGCAAGGCGCTTATTTGGAATTGATACAAATAATAAAAACGGATTATCTTGCCGTAGAGACGCTCTCGTCGTATTCTTTTCTATAATCCGACAATGCGGCAAAGAGGCTTTCCGCAATTTTATTTTTTGCGTCCTCCGTCCTCAGCAGTGATAGGTCGGAAAGGTTACTTATGAAACCCATCTCGACAAGTACCGACGGCATGGATGTTTTCCATAGCACGAAGAACGGATCCTGCGACAGCCCGCGGGAATTGGGGAACGGCCCTTCCTGCTTCATTTTCCTGTCTACAAGTTCCGCAAAGTGGATACTCTGTTCAAGGTAGGCGTTCTGCATCAGGAGCATAAAGATGAAGGACTCCTCGTCGGAAGGGTCGAATCCTTCGTATCGCGTAGTGTAGTCGTCCTCCAGGTAAATAACGGAATTTTCCCTCCGGCAGATCTCACGGTTGAATGCGAACAGGTCCCGGTCCTTGGCGGAAGACTGCCCCAGCACATGCACGGAGTATCCGTTTGGGGCGGTCCTCGGGCAGGCGTTCACATGAAGGGATATGAAGAGATTCGCGTCTTCCCGGTTGGCAATCTGCGCACGGTCCCCCAGGGGAATGAAGACATCGGTCCGGCGGGTAAGCACGACCTTGATGCCCGGAGCCTTCTCCTTTATGAGTTTTTCGAGCTTGAGCGCGACATCCAGGTTGATGTCCTTTTCCATCGTCTTCTTGTCCGCTGAAACCGCACCGGCATCTTTTCCGCCGTGTCCCGGATCGAGCACGACCGTCTTGAATTTCAGCTCCTGCCCTTTCGCAGAAAGGGAAAAGAGCAAAACGGCAAGCGCGCAAATTGTGTGTTTCAGAAATATCATTTATCTTTGTAGGTTGCAAATATAATAAATTTCTTGCATTCAGGAAAGATAATATCGCGTCTTGTCGCCCTGTCGGGCCTGCTCTTCATCCTGTTCCTGCTCTCCCCCGGGAGTGCGGCCCAGTCGAGGAAGGGGCGCGTCTTCGGTCCCAGGATCGAGCCAAAAAAGCCGGAATTGCCGGACTCCGCCACACTGGCACGGAGGGATTCCCTGCATCGGGTAGATTCCCTGCACCGCGCCGACTCGGTGGAACTGCTTTCCAAAAGTTCCCTCGAGCTGCCGGCTTTCTCGCAGGCGAGGGACTCCATCGTCGAAATATTCGAGAACGGTCAGCGCAAAATCCTCTACTATGGAGATGTCTCCGTGAAATACCAGGATATGGGGATCACGTCGGAGTTCATGGAGTATGACATGAATACCGGAACCGTCTATGCCTGCGGCATCTATGATTCCCTTGCGGGAGAGTGGAAAGGAAGACCCGTACTATCCCAGGGAGGCAAGACGTACAACATAGAGGAGGTCCGTTACAACTTCAATTCCAGGAAAGCTCGGATCACCAACGTAATCACCACCGAAGACGACGCCATCCTGCACGGTCGCAACGTCAAGATGCTGCCGGACAATTCAATCAACATCACCAAGGGTAAATATACCGTCTGCGACGCCGAGAATCCGCATTACTATCTTAAGCTGTCGTCGGCAAAGGTAATGACGAAGCCAACGCAGAAAACCGTGTTCGGCCCTGCAAACCTCGTCGTCGAAGATGTGAACCTGCCCTTTATCGGGCTTCCATTTGGCTTTATCCCGAAGAGGCCGAAACGGGCTACAGGCCTCCTGATGCCTACCTTCGGCGAGGAGAAGGCCCGCGGTTTCTATATGCGTGATGCGGGAATGTACTTTGTATTCGGCGACTACCTGGACTTTTCCGTGACGGGGAGCGTCTACACCATGGGCTCCTGGGGAATCGACGTAAACTCCAGATACCTGCTCAAGTACAAATTCACCGGTAACATTTCCGTAAACTATTCCATCGACAAAACCGGAGAAAAGGGCACCCCGGACTATCAGGAACAAAGCAACTTCGGCTTAAAATGGTCACACCAGCAGGATTCCAAGGCCCATCCCGGATCCTCGTTCAGCGCATCGGTGAACTTCTCCACGCCTTCCAACAGCCGGTATAATTCCCATTCCGTGCAGGAGGCGCTCCAGAGCCAGACATCGTCCTCCATTTCGTATTCGCGCAACTGGAACGGAAAGTTCAACCTGTCGGTAAATGCCCTGCATTCCCAGAATACGAGGGACAGTTCATACGTGCTTACGGTCCCCAATGTCACCTTCGGCGTAAGTACCTTCTATCCGTTTAAACGCAAGAACCGGGTCGGGAAAGAGCGCTTCTACGAGAAGATATCGTTCGGCTACAACACTTCATTCCAGAACAAGATCTCCTTCAAGGCAAGCGAGTTCATGAAAGATGGTTTCTGGGACAAGCTACAGAACGGAATGCAGCATAACTTCAGCATCGGACTACCCAGTTTCACGCTGCTCAAATACCTGAATTTCACGCCCAGTCTTTCCTACGGCATGAACTGGTTTTTCCGGAGCACGGAGTACAAATACAATCCGGATACGGACAAACTCGAGAAAATCGACAGCGGCGTTTTCAAGGATTTCGGCGCTACGCATACTTATTCCGGAGGTATTTCGATGAACACCCGCATCTACGGAACATTCAATTTCGGGAAATTCCGCAGGATTCAGGCCATAAGGCATATCATCACGCCTTCCGTAAATATATCCTACAGCCCGGAGAAGGGAACGGCGTTCAACGGCTACCGCACCCTGGAATACACGACGGTAAGCGGAGAACATAAGACCTACGAATACAACCGCTACGAAGGCCAGCTCGGGGGTGTTCCAGGCAAGGGGCAGAGCGCGACCATGAATATTAGCATAGGCAACAACTTCGAGGCGAAGGTGCGGGATTATGCGGACACTACCGGCAAAGGCAGCAAGAAGGTCAAACTTATTGACCAGCTGAACTTCTCCACGGGTTGCAATTTCCTTGCCGATTCACTGAAGTGGAACCCCATATCTGTCAATCTGTCGACTACGCTTTTCAATGCCGTCAGCATCCAGGGGAGCATGAGCCTTGACCCTTATGCAATAGGCCCCGGAGGCCGGAGAATCAACAAGCCTGCGGTGATGATGGGACAGGGCCTTGTCAGAATGACCAGCGCCAGCATTTCCGCGTCCTACTCGATAAGCGGCAAAGGGCATATAGACGGAAACGACGGCACCCGCGATCCTTCCGGCGGCAGCGGCGGAGGAGGTGGCGGCGGTGTCCAGACCACTGGTACCACCGATTATTACCAGCGCATCTTCTATCACCCCATAACCGGGGAATTCATCCCCGGAGGTTGGCTTTACTATACCAACCCGAATGTACCCTGGTCCGTCAACTTCAGCTATTCATTCCGCGTAAGCCAGAATTATGGGTTCGACAACGACACCCAGAAGATGACGGTCAAGAACACATTCTCCAATACGCTGAATATCAGCGGAAATATCAAACTGACGCCGAAACTTTCGTTGAACGCTTCCACGGGTTTTGACTTTGTCGCCATGAAAATGACCACCACCCAGGTGAGCGCTACCTACGACCTCCATTGCTTTAATATATCGGTATCATGGGTGCCGACCGGAACCTGGCAGTCATACAGTTTCAGGATTGCGGCGAACGCGGCGGCACTTGCGGATATACTCCGTTTCAAAAAGAGCAGCAGTTTCTGGGACAAGTAGTGGGATAATTGAAAAAATCTTTCTACCTTTGCTCCCGTCTTACCACAAATCCCATCAAATATGCTACACAGCCTATTCGAGCTGAACGCGATGAGCAGGGAAGAGCTCGAAAACATTGCAAAGAAACTTTCCATCAAGGTAACGAAGAAAATCGACGACGAAAATCTCGCCTACTCCATACTGGATGCGGAGGCAAAAGCCGAATCCGTCAAGCCCTCGGAGCCCAAGACCCGCGGCCGCAAGCCCGGAAGGCCGAAGAAGAACGCCGCAGCCGAAGAGGTCAAGCCCCAGCCGGCGAAACCCGTCGAGGCAAAACCGGCGGAGCCGTCCCTGTTCCCCGATGAGGAAAAGCCCGCACCGAAGAAACGCGGCCGCAAACCCAAGGCGGCAGCCGTAGCGGAAGAAAGTGCGCCCAAGCCCGCTGCCGAACCCGCGGCGAAAAAGCCTGCGGAGGAGCCCAAGCCCGCGCCGAAGGCGGAAGAACCGGCGCCGAAGTCCGAAGAGCCGAAGCCTGAACTTTCCAACAAGCAGCTCCGCAAGCAGCGCTTCCTCGAGCGTCGCGAGCAGATGAAGCAGCAGCAACAGCAACAACAGGCGCAGCAGCCCCAGAAACCGAAGGCTCCTGAATATGAAGGAACCGTCGAAGCTACAGGCGTGCTGGAAGTAATGCCCGACGGCTACGGCTTCCTGCGTTCATCGGACTACAATTACTTGAATTCCCCCGACGATATTTACGTATCGCAACAGCAGATTAAGCAGAATGCGCTGAAACCCGGGGACACCGTAACAGGAGAAATCCGTCCCCCGCGCGAAGGCGATAAATATTTCCCGCTTGTACGGATCAAGATGGTCAACGGGCGCACTCCCGAGTTTATCAGGGACAGGGTGCCGTTCGACTTCCTCACTCCCCTCTTCCCGGAGGAGAAGTTCAACCTGCTCGGTCACGGGCATGAAAAGGATCCTTCCTGCCGCATTGTGGATATGTTCGCGCCTATCGGCAAAGGACAGCGCATGCTGATTGTCGCTCAGCCGAAAACCGGTAAGACGATGCTGTTGAAGTCCATCGCCAATGCCATTGCAGACAACCACCCGGAGGTATATATGATTGTCCTTCTGATCGACGAGCGCCCCGAGGAAGTAACGGACATGCAGCGCAGCGTAAAGGCTGAGGTAGTGGCTTCCACCTTCGACGAACCCGCCGAAAGGCACGTCAAGGTGGCGAACATGGTTATTGAAAAGGCTCGCCGCCTGGTGGAATGCGGACACGACGTGGTAATCCTGCTCGACTCAATCACCCGGCTCGGCCGCGCATATAACACCGTGCAGCCGGCGTCCGGAAAGGTGCTTACCGGCGGTATCGACGCGAACGCCCTCCAGAAGCCCAAGCGCTTCTTCGGTGCCGCCCGCAATATCGAAGGCGGCGGATCGCTGACAATTCTGGCCACCGCGCTGACGGAAACCGGTTCCAAGCAGGACGATATCGTTTACGAAGAGTTCAAGGGTACCGGCAACTCGGAAATCCAGCTGGACCGCAATCTTGCAAACCGGCGTATCTTCCCGGCGGTGAACATCCTGCTTTCCGGAACACGCCGCGACGATCTGCTTCTTGACAAGAGCACCGCGGCGCGGATCTGGATCCTGCGGAAAATCCTTGCGGACATGACGCCAGTCGAGGCCATGAACTTCATGACCCGCCTGATGGATGAATTCAAGACCAACGAGAGCCTGATCGACAATATGAACAAGGTCTCGTCGCGGGACTAATACTGTTTACGTAAATCCTTTACACGGACAGCCTTCCCTTCAGCCTTGGGGAGGCTGTTTTTGGGTACGAGCTTCACCTCGGGCGTGATGAGGATCTCGTCATGCAGGCGCTGGGCGATGGATTTTTCCAATTGCTTCAGGGACTGATAGTCGTCCAGGTTAACGTTCTGCATCTCTACCTCCACCCGCATGAAATCGCCGTTGTCGCGGCTGTCCAGGGTGATGAGGTAATCGCTGGCCAGTTCCTTGAACTGCATCAGCACCTGTTCGATCTGAATCGGGAAGATATTGACGCCCTTGAGAATGATCATGTCGTCGCTGCGGCCCTTCATACGGTCGAGCCTGATGTGATGGCGCCCGCAGGGGCATTCGCCCGGCAGTATGCGCGTAAGGTCACGCGTACGGTAGCGCAGCAGCGGCATAGCCTCGCGGTTGATGGTCGTCAGCACCAGCTCCCCTACTTCACCATCGGGAACGGGCTCAAGAGTATCCGGATCGACAATCTCCACTATATAATAGTCCTCCCAAATGTGCATGCCGTTCTGCTCCTTGCATTCGAAGGCTACGCCGGGACCGCACATCTCGCTCATTCCGAAGGAGTTGTATGCCTTCACACCGAGCATGTCCTCGATGCGGCGGCGGGTATCCTCGCTGTGCGGCTCTGCACCGATAACAAGCGTCCGGAGCTTCGTATCCCTGCGCGGGTCCACTCCGTGTTCGCACATCACTTCATAAATACGCGCCGCATAGGACGGGATGGCGTGCAGGACCGTCGTTCCGAAATCGGTAAAAAACTTAATCTGCCTAAGAGTATTGCCGGCGGCCGCGGGAACGGTCAGCATTCCCAGCAGCTCCGCGCCGTACTGGAAGCCCAGTCCGCCTGTGAACATCCCATAACCGGAACTGTTCTGGAAGACGTCGTCCGGACGGCAGCCCACCATCCAGAGGCAGCGGGCAACGGCATTAGCCCACTGCTTCAGGTCGCGTTTGGAATGCAGTATGACCGTGGGATTGCCGGTCGTTCCGGAAGAGGAATGCAGACGAACGCAATCCTCCAGGCCTACACTGCGAAGCCCGAAAGGATAGGTATCCCGCAAATCCTGCTTTGACGTAAATGGAATCCGCTTGAGGTCATCCAGGGTACGGATGTCCGAGGCCTTCAGGCCCGCCTGCCGGAAGCGTTCCCGGTAGAAGTCGGAGTTCATACAATGTGCGACGGTCTTCTGCAACCTTTCCGTCTGCAAGGCACGGATCTGGTCCCGCGTGAGGGTCTCCATCTCCGGATTAAAGAATTCGCTGTTATTAGACATGACTTGCAAAGGTACTAATTATTCAGTACATTTGTACGATATGGATGCATATGTTTCCGATACCATTTGCGCACCGGCCAGCGGGACAGGCGGTGCCGTCGCACTGATCCGCGTCAGCGGTCCCGATACCTTTGCGCTGCTCGACCGTGTAGTGCACTTCCGGCGCGGCGATGCAGCATCGGCGAAGGGCAACACCATCAAGTTCGGAGAAATCGACGGAATAGACGAAGTCCTGGTCAGCATTTTCCGAGTGCCGCATTCCTATACCGGCGAGGACAGCGCGGAAATCGGATGCCACGCCTCCCCCTACATCGTTTCGCGCATATTGCAGCTGCTTTGCGATAACGGCGCCCGCCTCGCCGCTCCCGGTGAATTCACGCAGCGGGCCTTCGCTAATGGGAAAATGGACCTTGCGCAGGCGGAAGCGGTCGCGGACCTCATTGCCGCCGATACGCAGGTTGCACACCGCATCGCCGTAAACCAGTTGCGCGGGCAATATTCGCAGCGGCTGCGTTCGCTCAAGGAAAGTCTGCTCGAAATCGCCTCCCTGATGGAGCTGGAGCTGGATTTCAGCGAGGAAGAAGTGGAGTTTGCCGACCGCGGGAAGCTGCGCTCGCTGCTCGATGCCACATGCGCCGAAATCTCCCGACTGGCGGATTCCTTCAAGGCGGGAAATGCGATTAAAAACGGCGTTCCCGTCGTCATCGCCGGGGCAGTCAATGCCGGAAAAAGCACGCTGCTGAATGCCCTGCTGGGCGAGGAACGGGCCATTGTTTCCGATATCCCAGGAACGACGCGGGATACGGTGGAGGAGACGCTTGTGCTCGGCGGCATCCGCTTCCGCTTTATCGACACGGCCGGGCTGCGTGAGGCGTCGGATACCATTGAGAAAATTGGCATCGAGCGTTCGTACGCGAGCATCGGGAAGGCGGATGTAGTGATTGGCGTGCTGGATGCGCTCTCGCCGCTGAAAGAAGTGCAGAAATCCTGCCTGGAGATAGCGTCCCGCCTTTCCCCGGAGCAGACTGCCCTTTGGGTGCGCAACAAGGTGGATGCCTACGATATGATTCCGCCGGAGGAGTTCCCGCGCGTCGACCGGGCCTACGGCATTTTCGAGCTGAAATATCCGGCCTTCGGGACTTATTATCTGGATCCTGATGACCTGATGAAGGAACTGGCCTCCTATCTGCGGGATAACGGATGCGAACTGCCCGCCGGCAGCAGCGTACTGGACATCTCCGCCCGGACCGGAGAAGGCCTGGACGCCCTGAAGGAAAAGCTTGCGGGCTGTGTCGGTAATCTTTCGGATGTCGGGGACGCTGCCCTGGTGACGAACCTCCGCCACTACGAGGCCCTGCGCTCCGCCCTGGACGACCTGGCCCGCGTGAGGACCGGGCTGGACAGCGGCCTTACCGGGGATTTGCTCGCGCGGACCTGC
>Ga0265301_10000999_pt1 | contig 38756 bp, 25 predicted proteins | sample AusTroGonzalo_MG_2_FD_193488 | JGI IMG/M metagenome (GOLD analysis project Ga0265301, IMG submission 193488) | Bovine rumen microbial communities from tropical cattle in Woodstock, Queensland, Australia - Gonzalo_04 | ecosystem: Host-associated > Mammals > Digestive system > Stomach > Rumen ...
GTGAGCGTTCCCGGAAGATGACGGTTCGCATATATAGCAGATGCCGTAGTCAGCAGACACTGACCACGGCATCGAATAGGTTTGCTCTTAGCATTTTCAGCTGACTCCTATCAGCACTTCGGAAAGGGTGGGGTGGATGTGTACCGTCTCGCGGAGCTGACGGAGTGTGGCACCGAGGGTGATGTAGGCTGTGACTTCCTGTACGAGGTCGGCAGCATGGGCACCGAAGATGTGTGCGCTGAGGATGCGGCCCTCATCGGGTTCGGTGCAGAGCTTGACCATTCCCTCCGTTTCGCCCATTGCCAAAGCCTTGCCGTTGGCACGGTAGAAGGACTTGTGACACTCGAAGGACGTACCGGCTTCCTTCAGCTGGTCCTCGCTGGGACCGACACAGGCAGCCTCTGGGTTGGTGAAGATAGCGGCAGGCATCACCTCGAAGTGGATGTTGTCCTGCTTGCCGAGGATGCGGTTCACCACATGGATGCCCTGCATCTCTGCGGCATGAGCCAGCATCTGCTTGCCGTTCACGTCACCGATGGCATAGATGCCAGGAACCGTCGTTTGGAAGTTTTCATCTGTGACGATGCCCTTGCGCTCGTCGTAGTCAAAGCCTGCATTGGCAAAGTCGGGCGAGACATTTGGCTTGCGACCCGTTGCCACCAGGATAACATCGGCCTCAACGCTTTCCGTCTGCCCCTTCTTGTTTTCGAAGAACACCTCGCCGTCGGCAATCTGCTTCACGCCGCATTGCAAGTTGAACACGATGCCCTCCTTCTCCATCTGTTTGCGCAGGCGCTTGGCAATGTCGCCATCAAGGACAGGAAGGCACTCTTTCAGGAACTCAATCACCGTCACCTCCGAGCCGAAGCGACGGAACACGCTGGCGAACTCCATACCGATGACGCCTGCACCAATGATGCAGAGGCGCTTGGGCAACGTGTCGAGGTTCAGGAGACCAGTGGAATCGACGACACGAGGATTGTCCACTCCTGCAATGGGTGGCATCTTGGGCGAACTGCCTGTTGCCACAATGATATTGGGGGCTGTGTAGCCACTCACCGTATGGGCATCGATGAAAACACCTTTCTCGCGAACCAAGGTAATGTTGGGATTCGAGAGGATGCCCTCGACACCTTGACGGAGTAGGGGCACTACCTGTGCCATACGCTCGCGAGCATCATCAAAAGAAGCTGAGTGCACATAGGTCTTCGTGGGGATGCAACCCACATTCAGGCACGTACCACCCACCTCTGCGCCCTCGAAGATGACGACTTTCAATCCTTGCTTGGCAGCATATTCAGCGGCGCGGTAACCTCCAGGCCCCGCGCCGATGATAATTAAATCAGTTGTTGTCATTGACCATTTGTTTATAAGTGGTGATAGGATGCTTGGCTGCCAGGACATCATCCACACGACCGATGGGCGTGGTGTGGGGCGCGGACTTCACCTCGTCGGGGTTGGTCTTCGCCTCCTCGGCAATCTGGCGCATTACGGCGATGAAGCCATCCAGCGTCTCTTTGCTCTCGTTCTCCGTCGGTTCAACCATCAGAGACTCGTGGAAGAGCAACGGGAAGTAGATGGTAGGCGCATGATAGCCGTAGTCAAGCAGACGCTTGGCAACATCCATCGTGGTGACACCTGTGCTCTTGTCCTTCAAGCCGTCGAAGACGAACTCATGACAGCAAATCGTGTCGATGGGCAGTTCATAGACATCTTTCAGGCTCTCCTTGATGTAGTTGGCATTCAGCACAGCCAGAGGACCTACCTCCTTCACATGCTCGCGACCCAACGACAGGATGTAAGCGTAGGCACGCATCATCACGCCGAAGTTGCCGTAATAAGGCGATACCACAGGGAAGAACTCCTGCAAGCCTTCGCGAACACCCACAGGACCGGCACCGGGACCACCACCGCCATGAGGCGTGGAGAACGTCTTGTGCAGGTTGATGTGCATTACATCGAAGCCCATGTCACCAGGACGGCATGCGCCCAGCATCGGGTTCAGGTTGGCTCCGTCGTAGTACATCAAGCCGCCGCATTCGTGGATGAGCTTGGCAATCTCAGGGATGCGTGTCTCGAAGAGTCCGAGCGTGTTGGGATTGGTCATCATCATCGCGGAGATGTTGGGACCTTCTAGTTCTACGAGTCTCTCTAGATCCGCTAGATCGACCTGACCGTTAGACAGAGACTTCACCTCTATAATCTCCAAACCGCAGACGGCAGCCGAGGCTGGGTTCGTGCCGTGAGCACTATCAGGCACAATCACCTTCTTGCGAGCCATATCGCCACGAGAACGGTGGTAGTTGTCGATGGTCATCAGGCCTGTCAACTCACCGTGTGCTCCTGCGTAAGGCTTGAAGGTGAAGTGAGCCAAGCCCGTCAGTTCGCAGAGTGACTGCTCCAGCAGCTTTACCAGTGCCAAAGCACCCTTTACGGTGTTAGCAGGCTGCTGCGGATGCAGGTTCTGGAACTGAGGCTGGGCAGCCATCTCCTCGTTGATCTTGGGATTGTACTTCATGGTACAAGAACCGAGGGGATAGAAGCCAGTATCAACGCCAAAGTTGTTGTTCGAGAGATTCGTATAGTGGCGTACAACAGTCAGCTCGTCACACTCGGGCAACTGAGCCTCCTCGGTACGCTTCATAGAAGCAGGTATCTCGTAAGCGCCAAAGTTGTTCTTCGGCAGGCTATAGCCTTTGCGGCCCTCTTTCGAAAGTTCGAAAATCAGGTTCCCATATAATCTGTTGTTCATAAGGCAGCAATCTTTACGAGGTTATCAATTTCTTCTTTCGTACGCTTCTCGGTGACCGCGAAGAGGAGACCGTCTTCCAGTTTTACACCGCCCAGGAAGCCAGCATCAATGAAGCGCTGGTAGAGGGCATCCACATCACCGTTGTACTTCACATAGAACTCGTTGAAGAAGGGCTTGTCGTAAACCAACTGGAACTTACCGGTCTTCTGAAGTTCGTCGCAGAGGTAATGAGCTCCTGCGTATGAAAGCTGAGCAGCCTCCTTAAGTCCCTGCTTGCCCATCAGTGAGCAATAGATGGTAACGAACAGAGCCATCAAACTCTGGTTGGAGCAAATGTTCGAAGTGGCCTTCTGACGGCGGATATGCTGCTCGCGAGCCTGAAGAGTCAGAACGAAGGCACGCTGGTCGCGGTTATCCTTCGTCATGCCGACGATGCGACCGGGCATCTTGCGGATGAGCTTCTCTGTGCAGCACATGTAACCTACATAAGGACCACCAAAAAGCATAGGAATACCGAGGCTCTGGCCATCGCCCACAGCGATATCGGCACCCCACTCGCCCGGAGTCTTCAGCACAGCGAGGTCGGAAACAACGCTGTCCATGATGAAGAGTGCCTTCTGCTCGTGACAAGCTTCAGCAAAGCCCGTGAAGTCCTCCACGATGCCATATACGTTAGGCTGCTGTACCATCACACCAGCCACGCCACCTTCAGCAAGAAGTGCCTCAAGGTTTTCCTTCGAAGTAACACCGTTCTTCAAGGGAATTGTCACCAGTTCGATGCCTTGATGCAGAGCGTAGGTGTCGAGCACCTCGCGTGTTCTGGGATTCATGCCAGCAGACACCAGCACCTTATTCTGTTTCTTACCGGCAGCCACAGCCATCATCATCGCTTCGGCAGCGGCAGTCGTACCGTCGTACATCGAGGCGTTCGAGATGTCCATACCTGTCAGCTCGGTCATCATGCTCTGGTACTCGAAGATGTAGTGCAGCGTACCCTGTGAGATTTCTGCTTGATATGGTGTGTAGGAGGTCAGGAACTCCGAACGGTTCAACAGCTGTGGAATCACCGATGGGGTATAGTGGTCATATACGCCATAACCTGCAAAGCAGGTCAGTTGCTCGTTCTGCGAACCCAGCTTTGCGAAGACATCGCGCACCTCCATCTCGCTCATCTCCGAGGGCAGCTTGTAGTCGCCCCGGAAACGGATGCTCTCAGGAATCTGGGCGTATAGGGCATCGAAGGAATCAATGCCCACAGTACCCATCATTGCCTTAAGGTCTTCCTGAGTATGGGGAAAAAACTTGTAATCCATATTTATTCAGCGCAGAATGCTTCGTATGCTTTTGCGTCCATGAGGTTGTCGAGCTCGGACTTGTCGCTGAGTTCTACCTTGATAATCCAGTTGGCAAAGGCGTCCTTGTTGAGGAGTTCGGGTTCGTCCTCCAGAGCCTCATTGACCTCTACAACGGTGCCGCTAACGGGAGAGATGAGGTCGCTGGCAGCCTTAACGCTCTCAACGGCGCCAAACTCTTCGCCTGCTGTGACTTCGTCATCTACGTCGGGCATGTCAACATAAACCACATTGCCCAGAGCATGCTGAGCATAGTCGGAGATACCAATGTAACCAAATTCGCCTTCTACGCGAATGTACTCGTGTGACTCGCTGTAAAGGAGTCCTTCTTTGAATGTAGCCATAATGTTTATTTGTTTAAAATATTAATTGTTCACTTTTAATTGTTCACTGTTCACTTTTTATAGTGCTTGTCGTAAAATTTCTTTTTGACGACCACGCCCGGGAAGACCTTCTTGCGGATCTGTACCTGAAGAGGGGTGTCAAGTTTGGCAAACTCTGTCTTAACGAGAGCCATGCAGACGCTCTTATCGACACTGAGGCAATGATAGCCAGTCGTGACTTCACCCACGACTTCGCCTTCCATATTCAATACTGGATAGCCGTGACGGGGAATTGCCTTGTCTGCAAGTTCGATACCAACGAGCTTCTGAGGCACACCGTTTGCCTTCTGCTCCACAAGGGCTTCCTTACCGATGAACTCTTCCTTGTCAAGTTTGCAGAACATCGAAAGGCCAGCCATCACGGGAGAGATGTCTGCACTGAGTTCGTCGCCATAGAGCGGCAGACCCACCTCGAAGCGCAGAGTGTCGCGGCAACCGAGGCCGCAGGGCTTGCAGCGTCCGCTCTCGATGAGCTTGTCCCAAGATTTCTGTGTGAATTCGTGTGAGCCGTAAATCTCGAAGCCGTCTTCGCCTGTATAACCTGTGCGGCTAACGATGATATCGCCAACAACCTTTGCCGTATAGAACTTCAGCTCCTTGCAGGGAATGCCGAGCACTTCCTCAACGACAGTTTCGGCCTCTGGACCTTGCACAGCAAGCTGTCCGTAGTAGTCGCTCTGGTGGTCGAGCTTGATGTCGAAGCCTGCGGTATGCTCTTTCATCCAAGCCACATCCTTGTCGATGTTAGCAGCATTGATGACGAGGAAGAAGTCGTTCTCGCCCATCTTATAGACGAGCAGGTCATCTACTGTGCCGCCGTTGGGGTAGAGCATCATACCATAGTAAATCTGTCCGATGGGTGCTCCGCTGACATCGTTCGTGAAGATGTGCTGAACATACTTTTCTGCATCGGGACCTGTGATGCGCACTTCGCCCATGTGACTCACGTCGAAGACACCGCAATGCTGGCGCACGGCGTTGTGTTCATCTGTGATGTTGGTGTACTGAATGGGCATGATGAAACCGCCAAAGGGCGACATGAGTGCGCCGAGAGCCACGTGGCGGTCATAGAGACATGTTTTCTTTTCCATAGATAAATATTGGGTTTAAGTATTCTTGTTCGATAGTTTCTATGCCTTTCACATCTTCTGCGGTCAGTTTCAGTTCTTTGTCGCAGAGTTTGCGGATGGTATGTTCCTTGAAGGCCTCAATGCTGAGGTCTGTATGTTCCTTCAACAGAGTGATACGTTGTCGCACGCTTTCCACGCCGTGCTTGTCGAGCTTCGTCTGTGGTGGCGTGATGGCATTCAGCATGTGCTCCATGTCTGTGTCGAAGAGCATGGTGCCGTGTACGATGCTGTGCCCAGGAATGTGGTAGAAGGCATTGCCGCTGACCTTTCTATCGTCGATGAGAACGTCGTTGTTCTGCGTCGATGTGGCGGTCAATCCCAACTCTTGCAGCATCTTGCACACCATTTCCATATAGCGGCTGAAAGTAACAGTCACCTCATCTGAGCGGGTGATGTAGCTCATCATCACGTTCGACTGGTCGGCATAGACGCAGCCTCCTCCGCTTTTGCGGCGATAGAATTGGATGCCGTGCTCGCGGCAGTAGGGAATATTCACTTCGTTCTCAATGACCTGATTCCGTCCGAAGATAACCGTCGGCTCCACTTGCCAGAGGAAGAACAAATCCTCGCCATCGTTCAGGCAACGAGCCGCATATTCCTCCATCGCCAGATAGAAGCTCAAGTGGCGTGTGTCATTACACGGCAAAGAAACATAGGTCATACGACGTGAGGAAAGAGGTTAGATGTGAGAGGAATGTTTTCTATTTCCTTTTATATTATATATAGCGGCCACAAAATTACTTCTTTTTTCTCAGAAGGACAAATTTAAAAGCCAAAAAAATTTTCGGGTTTGCAGAAAGTTTCTTATCTTTGTACCCAGATACTACATTTTTACCATTCTATCATTAAACTTTTAACATCTGATGAAACGACTACTCTCTTTGGCGCTCCTCATCGTGGGAACGATGACGACATTGTGGGCGCAAACAGCAATCCTTGTGCGCGACACTCAGCCTGTATCTGCTTTCTATGGGGCAGCGGCATTGGCAAATGCCGTAAATGCGGCCGAACCTTATGGAGATATCATCGTGCTCAGTAGTGGCACTTTCAACAATCCTGGCGAAATCAAAAAGTCCGTTTCTATCTACGGACAGGGGCACGAGGGTCCTGACCGCACCATTATCAGGGACAAACTGTCTTTGCGTCCCAGTGAAGCAGGCTCCATCGACAACATTCACCTAGAGGGATTATATTTGGAAAACCATTTCAACATTCTCAACGATGGTAATCGCAGTCCTATTAGCGGACTAACTGTGGTGAAATGCCACATAACGGGCATCTTCTTTTACATGGACAGCAACGACGTCATCCTGAGGAACTGCGTCATTCAAGGCGATTTCAAGACATATCCCGGCTCTTATACTGCAACGAATATGCTAATAGAGAACTGCTGGAAGGATGGAGGTAGCTTCAATGTCTTTACCACAGAAAGCACTATTACCGTTAAGAACAGCATCTTCAGCCACAGGGCTCTCAGTGGTTTTGATGGTTCGAGTGCTGCCTGTAAGGCAACTTTCGAGAACAGTGTGATAGCCGTCTATTCTCTTGCAGCAGGCAGTACAGCCACCAACTGTGTCCTGCTTAACGCCAATACTTCTGCCAATGACATGACGACTACCAATTGTTGGGAAGTTTCTTCTGTTTCTGATGCCTTCACAAATGCAGAGTCTTTGGTATATACAGAAAGTTCAGTCCCAGCTGTCAAGGCAGATTATGTGGGCACCGACAATACACCTGTAGGCATTACTGGTGGCAATTATCCTTGGAGCGTCATTCCGTCCCAGCCGATAGTAAACTTCGAAACCACTCTTGAACAAGATAATGACGGATTTTATAAAGTAGGTTCCGTGGAAGATTGGAAGGAGCTGAAGCGCGTCGTAGAGAACCTCGACCCTCTTGTCAACGCAAAGATGACGGCCGACATCGACCTTGGAGACGACCAAACGATGATAGGAACCGCGGAGAATCCTTTCTGTGGCATTTTCGATGGGCAAGGACATACACTGGCAATTCACTATGTGTCGAATGTTGTCCGTACAGCTCCGTTGTGGCATGTTTTCAATGCTACTGTCCGCAATCTTCATACAACTGGTACGATGCAAGTGGATGGCAATGCAGGAAACTGTGGCAGCGGTATGGTTGGCTATGCACAAGGCACTAACGTAATTGAACGATGCCATAGCTCTGTCAACATTACAGCGACGGGCAGCAGCGATACGTTTGCTGGCTTTGTTGGAGTCAATTCCCGGGGAACGTTGACCTTCACCGACTGCGTGTTTGATGGCTCAATTGCTACCAGTTCCCGAAATCATTGTGGCGGTTTCGTAGGTTATACTGAAAATGGAACTACAACAGCCACCAACTGTTTGCTTACTGCCACTTTCGACCTGAACATCAACAGCAATAATGTCAATTTCCTGCGCTATTCGGGAACAGTAAGCAACTGTCATTACCTCAACGGCCTCGGCGTGAACCAAGGTATTCAGGCCACTGCTGACGAAGTGTCCAATGGCCGCACAGCTTTCTATCTGCAGGCAGGACGTGAAGAGATGTTCTGGGGACAGGAGATTGGCGTTGACCCACAGCCCATACTTACCAGTGACGAGAGCAAGCGCGTCTATCGTTCTGCCAACGGCTATACCAACAATCCCGATTTGGCAATTGCCGACCAAAGTCTTGTGCCACTGCTTTATACCCGAGATAGCAATAATGAACTGACCATTATGGGCTTCGATCCGGGCTTCACGGCTCCAGAAGACTATACCCTCGTCATTCCTGACGACATCGAAGGCGCTCCGGTCATTCAGATTGCCAACTCTGCATTCTTCCAAAGGAGCAATTTTACATCTCTGTATATTGGTAAGAATGTAAAGACTATTGGTAACGAGGCTTTCCGTCAGGCTAAAGCCATTACCAATATCACATTCGCTGATGATTGCGAGGTGGAAAGTCTTGGCGCCAGCGCCTTCCGAGGATGCGACGAACTGATATCGTTTACCATGCCCAATAGTGTGAAGGCCATCGGTGATATGTGCTTCCAGGCCAACCCGAAACTGGCTGCCGTTACGCTCTCGAACCAACTCACGGCTATTGCGCCAAGTGCTTTCAATAATTGTCCTGTGCTGAACGATGTAGTTATTCCAGAATCAGTTACGACTATCCACAATACTGCGTTCGGTGCTTGCTCCGCTATGACCGGCATTACCATTCCTGCTACAGTAACGGCAATGGGCACATATGTCTTCCAGAATTGCACGTCGTTGCAGACGGCAACTTTTGCCGAGGGAACAACTTTAACAGTAATCCCGGAAGGAACTTTCGATGGCTGTACGGCGCTCAACGAATTTGCCATCCCGGCTTCCGTAAGTGCCATCAATGCCTATGCTTTCAGGAACTGTACAGCGCTCCCAGACATTTCGTTCCCTGCAACATTAACGAAGTTAGGTGGCGAAGCTTTCCGCAACTGCACCAGTCTGACGGAAGTAACCATTCCAGCCACCATCACGGCAATGGATGCCAATGTGTTCTGGAACAGCGGTGTAGTGAAAGCCGAAGTCCTATGCCCTGTCATGGGGCAAGGCACCTTCTATCAGTGCTCAAACCTCGAATCGGTCAATATCCATGAGGGTGTTGAGACCATCGGCCTCGGGGCCTTCCATGGTTGTACGAAGCTTCCTGCTGTGGACATCCCCAGTACGGTAACAAAGATATTGGAGAATGGGTTTAGGGATTGCTCGTCACTTGCATCTGTTGTCATACCGCCTTCTGTGACGAGTATTGGCAATTATGCTTTTGCCGGTTGTGCGCAATTGCAGTCGGCAATCTTTGCCGAGGGCATCAGCCTTCCTGTCATACCTTTCGGTTGCTTCTTTGAATGTCGGGCATTGGAAAGCATCAGCATCCCTGCCAGTGTCACCTCGATAGATGGTGAAGCTTTCCGTCGCTGCTCGGCTATGACTTCGGTGAACTTCCCCGACAATACGGCGCTGACCACTATTGGCGACGGTGCTTTCCGGGGATGTGAAGCTCTGCCAAACATTGTCATTCCTGAGAGTGTTACCAATATCGGAGCGCTGGGGTTCCAGGCCTGCACGCTACTGGAAAGTATTACCCTGCCTAGTACATTGCATGTCATTCGTACGCAGTTGTTCCAAGAGTCTGGTTTGAAGAGCATCACACTCCCTGCGACTGTTATAACCATTGAGAATAGTGCTTTCTATTCTGCAGTCCAGTTGGAGGAAGTGTCGTTCCCACAGGGTTTGACCACTATAGGCCACAGCGCTTTCCGTTATTGCGAGAAACTGAACAACGTTGTGCTGCCAGCTTCCCTCACGTCGATTCAGGATTGGGCCTTTGCCAACTGTACGGCTATGGAGAACCTGACATTGGAAGAAGGCATCACCAGCATCAACCGTGATGTGTTCCAGTTCAGCGGCATGAGGAAAGTGGTGTTGCCATCAACACTCGGCTTTATTGGTGTAAACCTGTTCCATCAGTGTAACCAACTTGAGGAATTGGATCTCTCCAGATGCGTCAACGTATGGGAACTTTACAACATGACGACTGTTGATCGCACAGGAGGTTGGAACATTTTCTTCGGCGTACCTGCTACGACACTCGTCAAGATGCCGCCTTACTCCAAGGTTGAAGCATCGGGTAACGTAGAGGTGGACAAGGAGAGTTTCGGCCTTGCACAGGATGAAGAGGGCTACTACCTTATTAATAATGCCGACGACTGGGATAAGTTTGTTGTATATTCCCGTGCCAACCCGACTGCTAGCGGACGCCTTACAGATGATCTCGATTTAACAGGCCACGAGGGTAAGCTTGGCGTAGGCAACGGTGAGTCGAGCTACTTCACATGGCAAGGCACGTTGGACGGGCAGGGACACTACCTGACCATCCGATACAAAACGAATAAAGAGTTCGTTGGTGGTGTGTTTGCTTACACGGAGAACGCCACCATCAAGAACCTGCGAGTACGCGGCACGGTGGATGTCATCTACAGAGTTGTCGGCGGTTTCGTGGGCTTCGTGAAAGATGCATTGACCATACAGGACTGTGAGTCGAGTGTCAATTTCGCCGTTACCCCCTCCACAACGAATATGCATGTCGCAGGCTTCATAGGACAGGGTAAGACGGGTAACATTACCCTTACCGATTGTCTCTTCAATGGAACGATAACAAGTGCCAGCAGTTTCCGTTACGCAGCAGGTTTCCTGGGTTGGATGGACAATGGAGGTCAGATGACTTACAACTACTGTCTGAACAACGGTGTCTTCACTGGCATGGACATGAACTATGCTTATGCCTTAGGTTCAACACAGAGTGCGGGCCAGAATACGGCGGTGGCTTGTTATGGAAATGTTGATGGCGGCGGGAAAATAAGTCCAGAGAATCTTTATACTCCCGTTACCACTGATCAGCTTGCCAGCGGAAAGATTACCTACCGCCTGCAGGGTGGACGCGAAGAGCAGCATTGGGGCCAGCTTCTTGGCACCGACCCCGCTCCGCGCCTGACCACAGAAGAAGGTACCCGCGTCTATCGCGGACAGACCTATACCAATGAATATGTCGAGTATGCCGGTCTGCAGAAGGACGAGGACGGCTACTATCTCATTGGCAGTTCTGTCGATTGGGAAGAGTTTGGTCTTATTGTAGAGGATTTTCCATTGAGCAATGCCCGTTTGACATCCGATGTGGAGGTTATAGGCAATTCGATGGTTGGTTCGAAGGCTTCGCCCTTCAGCGGTATCTTCGACGGTCAAGGCCACACGCTGACTATCCATTTTAACACCATGACTATGAGTCTTCCGTCAGGAGAACCCTATCTTGGTGCGGCTCCGTTCTGGTATGCCAATGGTGCAACCTTCCGGAACTTGCATACTGCAGGAACCATTGAGGCCGATAAGATTGGTGCGGCAGGCTTGGTGGGCTGGACACTGGGTACCAATACGATAGAACAGTGTTGGAGTGAGGTGAATTTCTCCTCTTTGAACAATACCTCTGATACCTATGCGGGTTTCGTAGCCCTTCAATATGGCCAGCAACTTACTATAAACAATTGTCTTTACACTGGCAGAATCCAATCCGAAAGTAATATCTCTCATGGCGGCTTTGTGGGATACCATTATACGGGAACGGCAACGGTAAACAATTCCTTGTTGTTGTTGGCAGAAGGCAGCGATGTGAATACCAGCACCAGTGTTTATACCCGTTTCTACACGTTTGTCCGTTACAGGCCCGAGGCTGTGGTCATCAACAATTGCTACTACCTGACTCCGCTGGGCGTAGAGCAAGGGACCCAGGCTACTTCCGAGCAACTGGCCTCCGGTTATATCACCTACAAATTGCAGAGTAAGAGCGCTGATGTCGTTTGGGTACAGACCATCGGCACCGATGCCAATCCTCAGCTGGCTGTGTTCAACCCGACAGCCCAATGCGTCTATCGCACTCCGGACGGATACTCCAACACGCCCGACGAAGGCGACCTGAAGCAGGATGCTGACGGATACTACCTCCTCGCCTCCGCAGAAGACTGGAAACGCTTCGCCATGTATGTAGACGACGGCTTTACGGACATGAACGTCCGCATGATTTCTGACATCGATCTGGGTACCGACCAGACGATGATTGGCAGCGGACAGGCGGCCAATGATTATGGCGGGACAGGTTCCATCAAGTATCAGGGCACCTTCGACGGTCAGGGACACACGCTGACCATCAACTATGTTGCATCCAACGCCTACACCGCACCTTTCCGCTACATCCAGAATGCCACCATCAAGAACCTGCATGTCCAGGGTAGCATCACGACGTCTTATGGGTGTGCAGCCGGCATCGTGAGCGTATGCTACGGGCAGCAGATACACAGCTACATCGAGAATTGCGTTAGCTCTGTACATATCTTCTCGTCATTTAGCAGCCCTGGAGGATTTTATGGCAGCGCTTCTCATGGAGGCATTGCGGCAAATCTGAATTACTATGGTCAGTTGCATATCACCGACTGTGTCTTCGACGGCAGTATTCGTGGCGAGAACAGAGATGTTGTCTGGGGCGGCATGATGGGTATTCCCGACGGCACCGTGACCCTCACGAACTGTTTGCAGGTGGGTGAATTTATTTGCAGTGGCATCATTAGCGGCAGTAATGGCTCGGGCACCTTCTCCTGTGTTTTCGGTAACGGCTATGCCAGCCGCGTGAACATAGGCAATTGCTATTACTTGAACCAGTTGGGCAACGCTCAGGGCACTCAGGCCACAGAAACCACTCTGGCCGACGGCTCCGTCACCGCAGCTCTCCAAGCTGGCCGCGAAGAGGAGATATGGACACAGAATCCCTACACGAACCAGCCCATGCTCCGTCTGTTCAGCGGAGATTACGACCCCGACGGAATAATGGAAATCAAGAATGATCCGTCTGCGCCTGAACGAAGCGAAGAACAATCAGGGATGAACAATGCGTTCTATGACCTTGCCGGCCGCAGGGTACAGAACCCGCAGAACCAAAAGTCGGCGAATGTCAAAGGTATCTACATTATCGACGGCAAAAAAGTCCTGGTAAAATAATAAGGCAAAAATTCTAGTGCGTCTGAGAAGATGAGACAGGAAATAAATCCCCAGGAAAGTAGTCGGGCTGAGGCATTTTGCATGTGGATGTCGTCACCGATGCCGATGGTGACGCTGATGAAGGTGTTCGACGTTAGTCGTTTGGTGCGGTTCAGCAAACGGTCGGGTATAAAATTTACAACACTGTTATGTTGGTGCATCGGCAAGGTGGCCAGCGAGATAGATGAGTTCTATCTGTTACCAGAGGACGGTAGGTTGTTCCGCTACGACAAACTTGCCATCAACGGCATCGTGCGAAACTGCAAGGGCGGGCTCAACTTTTACGACATCGCATTCACGGAGGATTTGCAGCAGTTCAACCGCGATTATCTGGAGATAACAGCCCGGACGGCCAGTGAGTGCAGGAATTCTTTACTCGAGGAGTACATGGTTATCGGCACCTCCGCTGTGGTACAAACGGAGCTCGATTGTATCGTGAACCAATACAGTGGTGTCTTCAATAATCCCTTTCTGGCATGGGGTAGGTATCGCAAGGGTCTGTTCAAGACCACTTTGCCCATCTCCTTCCAATTCCATCATGTCCAGATGGACGGCAGTCATGCGTCTCGCTTCCTGAACGGGTTGCAGAAGGAGATTGATGGGGTGGGGAAGGCTTCCCCAAAGTGAGGAATAATAAAATCTACGTATATGAACCGACTATTTACGACATTCTTGCTCTGCCTCTCATGCCTGCTGGCGCAGGCACAGCACCGGGCCGACCCCCAGAAACTCAACAACCCGGAGTCCTTCACGTTCGTCGTCTTCGGCGATCCGCAGGGCTACACTAAGTACGACATCAACCAGCCGCTCTACGAACTCTGTACGGCTTGGATTGCCGATAATGTGGATAATCTCCATATCAAGACCGTATTGTTCACGGGCGACCTCATCGAGCAGAACGAGAATATCGTGCTCAACCGCAATATGCTCAACCAGACGAGCAAGCAGATGTGGGAGTGGTCCAGCCATTGTCTGGAGCGGCTGGATGGACGCGTGAACTACATCATTGCCGGCGGCAATCACGAATACGGTTATGTGCGGGGTGATGAGCCATTCACGCATTACCCCGAGTACTACACCTATGAGCGCAATCCGATGAATGCCCAACACCTCGTGGCTTCGATACCCAACCGCATGGGCCAGGCCTCGCTCGAGAATGCCGCTTGGGAGTTCCGGGACAAGCACTGGGGCAAGCTGCTCGTTATCGGGACGGAGTGGGCACCGCGCGATGAGGTCCTGGAGTGGGCAAAGGGACTCTGCGACAGCGAGAAGTACCAGAACCATACCGTCATCTTCCTCACACACTCGCTGCTATGGGAGCGCTCGGCGAAATATACCGACAACGAGAACTATAAGATTCAACCTCGAAACTACGGCAAGGAGATCTGGGAGAAACTGCTCTATCCCACGAAGAACATCCGGCTGGCGGTCTGCGGCCATACGGGGCATCCTGCTTCCGACGAGGGCAAGGAGACAGGCAGTAGCTACGATCACGAGGTGAACAACGCCTATCGCTGCGACAAGAATGTGGCGGGTAAGACCGTCCACCAGATGATGTTCAACGTGCAGTGCTTGGGCGGAGGATGGGAAGGCAACGGCGGCGACGGCTGGCTCCGTCTGCTGGAGTTCATGCCCGATGGCAAGACCATCAAAGCTTCGACCTACAGCGTCCTTTTCGGCATCTCGCCCATGACCAAGCACCTCGCTCACCAGACCGACTCCTTCTGCCAGTTCGATATGGTTGTGGAGTAGGAGCGTCAGGGATACGACACACAGACAAGGGGGAGCCATGACGGCTCCCCCTTGTCTGTTATAAAGGAACGATATGGCTTATCGGATGAACAGCAGTTCGCGATATTTGGGCAGGGGCCAGAGGGCGTCATCGACGATGAGCTCGAGCTTGTCGATCTGATAGCGGATGGCGTCGAGTCTCGGGGCAATGGTGTCGTGATAGGCGATGGCCTTCTTGTGCTCGTCTTCTATCTTGTTGGCAACCTTGCGGGCATCGACGAGCTCTTCTACGCCTGTCTCAATGGCCGAAGTGCGCTCTGCAATCTCCTCGATTATCTTCAGGTTACGGGCATTCAGTTCCTTTGCCTTCTCTGCGGGGAAGACGCCAAGCATGCGCTCCACATTGCGGAGGAGCTGGCTCTGGTAGCTGGTTGCGACGGGGATGATGTGGTTCATAGAGAGGTCGCCAAGCACGCGGGCCTCAATCTGAATCTTCTTCGTGTAGGTCTCCCACTTCACCTCGTTGCGGGCTTCCAGCTCCTTCTTTGTCATTACGCCCATGCTCTCGAACATCGCGATGCTTTCGGGGTCGAGATAGCGCTCGAAGATGACGGGGCAGCTGGTCTCCACGTCGAGGCCGCGCTTAGCAGCTTCAGCCTTCCATTCGTCGCTGTAGCCGTTGCCGTCGAAGCGAATCGGCTTGCAAGTCTTGATGTCCTCGCGGAGCACATCGATGATGGCGTGGTACTTGGCAGAATGTTTTCCATCGGAGAACTCTGATTTTTCGGAGTATTCTGATATCTTCTGATCCACCCTCTTCTTGAAGCTCGTAAGAGCCTCTGCCACAGCGGTATTCAGCGTCAGCATCGCGCTTGCGCAGTTGGCCTCGCTGCCCACAGCACGGAACTCGAAGCGGTTTCCTGTAAAGGCAAACGGCGAGGTACGGTTGCGGTCGGTATTGTCGATGAGCAACTCGGGAATTTCGGGAATGTCCATCTTCATGCCCTGCTTACCGTCCATCGAGAAGAGGTCGTCCTTGTCAGCCTTCTCTATATGATCAAGGAGTTCGCTGAGCTGCTTGCAGAGGAAGATGGAGATGATTGCTGGAGGCGCCTCATTTGCACCCAGACGATGGGCGTTTGTTGCCGACATGATAGAAGCCTTGAGCAAGCCATTGTGCTTCCATACGCCCATCAGTGTCTCTACGATAAAGACGGCAAAGCGAAGGTTCTGTTCCGGTGTCTTGCCGGGAGCATGAAGCAGAACGCCTGTATCGGTGCTCAACGACCAGTTGTTGTGCTTGCCAGAGCCGTTGATGCCTGCGAAGGGCTTCTCGTGCAAGAGCGCACGGAACCCATGCTTGCGGGCCACACGCTTCATCAGCGACATCAGCAGCATGTTGTGGTCAACGGCGAGGTTCGTGTCCTCGAAGATGGGAGCCACCTCAAACTGGTTGGGAGCCACCTCGTTGTGGCGCGTCTTGCAGGGTATGCCGAGTTCCAAAGCCTGTATCTCAAGGTCGCGCATGAAGGCTGCCACGCGTTCGGGAATGCTTCCGAAGTAGTGGTCGTCCATCTGCTGGTTCTTCGCAGAGTCGTGTCCCATCAGGGTTCGGCCAGTCAGCAAGAGGTCGGGACGAGCCGCATAGAGTCCCTCGTCAACGAGGAAGTACTCCTGCTCCCAACCCAGGTTGCTCGTGACCTTCTTCACGGCAGGGTCGAAGTAGTGGCAAACCTCTGTGGCTGCCATATTCACGGCCTTCAAAGCCCTCAAGAGGGGAGCCTTGTAGTCGAGCGACTCGCCACTATAACTGATAAATACTGTAGGGATGATGAGTGTGTCGTCGATGATGAAGACGGGGCTGGTGGGGTCCCAAGCCGAGTAGCCGCGAGCCTCGAAGGTGGAGCGGATGCCGCCGCTGGGGAAACTCGAAGCGTCGGGTTCCTGCTGAACGAGCAGCTTGCCGCTGAACTCCTCAATCATGCCGCCCTTGCCGTCGTGCTCGATGAACGAGTCGTGCTTCTCGGCGGTGCCTTCTGTCAGGGGCTGGAACCAGTGCGTATAGTGTGTGACACCGTTTTCGCGTGCCCATTGCATCATGCCGATAGCGACTGCATCAGCAATTTTGCGGTCGAGGTGAGCGCCGTTGTCGATGACATCAATCATCTTCTCATAGATGTCCTTGGGCAGGTACTTATACATCTTTTCGCGGTTGAAGACCTTCTTGCCAAAGTACTCGCAAGGCCTCTCTGCTGGTGCTTCTACTTCGAGCGGCTTCTTCTTGAACGCCTCTCCTACAACCTGGAATCTCAATTCGTTTGCCATAACCTTAATACATTTACTATTAGACAATATGCATTTACAATTTGCTATCCGTTTTCTATTTTACTTACGTTTTGCAAGAAATCTGCTGCAAAGGTACGACAAATTGCAATTACTAGCAAACTTTTATGTGCAAAATGATAATATTTCGGTAATTTTCTTGACATAAGGCAAGAAATAGATATATCTGTGTTTCATAATGACAAAAAAAGGAACGAAAACGAAACTGACAGCCTCATAGACGAGCCGGATTATATCTATACGCGTTTTGAGGGCAAAATCCTTGGCAGTATCGCTATTTCTTCGTAATTTTGCACCGTAGGTGTCACCTTTTGTTTCTTTGACTTGTTATACTAGTGACCAGGTCAAGAAAACAAAATGTTTAACAATAAAAAATAGAAAGAAAAATGAATTACGTTGTTCTAATGGAGTCGATCGTTAAGATCATTTTTATTATTTGTGCAGTTGTGCTTCCCATCTTAATCGTATGGCTGAATAATCGCAAAAAAATCAACGAGTCGAACCAACGCACACAGATTGTGCTGGCTGCCATCGAGAAGAACAAAGAGACAGACGTAGAGGATTTGCTCAAGAAGATGGCTCCTCAGAAGAAGTTGCTAAAGGAAAAACTGCTGACAAAGCTGCTGTGGGGGGGCATCATCGCATTTGTCGGCTTCAGTATTTTCGCCTCTAACATTTGGTTGGATTACCTTGGGGGAGCAGACCCTGAGATGCTATTCCTTCTTTATGTCATGGGTGGTATCCTGTTTGGCATAGGCCTCGCTTTCATTATTAACTATTTTGTTGGCAAGAAGATGCTTGCTAAGGAGCTTGAGGCTGAGGAGAAGAAACTGGCAGCAGAGGCAAACCTGTGACTCGAGAGACATTCATAACCTACGTGGAGCGTGAGCAGGAGGCACTTCGGGGCTTCTTGCTCGCTCTCTGCTGTGGCAACAAGGACGATGCCGACGACCTGGCGCAGGACGCGTTGGTCAAGGCATACCTCTCCTCGTCGGGCTATCAGGACAAGGGCCGCTTCCGCTCGTGGCTCTTCAAGATTGCTCACAACACATTCCTTAATCATCGGGCGAGCCAACGGACGATGGAGAGCATCGATGAGGCGAGAACACTCGTCAGCAACACTTCAGCCGACGCAGAGTTTCTGCATCAAGACCTCTATCTGGCGCTGAGCACCTTGCCTCCCAAAGAACGCTCCGCCATCACGCTCTTTTATTTGAGTGGGTACAGGGTCAAAGAGATTGCCCAAATTACCGACACCTCAGAGGATGCTATCAAGAAGCAACTCTCACGAGGACGCGACAAGCTAAAGAAAGAATTGACAATGGAAAATGGACTATGACTATGACAAAAGATAAAGCCCTTGAGGAACTGTTCCTCGCACAGACTCCGCATTTCACGGACGGTGATGCTTTCATGGTCTCACTCACGAAGCGGCTGGATGCCGTGGAATACCTGAAACAATATCAGGAGAGGACCATCCGTCGCTACAAGATGGCGATGGTGGTAGCCTTTGTCGTTGGCATCATCAGCGGAGCCGTCACCATCGCGCTTATCCTTTCCACACCCGCCGACGTGCCTCTCTTCACTTTCCATGTGCAGACAGGCTTCCTGCTGTGGCTCGCCCAGAACTCCCGTCTCTTTGCCGCCACCACCCTCTCCTTGCTGATGACTGCGGGCATTTTCAGCATTATCAGCAACGTCCAGGACATCATCGAAATGCGAACTCGCCTGGAAACTTTGTAACTAAATCATGCAGATTTGCTCAGGAAGGCTGCAACCTTCTGGGCTGTCTGACGGCCGCTGGCCATAGCGCGAACTACGAGGCTGGCACCATTGGCAGAGTCGCCACATACAAATACGTTCTTGGGGTACTCGGGATGCTCAGGCTTGAGGAATCCCATAGCCAGCAGCACCAGTTCAGCCTTAATGATTTCGGGCTTACCCTTCTCAACCATGATGGGGCGACCACCCTCCGGGTTTGGCTTCCAGTCAATCTCCTGAACCTTTACGCCAGTCAGCTTGCCATCCTTACCAATGAACTCTAGGGTGTTGATGTTCCAACGGCGTGTGCAACCCTCCTCATGACTTGAAGTTGTCTTGAGGGTGCGTGGCCAGTTGGGCCAAGGGTTCTGTGGGTCTTCGGGACCTTCAACGGGCTTAGGCATAATCTCAATCTGAGTCACGCTCTTACATCCCTGACGGTGGGCGGTACCAATACAGTCGCTACCAGTATCACCACCGCCAATCACGAGTACATCCTTGCCCTTTGCTGTTACACGCTCGTCTTTCGAGAACTCCATACCAGCCAGTACACGGTTCTGCTGAGACAGCATATCGAGGGCAAAGTGAACACCCTTCAACTCTCGGCCGGGAGCCTTCAAATCTCTGGCTGTTGGCGTACCTGTGGCGATGACGACGGCCCCCCATCCAGCCTCCCCCGAAGGGGAGGGATATTGTTCATTAAGAGCTTTCAATAGAGCATCAACGCCCTCCCCTCGGGGAGGGATGGGAAGGGGGCTATTATACTTAAATTCAACTCCTTCCTGCTCCATCACGCTGATGCGGCGGTCGATGATAGCCTTATTCAGCTTGAAGTTGGGGATACCATAGCGGAGCAGGCCGCCGGCAGCCTCGTTCTTCTCGAATACTGTTACCTTATAGCCCATCTGGTTCAGGTCGTTGGCAGCAGCCAGTCCGGCAGGCCCGGCACCAATCACTGCCACCTTCTTGCCATTACGCTCGATGTCAGTCTTGGGCTGGATGAATCCCTCCTGGAAGGCCATCTCAGTGATGGCGGCCTCGTCTTCGCGATTAGTTGTTGGCTCGTGGTTAAAACGGTTCAGTACACAAGCCTTCTCGCACAAGGCGGGACAGATGCGGCCAGTGAACTCTGGAAAGGGGTTAGTACTATTCAGTAAGCGATAAGCCAACTCCCAATCGCCTTTATACAAGGCATCGTTCCACTCAGGTGCTTTGTTGCCCAGCGGACAGGCCCAGTGGCAGAAAGGTACGCCACAGTCCATACAGCGCGATGCCTGCAGTTTACGTTCGCGAGTGCTGAGCGTCTGCTCTACCTCGCCAAAGTCGTGGATTCTATCGTGAATCGGACGGTATCCCGCCTCCTGGCGGTGTATCTCTAAGAATGCTTTTGGATTTCCCATGATTAGTAGTCTCTTTGGATGTTTGCAATTTTTTCCTGAAGTTTCTTGTTCTGCTCTTCCTGCAGCACGCGCTTGTACTCGATAGGTACTACTTGTACGAACTCCTCGCAGTAGTGATTCCAGTTGTCGAGCATGCGTCCGGCCAATGCAGAACCTGTGTGCAGGTAGTGCTGACGGATGAGTTCGAGCAGTTCCTTACGCGATATGCTGTCCTCGACCAGGTTGATCTCGACCATATCCATATTGCAGAAGTAGTCGAAGTTATGCTTGCGATCCCAAACGTAGGCCACACCGCCACTCATACCAGCGGCGAAGTTACGACCAGTATCGCCCAGCACAACAACGCGACCGCCCGTCATATACTCGCAGCAGTGGTCGCCGGCACCTTCAATCACAGCTATGGCACCTGAGTTGCGCACACCAAAGCGCTCACCCACCTTACCATTGATATAGAGTTCGCCTGAGGTGGCACCATACAAACCGGTGTTACCGGCTATGATGTTGTCCTCGGCATGGAAATCCTCACCACTTCGGGCTGGAGGCAGAATCGAGATGCGACCGCCAGAGAGTCCCTTTCCGAAGTAGTCGTTACACTCACCCTCGAGCTTCAGGTTCACGCCCTTCACGGCGAAGGCACCGAAACTCTGACCGGCTGAGCCTTTGAACTTAATATTGATTGTATTATCAGGCAGTCCGGCCTCGCCATATTTCTTGGCTATGACACCACTCAGCATAGTGGTAACGGCACGATCGGTATTCTTGATAGCGTAGTCGAGTGTTATCTCCTCCTGATTGTCAATGGCCTTCTTGGCTGCCTTGATAATCTCCTCATCCTTCACACCGGTAACCTTGGTGAATGCACCACGATCCCAATAGAGTGGCTTGTCAGTCTCAGGACGATAAAGAAGTCGGGAGAAGTCTATAGAAGCCCACTTTTCGGCGGCAGCACTCCCCTCGCCATTCGGAGAGGGGCTGGGGATGAGGCTTTCAATCAGCTCCGTCCGCCCGATAATCTCTTTCAGACTCTTCACACCAATCTCGCTGAGGTACTCGCGCACCTGCTCGGCCAGGAAGGTGAAGAAGTTGACCACGTACTCTGCACGACCCTCAAAGTGCTTGCGCAGCTCTGGGTTCTGGGTAGCCACACCCATGGGGCAGGTATTGGTATTACACTTACGCATCATCACACAACCCAGCACAATCAGCGGCAGTGTACCAAACGAGAACTCGTCGGCTCCCAGCATGGCCATGATGATCACGTCCTTGGCCGTCTTCAGCTGTCCGTCGGTCTGCAGACGCACCTGATTACGCAGACCGTTGATGACCAGTGTCTGCTGAGTCTCTGCCAGTCCGATCTCGGGCGAGATGCCGGCAAAGCGCATAGAGCTTGCAGGGCTGGCACCTGTACCACCCTCGGCACCACTGATAACTATCAGGTCGGCCTTAGCCTTGGCTACACCGGCAGCGATTGTCCCCACGCCACTCTCGGCTACCAGCTTCACGCTCACGGCAGCTGTCGGGTTGATATTCTTCAGGTCGAAGATGAGCTGTGCCAGGTCCTCGATGGAGTAGATGTCGTGATGAGGCGGTGGCGAGATGAGCGAGATGCCGGGAATAGCGTTACGTGTCTTGGCGATGATGTCGTTCACCTTAAAGCCGGGCAGCTGTCCGCCCTCACCAGGCTTTGCACCCTGTGCCACCTTAATCTGTATCTCCTCGGCATTTACCAGATACTCGGCTGTCACACCAAAGCGCCCGCTGGCAATCTGCTTGGTCTTTGAGCTCAGGCTCACACCATCAACCTCCGAGTGATAGCGGGCGTTGTCCTCACCACCCTCACCGGTATTACTGCGTGCACCCAGTTTGTTCATGGCCAGAGCCAGCGCCTCGTGGGCCTCAATGCTCAGCGCACCGAACGACATGGCACCTGTTACAAAATGCTTCACAATGCTCTCCACAGGCTCCACCTCGTCGATAGGCGTAGGCTTGGCAGTCTTCTTGAACCTAAAGAAGTCGCGGATGAAGATGGGGCTCTCCTTCTCGTCGACGATGGCCGACCACTGCTTGAACCTCTCGTAGTTGCCCTGACGGGTGGCCAGCTGCAACTGAGCAATCGTTTCAGGGTTCCAGGCGTGCTTGATGCCATCCTTGCGCCAAGCAAAGAGGCCATGGTTCTGGAGAGGTGAGAGGTGAGAGGTGAGAGGTGAGAGAAATGCTTCGTCGTGCAGGCGGACAGCATCGCGGGCAATCTCCTTCAGGCCCACACCGCCTATGGTGCTCACCTCTGTGCCGAAGTAGCGGCGCAACAGGTCTTCGCTCAGACCGATGCTCTCAAAAATCCTGGCACCACGATACGAGCGGATGGTACTGATACCCATCTTACTCATAATCTTCTTCAAGCCCTTATCCACAGCCTTGATATAGTGGGTCTCGGCTGTAGCATACTCCTCCTGAATCTTGTGGCGCTTTACCAGGTCGTCGAGGATGGCGAATGTCATGTATGGGCAGAGTGCGCTGGCACCATAACCCAGCAGCAGGGCTGCATGCATCGTCTCGCGAATCTCGCCACTCTCAACAATCAGGGCCGTCTGTACGCGCTTGCCCACGCTAATCAGATAGTGGTGAACAGCACTTACAGCCAACAGCGACGGGATGGCGGCATGCTTCTCGTCGATGTCGCGATCGCTCAGAATGATGTAGTTCACACCCTCGTCAACACTGGCCTCGGCCTGATGACACAGGTCATCCAGCGCCTTGCGCAAGCCCTCCTCGCCCTGTGCTGTCTCAAACAGCATGGCCAGCTTCTGGGTCTTAAAGCCCTTGTAGCGGATGTTACAAAGTATGTCAAGTTGTGTGTTGGTGAGCACTGGCTGTGGCAGGCGCACCATCTTGCAATTCGATGCATCGGGTGTCAGGATGTTGGTCCCTACGGCACCTATGTACTCCGTCAAGCTCATTACCAGCTCCTCACGTATTGGGTCGATGGCAGGGTTGGTAACCTGCGCAAACTGCTGACGGAAATAGTTGAACAGCACTTGTGGACGGTCTGAGATGACTGCCAGCGGCGTGTCGTTACCCATGGCAGCCACAGGCTCCTGACCAGCTGTTGCCATGGGGATGATGGTATTGTCGATATCCTCCTGACCAAAGCCGAATGTGATGAGCTTCTGCTCGTAGTCCTTCACGCCGTTGTCAACCTTACGACCGCTCTTCAGTTTCTCCAGCTGCACACGGTTCTCGTTCAGCCACTCGCGATAAGGATGTGCCTTAGCCAACTGCTCCTTTATCTCACCATCGTAGTATATCTTACCCTCCTGGGTGTCAATCAGCAGAATCTTTCCTGGCTGCAGACGGCCCTTGCTCACCACCTCGCCTGGCTCAAAGTCCATCACGCCAACCTCACTGGCCACCACCATCATACCACCCTTGGTAATGGTGTAGCGGCTGGGGCGCAGTCCGTTACGGTCCAGCATACCACCGGCATAGCGACCATCGCTAAACAGCAGTGCTGCAGGTCCGTCCCATGGCTCCATCAGGATAGAGTGATACTCGTAGAACGCCTTCAGGTCCTCGCTGATGGGGTTCTTGTCGTTAAAGCTCTCAGGCACCAGAATAGCCATGGCCTGTGGCAGGCTTAATCCGCTCAGCGTCAGGAACTCAAACACGTTGTCGAGTGAGGCCGAGTCGCTCATGCCCTCCTGCACAATGGGGCGCAGGTCCTTGATATCACCTAGTGCCTCGCTGTTCAGCACGCTCTCGCGAGCCTTCATCCAGCCGCGGTTGCCACGAATGGTGTTAATCTCACCGTTGTGGGCCATCAGACGGAATGGCTGAGCCAGCTTCCACTTGGGGAAAGTGTTAGTAGAGAAGCGCGAGTGTACTAGCGCCAGTCCACTTGTAAAGTAATCGTTCGAGAGATCAGGGAAATAGCGACGCAGCTGTCCGCTGGTCAGCATACCCTTATAGATAATATTCTTGTTCGACAGCGAGCAGATGTAGAAGTCCTCATTGTCGATACGGTTTTCTATACGCTTGCGTACCTTATATAATATACGCTCAAACACAGGCACCTGCTCGTCGGCTATGCCTGTTACAAAGATCTGCTTGATGTCTGGCTCCACCTCGCGGGCTGCATCACCAAGAACCTCAGGATTAGTAGGCACAGCTCTCAGGTGCATCAGTGTCAGTCCTTCGCGCTCAATCTCCTCGATCATCACGCTCAGGATGTCCTGCTGCTGCTTTTCATCCTTTGGCAGGAAGACCAATCCTGTACCATATTTTCCTTTTTCAGGAACAGGAATGCCTTGAAGCAGGATGAATTCGTGCGGAATCTGCACCATAATACCAGCGCCGTCACCCGTCTTGTCACGAGTCTCGGCACCACGATGCTCCATGTTTTCCAGCACCTTCAGCGCATTGTCCACCAACTCATGGCTCTTGCCACCATGAATGTTGACCACCATACCCACGCCACAAGCATCGTGCTCGTAAGCCTCGTTATATAAACCCTTATTCATAGAATGTTAATGTTCGATATTCAATGTTAAATGTTGGCCTGCTGCCGAGCCTGCTCACGCTCAGGAAAGCTCAAACGAGTTCTCGTTCAATCGCAGCCTTCAAAGTCTGTTTGCGATTCGACGAAGCGCCTTTTCTGTGTTCTCGTGAGTGCCGAAAGCTGTGAGTCGTACAAAACCTTCTCCAGAAGGACCAAAGCCCGCTCCTGGAGTACAGACGACATGAGCCGAGCGTAGCATCCAATCGAAGAATCCCCAGGAATTCATGCCCTTGGGCGTACTGACCCAAAGATAAGGTGCATCCTTCCCACCATAAACCTTGAAACCCATTTCCGTCAAAGCCTCGAGCATCACCTGAGCGTTCTCCATGTAGTATTTGATGGTTGCGCGAATCTGTGCTTTGCCTTCAGGCGTATAGATGGCCTCTGCGGCACGCTGACTGAGGTAGCTTGTGCCGTTGAACTTGGTACATTGCCGGCGGTTCCAAAGCTGGTTCAAAGTTAAATTCCCAACTCTTAATTCCTCACTCTTAATTTCAGTTGGAACAACAGTATAGCCGCATCGAACACCCGTAAAGCCTGCCGTTTTGGAGTAGCTGTGAAACTCTACCGCACAATTTATAGCGCCAGGTATCTCGTAGATGCTGTGAGGAATGTCTTCGCTTTGTATGTATGCTTCGTATGCTGTATCATAGAAAATGAGTGCATTGTTCTCGAGGGCGTAATCTACCCACTTCTTCAGTTGTTCCTTGTTGAGTGTCGTACCCGTAGGATTGTTAGGATAGCAGAGGTAGATGACGTCCACATGCTGCTGGGGTAGGGCAGGGACGAAGTTGTTCTCCGTTGTGCAAGGCAGCTTCACAATGCGGCGACCCGCCATTACGTTTGAATCCACATAGACGGGATATATAGGGTCCGTGACGGCAACAATGCAATCGTCTGCCAACAACTCCTGGAAGTTGCCTGTGTCGCTTTTTGCTCCATCGCTCACGAACACCTCATCGGCCTTGATGTTTATGCCATGTGCATGGAAGTCATTTTCCACGATGGCGTTTCGCAGAAAGTCGTAGCCGCGTTCTGGACCGTATCCTCTGAACGTGGCGTTCTGTCCCATCTCGTCGACAGCTTTGTGTAGGGCCTCTACCACAGCCGGGCAGAGCGGTTGTGTAACATCGCCAATGCCCAGGCTTATCACCTCCGCCTCGGGGTTCTCAGCCTTTGCTCCGCGACTAAAATCGCGGCTTGACCCTAAAGGTGTCAAGAAGGCCTGAACCTTCTTGGCAATATCTGCGAACAAGTAGTTGCTCGACAGCTCAGTATAATGCTCGTTAATCCGCATCCCTCGATTATGAAATATTATGAATTTAAACCTCAATTTCTCCTTCAAACACAAACTCCGCTGGGCCGCTCAGATAGACATGATTGTCGGCTTGGCGCCATTCTATCTCCAATGTGCCGCCATCCATGATGATACGGCTCTCGCGTCCGGCCTTTCCCAGCTTGCAGGCAGCTACAGCTGTGGCGCATGCCCCTGTTCCACAAGCCATCGTGATACCACTGCCACGTTCCCAGACACGAACCCGAATGCCGTCAGGACGCATTTCGGCAAATTCGATGTTACAGCGCTGGGGAAACGCGGCATGGTGTTCTAGAGCCCGACCCTTGCGTTCCACTTCTTGGGTGTCGTCTGTGAGGATTACATAATGAGGATTTCCCATCCCGACAAATGTTCCCCCGCAAGGTGCATGCTCGCTAATATATTGGCTTTCGTCTTCGAAGACAGGCTCTCCCATATCGACGGTAACACTCTTCACCTTCCCGTCCAAAATGTGAAGCATGAGCGTTTTGATGCCTGATAGGGTTAAAAGGTTGATTTGAGTCTGCTTTGTCAGTCCCTTTTCATATAGATACTTCCCGATACATCTTGAAGCGTTGCCGCACATCATGGCTTCGGAGCCGTCGGCGTTGAAGATACGCATGGTAAAATCTGCTTCAGGAATGGGGCTTCGACCGATGAGCACCAGCCCGTCCGAGCCGATTCCCTTGTGGCGGTCACTCCATGCAATGGCAGCAGCTGCGGGGTCTTTTATATTATATAAGGTGGTGTCAACGTAGATGTAATCGTTGCCAGCCCCGTGCATCTTGGTGAAATGTATCTCTTCTGTCATTTTGACTTTGATTTTATGTCTTTGCTATCTTTTTGCAAAGATTTACACTGCAAAGGTAGTAAAAATGCAATTACCAGCAACGAATAATGTACAATTTGTATATCTTTTCTTGCATTTCTTGACATAAAGCAAGAAATTCGTCGTGAGGATTGTCATAATGACAAAAAGAAAACCCCCTGGACAATCAGAGGGCCGATTATCAGAAACCGTATTATCTAAAGGTGGAATGCTACGCCGCAGAGGAGATATACCTTCTCGTTGCGGGGGTTGGCGGTGAGGCCGACAAAGACGGGAAGGTGATACTTTTGCTTGATAAGGAAGTCCTTTGTGGCTTTCAGGCCAATGTTTGTGACACAGAAACCATTGGCGTTGTAGCTGTTGGTGGCGTAGGGAACAACACCCAGGCATGCTTCCCAGTCGAGTTTGGCCAGACGAAAGGGGGCCTTCAGTTCGAAATAGCTGCTGTAAGCGCGCTTCTGGCTCTCGTTCAGACCATCGTTGCCGGCAAAAACTGTGTACCATTGTGCGCTGAGGAAACCGAAGTCGTAACCGATGTTGGCCTCCCAGATGTGGGTGGTCTTGTGGGCTTTATACTGGAAGTAGCTACCCTTTGAGAACCAGTAGTCGGAGACGCCGATGTTGAAGCCGCTGACGCTGTAGGCCAACGTGAGGTCCAGCTCCTTGTCATCGTCTTTGTCGAATCCCACGCTGCCCCATGTAGAGAAGCTCAGCCCCTTCCACGACACACCGAGGGTAGGTTGCAGACTCATGTTGCCCAATTTCTGACCACGCCAGATGTATTGGTTCACGAAGTCAACGCCCAAATCTGCTTTCACTTTGTCTTGTGCATACAGAGGTGTAGATACGGATAATACTACCACTAGCCCTATGACGATAAAGCCTATTTTATATATATTTTTTTTCATAAAGATTATTTCTTTATTAGGTTGTTAATTCTTCACTCTTCATTCTTCACTTAATTGTAGCACGTTTCACCATGTTCATAGATATCCAGTCCTTCGTCCTCGATGCGGGCAGGAACACGTAAGCCGTACAGTTTCTTGATGCCGAAGAAGAGGATCATGCCGCAGGCAGCTGCCCAAAGGTCGATGACCAGGATGCCGAAGCACTCGGCTCCGAAGAAACCCCAGCCGTGACCGTACAGAGCGCCATTGCTGGTGGAGAGCAAACCAGTCAGCAGTGTGCCCATGATGCCGCAAACTCCATGAACAGAGCTGGCACCAACGGGATCGTCGATGTGGAGTATGTGGTCGATGAATTCGATGGCGAAGACAAGCACCGTACCGCAGATGAGGCCAATGACGACGGCACCAACGGGTGATACCAGGTCACAGCCGGCAGTGATGCCTACGAGTCCTGCCAGTACGCCGTTCAGTGTCAGCGAGAACGAAGGCTTCTTGTATTTCAGCCATGTCAAGAACATCGTTGCCACACCACCGGCGGCAGCAGCCAGGTTTGTCGTCAGGAAGACATGGCAGATGGCTGTGCGATTCACGGCTCCGCTGGCTGCCAACTGCGAGCCGGGATTGAAGCCGAACCAACCCATCCACAGGATGAAGACACCCAGAGCAGCCAGGGTCAGAGAGTGACCAGGAATGGCGCGACTCTTGCCGTCCTTGCCGTATTTGCCGCGACGGGCACCCAGTGCCAAGGCACCAATCAAAGCTAGCACGCCGCCCACGCTATGCACGATGGCAGAGCCTGCAAAGTCGTGGAACACATCGCCGAAGGTTGTCATCATAAAACTGTCGGCAGCATCGTTGCAGAGCCAGCCGCCGCCCCAGCTCCAGTGCCCTTCGATGGGATAGATGAGCAAAGAGATGCAAGCGCTGTAGATGACGTACATCGAGAACTTGGTGCGCTCTGCCATCGCACCGCTGACGATGGTGGCTGAGGTGGCGCAGAAGACGGTCTCGAAGATGAGGAAGCCCTCGACAGGCAACTCGCCTTTATAGAAAGAAAGGTCGCCCCAGTTGGGCATGCCGATGAAGCCGCCCAGTCTGTCGCTGCCGAACATAAATCCGAAGCCCACAAGCCAGAACAGCAGGGAGCCGAACATGAAATCAACGAAGTTCTTAAAGAGGATGTTTGCCGTGTTCTTGCTGCGCGTGAAACCCGCCTCGCACAGCGCAAAGCCTGGTTGCATGAAGAATACCAGCATCGCAGCCAACAACATCCATACAGTATCTAATGAAATTGCTATTTCGTTCATAATGTTATCCTCCGGTTATTTCTTATCCCTCAAAACTATGTCACCATGTTCACCCGTACGGATGCTCCAGGTGTCAATCATTTCGCTCGCGAAGATGCGTCCGTCGCCGACTTCGCCCGTATGGGCTGTGTCGATAATCACCTTTACGGTGGGCTCCAGGAACTGGTCGCGGCAAACAATGGTAAGTGCTACGCGCTCGATGACATCCGTCGAGTACTGCACGCCGCGGTAGATGCGTTCCTGTCGGCTCTGGCCGATGCCGTGCACGTCGTGATACTCAAACCAGTCGATGTCCGAATTGAGCAAAGCTTCCTTCACATCCTCGAACTTGGTTTTGCGAATAATCGCTTCAATCTTTTTCATACCTTAATGCTTAAATAATGAGCGTCCTATTGTCACATTGCAATGTTTTTGCTGGCAAAGTTATGACAAAAAGTTAATAAATCTAGTGTAAGTTGCAGCAAAATGACACAATGACAGTCTTTAATTTGATTTATGTCAATAAAAATTCTCAATATCGTCTCAAAAAGCAATCAAAGTGTTGCGAGAAATGGCGAAGTGTTGTACCTTTGCATCGTTTTTGTTACAAATTGTTTTTAAATAGTAAATCGTAAATAGTCATATCGTAAATGATATTATGTGTGGAATTGTAGGTTATATTGGAAAAAAGAAAGCATATCCCATTTTGATTAAAGGACTTCAGCGACTGGAGTATCGTGGTTATGACAGTGCAGGCGTGGCGCTGATTGACGACAACGGCGGTCTGAATGTCTATAAAGCCAAGGGCAAGGTGGCCGACCTGATGATGTTCTGTGAGGAGAAAGACACGAGCGGCAGTGCCGGCATCGCCCACACCCGCTGGGCTACACACGGCGAACCCAACAGCGCCAACGCCCATCCGCATTACTCGGCATCGGGACGGCTGGCTCTCATTCACAACGGCATCATCGAGAACTACGCCACCATCAAGGAGAACCTCGTGGCTCGCGGAATCAAGTTCAAGAGCGTTACAGATACAGAAGTGTTGGTACAACTCATTGAACATATTATGCTGAGTAACGACCTGCCGCTCCTCGAAGCCGTACAGGTGGCATTGCAGCAGGCCATCGGAGCCTACGCCATTGCCATCCTCGACCGCGAACATCCGAATACGATTATTTGTGCCCGCCAGAGCTCGCCGCTTGTCGTTGGACTCGGTACCGACGGCGATTTCTTCCTTGCTTCCGATGCCGGTCCCATTGCCGAATATACCGACAAGGTGGTCTATCTGAACGATGGCGACATTGCCGTCCTGCAACTGGGCAAGGAGCTGAAGGTGGTGAACGTAGAGAATGAGGAGCAACACCCGAAGGTGAAGCAGATTGACGTCACCCTTGGGCAGTTGGAGAAGGGCGGCTATCCGTTCTTCATGCTGAAAGAAATATTCGAGCAGCCCGACTGCCTGCGCAACTGTATGCGAGGCCGCATCAACGTAGACGGCGATAACGTAACCCTCAGCGCCGTCATCGACTACCGCGAGAAGCTGGCTGGCGCACGCCGCATCATCATCGTGGCTTGCGGAACGAGCTGGCACGCCGGACTCATCGGCAAGCAGCTCTTCGAGAACCTGTGCCGCATCCCTGTCGAGGTGGAGTACGCCTCGGAGTTCCGTTATCGCGACCCCGTCATCTTCCCAGATGACGTGGTAATCGCCATTTCTCAGAGCGGAGAGACGGCCGACACCCTGGCTGCCATCGAAATGGCCCGCAAAGCTGGAGCCTTTGTGTTTGGCGTCTGCAACGCCATCGGAGCCAGCATCCCACGCCAGACCTCAACGGGCGTCTATATCCACGTCGGACCGGAGATTGGTGTGGCTTCCACCAAAGCTTTCACGGGACAAGTTACCGTCCTCTCGATGCTGGCCCTTTGTATTGCCAACGAGCGCCGCACCATTCCGGGCGACAAGTACAAGGAGATGGTGAAGGAGCTGACGCTGATTCCCGAGAAGATGGAGCAGGCCCTGCGGACCAACGAGCAGATAGAGCGTCTGGCACCCATCTTCACCTACGCCAAGAACTGCCTCTACCTCGGGCGCGGCTACAACTATCCTGTGGCGCTCGAAGGCGCGCTGAAGCTGAAGGAAATCTCCTACATCCATGCCGAGGGCTATCCCGCAGCCGAGATGAAACACGGCCCCATCGCCCTTATTGATTCGGAGATGCCCGTCTTTGTTATTGCCACGCACGACAAGCTTTACGAGAAGGTCATCAGCAACATTCAGGAAGTGCGTGCCCGTGGCGGACGTGTCACAGCCCTCGTTACTTCAGGCGACGAGCAGATACGCCGTCTGGCCGACCATGTCATTGAGCTGCCCGAGACGCTGGAATGCTTCCAGCCCCTCATCGCTTCGATACCCCTCCAACTGCTTGCCTATCACATTGCCGTTTGCAAGGGCAAAGATGTTGACCGCCCGCGCAACCTCGCAAAAAGCGTGACTGTGGAATAAAATGACTTGGACGATGGAAGAACTGAAACATGAATGTGGTGTGGCGATGATCCGCCTGCTGAGACCTGTGTCGTATTATCAGCAGAAATATGGCACCAAGCATTATGCTCTGAACAAACTGTACCTCATGATGGAGAAGCAGCACAATCGCGGTCAGGAGGGTGCAGGCATTGCCTGCGTCAACATGAAGGCGCCCGTAGGAGAGGAATATATGTTCCGCGAAAGAGCTGAGGGCAAGGAGGCGATTACGGAGATTTTCAATCATGTTCAGGGTTGGGAGGAGGCTTCGCTCTTCATGGGTCATTTGCGCTACTCGACGACGGGCAAGAGCGGCTTACAATACATTCATCCCTTCCTGCGCCGCAACAATTGGCGGGCTAAGAACCTGTGTCTTTGCGGCAACTTCAACATGACGAACATCGACGAGATCTTCGGGAAAATCGTCCGGCAAGGCCAGTCGCCCCGCATGTTCGGCGATAGTTATATTACGCTGGAATGGATGGGGCACAGGCTCGACAGGGAGGTGGAACGCAACTTCGATGCAGCGAAGCGTGTCGGGCTCGAAGACCTCGATGTCACACATTATATTGATGACCATATTGATATAAGCCGAGTGCTGCGAAGTGCTCTTCCTGATTACGATGGAGGCTATGTGCTCTGCGGTCTTACGGGTAGCGGGGAGATGTTTGCCGTCCGCGACCCTTGGGGCATTCGGCCTGCTTTCTACTATCAGGATGACGAGATTGTGGCTGTGGCCAGCGAGCGGCCGGTCTTGCAGACCACTTTCGACCTCTCTGCCGACCAGGTCCAAGAGATTCCTCCTGGTCAGGCACTTATTGTGAGCAGGCACGGAGATGCAAAGACCGACATCATCCTTCCGCAAAAAGGCGACTGTCAATGCAGTTTCGAGCGCATCTACTTCAGTCGCGGCTCGGATAGCGGGATTTATCAGGAGCGCAAGCGGCTGGGCGAACAATTGACGAAGCCTATTCTCAGGGCCATCGATATTGATACGGAGCACTCCGTCTTTTCGTTCATCCCCAATACAGCCGAGGTCGCTTTCTACGGAATGGTGGAGGGTTTCCGAAGGCAGGGACTGGATGTGCGGACAGAAAAGGTTGCGTGGAAGGACATCAAGTTGCGGACGTTCATCACAGAAGCAGGTGCCCGCAACGACCTTGCCGCTCATGTCTATGATATTACTTATGGTTGCCTGCAACCTTACAAGGACAATCTCGTCATCATCGACGACAGCATCGTTCGCGGCACAACTTTGAAGGAGAGCATCTTCAAGATTCTCGACCGCCTGCATCCCAAGAAAATAGTGATGGTGAGCAGTTCGCCACAGGTTCGCTATCCCGACTTCTACGGCATCGATATGGCCCGGTTGGAAGAACTTTGTGCTTTCCGGGCTGCGATTGCCCTACTGGAAGAAAGAGGGATGTGGCAGGTTATAGCCGACACATACGAGGCTTGCAAGGGAGAAGAGTTAAGAGATAAGAGCGCTCCGTCTGCGCCTGCGCCTGGGCTTTGCGAAGAAGAATCGAATTTTGTAAAAAATATCTACAAGCCGTTCTCGGTTGAGGAGATTAACGAGAAGATGGTGGAGATGATGCGGCCGGAAGGTATGGAAGCGCCGATAGAACTCGTCTTCCAAAGCATAGAAGGTCTGCATACTGCCATTCCGAAGCATCATGGCGACTGGTACTTCACGGGTGATTATCCCACTCCTGGCGGCATTCGTCGCGTCAATGAGGCTTTCGTCAGTTGGTATGAGAATCGTAATAACATCATAACGAAACAAGCATGAACACAAATTATATCTTCGTCACCGGCGGCGTGGTATCCTCGCTGGGCAAGGGTATCATCTCTGCCAGTATCGGCAAGTTGCTGCAGGCTCGCGGCTACAAGGTCACCATCCAGAAGTTCGACCCCTACATCAATATCGACCCAGGGACGCTGAACCCCTACGAGCATGGCGAGTGCTACGTGACGGAGGATGGCTTCGAGACAGACCTCGACCTCGGCCACTATGAGCGTTTTACAGGCATTCATACCACCCGCAACAACTCCATCACCACAGGCCGCATCTACAAGACCGTCATCGACCGCGAGCGCCACGGAGACTATTTGGGAAAGACCATCCAGGTGGTGCCGCACATCACAGACGAGATTAAGCGCCGCATGTTGCGCGAAGACGAGCAGGGTGAGGCCTTCGATTTCGTCATCACCGAAGTGGGCGGCACTATCGGCGACATCGAGAGTGCACCGTTCATGGAGGCCATTCGTCAGCTGCGATGGGAACTAGGCAGGAAGGCTGTGTGCGTGCATCTGACCTACGTGCCCTACCTGAAGGCTGCCGACGAACTGAAGACCAAGCCCACACAGCATAGCGTGAAAGAGCTGCAGGGCATGGGCATACAGCCCGACATCCTTGTCCTCCGTACCGAGCGTCACCTCGATGACAGCATGCGCATGAAGGTGGCTTCGTTCTGCAATGTCGATTTGGAGTGCGTGGTTCAAAGCGAGGACATGCCCAGCATCTACGAAGTGCCAGTGAACATGCAGAAGCAAGGACTCGATGCCGCCATCATGCGTAAGATAGGCATCCCTGTGGGCGAGACACCCACCATGAAGCCTTGGCGCGACTTCCTTGACAAGCAGCGCAACACCACCCGCGAGGTACACATCGGCTTGGTCGGCAAATACGACCTGCAGGATGCCTACAAGAGCATCCGCGAGAGCCTGAACCTGGCTGGTATCTATAATGATGTGAAGGCCAAGCTGCACTTCGTGAACAGCGAGGAGATAACCAAACAGAACGTGGCCGAGAGGTTAGCTGGGATGCAGGGTATCGTGGTTTGTCCGGGCTTCGGTCAGCGCGGCATCGAAGGTAAGATTATTGCGGCAGAATACACGCGCACCCACGACATCCCAACCTTTGGCATCTGTCTGGGAATGCAGATGATGGTGATTGAGTTCGCGAGGAATGTGCTTGGCTACAAGGATGCGAATAGCGCGGAGATGAACCCCGACACGCCCCACAACGTCATCGACATCATGGAGGAGCAGAAGGCCATCACGCAATTGGGCGGTACGATGCGACTGGGCGCCTACGATTGTGAGTTGAAAAAGGGAAGCAGAGCAGCAGTGGCCTACAGCGCGGTAGCAAATCAATTATCGATTATCAATTGTCAATTGTCAATTCGTGAGCGTCATCGCCATCGCTACGAGTTCAACAACGCCTATAGGGAGGAGTTTGAGCAGGCTGGCATGAAATGCGTCGGCATCAACCCCGCTGCCGACCTCGTGGAGATTGTCGAAATTCCCGAAAAGCGCTGGTACATCGGCACGCAGTTCCATCCCGAGTATTCATCGACGGTCCTGCATCCGCATCCCCTCTTTATGAATTTCATCCAGGCTGCGATAGAGTAGGGACAAAGCCAAGCTTGTTTGAGTTTTTGCCACTTTTTCGCCCAAAAGCATATATTATTCCGAAATATATTGTACCTTTGCAGCGATATGGCAAAGAAAATATACAAAGCTCATATCCTCTATACGAGGGAGCGAGATCGTTTCGAGGTGTTGGAGAACGGCTACGTCGGCGTGGATGCCGATGGGCGTGTGACAGGAGTGTCGGCAGACTTGACATCGCTGGACAGTGAAGGCGCTGAGTTTATGGACTTCGGCGACCGTCTGCTGATTCCCGCCATGAACGACCTGCATGTCCATGCCCCGCAGTATCGCAATCAGGGTATCGCCATGGATCTGGAACTGCTGCCGTGGCTCCAGAAATACACCTTCCCCGAAGAGATGAAATATGCCGACACAGGCTATGCCGAGCGGATGTACCGTCGCTTTGTGCGCGATCTGTGGTGTTTCGGCACCATGCGGTCCTGTGTGTTTGCCACCATCCATACGGAAAGCACCCGCCTGCTGATGCGTCTCTTCCAGGAGGCTGGCATGGGGGCGCTTGTAGGCAAGGTGGGCATGAACCGCAACTGCCCCGACGGCCTCACGGAATCCGTAGAGGAGATGCTGGAAGGCTATGAAGCGCAGATAAATGAACAAAAGAAGGATGAAAATCCTCTGGTTCGAACAATCATCACGCCCCGCTTCATCCCGTCGTGCACACCGGAGATGCTCCGTGCCTGTGGCGAACTGGCAGCCAGGTATCAGTTGCCCGTGCAGTCGCACCTCTCCGAAAACAGGGACGAGATAGCTCTGGTGCAGATGCTCGAGCCGGAAAGCACTTGCTATGGCGATGCCTACGACCGCTACGGCCTTTTCGGGCAGACGCCAACCGTGATGGCCCACTGCGTATGGACCAAAGGCGAAGAGCTGGAACTGGTGAAACGCCGCGGCGTGATGGTAGCCCATTGTCCCACGTCGAACTTCAACGTGGCATCAGGAATGGCTCCTGTCCGGCAGTTCCTCGACGAGGGTCTGTGTGTGGGACTAGGCAGCGACATCAGCGGCGGTCACGACCTGAGTATCTTCCGGATGATGGTCTATGCGATTCAGGTGAGCAAGATGCACTATCAGCAGAACCACGAACGTCGTTTCCTCACCCTGTCCGAAGCGTTCTGGCTCGCCACGAAGTCGGCCGGAAGTTTCTTCGGTCGTGTCGGGAGCTTCGAACCTGGCTATGAATTCGATGCCCTCGTCATCGACGACAGCGACTTGAACCACGACAATTATTCCTTGCTCGAGCGTCTGGAGCGCTTCATCTACCTGGGCGACGACCGCCAGATTGTGAACCGCTTCTGCCGTGGAATGGCAATTTCGGAACCAAAGATAAATATGCAATAGACAAAAGGAGCATGTAGAATGCTTTTTTGTCATCCTGACCACTTATAACTATGTATTTCTTGCTTTATGTCAAGAAATAATGAAGAGTGTTTACAATAATACACGATAAAGCTTGTTTGTGATTGCATTTTGTTATAAATTTGCACCCAGAAGATTGAAATCGTTGTATTATGTGTGGAATCGTAGGTATTTTCAATATCAAGCAGCAGTCGCATGAACTGCGTGATAAAGCGCTGAAGATGAGTCAGAAAATCCGTCATCGCGGGCCTGACTGGAGTGGCATCTATTGTGGCGGCTCGGCCATCCTGGCGCACGAAAGACTCTCCATCGTTGATCCTGAGAGTGGCGGACAGCCCCTTTATAGCCCCCGCCCTTTGGAGGGGGATGGAGGAGGCTTGCAGGTGCTGGCTGTGAACGGCGAGATTTATAATCATCAGGAAATCCGTCGCCGCTACGCCGGGGAGTACGAGTTCCAGACGGGCAGCGACTGCGAAGTGATTCTGGCTTTGTATCGTGATTTTTCCAAAGGCAAAATCACGATATATGAACTTCTCGAAAGCCTCTCTGGCATTTTCGCCTTTGCGCTTTACGACGAGGAGCGGGATGCATTCCTGATTGCCCGCGACCCCATCGGCGTGATACCTTTATATATAGGCTACGACCACGACGGGAAGGTGTATGTGGCCAGCGAACTGAAAGCCCTCGAAGGCTTCTGCGAGAAGTATGAGCCCTTCCTGCCGGGACACTATGCCTACGGCAGTTCAAAATTTAAAAATTCAAATTTAAAAATTGAACGCTATTACAAGCGGGATTGGTTTGAGTATGATGCTGTGAAGAATAATCCCGCGAGTGTGGCGGATATTCATGATGCCCTGACGGCGGCGGTGAAGCGGCAGCTGATGAGCGATGTGCCTTACGGCGTACTGCTCTCGGGCGGTTTGGACAGCAGCGTCGTCTCTGCCATTGCCGAGAAGTTCAGCGAACACCGCATCGAGGATAACTCACAGACACGAGCCTACTGGCCCCGCCTGCACAGTTTTGCCGTAGGATTGAAAGGCGCTCCCGACTTGGAGAAAGCGCGACTCGTGGCCAAGCACATCGGAACCGTGCACCACGAAATCAATTATACGATTCAGGAGGGCATCGATGCCATCCGCGACGTCATTTACTTCATCGAGACTTACGACGTGACCACCGTCCGTGCCTCCACGCCTATGTATCTGCTGGCCCGCGTCATCAAGTCGATGGGCATCAAGATGGTGCTCAGCGGCGAGGGTGCCGACGAGATCTTCGGTGGCTACCTCTACTTCCACAAGGCTCCGAGTGCACAGGCCTTCCACGAGGAGACTGTTCGCAAGCTCTCAAAGCTGCATTACTACGACTGCCTCCGCGCCAACAAAAGCCTCGCGGCATGGGGCGTAGAGGGGCGTGTGCCGTTCCTCGACAAGGAGTTCCTCGATGTCGCCATGCGGACGAACCCAGAGGCGAAGATGTGTGGTCCGAAGAAGAACGGTGAACCCGGCTTTGAAATCGAGAAGAAGATTGTGCGCGAGGCCTTTGCCGACTTGCTGCCCGAGAGCATCACCTGGCGGCAGAAAGAGCAGTTCAGCGATGGCGTGGGTTATTCGTGGATTGACACGCTGAAAAAGATTACCTCCGAAGCCGTGACCGACGAACAGATGGCGCATGCCGCAGAGCGTTTCCCCATCAATCCGCCGCTCAACAAGGAGGAATACTACTATCGCAGCATCTTCGCCGAGCATTTCCCAAGCGAGTCTGCGGCTCGAAGCGTGAACCAAGAGGCGAGTGTGGCTTGCTCCACAGCCATCGCCCTGGAGTGGGATGCTGCTTTCAAGAATATGAACGACCCTAGCGGACGAGCCGTGAAAGGGGTACATGAACAGGCATACTAACAGCCCCTCCCCAACCCTCCACAAAGGGAGGGAGGTCTCCCCTTTTTGGGGGGTAGAAGGGGCCGGAAATGGATAGTTATGAAGGACACAAGATTGATATTGAGTGACGGGACGGTGTTCTGCGGCAAGAGCTTCGGCTATGAGGCAGAAGTCGAGGGCGAAGTGGTGTTCAA
>Ga0265301_10001002_pt1 | contig 38700 bp, 27 predicted proteins | sample AusTroGonzalo_MG_2_FD_193488 | JGI IMG/M metagenome (GOLD analysis project Ga0265301, IMG submission 193488) | Bovine rumen microbial communities from tropical cattle in Woodstock, Queensland, Australia - Gonzalo_04 | ecosystem: Host-associated > Mammals > Digestive system > Stomach > Rumen ...
AGTTGCTGCCGTTTGTTCTGTTTGATGGTCTTCACACTACCATTAAGTTGGGCATCATCGCTATACAGTTGCAGGGCGCTACCAGCGGCAAACATCGGCAGGGTGATTGTCTTCTTCAGCGTCTCTTTCCCGGCATTAATACCTACGACATACCAGCATCCCCCACTCTTGCGGGCGAGGATGACATACTTGCCAGGATAGCCGTCGATGAACTTCACCTCTTCCCACGTGGTGGGCACGTTTTTCATGAAGTCGATGGCCCAGGCTGGTGCATCGTCCAGATTGTTGGGTGCCAAGGCAAAGTGCTGTACGGCACTCTGGAAGAGTACGGCCACGGCGAGGGCGAACACGTCCGACGTACGACGAGTGGTACCATGCTGGTTATCTGCACTATAACGCTTATTGAGGGCAGAGCCACCGAAGTCCATTGATCCCACCGTGTTTCTCACGAAGGGATGGATACAGGCATTATAAGCCTCCGCATCACAGGCGCCTTGTCCGAAGTGCAGGTTCTCGGAGGCCAGCACAGCCTCTGAGGCAGCATAGTTGGGGTACATACGTTCCCAACCGCGCGGCAACGTACACCCGTGGAAGATACAGAGCAGTCCGAAGTCGTTGGCATCACTGAGGATATCCTCATAGAGTTGCATCATCGGCTGTTTGTCACCGCCAAAGAAATCGACCTTAATGCCCCGGATACCGTTCTCCTGCATCCAGCGCATCTCCTCCCGACGGATGCGACTGTTGTTCATCTTACCGATAGGTGTCTGGAAGGCATCGTTCCACGCACCGTTGGAGTTGTACCACAAGAAAATACCCACACCTTTCTCCTTACCGTAACGGGCCAGTTCTGCGATCTTCTCGTAGCCGATCTGCTGGTCCCAGAAGGCATCGATGAGCACACTCTGATACCCCATCGCTGCTGAGAAGTCGATATAGCGTTTCTGCTCGTCGAAGTTACAACTGGGATCCATACCGATGATCCAGCTCCAAGAACCCTTGCCATAGACATACTCTTGCGAGGCCTTGTATTTTGATTGTACCAGGTCGAAGGCCACGGTGGTCTCCACGATATTGGCGAGAGGACCTACGGTGATGGTGCGCCAGGGTGTCTCACAAGGCAGGGCCACAGCAGCCGAAGTAGCTCCAGCACCATTCAGTTCTCCTGCCTGGGGGAAGCCAATGCGATAGGTACCCCCCTGTTCGTTCAACAAGCGACAACCCACATAACCACCATCGGTACCCGTCTCGCTGATAAGCACCCACTGATTCTGTGCGGTCTTGAACAGACAGGGGAAGGTGTAACCTTCGCCCCAACCGTTCTTACCCACCGGCTCATCACAGGTATAAGGCGTCTCATAACTGGGTGATGTACGTGCGAAACCTCCCATCGGCTTCGACTGCGGACAGAGGAACGAAGTCGTCCCCTCTGGCAGGGCAAAACCAGAAGCCTCTTCCGTCACCACACAGGCACGCGTCTCTTTCTGCGGAAGGATCCTGTAGCGGAACGCCACATCACGATCACTGACACGGAAGACGATGTCCATCACAGGCATCTCGGGCTTGTCTCTCAACGCATAGGTGGCAACCGCTTCGGTAGCCTCATAATCCACACAACTCTGTTTGATGTTACGCAACTGGTAGGTGTCGCTGACGGCCGTCTGCGTGAGTTCCTTCAGCACCAGTCCCTGGGTAAAGTCACCGATATTGGTTTTCAGCCCCAGGGCCGAACGTTCTAACACCTCTCCCTCATAGAGCACGCGATAGCAGGGCTGTCCTCCCTCTATCAGTTCCAGAATCACTGCTACCTTTCCATTCGGACTGGTCACCGTCTGAGCCTGTGCCGTCGAAAACGCCAGCATCAGCCCCAGTCCTATTATGAATATCTTCTTCATTTAATGTTTAATCTTTAATGCTTAATCTTTAATGTTTAATCTTTCACACAAAACTCCATCGCTTTCAGGTCTTCATCTCTCGACGAGGTACCATAAAGGATCTGATAGCGCCCTGGCTTCACAGCCAATTCGTCAATCATCTCGTCGTAGTACTCGAAGGCCTCACCAGTAAGAGGAATCACAGCACGTTTTGTCTCACCAGGCTTCAACGTCAGTTTCTTAAAACCCTTCAATGCCTTGATGGGGGCTCCTGGATCGTCAAGGCGCTTCACATAGACCTGAACGGTCTCTGTACCTTCACGATCGCCTGTGTTGGTAACAGGAACGACAACAACAGTGAAAGCTTTTGTTTTGTTTGTCTTAGCGTACTTGGCAGTCATCTTTGCCTTCCCCACATTAAATGTGGTATAACTCAATCCATATCCGAACGCATACTGAGGCACACCCGTGAAGTAACGATAGGTACGGTTTTTCATCGAGTAGTCGAGGAAGTCGGGCAGGTCGTTGTTCGAACGATAGAAAGTTACAGGCAGTTTACCACCAGGGTTGTAGTCGCCGAAGAGCACCTCAGCGAGTGCCTTCGCACCACCCTGTCCTGCATACCAGGCCTGAAGCAAAGCATCGTATTCTCCCTCCACACTGCCAAAGGCGATGGCAGAGCCTGAGCAGTTCACGAAGATCACGGGTTTACCCGTCTGGTGCATGGCCTTCACGAGCATCTGTTGCACCTTCGGCAGTTCGATGTCCTTCTTGTCGCCACCCTCACCTTCCATCTGGGCAGAGATACCACCGATGATGATAATGGCATCGGCAGCCTTCACCTCGTTGGCGAGGTCATTGAAGTCCACGAGGATGCGTTCACAGATGTCACCACGCAACATGGCGAACTGTCCGTTGCCATGCTTGTATTCGATTACGATGTCATATGTCTTACCTTTCTCCACAGGGAAAGACTTATACTCCGGCTTACGTCCGAATCCGAAGAAACGACGGCCACCAGGCTGCGCCTCTTCCACCACTTCACCGTTCACCTTCAGCACATAGCCGTTATCGGTGGTAAGCGTGTACTTCATTTCACCTGTAAAGTCGGCGACATATTCACCACTGACGCGCACGGAAAGCGTGTCACGACTCACACCCTGAGCAAAACCCCAGGCTCCGAAGGTTGAGAAGTTCAGTTCGTTATAGTAGTCGGTCTTCGCAGGCTCGCCTTCGAGTTCCTTATTATTAAAGAACTCCACCTTCGCGCCCTTTCCACCATTGAAGTCCTTCAGGTGGTGGATGGTGTTATACTCATCGTCGAGTTCACAAGCCTTCTGGTAGATGATGTTCGCACCAGGTACAGCGGCCTTGATACCCTCCAACAGTGAGTGCTTGTGGTTGTCGGTAGGCGTACCACCGTAGTTACCATTCAGCAACTCTACATCGTCGGCATTAGGACCTAACACGGCGATAGTCTTAATGCTCTTCGAGAGGGGCAGTACACCACCCTTGTTCTCCAACAGCACCATCGACTCACGGGCAGCCTGCGTGGCCAACGCATCGTTCTCCTCGCTACTGATCACCTCTGGACCGAGTTTCGCCCACGGCAACATATCGGCAGGATCAAACATACCCAGTTCGAAACGTCCCATGAGCGTCTTGCGCAGATGTGCATCGAGGTCACTCTCCTTAATAAGGCCTTTCTTCAGACCTTCGCCAAGCGACATAAACACCTTACCGCACTCCAGATCCGTACCATTTAGCACAGCATCCACCGAAGCCGTCAGTCCGTCCTTATGCGTCTCGTGCTGACCCTTGTTAAAGAAATTATTGATGGCATCACAGTCAGTGAGCACGATAGCATCATAACCCCACTTATTGCGCAGGATATCGATCAGCAGACGGTCACTCGTACAACAGGGCTTACCCTCGAAACGCTGGTAGGCACACATCACCTCACGTACGTTACCTTTCTTAACCAATGCCTTGAAGGCAGGCAGATAGGTCTCCCAGAGGTCACGGTTTGTAGGCTCTACATTCATCGAGTGTCGCAAGGGCTCAGGACCGCTGTGTACGGCATAGTGCTTCGCACAGGCGTGGGTTTTGAAGTAACGGCTGTCGTTACCCTGCATACCCAGGACTGTCTGCACACCCAGTACGGCATTCAGATAGGGATCCTCACCACAGGTCTCCTGTCCGCGACCCCAACGTGGATCACGGAAGATGTTCACGTTCGGACACCAGAAGGTCAGTTCTGGATTGCCAGGATAATAGATAGCACCCTGGGGTACGTTAAACAGACTGGGATCATTATGATCAGTGCGATTCCAGTTGGCACGGGCCTCGTCGGAGACCTGCGAGAACACGTCGTACACCAATTTCTCGTTGAAGGCCGCAGCCATACCGATGGGCTGGGGATAAACAGTATAGCCGCCTTGGCGCACGCCATGACAGGCCTCACTCCACCAATTATAGCTGGGGATGCCCAGACGATCCACCGAGACCGACTTGTTCATCATCAGTCCCACCTTCTCCTCTGGTGTCAACAGCGACAGCAGATTCTCCACGCGCTCCTCGTTCGTGAGGGCTGGGTTCTGGAAAGGATACTTAAAACTGGTTATCTGACCTGTGGCCGTCAAGGCCAGGCAACATAATACGGCTGATAATAAGGTCTTTTTCATATTTATTGTTTCTTGTATTTGAATTCATCAATATCCACGTAGCCACTCTTCTTCTTTGTGGCGTAGTTGAAGATACCGAACTTGGTACCCATAAAGAAGCGGCGCCAGTCGAAACCTAAACGATAATCGGCAGTACCTATCTGTGTCCACTGCTCACCGTCGAGGCTATAGAAGAAGTTGGCACAATCCTTACCACCCATGCGACGGCCATTGTTACCAGGACGGAAGTCTGCGTCAATGCGCAACCAGATCTTTGGCTGCTTCAGTTCGATGCTCTCAATCACCTTCTCCTCAAACTTCGTCACCTCCTTGTCACGGTCTGAGAGTTCCACCTTCTGCTCATTCATCTCCAGCGTGAGTTTCTTACCCCGCTTCTTGATGGTCAGAGCACCCGTATCGCTATTGAAGGCAGCCAGTCCGGCACAGTCGCCGTCCTTCATCTTCGAGAGATCCATCATGATGACACCACTGCAGGTAGGACCCTCCATGCGCTGTGTCAGCGTGTTGGGCGCCAGATAGAGCGTCTTCACCACACGGTTGGTCTTCAGGCGCAGGAAGCCGGGACGTTCCGTCAGGCTCCACGCATTATCGATGGGGTTATGGTTCCACTGCCAGTGCAGACCAAGTTTGGCATTCGAGAAGTCGTCACTCTTCACGATGGCCGTCTTGGGCTCCCCACTCTTGTAGGGCAGCATCGTTGTGGGCACCTTACCGTTCACATCACCCAGCATCGGCCATCCGTTGATCCAACGACAGGGCATCACGGTAAGCACACGGCCCACGCCCCCACGATCTTGGAAGATAATACCGTACCAGTCACCGTCAGGCGAATCGACGATGGTACCCTGAGCCTCGTAGGAGAATCCTCCGAACTCCGACTCCAAGATCACCTGCTTCTCCCACGGTCCGTGGATATCGTCGGCACGGTAGCATACCTCGCGACGATGCTTGCCTGGGGCATAGACGTGCGAGATCATCAGCAGGTAGTATTTACCATTGTGCTTGATCACACGCGAACCTTCCAGCAGACCCTTCTCATCCTCCTCGCGCTCGAAGACCTTCTGATAACTGCCTTCAATGACGTCGGAGAGGTCCTGTTTCAGTTCCATCATCTCACCCGTACCATATATTACATATACTCGATCGTCGTCGTCAAAAAACAGTGAACAGTCGTGGAAGTGACGCATACGCGAGACGAGGTTCCAGGGGCCCTCAGCCTTCTCTGCCGAGAAGATATAGGTGTCGCCCATCGCACCCTGCTCGTTGGGAGCCAGCAGCGCATAGAACTTACCCTTATGATATTTCAGCGAGGTAGCCCATTGTCCGCGACCATAGACCGTTCCCTGCAAGAGGTCGTACTTCGGAGAGTCCGTCAGACGGTCGAAGATATATCCCACGGTCTCCCAGTTCTTCAGGTCCTTCGAGGCCATCACGGGAGCGCCAGGCATCAGGTGCATCGTGGTGGAGACGAGATAGAAGGTATCGCCCACACGGATCACGTCGGGATCGGGCACGTCAGCCCACAGCATCGGGTTCTGGATGGGCTCCATCTGCAGTGTCTCGTAGTCGCCGGCCCTGCTGTCGGTCTCAAAAAGATTGTTCTTCTCGATGGTCCATCCCTCGCGCTTCAGCAGTCCGCAGTCCTTACCCACGAACACTTTCTTAGCATTCTCGTCACCCTTCAGGCGCCAGTCGAGCCAGGCCAGGGCAGGAATCGTAAACTCACCGCCATGGGCCTCACGATAGGTACCGCCATGCCCCACGGGGTAGTTGATGGCACAGGCCGGCACGTGGTGGATGCGGTGGAAGTCGTCCATTCCGTTCTCGTAGGCGATATCCTCCTTGCCACCCAACAGATACATGATTGGGGTGTGGATCTCCTTCAGTTTCTCCTTCGGAGGCATCGGCATGCCACCCACAGCCTGACTGGCATTCTGCTGGTTGAAGAGACCACTGTTGCAGATCATCAGCAACTTAATACGAGGATCGGCGCAGTTGAAGAGTGTCTGCAATCCGCCACACGACATACCAGCCACGCAGATGCTGTTCACGTCGATCTTCTCGAAGAAGGGCGACTTGGGGTCAGCGTTCTGGGCAAAGGCCCAGTCGATGCTCTCGATCTGCTGTTCGGTGCGCGACATCGGGCCCTTGTACCACTCATCTTCCATCGGGATGATACCCGTTGCCAATACGAGGTAGCCGTGCGAGGCAATCTCGTTGAGGAAGTTCATGTGCTCCCAGGGAGAGTTGGAGCAGGCACCATTACCCCACACCAGGACGGGCAACAGCGTGCCACCACCGAACTTCGAGAGGTCCTGAGGCGTGAATACGGTGTGCTCGGGCAGTCCTGGCACTTCGGTCATCACCACCTTATAGGGGCCCGTACCACCGTCTTCAATGATTCTCGACTTGGGGGCCTCCTGTGCACTCGCCAGCATCCCCATACCACAAAGCAAGAAAGATAAAACCAGTTTTTTCATATTTTAATGTTTAATGTTTAATCTTTAATGTCTAATACACCGTGTTGTCAATGCTCTTGAACATCCCCAGATACTGCTTCGCCTTCTGCCGATACATCCTGCACGGCTCCTGATAGGCCTCAGGGATCGCGGTACCCGTATAGACATCCTTGAATCCGGCTTTTTTGACCGCTGTGTCGTCGAACGATGTCAGGTCCTTGCACTCCTTCACGTTCAGGCGCAGCAGTTTCTCCCCGTCGAAGTAGAGTCTCAGTTCGTGCATGCTACCCATCTCGATGTCGGGCGTCTGGGCGTAGATGAACATCACCTTACCATTCAGGTCGTAGAGATACTCCTCGTAGAATTCCCGTGCGGCAAAGTTGTATTTCGTCGTCAGGAAACTCAGGAAGTGTTTCGGATAGGGGTCGTATTCCTCCTCGTCCTGCTCCACCTCGCCGAAATACATGCGGATGTTCTCACGGTGCAGACCCGTAGCCGGCAGATTCATCACCACACTCAGGTTGTAATAGGCGGGCGGATAACCATCGTATGGATAGTCCTCTGCCATCTCGGCGATCATGGTCTTCTGTGCCTGATACACCTTGCGGATACTCTCAATAGTGTTTTGTGCCAGTACCACCTGTAGGCAGCCAACCAGCAACAGATTCATAATGATGGTTCTTCTCATTGGTAAGTTCATTTTAATGGAATAGGTTGCAAAGATAACGAAAAAAAATGAAAGACAGTTTTTTTTCGTTATCTTTGCGTCGAATATTCAGATACTTTATGAATTAAGTAGTTCTTATGAGGGCTGCCAAGACCAAGAACATGTAGTGCGACGAACCACCACCAAGGACATACTCCGTCTGCTGCCAGAGGAAAGGAAACTCGAGAAGTTCGGGGAAGTCAGGACGGATGAGCGCCGTGCCAGAAACCACACCACCTGGAATGTAACTCCAGTCGGCGCGGTTCAGGCCATAAGCTACGGTAGCAGAACGTGCACCGACACCAGATGCAAATGAGGCGGTGTTACTGCCTGGATGGCAACCCAGAACGAAGTCGAGCGCATTATAGATCGTTTTCTTCGGGAATATCTCGGGATAGGCGCTGGCCAGGAAATAGTACTCAAATCCAAAACGCTGGATGTCCCATCCTGCACCCCAGATACTAGGACGATAGGGAACACCGTAGGGCGTCTCAGCCGACTGCTTGTCAAGTTGTATCTTATAGTCAGCGAGGGCTGCGCGGAAGGCATCAACAAACTGTTGGCTCCGCTTGTCTTTCTTCGATTGGAGCAGTTTGGCAATGCGGGCCGTGAACCAACCGGTGCGGGCAATGTTGTTCGTGATCAGCTGCTGTTGGCTGAGAATGAAATCAAGTTCATTTTGCCCACCTGTTGCAAGGTACAGTTCGACAGCGGCCTGCAGTTTGGCACCTACCAGGAAACCGCTCACTTCCGTATTTTGATAGATCTCCTGAGCAATGTCGAGGCATTCCTGACTCAGCGCGTCGTTAAATCCGCGCAACACACGGGCGGCACCAGCCAACTGGGCTGCTGTCGAAAGGGCGCGCATGGGATTATTCTCCGTAAAAATCCAGCGGTCGTCACTATTACCAGCCACACCGTCGGTCATGGCGGCGGCATCACCAAGCATAGCATACTGACGCAACGAGTTACAGATGATACCGCGATAGAGCCTACCCAGCGCCTGATACGACCTTACCACAGTAAGTGCACCGTTCTCCACTTGTTGCAGAATATCATTCCGACCGTCGGGCTCGTGGATCTCTACACGATGACGCTGCTGGTCGATAGCCGTCACGTCAATGTCGGGATGGAACTGCTCATAGGCTAGCGCAAGGATATAGGCCTCACCAGCCTGTGACTCCACGCGCAGGTCGAAGTCGCCAGCATCGTGCCAACCACCGACATTGACCCCAGGCACTTTGGCGCCCTCAGCATATTTCGAGAGTCCCGGCTGCTGCACGTAACCATCAATATGGTTGCCCACACGCGCCATCAAGGCATCGTCCATGTGGCAGGCATCATGCCAGATACGATACTTCTCACTGACCCTCATGTGACACATCTGCACAGGTAGGAAGTACTCTACAACGGGCTGCCATACGCCACGGTCATAAACATCATCAGCAATGCGGAAGACACTCGACTGCGCGTTAGCATATCGCAATTGATAGAGGCCTGCCTCGATAATATCGTCCAGGTCAGCCGTCAGATAACGATAGCGCAGGAAATGACCCCATAATTGGGGCTGGATGGTGCGCACGACGGTCTCGCCGTCAGCGTCGATTCGAACCAGTTGCAGAGGCTCTATCGTATTGTCACGCTTATCAGTTTCTATCACGATGTGCTTCTGTTGCTGGATCTGATAGCCAATCTGTGAGGTTTGTATGACAGGCTGGTAACGCCACTGATTATCCACCTCAGGAGTAATCAACCAGCACACGGCACCCTTCGTAGCACCCCTTGCAATCTCGCTGCGTAACACAAACCAGCCATTGTTATGGTTCATGCGTCCGTCATAGAGCTTCAACGGACCAGTCAGCGATTCCACGGTCAGTTTCTGACTCCTGTCGTCGGGACGTGAGGTAAACTTACTACCCACCGCGTATGGTGCACCGATGATGTCGTCGGCACGGAGGGGACTATAGCCATCACCGTCCAACTGTGCCAGATCAGCCTTCAGCCTTTTGCCCGCAAAGAAATCACCGTCATGATCGCGATTAGTGGCCACCTGCAGCAACGGTGCATTCGGTTGCTGTGGATAGATGCCGCTCTGACGGTCCATCACCCACGGCTTACCAAACAGATAACCCGGGAAAAACTCAAGATTGAAACCGACTTTGCCCAACAGAAAGTCTGGCACAGGTGTATCGAGATCGACGGTAACGAGGATACCCTTACCCTGCGGCTCCACGGTGACGGTGTAGGTGACATGCCAGTCGGGATAAACCATTGGGTTAAAGCCCGTCATGTGGCGCGACGAGTCTGGATAACAGAGCGTGGTTGTGATGCGGTTACCTACTGCCTTACGGCTCAGTTGCTTGGGCACGGGTTGCCACTGTCCTGGCGTGGCCTCCAGGCGGATGTCGCCGTTGGTGGCGATACGCAGTCCGTTCATGATGACACACACACCGCCCTGATGTCCCTCGGGATAGAAGTCGCTGAACGCCATCACATCTGTTCCCCCTGCACTGAAATATCCCTCGTCGTTGAGTTGGAATGTCTGTCCATAAGCCGCAAGGCTCATCAGTAACATGCTACCTAATAATTTCTTTTTCATAAGCTCTAATTGTTTTTGCGCTTGGCCAATTTGATGACAATTCTCTTGAATGATATATAATTTGATGACAAATATACACATTTTACAGCAAAAATATATCATTTACGCCATAAATTTATGATAGTTTAGAATTTTAGTATATCTATTGGATTATATCGACATCGCGATAGAAAATATATGTATTTATTCCTATCAGATAGAAAAAAATCAAAAGAAGTTTGGAAGATATTGTTTTTTTTATTTTCTTTGCACTAATTATTTACCAATATGAAAATCTATAAAATAAAAATAGCGGTTGCAACGCTGATGGCTACGCTTACGATACAGACCCATGGCCAATTGAAAAATCCATCGCCATGTGGACCTGTGCCAACGGAGAACCAATTGCGTTGGCAGGATATGGAAATGTATGCGTTTATCCACTATTCGATGAACACTTACACCGATCAGGAATGGGGCTTTGGTGACGAGCCTTTAGAATTGTTTAACCCGTCTGACCTGGATTGTAAACAGTGGGCGCGTGTCTGTAAGCAGGCTGGCATGAGGGGCATCATTTTCACGGCCAAACATCACTGCGGTTTCTGCATGTGGCCCTCGAAATATACGGATTATTCAGTAAAGAACACACCTTGGAAGCAAGGCAAGGGCGACGTAGTGCGCGAACTCGCCGAGGCTTGTCGCGAAGAAGGATTGAAATATGCCGTCTATCTCTCACCGTGGGACAGGAACCATGCAGAATACGGCAGACCAGAATATGTTTCTTATTTCCGCAACCAGTTGCACGAACTGCTCACCGAATATGGTGAAATCTTCGAGGTGTGGTTCGACGGTGCCAATGGCGGCGATGGCTGGTATGGCGGTGCCAACGAAACACGTAAAATCGACCGTACGACCTACTATGAGTGGCCAGAGACCTACAAGATGATTCGTGAACTGCAACCCAACTGCCTCATCTGGAACGACGGCAGTGACCGAGGTGATCTGCGTTGGGTGGGTACAGAGGCCGGCAATGTGGGCGAGACCAACTGGAGCCTACTGAACCACGACGGCGAAGTAACGTGGTCTATGCTGCACCACGGATTGGAGACAGGCGACTCGTGGGTGCCCGGCGAGACCAATACCAGCATCCGGCCTGGTTGGTTCTATCATGATACAGAGAACGAGCACGTGAAGAGTCTCTCGAAACTGATGGACACCTATTATAAGTCTGTTGGCCGCAACTCCACGCTATTGCTTAACTTCCCCATTGCCCCTAATGGTCGTATCCATCCTACGGACTCACTGCGAGGCATTGCCTTCAAGAAGATGATTGACGAAGTGTTTAAAACAGATCTCGTTGCCCAAGCAGATATCAAGACACAAGGTTCTGAAACCATCATCGACTTCAAACAGCCAACAGCCTTCAACCGTTTCGTAGCAGAAGAGGATATCCGCTACGGCCAACGCGTGAAAAGGTTTGCACTTGAAGCAGAAATAGAAGGGAGATGGCAGCCATTGAAAGACGAACTCGTGGAGAATGGTGATGGCTTGACCACCATCGGCCATCGCCGCATCATCTGCTTCCCAACCGTTACAGCGACTCGTCTGCGCTTTACCATTCTTGAGACCAAATGCGAGCCTATCATCAAGCGTACTTCTGTCTATCTGGCTCCTGAGTTGTCAGCCGATATCCCTGATAGCGGCGAGAAACGTAGCAGCAACCTCCATTACTTCTTTAGTACACCCATGCAGATGATGATTGACTGGGACACAGAGCAGACTATCACCTCATTCCGCTACCTGCCGCCCCAAAATACGCGCGAGGGATTGGTGACCCACTACTCACTCTGGGCATCAACTGATTGGACAAATTGGACTAAGGTTGCACAGGGCGAGTTCTCGAACATTGTGAACAACCCTATCTGGCAGACTATTAAGTTTGCTCCTACAAAGGCTAAGATTCTCCGTTTGGATGCAGAACGCTTGGCTGAGGGCGAGCGTATGGCCTTTGCCGATTATGAAGTAGTAACTCAATAAATTAATCGTCATAACTAACCAAATGAAGAAAATCGCTATTCTTTCTTTAGCTCTCTGTGCATGGATAAGCACTACGGCTCAATCAACATCTATGCTATTCGACAATGGTTGGCAGTTTACGCGCAACAGTAAGACCATCACCGTAAACCTACCCCACGACTGGGATATCTACGAAGCACCAGATCCTGCATCAGGCGCCACAAAGGAAGGTGGTGGCTGGTATCCTGGTGGCAAAGGTGAATATCGCAAGACGTTTAAGACGCCCCATGCAGAAATAGTAAGACTTCATTTTGAAGGAGTCTATCAAAAGGCAGAAATCTTTGTGAACGGACAGAAGGCTGGACAGCATGCCTATGGTTATACACCATTCACAGTAGATATCACACCTTATCTCTATAAGGACAAGCGGGATAATGAGGTGCTGGTCAAGGTGAACAACAGCGAGCAGCCCAATTGTCGTTGGTACTCAGGCTCTGGCATTTACCGTCACGTGTGGTTACAGACCAAAGGGCAGCAGTACATTGACGAACAGAGTCTAAGTGTTACGACCCCCGACATCCACACCGTTAACATCAAAGCCGAGGCTGTGATGAAAGATGGATCACGCAAGCCCATTGCGAAGACGCTGCATGTGGAGAACCCGCACTTATGGACACCTGACGATCCCTATCTGTATCATACAACTATCGAGGCTGAGGGCGATGTATTACCCGTTACTTATGGCATCCGCACCATTGAGTATTCAGCCGAAAAAGGCTTCGTACTCAACGGCAAACCGCTGCTCATCAATGGTGCCTGCCTGCATCACGACGACGGTGTGTTGGGAGCGATGGCCTTCGATGCGGCAGAGATACGCAAAGTGAAACTGATGAAAGAGGCAGGCTTTAACCTCATCCGTACGGCTCATAATCCCACATCCCGTGCTTTTCTCGACGCTTGCGACTCGTTAGGTATGCTGGTGATAGGCGAGGCTTTTGACGGATGGCGCACTGCCAAGAACCCTTACGACTATTCTACGCTGATTGACTCGTGCTATCGCGAGGATATCCATGCAATGGTGCAGCGCGACCGCAACCACCCCAGCATCATCTGCTGGAGTATCGGCAACGAGGTGATAGAGCGCAAGGATATCCGCGTCGTTACCACAGCCCGTCATCTGAAGCAGGCTATTCTTGAGATGGACAACACACGTCCCGTGACTGAGGCTTTATGTGCGTGGGACGATGACTGGGAGATCTACGACCCACACTTTGAGGTGCTCGAGATAGGCGGCTATAATTATATGATCCATAAGCATGCCAGCGACCATCAGCGCAACCCCAATCGCGTGATGTGGCAGACAGAGAGTTTTCCAAGAGATGCCTTTAAGAACTGGCAGTTGGTACACGAATACCCCTACATCATCGGCGACATTGTCTGGACAGGACTCGACTATCTGGGCGAGAGTGGTATCGGCCGCTATTATTATGAGGGCGAACGACCAGGTGAGCATTATGTAGATGGTGGTCAGCCCGACTGGCACGGTGCCTACTGTGGCGATGTCGATATCACGGGTTGGCGCAAGCCCATCAGTCACTACCGCGAAATGCTTTGGAAGTATTCTAACGATTTGTATATGGCCGTAAAAGAACCCGATGGCTATCATGGAAAGATTCACCAAACGGCTTGGAGCGTATGGCCTATGTGGGAATCATGGAACTGGACTTCATGGGAAGGTAAACCTATCGAGGTTGAAGTATATACAAAAGCACCAGAGGTTAAACTCTACCTCAACGATCATCTTATTGGCACCAAGGCTGTTGGCCCAAATACAGAATACAAGGCCGTTTTCACCCTACCTTACGAGGCTGGTACACTACGTGCCGAAGCAGGTGGAAACAGTGTGACATTAAACACCGCAGGAAAGCCGGCACGCCTGCGAATAACCCCCGATCGAACGACGATCTCTGCAGACGGACAAGACGTAGCCTTTATCGCCGTTGAGGTTGTTGACAAAGACGGGAACGTATGTCCTGATGCTGCCATTCCCTGTGAGGCTATCATAAAAGGACAGGGCAGCCTGCTGGCATTTGCCTCTGCCGACCTCAAGGATCGTGAACCTTACACATCACCCCGCGTCACCACTTGGAAAGGTCGCGCCTTGCTCGCTGTGCGAAGCACCACTAAGAAAGGAAATACGCAAATCAGCATCAAAAGTAGTCTGCCAACATCAACTCTTAACATCATCAGCAAAAAATGAGAAAAGCATTCTTGATTCTAACCTCTTCACTGGTCATCACAGTACAGGCACAAACGTCACATGACTGGGAGAACCCCGCTGTACTCGGCATTAACAAACTGCCTTATCACGCCACGCTGCAACTGCCTTCGAAGCATAAGGAGTGTAAGGAGATCGTAAGCCTTGACGGGCAGTGGCTATTCCGCTGGAGTTGCAACCCTGAGGAGCGACCTGCCGACTTCTATCGCGAGGATTACGATGTAAGCAGTTGGGATAAAATCACGGTGCCAGGCAACTGGCAGACGCAGGGATTTGGTACACCCATCTATATCAATATCAACTACCCATTTGTAAGAAACCGCCCAAGCGTTACCACTGAGCCTCCTAAGGATTGGACAGCCTACGAGAACCGCAACCCTGTGGGATCGTATGTAACGTTTGTCGATGTTACCAAGGATATGCTCAGCAAAAATCTGATTCTGCACTTCGGTGGCATACATTCTGCATTCTATGTATGGATAAACGGACAACGTATAGGCTATAGTCAGAACTCGATGTCGCCTGCTGAGTTCGATGTAACCAACTATTTGCGTGAGGGTCATAATAAATTGGCAGTAGAGGTATATCGATGGAGCGACGGATCATACCTCGAAGATCAGGACATGTGGCGTCTCAGCGGTATCTTCCGCAGCGTGGAGTTGTGGGTGCGCCCATTGGTACACATCGCCGATTACCATGTAACGGCCGTGCCTAACAAGGATTTCTCGCAGGCTAATGTTACGGCCGACATAGCAATATGTAATACAGGCAAGAAAACTGTAAAGAACCTGAGGACTGTGCTGAAACTAGACGGCAGGACGATTAGCGAAACACTGAAAACGCTTGCTGTTGGCGATACAACGCACATACAACTGACAGACCTTATTAATAATCCTAAGCTATGGTCGGCTGAAAAGCCTCATCTTTATCCTTTCAGTGTTGAGTTGCAAGACCAAAAGGGCACTACGATAGAGCATTTCGACTACCACCTGGGTGTGAAGCGTGTGGAATGCATAGGGGAGGTCTTCAAGATCAACGGCAAGAACGTGAAACTGCGTGGTGTGAACCGTCATGACCACCATCCACGAACAGGCCGTTATGTGGATGATGCCACTTACGAGCAGGATATCCGCCTGATGAAGCAGGCTAACATAAACTTTTTGCGCACTAGCCACTATCCTGATCGCGAATATCTTTATGAGCTCTGCGACCGCTGGGGTATGTACGTGATGGATGAGGCTAATCAGGAGTCCCACGGCTATGGCTATGCCAACGAAGAGATGGGCCACGATAGGGCATGGGAGAAGGCTCATGTCGATCGTGCAGAATCGCTGGTAAAACGCGATTATAATCACCCTTGTGTCATCCTGTGGAGTTTGGGCAACGAGGGGGGGGTAGGTCCCAACATTCAGGCTATGTATGACACGGTATGCCGTCTGGATTCTACCCGTCTGCCATTCTACGATTGTCACCCTCGCTATTCTGCCCTGCACGACTTTGGCTATCCCACCCCCAATGTGCTGAAGGCTGAGGCTGAAAAGGAAACAGAGAAACCGCTGATAGCCCGCGAATATGCCCACGCCATGGGTAACTCAATGGGCAATTTCCAAGAATACTGGGATGTGATTTACGCCGATAGCAGCATAGCAGGTGCAGCCGTTTGGGATTGGGTTGATCAAGGACTTATTAAAAAGAATCATGGTATCGAGTTTTTTGCCTATGGAGGTGACTTCGGCGACCAGCCTAACGATGGCAATTTCAATATTAATGGCCTCATAGCCCCCGACCGCAAGCCTCATCCCCACTATTACGAGGTGCAACACGTGTATCAGCCACTGCAATTCGTACTCGATGGCGACAACATCCGCATCATCAACCACGATTGCTTCACGGCTCTTGAGGAATACGACTATTACTACGAACTCTCGCGAAACGGTGAGATTGCCGGTGGAGGGTTGCTGACACTTAACGGAGACCGCATCGAACTACCCTATTATCCTGACGATAACGAGGTGACAATGACCATCGAGGCCTGTCTGAAGGAGGACAAGCCATGGGCAGAGAATGGGTTTGCTGTTGCACGTGAGCAGTTCATCCTCAGAGAGTATATCTTCCCTTGGAATGTCACGCCCGATGATAAAGTCTCTGCCAAGAATATCACCATTGAGGGTAACGCCCTTTCCTCATGGATCGTCGATGGCCAGGAAATGCTGAAGGCACCTCTTGAGCCCTATTTCTGGAAACCCGAGAACGACAACCAGCATGCCGCTCACTTCGCCGAGCGCACTGCTGTATGGAAGAATGCTACCGATGTCACGGTGAACTACACCATCATCGACGAACGTACTATCCAGGTCGATGTCGATTACCATCCCACAGGTACCAATAAGCCCGTGATGCCTAAGTTTGGTATGCGCATGCGTCTGCCCGCCGACTTTACCCATATAGATTATTATGGCCGAGGTCCGTGGGAGAACTATCCTGACCGCAAGCGTGGCGCTTTCATAGGTCGCTATCAAATGCCACTGAGTGCATACGAGACAGAATACATTCATCCGCAGGACAATGGCTGCCGTACGGATGTGCGCTGGTTCAATATCAGCAACACCCAAAAAACACTCCATATCAATGGCTGTCAACCTCTCTGCATCCGTGCCTGGGACTATGGCGAAGAGGATTTGGAACAGGCTAAGCATCCGCACGAAATAAACCGTGGACGTTTTGTCAATCTGAACATCGACTTAAACATCCACGGTGTAGGTGGTGTCGATACTTGGGGACAGCGTACGTTACCCCAATATACCATAGACGGCAACAAGCCCCACCAGTACAGTTTTATCTTGGAATGGAATTAGACTAGTGCCACCCAGGGCCGCTACTACCACCTGTATAGGTGCTCAACGTGACCGATGAGCCACCACTGACTGTGCCACCGACATTACCCATGCCACCAAAATACTCCGTGCCGTCACTAACGGTGACACCCGACTTCAGAGTTGGGGTAGATGAAGTATAAACAACGAGTTGTTGGCTACTACCTCCACCACCGGGGCCGCCTCCTGGGCCTCCGCCACCAGGACCGCCACCATTGCCGGAAGATGACTGGGTAGGTGTCTGGAAGGCCAGTGCGAGATCGTTACCATTATACAGTGCATACCAACTGTTTCCTGTCCATGATGATGTGTACATACATGTTCCACCAGAAATACTGGCTCCACTTTCCAGTCCGCCGATAGCCACTATCGTACCACCTGTAACGTAGAGTTGTTTCCGCTCCTCACTATTGGCATCGATGGCCACCTCAGGCGAAGAGGATCCAATGGCATACACCATACCTCCCTTGATGTAACAGTTACCATTTGCATCGATACCGTCGTTGTTGGTAGCGTGGGCATAGACATGGCCGCCACTGATCGTGAGGTCGCCGCCAGAGTTGATGGCATCGTCGTAGGCATCAACGGTAACATGCCCGTCTGAAATGTTTATAGCGCCTTCGCACTGGATACCCTCAGAATCTCTGGAAGGACAGTTGACAGTGATCGTACCGCCTTCGATATAGATATTGCCACTGTCCTCATCCTCGTGGTCAGTCGTCTCGCCCGTAGCACTGTCGCCGTCGATATCACACTGGATGCCATCATCACTCGTACCACTGATATTGATAGTTCCACTCTCCATGAGGAAATACTCATTACAGTTGATACCGTCACCGACGGCACCGAGTACGTTGATGGTGGCATTCTTCAGAGTACAGTAGTCACCTGTCTTGATGGCGTGCTTCACCTTGCCTGTCACGTTAAGCGTACCCTTCTGGGCAAACTCGGCATGACCATTTATATAAAGACAGCCCTTCTGCGAGCCGCTGGCAGCATCGACCAGTGTATTGTCTGTGCCCGTCACTACCTTTACCTTGATACGCTTACCGTTCTGGATATGAATGGCGGCTCCCGAGGTAACAGGGTTGGCATTCGTGAGTGTCAGTCCGTTCAGTTCGATGGTGGCCTTGTAGGAACCCGACATATAGAACTCGCCATCGGAGGATGAGCCTGACAGCGTATAAGTGATCTCATCAGCCACATTGTCGCTCTGAGCGATATTCACATGAGCTCCGCTTTGGGTGACGGTCACTTCATTGGCAATGTCGCTGGATACGGTCACAGTGGCCGAAGAACCGTTATATACCACACTAACGGTCCTGCTCGTCTCAACAGAAGAACCACTCTCCGTGATGGCGATCTTCGAGATGTCGCTGACATTGTAGGCCGTTCCGCCAATCGTGATGGTCCCGGCACTGTTGTCAAAGGTCATAGTGCCGGCTTGCGATGCCTCAATCTGTGTGCTCCCGCTGCTGGTGGTCACGGTCAATGTCTGGGCAGAAGTCTGGGATAGTGAACAAAGCATGGTGACAAGTATCACCATCATTTTAAGGATGGCAGTCTTTTTCATCTTACTTGGATCTTACGGGTGATATTACCTTTCTTTATAATATAGATACCTTTAGAGAGTGAGGCATTGGAGGGGATCCGGCGCCCCGTCAGGTCATAGACCGCATCGGCATCGCTCAGGCTGAAGCCCTCGGTCTCGATACTGCTGATACCCGTTGTTTCATTGCTGGTAGAGAAATTCATCGAAGCCAGATCGCTCAAGGCGATGGTTTTCGTCTCAGAGGTGTTAGCGTTGGTAGCCACGAGGTTGCCGTCGCTGAAGGTGATGGTCAGTCCGACGGCTGTCAACGAAGTCTTCGTACCGTCCTGTTCCACCAGTGTAAGGTAGGTGTAGTCCGCAGCCTTTATTGAAAGTACGGCTGCCATTGCCAGTGATATCAAAAATACTTTCTTCATAAGCGTTATATATCGTAGTTTGCCGCTGCAAAGATAGATGTTTCTGTGCATATTACATCATCTTTTTAAACTAAAAAGGAAATGAAAGCAGATATTAACACTCAAAGCGCGACTCATGAGTTTTTCTCCTTTGTGTCGCGAATGGCATCTTCGTAGCCAGTCAGGGCTGAAAAAGGCGCAAACTGAGCCGCACGGTTCCACATCGACATCTGCGGGTGGCGCTTTGAGACATGATGCGGCAGGTTGATGATGTCGTCGTAATTATCCGTCATGCTTTGTGTCCTCCTATCTGTTTGTTGCGTTCCTTGGCTGTTGCGCCCTCCTCGAAGTTCAGCCCCCTGAGGATGGCGTTCTTGCCGAAACGCTGTTTGATTTTCAACTGTGCCTCTTGCATCCGACGTTCCTTGTCGAGCCGTGTCTGTTCCTCCTGACGCTGTTTTTCCAAAGTCTCGTAGTCTGTGAAGAGATCAAGTTGCTGGGGAGCATTCTCTTGTGCTGCTACCGATGCCTCTGATACCACGTGATTGGTTGTCAAGTTAAGCCTGCGGATAAGCAGGTCGGGATTCACCTGACGGTCAAAGAGTTCTGCAGCGCCATCCATGATGAGTCGGGAAGACGATGTGGACTTCTCGAAATTAAGCGAGCCGTGGGCGTGTTTCGGTACGGGTTTACCGTAATGATTGGTGGTTACCTCCCCATGATACTTGGCACGAATCTCTGGACGCGTCAGGCACTCCGCGTCGTAGCCTACGGTCAGCACCAGTTGATCTGTTACCAGCCGTTTCGACACCAAGTCAAGTGCCATTCCCTCAGCCATCTCCTGTATCACCACACGGGCCTTCTTGAACGTATAGGGCTCTTGCAGCACCTGACCGTTGCTGAAGCTGTTCGTCTCTGGCCGATAAGCCTTCACGGCCTCCATCGTACACGGTTCCCAGCCCCAGGCATGGTCTATCAACAGCTCGGCATTCACGCCAAACAACCGATACAGCAGTCCCTCGTTCTGTTCAGAGAGACGGGCCAGCTTACCCATCGTGTCGATGCCATATAAAGCCAGTTTCTCTGCAATGCCTCTGCCTACACGCCAGAATTTCGTGATAGGCCGATAGTCCCACAACTCCCTGCGATACGACATTTCATCCAACTCAGCAATACGTACGCCGTCTTTGTCGGCTGGCATCTTCTTGGCAACAATATCCATCGCCACCTTGCAGAGGTACATATTCGTGCCGATACCAGCCGTGGCCGTGATACCCGTCTGCGAGAGCACGTCACGGATCATCTTCATCGCCAATTCATGAGCCGTCAACTTGTAAGTGCCCAGATAGGCCGTCACGTCCATAATCACCTCGTCGATGCTATACACGTGGATGTCCTCAGGCGCAATGTATTTCAGGTAGATGCTGTAGATCTTCGAACTGACCTCAATGTAGTAAGCCATCTGCGGCGGTGCTGCGATATAGTCCACAGCCCAGTCAGGATGTGCCTGCAACTCGATATCTGATGTTGATTTGCCAGTGAGCCTATGACTTGGAGATTTCATCTGCCTTTCATAGTTCACCTCTCGCATCCGTTGCACCACCTCGAACAGTCGCGCACGACCACCGATGCCGTATGCTTTCAGCGACGGAGAAACAGCCAAGCAGATGGTCTTCTCCGTTCTGGACACGTCAGCCACGACTAGGTTGGTGGTCAGCGGATCAAGTCCTCTGTCCACACACTCCACCGAAGCATAGAACGACTTCAGGTCAATGGCTATATATGTTCGCTGTTGCAAAAGATAATGAATCTTCTTTATTTCGTGGGCAAAGATACAATAAAAAGGCAATAACATCGCAGTTGGCACAAAATAAAATAGATTTTTGTGTTTAAATTTGAGGAAATTTTGTATCTTTGCAGCGTTCAAGTGTAGAACAAATAAGTAAAAAGAACTATAACTTAGGTACAACTATTAACAAATAACGACAACGAAGAAGAAATTATGGCAAACCGACCTTTAGACACCACACTGTTGGACCGCGCCATCGTGTTCGCTGTTCGCGCCCATGCCGGGACTGAGCGTCGCGGCAAGGGTTTTCCCTATATCGTCCATCCGATGGAGGCTGTGGAAATCGTGGCCACGATGACACCCGACCAGGAACTGCTGGCCGCCGCAGCCTTGCACGACACCGTGGAGGACACCGACGTTACGATAGAACAGATCCGTAGCGAGTTCGGTGAACGTGTAGCCTCGTTTGTCGCTGCAGAGAGCGATGAGCCCCATCAGAGGCCAGACAGCGTAGAAAACTGGCGTGTCCGCAAGCAGGCCGCCATCGACCGTCTGGTCCATGCTTCACGCGATGCCAAGATCGTGGCTCTCGGCGACAAACTCTCGAATATGCGGGCCATCGCCCGCGACTATGCCGAGCAGGGCGACCGGCTCTGGGACCTTTTCCACGCCAAAGACACCAAAGACCACGAGTGGCACTACCGAGGACTGGCAGATGCACTCAGTGAACTCCGCGACACTTTCGCCTACAAGGAATTTGAAGATCTCATCCATCAAGTATTCGGATAATGAAACAGACAATATACATCTTATTATTCATTGCAACGGTAGCGACTTCTCAGACTGCTACGGCGCAGGACGAGACCATCGTGTTTACGCCCCAGTGGACGGCACAAGCCCAGTTCGCCGGCTATTACGTGGCCGAGGCGAAGGGTTTTTACCGCGAAGCGGGCGTGAAGGTGAAGATAGAACATCCGTCGGCCACTCAGCCCGCTATGAGCCGCCTGCGTAAGAACGAATGTCAGGCCACGACCCTACAGCTCTGTCAGGCGATGGAGATTGTGGATGAAGGTATTCCTCTGGTGAACATCCTTCAGACATCGATGAACAATGCGATGGTCATTGTTTCTGCCCGCGACAAGGACCCGCTAACACAGAAGGGAGCCCGTGTAGGCATCTGGAGCGTCGGTTTCGGTCAGTTGGCCATCTGCATGAGTATCAAGGATCATCTGGACTACGAATGGGTGCGCTTCGCCCAGAACGTCAACCTGTTTGTGGCAGGTGCCCTCGATGCCACGCTGGCCATGAGTTACAACGAGTACTACCAATTGGTGCAGGCTGGCATCAAGATGACCGACAAGAACGTGTATCGCTTCTGCGACCACGGCTACAACGTGCAGGAGGACGGTATCTATATGACCCGCGACTATTATGTCCAGCATAAGGAGCAGGCGCGCCGCTTTGCCCAGGCCAGCCGTAAGGGCTGGGAATGGGCAGCCCAACATCCCGACGAGACGCTGGACATCGTGATGCAGTATGTCAATAAGAACCACATCGCCACCAACCGTGTGATGCAGCGGCTGATGCTCCAGGAGGTACTGCGCCTGCAGGTGGACCGCGAGTCGAAGAAACGCGAGTTCCGCTTGCGTCCCGACATGGTGCGGCAGGCCAGCCGCTTGATGGTGGAGAACCAAATGCTGAGTCGCGAAGTGACATACAACGAATTAATTGACAATAGATAATTGACAATTATGAAAAGACCCTTAGCATATATCCGTCGTAAACTATCCGTCAGGGTCAGCCTGTGGGTGGTATTCTTTGCTGCCATTATCTTCAATGTCGCCCTCGGCTTCCTGTTCTATCAGTCCCGTGAGGCTGTGCGCCAGGAGGCTGTCAGCCGTGCCACGCAAATCCTGGATAAGACTTCTTTGCGTGTGGAGGGCATCCTGAACCGTGTGGAGGTGGCTTCGAATATGACCAAGTGGCTGGTACAGCGCCATCCCAACAAGGCCGACTCAATGTTCGTCTATAGCCGGGGCCTGTTGCTGAATAATCCCGACTTCTACAACTGCTCCATCGCTTTCGAGCCATACTACTTCAAAGACAGGGGCCGTTACTTCTCCGCCTATACCAAGCACGTAGGCGATTCAATACGCACCATCCAGGGCGGCAGCGACAATTACCAGTATTTCTTTGCGGACTGGTATCTGATGCCCCAACTACTGGAAAAACCATGCTGGACGGAACCGTATATGGACCTCGACGTGGCTACGAACACCAGCGAGATGGTGACCAGCTACTGTCAGATCATCACGAACCAGCAGGACCAACTGATAGGTGTCATCAACATCAGTCTCTCACTAAACTGGCTCTCGCAGACCATCTCAGCGGTCAAACCCTATCCTAACTCATATAGCATCATGATAGGGCGTGGCGGCACCTACTTCGTGCATCCCGATACGATGAAAATCACCCGCCAGACCATCTTCACCCAGACGCTGGAGCAGCCTGACACGGCCCTGACCGCTTTGGGCTATGCCATGCAGCACGGCGAGGAGGGCATGAAGCACATGAACATCGGTGGTAAGGACAGCTATGTGTTTTACAAACCCCTCGGCCAGACTGGCTGCTCGATGGCCATCGTCTGCCCGGAGAGCGACATCTTCAGTGGCTTCGACCGTCTGCGCCGTACCGTCATGACTATTGTCGCCATAGGCCTGTTGCTGATGCTATACCTATTCATCCGCATCATCACCAGCGAACTGAAACCCCTGCAACGGCTGGCCGATGAGGCCGAGACCATCGCCTCAGGACAGTTCGATGCCGTACTGCCTGATTTCCAGCGCATCGACGAGATAGGACAGTTGAGCCATTCGTTTGGAAATATGCAGCAGTCGTTGGTGAAATACATCGAAGAACTGAAGAAAACCACCGCCCAGAAGGCTTCGATAGAGAGCGACCTCCGTATTGCCAGTGAGATTCAGATGGGCATGCTGCCTGAAAAATTCCCCACCAGGGCCGACCATGACGATGTGCAGCTCTTTGCCTCGCTGACCCCTGCCAAGGAGGTGGGCGGCGACCTGTTTGACTTCTATTTCCGAGATGAGAAACTCTTCTTCTGTATCGGCGACGTCTCGGGCAAGGGCGTGCCTGCCTCGCTCTTCATGGCAGTGACCCGTTCTACCTTCCGAACCGTATCGGCCCACGAGTCGATGCCAGACCGTATCGTGACCACGATGAACAAGACCATTGCCGACATGAACAAAACCTTCATGTTCGTGACCCTTTTCGTCGGGGTACTCGACCTACCCACAGGCCGTCTGCGCTACTGCAACGCCGGCCATGATGCTCCATTGCTCGTCGGTGCAGGCGTAGGCGAACTGCCCTGCGACTCGAACATCCCCGTCGGATTCAAGCCTAAATGGAAGTTCTCCCTGCAGGAGACACAGATCTTCACCGGCACCACCATCTTCCTCTTCACCGACGGACTGCCTGAGGCCATGGATGCCAACAAGACCCTGTTCCAAATGGAGCGCGTCAACGACGTGGCAAACCGTGCGTTGGCCAAACAACAACAGGAGCCCCATCAGCTGATCAGTCTGATGACTGAGGCTGTTCACCAGTTTGTAGGCGACGCCGAACAGAGCGACGACCTGACGATGATGGCCATACAATATATCAAACAGCAGAGTGACGTACAGATGCGGAAAAGCATCGTGCTGTCAAACGACACGCAGGAGGTACCACAACTGAATGCTTTTGTTGATGAGGTTTGCCAGACCGTGGGATTTGATCAATCTGTCACGATGCAGATCAAAGTGGCCATTGAGGAGGCTGTGGTCAACGTGATGAAATATGCCTATCCATCCGGACATCGCGGCGACGTGACCATAGAGGCAGCCTCGAACGATATACGTCTGAAGTTCACCATCATTGACAGCGGCAAACCTTTCGATCCCACCGTTCAGTCGGAGGTCGATACCTCGCTTTCTGCCAAGGAACGAAAGATTGGTGGATTGGGTATCCACATCATGCGTCAGAACATGGACTCCATCAACTATGAGCGTATGGACAACCTCAATGTGCTGACGCTGAGAAAGAAGATTAAACATTAATAAATAAGATTATGAACGTAAGAATTGAAGAAATTGATGGCAACGTGGTTGCCTTTCTGGCAGGTATTCTCGACACTGCTGCTGCCCCAGAGACTGAAAAGGCTATGAGTCCTCTTAATGACGTAGAGGGGAAGGATATTATCATAGACTGTACTGATTTGGAATACATTTCATCAGCCGGTCTGCGTATATTCCTTGGCATTTTGCAGAATGCCGAGGATAAAGGCGGACATGTCTATATTAAGGGCATCAACGATGAGGTGCGTGGCGTCTTCACAATCACGGGCTTCAGTAATATCTTCGAATTTAAGTAAAAAATGATATGAAACTAGATCCGCATGGCGAAATGCTGCTGCAGCAATACCGCAAGCTGTGCCCCACGCTGAAACAGTTGGCCGACGAGGCCAGCCAACAGTTGCACCATGCACTGAAAGAACAGGGTATCTACATCACCGCCATGGAGCACAGGGTGAAGACAGAGAAATCACTCATAGGGAAACTGGAACTGAAGGGGGCGAAGTATAAGAGCATCGACGATATCACTGACCTCGTGGGGCTGCGTGTTATCACTTTCTATACTGACGAGGTTGACAAGGTGGCGGCCATTGCCAAGCGTGTTTTCGATATCGACTGGAAGGAAAGTGTAGATAAGCGTAAGTTGCATGATCTGGATGCTTTCGGCTATAATTCACTGCACTATATCTGTCGGCTCAAGACGGGCAGTCCGCGCTTCGAACTTCAGATGCGCACAGCCCTGCAGCATGTGTGGTCCACCATTGAGCACGACACCGGCTACAAGGGCGATGTAAAGATCCCCCGCGAATACAAGCGGCAATTCAGCCGTCTGGCAGGTATGATGGAACTAATAGACGACGAGTTCAGCCGCCTACGTGTAGTGCTCACTGACTACCGCCGCCAGACACTGGCATTGGTAAAGAACGGACAGCTTAACGATGTGCCACTGTCAGCCGAGACATTCCGCAGCTATCTCGAACTGCATCCCTTCGACCGCCTGAACAAACGTATCGCCGCCGTCAACCAAGCCGAAATCTGGCCCGTCTCGGTGATGTCGTATCTGCCAGTGCTCGAATCCTTCGGACTGGAGACCCTCGGTGACGTACAACAATTCATCGACGAGAACAGCGACGATGCCTACCAGTTGGCACTCTCGCAACTGGCTATCACCGATCTCGACATCCTCTCGTCGAACACAGCCCTGCAGTATCTCTGTCTGGTCTATGTACTGAAACACGATGGCGGCCGCGATGGTCTTAAATCACTCTACGATATCATCAATGGCGAAAGTGATGCCAACGGCATGCTGGCCGACTTGATGATGGAGCAGGCCAAGACACTGCCTTTTATGCGATAAGGAGAAAAGATCCTTTGCAGACTAGAATCATTATAATGACACAAATGAAGGGGTGATTAACGAATGAAGAATCTGTTCTGTAAGTGGTGGAAGGCGGTATTGTCCGTTGTGTTTGGCATCGTGATTTTCATGATATGCCGGTTTCCTCTGTGCGCTTTGATGAACTACCACGAGCAGAGTCACCTGTTTAGATGGACGGGCTTCTATCTCCGTGAACAGCTATCGTCGTGGGACGGGCTTCGGGAATACCTGGTGTCGTTTATCACACAGTTCTTCTACTTCGAATGGTTGGGTGCCCTATTGGTAGCTTTGTTGGCTGTCGGTATTCAGCAGGTAGTCTGGCGATTGATGCGTCTCTTGAGGTTGGGCCGTTCGTGGCTCTATCCCATCAGTTTTGTGCCTGCCGTCCTGATATTTTACTATGTGCTGATACCCCAACGCTATCGGGATAGTGCCGACTTTCGTGAGATCGTGGAATACGACTACTTGATGCGTACGCACCAATGGCAGGCGATAGCGGAAAAGTCGGCTCAAGTCTCCCCCCAGAGCGAGCATAGCATACGTGTCACAAACCATGCCCTGGCGATACAGGGCAGACTGCTTGACGAGATGTTCTTCTATCAGCAGACGGGTCCGAAGGGTTTGTTGGCAGATGACCAACAGCAAGAGCCACTGACTTACTACGCATTGAGTGATATCTATATGCATCTGGGGTTTGTTAATGAGTCAGAGCGTCTGGCCTTCAATGCCAAGCAGTCTCTGCCGAACCACCATAAGAGCGGGCGTGCTTTCTTCCGGCTGGCTGAGACGAATATCATCAACGGCAACTATACGATTGCCAGAAAATACCTGAACTATCTCCGCTCTACACTATACTACGGGTCATGGGCCAGAAACTGGCTGGAAAAGTTGGGTGACGAGACCTATACGGAACAGCAGTATGGTGGCGTGCGTCGCCGTCGTACGACGCAGGTGAACCACCTGATAGCCCCCGATAAAAGCATCATGCTCACAGAACTGGTGCAGCGTGACAGTACCAACCGGCTGGCGATGGACTATCTGCTGGCCTACGATCTGCTGACGTTGAAATATGAGCGGGTATTGGAACACTTGCGATGGGGTGAGCAGTTGGGCTACTATACTCAGATAGCGCCACGGGCCGTACAAGAGTGTATTATGGGCAGTTGGCTGCTCTTCCATCCTGATGCCCAGGAACTGCCTATTCCGATCAGTAAGGATGTGTATGAGGCAACGGGCTCTATCATGAGGGCGATTGTTAAGGCACAGGATTTCAATGATCGGTCATTCAATGAACCACCTTTCACACAGTCGTATTGGCACTATCGGATTATGGTTTTACGTCAAAAACTCAGTATAACCCCATGAAGCAGATCATATATCTTTTACTCGGAATCATTTGCGTCGTAGGTTGTAACAATCATCCTGAACAGCCTGCCGTGAGCGACAAACTTCCAGATATTGTGCCCGACTACGTGGGGGTAGAGATTCCTGACGGTATCGCTCCTCTTAATTTCTATATGGCAGACGACAGTGTAGATCTGTTGGATGTAACAGTGACTGGCGCCAAGGGTGGAGAACTTCACGTTAATGGCAGTTATGCCGACTTCGACGTGGATGAATGGCACGAACTGATCCGTCAGAATATGGGCGACAGCCTCGTTGTGACGGTTTGTGCACGACGTGATGGTGTGTGGACCCAGTATCGTTCCTTCCCAATCTACGTCAGCCATGACAGTCTGGGAGAATGGGGTGTCACTTATCGATTGATACCTCCCGGTTATGAGGCTTGGGGACAGATGGGCATCTACCAGCGTGACCTTGCCTCGTTCGAAGAGTCGGCCATCGTTGACAATCGGCAGATGGACGGACAATGTGTGAACTGTCATACGCCGAATCGTACGGATCCCCAACAGTTCACCTTCCATGTGCGTGGACCTCATGGAGCGACCATCGTCAGCATCGATGGGCAGACGGATGTTCTGGAACCACAGAATAAGTCGTTAGGAGGCGGTATGGTCTATCCCTATTGGCATCCGTCAGGCCGATACATTGCCTATTCCACCAATAATACCCACCAGAATTTCCATCAGCGGAGTGACAGACGTGTGGAGGTGTATGATGAGAGTTCCGACATTATTCTTTATGCACCCGACAAACACGAGATTCTATTAGACAGTATCCTGGCTTCGAAAGACGGGCTGGAAAACTATCCCGTTTTCTCTCCTGACGGAAAGACACTTTATTACTGTGCTGCTCAACGTGTTGACAGTATATGGAAGAACTTTCAGCAGGTGAAGTATAACATCTGCCGTATCGGCTTCGATCCGCAGGAAGGGCGCTTTGTCGGTGCTCCCGATACAATTGTCAATGCGCGTCAGGCAGGAAAGAGCGCCAACATGCCACGCGTCTCTTATGACGGACGATTCCTGCTATATACCGTCTGCGACTATGGTTGCTTCCCCGTGTGGCATCCTGAGGCTGACCTTTGGATCACGGATTTGCAGAGTGGTGAGGCCCGTCCGCTGACAGAGGCTAACAGTCACGATGCCGAGAGTTTTCATAATTGGAGCCTGAACTCTCGTTGGATCGTCTTTACCAGTCGGCGTGACGACGGACTCTACACCAACTTGTATTTTGCGCATGTCAGCGCTGATGGTAAAGTATCCAAGGCTTTCCGTCTACCACAGCGCAACCCGAAAGAGTTTGATGCAGAGACTGTCTGTTCATTTAACACGCCAGACTTCGCCTCTGGACCCGTCACTATCAGTCGTCAGCAACTCTATCAAAAGATCATGAGTTCAGACCGGCAGGGTCATACGCTCGTAAAACCATGACGGTGCGAACTCCTTAAATGATGTTAAGGAAGCGTGGATTTATTGACTAATATCGACTATTTTTCGTATATTTGCAAAACAACATGGTAGAGGCACCAAACTTTGAATACAAGTACGACCTGGCATACCGGAAGTCGTTTGCGGCAAGGCTCAGCTTCAGAATCATGGGCATTGCGGCAGGCGTCTTCTTGGTGGCTGTCGGTTTGTTCTTCTACTTCACGGGCGATAGTATGACACTGCCATTGACCCACCAGATCGTAAAATACGGCACCATCGTATTCATCGTAGGTCTGACGTCGCTGTTCATATTCTGTACCTGGGCCATCTATCAGATGGTGCGCCCATTACGACAGTTCACTGAATCAGTCATCAGCATCGCCGAGGGAAATCTGGACGCGCCGTTGCCTACTATTCATTCCGAGGACGAGTTGCTGCAGTTGCGCAATTCGTTTGAGCACATGCAGCATGCCCTAAAGCAGCATATTAACGACTTGCAGATGACAACCGCCAGCAAAGAACGGTTGCAGAGCGAGTTGAAGATCGCCCACGACATCCAGATGGGTATGATTCCCACAACGTTTCCCCAACGACAGGATCTCGACCTCTTTGCCTCGATGACCCCCGCCAAAGAGGTGGGTGGCGACCTCTATGATTTTATCATCGAGGGCGACCAGCTATTCTTTATCATCGGCGATGTGGCAGGCAAGGGAGTACCCGCATCACTCTATATGGCAGTTACGCGAACATTATTCCGAAACCTCGCTGGCAACTATCAGAGTGCTGCCAACATCGTGCGGGAGATGAACCACGCCATCGCATCGACCAACGACTCATATATTTTCGTAACTGTCTTCGTGGGCGTTCTTGACATGAAAACCCACTACCTGACCTATTGCAATGCCGCCCATAATGCCCCCGTGATGATTACGACAGAGGGTGAGTGCAGTCTGCTGGAAGTAGAGACGAATCTGCCCATTGGTGTGGAAGATCGCTATAACTACGATGAGCAACAGGTGGACTTCCCACCAGGCAGTGCGCTGTTGCTCTATACCGACGGACTGACGGAGGCTATGTATTCCTCCAATGACGGTAGCAGGAAACTGTTTGGCGAACATCGCGTACTGCACGATGTGGAGAAGAACTATAAGGCATCGGCCATCGAAGTGATTGACTTCCTGAAACAGCATGTAGCCGTGTTTGCCGACGGAACAGAGCAGAGTGACGATCTGACGATGCTCTTCGTGCGTCACGGCATTGCCCATGAGGCAGGTGTAACACCTTCGCGACGCCTCATTATGAAAAACGAGATGACAGAGGTGGGGCGTCTGCGCACCTTCTTCTTCTCCGTCTGCCGAGAGCATGGTATCGACGACGAAACCGCCAAGACCCTGAATCTCGCCTTGGAGGAATGGGTGGCCAATGTCATTAACTATGCCTATCCGAAGGGTATGCGAGGACATGTGGAAGTAACAGCCGACGTCAATGATGATGTGCTGACCCTTGTCATCAAGGATCACGGCACCGCCTTCGATCCCACACAACATGCAGAGGTGGATATTGATGCCGAACTCGAAGAACGTACTATCGGTGGCCTGGGAATCCACTTAATACGCACCATTATGGACACTGTGGAATACCAGCGTACAGCCGACGGCTACAATCGGCTGGTGCTGACAAAGACATTAAATATAAAACATTAAATAATCGCCTATGGAATCAATCGTTTTCTGGGGTTTCAACCTTTATGCATGGATTACCATTGCCACGGTACTCACGATGTTCACCGTCCTGTTGTTCACCAAACTCCGTGCCGATCTGGTGTTCCTTGGAGCCATCTCCATCCTCTTCGTTACAGGGGTGCTGAATGCCAAGGAGGCTTTCTCTGGCTTCAGTTCTACGTCGGTAGTCATCATCGGCGTCCTGTTTGTCGTGGTGGCAGGTCTGACGCATACGGGTGTGTTGCAATGGATTGTCAAACACCTGTTAGGCCAGCCCAAGACCTATTCCAAGGCAGTCATCCGACTGATGCTGCCAGTGGCGGCTCTCAGCTCGTTCCTCAGCAACACCACAGTCGTAGCCCTGTTTGTGGGTATCGTCAAAATGTGGTCGAAGAAACTGAACATCTCTCCCTCGAAACTGTTGATTCCGCTGAGCTATGCTTCGGGCATGGGTGGTGTGTGTACGCTGATTGGTACACCGCCCAACCTGATCATCTCCGGTCTCTATGCCGATCATACAGGCAACGCCATGAACGTGCTGGCAACCACCATCCCTGGCTTGTTCTGCTTGTTTATTGGTGTGCTCAGCATCATCGCCATGCGCAAGTTGCTGCCAGACCGTAAGGCACCTGAGGCAGCCTTCGAATCGACCAGTGACTATACGATAGAACTGTTGGTACCATCTGATAATCCACACATCGGAGAAACTATTGCCGAGGCGGGCCTGAATGATGTGCGTGGTGGTAGTCTGATTGAGATTATACACTACGACGACATTACCTCACCTGTACCTGACGATGATCTTATCATGGGTGGTGACCGTCTGATCTTTGCAGGTCAGATCGACGAAATTCTCGACCTGAAGAAGAGTCACGGACTGGTGAATGCCGACCATCATGTGTTCACCATGAGCGAGGTTGATCAGAATCGCCAGTTGCGTACCGCCTATGTCACCTTCGGCAGCAGCCTCATCAACAAGAGTATCGGTGGTAGTTCGTTTGAGAAAGACAATAACCTGACTCTCGTAGCCGTAGCCCGCCGTGGCAAGCGCATCGAGGAGTCGCCTCGTGATGTGGTGCTGCAGGCTGGTGACACGCTGCTGCTCGAATGTCCACCGAACGTCAAGATGGACACCGATCGTCTGACCTCACAACTGCAGTTCTTCGATTCTGCACAGGTGCCTAACATCGGCAAGAAGACATTCGTTTCCACTACCATCATGATAGCGATGGTGGTGCTCTCCGCCCTGAATGTCATCCCGCTGTTGCAGTGCGCCTTCCTCGCAGCCATGGCCATGCTGCTGTTCCGCTGCTGCAACGTCGATCAGGCCATGAAGGCCATCAACTGGGAAATCCTGATGGTGTTTGCAGGAAGCGTTGTGCTGGGTGTCGCCATCCAGAAGACGGGTATTGCCGAGCGACTGGCCTTCGGCATCCTCGATGTCTGCGGCACCAACCCCATTGTCGTGATGGCCGCCATCTGTCTGGTAGGTACCTTTATCACCGAGTTTATCTCCAACACGGCAGCCGGTGCCATGTTCTTCCCCATCATGTACGAGGCCGCCGAGAAACTGGGCTACGAGCCCTATCCGTTCCTCATTGCCCTGATGGTCAGCGTCAGTTCGAGCTTCGCCACACCGATTGGCTCACCTACCCACATGCTGGTCTATGGTCCTGGCGGCTACCGCTTCAGCGATTTCATGCGCATTGGTCTGCTGATGAACTTCATCATCCTGGCTGCCAATATCCTTATCGTAAATATCATTTATCCTTTAACCCCGCTAAACCCATAACATCATGAATATCAACATTCAAGAACAAAACGGCACTTACGTTGCCAAACTATCCGGCTGGCTCGACACCAACGAAGCATCACAGTTTATGGAGGACATCAAGCCGCTTGAGGCTCACATCGACAAGTCCATTGTGCTCGACTGCAAAGACCTGGAATACGTGTGCAGTCTGGCCCTCCGTGGTATGCTGAAACTAAAGAAAGAGAGCGCTACGAAAGGCGGCACCCTGGTATTGCGCAACGTCACTGGCGAAGTACAGAAAGTCCTCACCATGACGGGCTTCATCAAGCTCTTCGACATCGAATAGACTTTATTGGGCCAGCGACAGGAGTACACCGTAATTCACTTTGCCTTTCCGCCAAACTCGTTATATGACACGTTTTGGGCTTTGCCCAGAACAGGTTTGAATCGGTCGTTGTGTCGAGGATGTTTATCAGTTTTTATTCTATCAGTTTGACGCTGCAAAAGTACAGATAGTTGCGGTTATCACCAAAAATATGGGATATACGGCGTAAAAATGCGATGAATGGATTGGTTGTTACTTTAGTTTGCCGTTCAGAATTCTGTTTCTGACGCATTTCACGGCGGGTTTGTAATAGTCTATCTCCATCGCTTCAACCGTGCGTTTCAATTCGTCCTTCAGTTCTGGATAGAAACAACACATACGGAAGGCGAGTTTCATACAGACTGACTGAATGCCAGGATACTCCTCGACATCCAACATGTGCTCGAAGCAGAAATTAAGGAAGTCTGTTCGTAGGTCCTCCTCAGACATCTTCAACCGCTCAACGACGTTCAGCGACAGTCGTCTAACGGATGAGTTATCTGTCTGCATGGCTTGGTCAATGAACTTGTTGATTATCACCTGCAACTGCGACAGCTCCTCTCTGCTGGCTTTAGTCAGTCCCCACAAGGCACTCCTTGCTACAAGATAATCCTCACTGAACACATACCGATGAGCAAAGCCAAGGAAATCACCACTAGACTTAACTTCCTGGTAGATTTCCTGTGCTCCGCCCTCGCTGAATGTCTGTCTGAGTCTTTCTTCAGTTATCATTTCATTCTATTGGACACTAGTGATAGTTCATTTAAAGTAATCACTTCGCAACCTTGTTTGGCATAGTAGGCCAGCATCTCTGGTAGTTTCTTTAGATCATAGCTGGTGACACAGTCAGAGAAAACGTGTACCGTATAGCCTGCTTTCCGCATGTTGAAACAAGTGGACTTCACACAAGCGGTAGCATCGGCACCAACAACATAGAACTCAGTAATACTATTAGCCTCAATAAATGAGGCAAATGATTCGCTCGTCAATGCGTTACTCTTTGTCTTCACAAAGACGTTATCCGATACCACCTTCAGTTCTGGTACCAACTCCTCGCCACGAGTGCCGGGCTTGAAGGTCCGTGTGCCAGCAGTGATATTGTTGTGTTTGATATAGACGACGTGCATTCCCTCCGACATGGCCCAGTCGATAGCAGCATTGATATTTTCAACAATATCGCGGTAGTGCTTCGTGATGTCATTCTGGATGTCGATAACGACAAGTGCTTTTGTTTGCATACTTTAAAGGACAAAACTACGTGGATAAAAATCGCTATAGAAACGGCCATCGATGGCGGTGAACTTCAGGACGCAATAGTTGGGATCGGTTACGCCCTCAGGGTAGTATTGCTCGTCTCCCTTACGCCAAATCATCTCCTTACTCTTGGCATCTGTCAAGACTTCCATTGTACCACGAAGCATCATACCTTTAAACCCTTTTGCATCGCAGAAGTAGATGCTGGCCTTGGGGTTGGCCTTATACTGGGCCACACGTATTGAGAATGTGTTGGTTGTAAAGTAGAAGGTCTTGATACCCTCACGCTTGCGTGGCTTCAACATGGCTTTGGACCAAGGAAAACCTTCTTGATCTACGGATGAGATGTAAGCGATGGGCAGCGAGTCGGCCATCTGTGCAATGAGTTCTTTAATGCCTGCCAAAGCGGGGTTGACATTCATGACTTCATCGTTACTAACATTCAACGTTTTGCGCCAACGCTTCAACTGGGGGAAATATGTTTTCATCATACCGATATATTCCTCTTTGGTGATGGGTTTCTCCAACCCCTCGTTTACTGCGCCCACGAATTGGGCACAATGTTCGATCATCTCTTCCATCGTGCAATCCTGCAAGAATTTTCCATCCTTGTAGCAGTACATGCAATAATCTTCGTTCTTGCTACCGTCGGCATTGGTGCCGAGAACCTCGTCAGTCAGCGGCATGCCGCAACTCTGACAGAATTTCATTTTTTCCATATTTCTATTTTTGTTTTATCGCTGGTTATTACCATATCATTATTCAGGTTTTGCCCAGAACAGGTCTGAATCGGTAGTTGAGTCGCAACCTTTCCAATTTGGACTGCTGTAACCTGTGGGGAATAGAAGGAATTCATTATCCTTTGGGTTCTCGCGATAATCACTCTCTGGGTTGAAGCGGCTAATCTTCATGCAGGCAAAGAAGTAGAGATTCTTAGCCATGTAATAATCCAGATAATACTCTTTGGTCTGCTGGCTCTGATGGTTCCAGTTGGCAGTCTCGCAGAGTACCAGCGGGAGATCATTTCTAAGTCTTTCGCGCACCTCGGCAATCCCCAGCATAGTACCGTTCTCGTCCATCACCCAAGCATCCATCGTAGGATCGATCCAGATCCACTTCTGCAACTGGCTTGACCATACGCTGTTGATCACATGGCACTCGTGGTCGTTAGGATCGGCTGGCAAGCAGGTAACATAGCGGGCAGGAATGCCTAAAGCCAGATACATCTCGCAGAGAGAGATGGCCAGCTGGCGGCAGTTGACACCCTTGCCTGTAGTCTTTACATAATTATAAAGGTCGATGGCGTCCATCTCGGCAAAGGCACGGTGATTGCCATCGTGAGGCATATTGTCGTGAACAAAGTGCAGCAGATTGATAATCTTCGACAACTCATCGCCCTGACCTGCCACAGAGTCGAGCTTGAAATACTCGCGAACCATACACAGGTTCTTCGACTCGTTGGTCTGATAATGGAAAGGATTCTCCACTTTTACAGAATCCTTAGCGTAAGGGCCTGCCTTTTTGAGAACGCTAAGTGGCTGTCGGTCCTTGACAATCTCCAATAGCGCCTTATACTTCTTATCTTTGCGCAGCGTCTTGAGGTCGTTGTCGTTAAGCATGTTGTTGTAGTCCTTATAGCCGTTATTTACAGACTTCTCCAATGCTTGAAGCGCCTGTTTCTTTTGGCCAGTGAGGGCAAGGCAGCACGCCATGTCGTACTGATACATACCTTTCGACTCTTTGATAAGGTTTTCAGGGATTTCTGTATCTTGATGAACGGTTGTGGTGTCGAGGATATTTATCAGCATCGTAAGTGAAGTGATTGCTTCCTTATATTTGCCTTCCTTGAGACAATTCTTATAAGTTGTCTCATTCATAGCCATCACCACCTGGAACTCCATCATTCGCTTCTGTTGAGCATCGGCATTCATCACAAACATCAACGTCATGGCAACCATGACCAATGCTTTCTTTGCTAAATTCTTAGTTTTCATACTTATCATGTTTTAATTAGTATTCCATTTCTTTTTCCGTCCATGCTTCGCCGTCAATCAGATAGGTATCTGTACCTGTAATCTTAAACCCAACGGACTCATAGCAGTGGAAGGCCGATGGGTTATTGTCGAAAACGCCAAGGGAAATCTTCTTTGCTCCAAACTCGCGTGTCGCTTTTTGGATGGCAAGTTGTAGCATCCGTTTGCCATAGCCCTTGCCTCGCAGATTGTCATCAACGATGACGAATCCAAAACGGATAACGGGTTTTGATGGATCGGGATAGCGGAGCATGATATGTCCAACGACATGGCCATCATCGTCGATGGCAGTAAAAGGAAATACATTATCGGCTGTATATTGTGCCAGCATATCCTCTGGTTTCGGTGGATATGCAGGATATCTGTCTGCACTCCACTTCCGGAATGCAGTTTTGTCCTTTATCCATGAAAGGATAATAGGAGCATCATCGATAGTAAACGGTCTTAATGTCATACTTATATCGACCTCTATTCTCATTTCGCAATCTGTCCCACCACCCAAGATGGAATGACAAAGTGTTACCGTGAAGTTCCTGTCTTTCCATAAACTGCGCAGCGAATAAATCACACTTTGGCGAGAACATTCACATAGCAAAGGCGTAGTGACATATCCCTTTTTACACAACTCACAGGTGCATTTTAAGAAGATAAGTCGATAAACATGACCTTTCTCAACAACCTCACCTTTTACTCCTGGCAAATCATTGGCCATCTGAAAGAACACATCCATGTTTCCTTTGGCATCCTCATAGAGTTTCTTGTAGACAGAAAGGGTGCCGTCATTCACACAGTTTTTCCCACATTCCGAGAAGAATGCAGACCGCTCCTCTGGAGAGAGCCGTGCTATACCTTTCTCGAAAACCTTAAACCAATTTGATATTTCCATGACGATGAATCTTTAACCCTGGATAATAGCATCACACTAAATTTATTATTCAACAAACGATCCTATTTCTATGAGGTTCCCATCAGGGTCAGCAACGTAGCAAGTGCGCTGTCCCCATGGTTCTGTTGTCGGAGGGAGAACGGACTTCGCACCATGGTTCAAGGCATTCTGATACTCCTTGTCAACATCGGCGAAAGTTGACACATCTAGGCTCAATTCCATTGTGCCGTTAAAACCTTCAGGATACTGGAATTTCTTGGAGACCATTTGCTCAAAGGCATCTCGAGGAAAGAGTATGATTCTGTTACCGCCGAGGAACATTTCTACGTTTGGCTGTACGCCATCCCACGAAGTGATAAAGCCAAAGGCTTTGGTATAGAAATCGACGATAGCCTTGTTGTCGTTAGTAAATAGTCCGACAGTGTTGAAATTAAATCGAGGCTGTGCATCCAACGGCATCATAACACCACACTGATAGTCGGGTGACTGGATGTCAGTACCTTGATACCACTCTATGCAACAGGAATTCGAAGCCCATTTGTATTCTGGATGAGCAGGCAACCACTCCTTATGGAATTTTGTGTACTGCTCCTGAAAAGCTTTCATGCCTCCCTTGAAATGAATCTTCAGCCACTTCCCGCTTTGAATGGGGAAGAGCTGCATACCCTCAGGCACATCGCCACCTTTATATATGCCACCAATAACGTAAGTAAAGGTGTTTTTGCAGCAAGCACCGAAATTAGCTTCCCAACAGGTAGCACAATTGTGGTTGGGAATGTCGCAAGTGCAGAGTCCGAACTCACCTACGCCATTGTCGATGGCTGCTTTTTGGAAAGCATTGGGGGCTTGCTTCTCAAAAAACACTGGCCTAACAATCTTTTCAACAAACTCACCCCAGAACTTAGGGCATTCTTCTTTCGCCTCGTTAAAGGCAATCTTCTTGGCCATGCCAATGATCTGCACATCGTGCAACTCAATAATCTCGTGTTTCATATATTCTTTTTTAGTTTGACGCTGCGAAATTACGAAGAATTTCGATTATTGCCAAATAATTATGCTATTTGACTACATTCTTGCCTTCTGCTTCTCTCCGGCACCAGAGCCACGATATTTAGAGCGGGCCTCGTTGAACTTCCAGGTAAGGTC
>Ga0265301_10001005_pt1 | contig 38573 bp, 38 predicted proteins | sample AusTroGonzalo_MG_2_FD_193488 | JGI IMG/M metagenome (GOLD analysis project Ga0265301, IMG submission 193488) | Bovine rumen microbial communities from tropical cattle in Woodstock, Queensland, Australia - Gonzalo_04 | ecosystem: Host-associated > Mammals > Digestive system > Stomach > Rumen ...
AATAATTTTAGACTGTTATAAGTTGTCAGCCGCTTTTTCCTCGACTGATTTTTGTTTACTCTGATTGCAGAACCGGAGCTTTTGGTTTGCCTCAGTCCATTGGGGTTCGATGCCCCAATGGACTGAAAACAAGCCCGTTTGTCAGCTCCGACGCTGTCGCCGTCGCTTTGGTTTGCCGTTGCAAAAATATGTATTTTTCATCACACGGCCACTTTTTGTTCCCTTCTGATGGCATCTTCCCTCCAGGAGTGCCAGTGACGCTTTATGTCACCGCTCATCCGGTGCGCCTGGTCGGGCGTGTGCCAGTCAAGGCTGTTGTGTGGACGCTCCGAGTTGTAGAACAGGATTGCACTTTCAACTGCTTCAGCCACCTGCTCCAGGCTGGTAAACGTCCGTCCGTGAAGGAGTTCGTTCTTGACCGTATTGTTGATGCGCTCGGCCATCGCGTTGTCCTTCGGGTTGCCACTCTCGGTCATGCTTGGCGTAATGCCATTCGACCTCAGCTGCTTTATGTATTCCGAGCTGGCGTACTGGGTGCCACGGTCGGAGTGGTGGACAAGCGTGTCGGCAAAGCCTTCGGGCAACGTGGACACGGCTCTCTTCAATGCTTCTATACTGTATTCAGCCTCAAGCGTCGGGGCCACGCAACTGCCCAGGACACGTTTGCTGTAGGCATCCATGATGAGCGTCAGGAAGCAGAAACGGTAGCCCAAACGGGCCGTCTCGTCCTCTATCGGCAGATAGGTTATGTCACTGACCCATATCTGGTTGGGGCGTGTCGGAATCACGTTCTTCACGAGGTTCGGATAGGTCGGCAGGTTATGCCGCGAGTCGGTCGTGCGAGTAGCCCTGAGGCGCTGCACCACATTAAGTCCACGCTCATGGAGGATGCAACGGAACACGTCGCGTCCTACACGGTACTCCTCGCTGAAACGGTTCTGGTACATGCGCCAGAGCTTGTCGGCACCGATTCTCGGGTCTTTTTCCCTGACCTCACGAACGAACTGAACCACAAACTGCTCTATCGCAAGCCTGCGGAACAAGAGGTCGTCGTCGCGCTTGTAAAAGGCCTGTCGTGTAACACCGGCCAGCGCACAGAGTTGTTTTACTGGATATCGCTTTTCCCTGTGCAGCCTTTCGACCGTCCGGTGTCTGCTTTTTTTCGTATCTCGATGTCGAACATCTCCTCCGCCACGTCCATCATCGTGTCGTAGAAGTCCGCCCGCATCGTCTCTTCGTACAGCTTCTTCTTCAGCTCAAGGACTTCCGCTTTCAATGCCTTTATCTCTTCAGCTTGGCTGTCAATCGGTTTGTTTTTCATAAGCAGCGCGCTCTTGTCATTTTCCGCTGCAAATTTAGTGATATTCCTCAATACCGCTTGAAAGGAACATCCATACTTCCTGGCGAGTTCACTTTTGCTCACCCCCTCCAGGTAATACTCTCGGATAATCGCCTCCCGGTCCGCTTGACATAAATAGGTTCTTCCTCCTGGAGATTTTACTGTCTTTTCTCTCATCTTTGTTGACTGTTGTGTCAACTTATTTCAGCGTAAGACATTCAGTATGGGCAGAAAGAAATTGACAAGTAAAACAGTATAACCAGCAAGCCAGTGTCAAGCCAACATGAAGCCAACATGCACGGAGGATGCACGCTACATACTCGGAGGATGCACGGAGGATGCACGCTACATGCTCGGAAGGGAACGCTCAAAAATGGTGTCACCCCTTGCCCTCATCGCGGGCCCAGACCCGCGATCTCCCAAGCGGGAAGCAGACAGCTGTCACCAACTTCTTTCGAAGCTCATTCGGAGCTCATTCGAAGCTCATTCGGCCAAAGTGCTTGTAGGGCCGAAAGAGGGGCGAAGTATAATCGTAGTATAATCAAAGTATAATCCTTCCGTAAACCTCCTTTGGTCCTCCTTTACCCCTCCTTTAGTGTTCCTTTTGTCTCCTTGCCTGACTGTTTTGACAACTTATTTCAGCGTAAGACATTCGTTTCTTTGTCGATGACCTTTCTCAGTCGCTCAATGTCTTCGGGATTGAGAATGATTTCCTCAAATGCACCGTATTTGCTTTTCTTGCCGAAGATGTATTCCAATCCTATCATGAGCCTTCTGAAAAAGCTGGCATCCGATAAATGCATCTCAATATAAAACTGCGGCTCGTCTTCAAACTTTGAAATAACAAACTGGTGTTCGACATCACCACAGGCACACACAAATAACTCACGTTCTAATTTCACTTCCATGTTTCGATGTGTTTTGAGCGTTTTTGATTACCACCACTTTTTATCTTTTCCAGGGCGATGGAATGTTTTCACCGAGTCATCGTCCATCCACGAACGATAGCCTGGATGTTTGCGCTCTTTGCGCGTTTCCTTGATGGCCAAAATGAAGGCTACTATAACTATGATAATCCAATACATAGGCTTACATTCTTTATAACACAACTATAATGCTAAACCAAATCATTCTATTTGTCTTTTGTTTTTGATGAACCGTGCAAATTTCCGTTCTCGTCCCAGGTTTCAGGATGTTGTTTCTTGTATTTAGCAAAGAACTCATTGAATCTGGCGACTTCCTCTTCCTTCTGGCGCAAGTGCTCTTCCCAATCACGTTCAGCACGACGTTTCCTCACGATGGCAATGATGGCCACGATGACGATAATCGCTATCGCTACCCAGACTTCAATCGGTGTCAATTCTACCAAATACATCGTTTCATTTTCCTTCCCTCGCTGTATAATCATTTCAAAAACCCATATTCATACACCTTCGGCTCGATGCGCTTGGCCAGCAACTTCATCTTCTCGCGCAGGTTGGCGATGAATTCGGTATAGGTCGCGTCGTCGCTCTTGGCGTTCATGCTGCCTTTGTCGTTGGTGCCTTGGAAGTGCAGACGGATGTCGTAGAACGAGGCATCGGCAATGGCGTTGGGCTGACTGTGGTAATAACGCCACAAGGCAAGCCCCGCGTCGTAAACGGCTTGCGCTTCAGGCGACAAGTTTTGCAGAGAAGGCGTACACACAGAACCTGCTCCAAACAGCTCGGCATCTGTTGCAGGCGTGTTTTTCCCTCTGAGATAATCCGACATGAAGGTTGATTTGAAGGTCTTTTTGCAACCCACTTGTTCACGGGTGAAGGGAATCCAATGGTTGACGCCTTGTTGCGATGATATGCGGTTCTGTCCGTGGAATAAAGTAAAAATCAGGCAGTCCGTTTGGAACTCCATGTCCTTACTCCAGCCATCGTTAGGATAGAGGAATTGGTCTCGGTCGTTGAGCCAATTGGCTTCAATGGAGTGTCGGACGGCAAAATAAACACTACACGGAATAAAATTATTCACACTTATTTTTGCGACTCGAGATTCTCGAATGTCACTATCTTTTGCTTCGGTTACAAAAAATACTCCTCTGTTGTTTTGGAAATCATTTGGAACAAAACGAATCCAACCTATTTGTAATCCGCTATTATCATAGTTTTGACTGAGCCAACGATTAATAACTATGCTATTTGAATACGGAATTAGTGTCTTTGTTCCAATAAATTCTCCTTTTGCATCATACACATCTGCTTCAGCGTATGTAAAAAAGTCTTCTGTAGCTGTTCGCCAAATTTGGAAACCAATTGGGAATTGCCCTGTGACATTGTCGAAGGTATTAGCAGGCACCAAAAAAATTCGACCGAGCTTCGCTCGGAATTTTTTTCGGAAATCCGAGAAGTTTGGTGCTTGCAGTGTTTTCAAAGTTGAAAACACTGCAAGCACGCAGGTAGGGATTTCACGTACAATTCTTGCGTAGAATTGCGCAAACAATTCATTTGCTGCTCTACCAAGTGAGTCTTTATATTTGGCTCTTATTACAGTATCAGACAGGCCGGCCCTATTTGCACCAGTTCCGCTCGATGTCCTTGCATTACTTGCCTCCGCATAAGGGGGATTGATATAAACCACCAACTTCTTCCGCTTTTCGGGGCTGTTGAGGATTGCCTGCAACTCCTCAGGGCATTGGGTGAAGTCGTCGTTGAGGAAGTCGAACTGGAACACGTGGTTTTCAGCCATCGACCAACCGTTGTTGATGCGGTCCATCATCACGTCCACATCCTGCTTGTCGAGGGTGGAAGCCCACACGCGGTCGTAGTTGGTCAGGCCATTCAGCAGGTTGCCCGTGCCGGCACAGCAGTCCCAGATGTAGTACTCGTCCTGCCAAGTCTCGCCCAACACGTCGGCCAGGTATTGTTGGCTCTTTTCCACCCAAATCTGTGGTGTGAAGTAGGAGCCTTTGCGCTCTCGGATGTCCTGTGGCACTAACAGGTCGCGCCTCCCGATGATATAGTCCCAGTATTCCTCTTTCGGTGGACGCGAATAGATGCTCCAAAACTGCTTGTAGGCTTTCTGCTTGTCGTTGAAGCCTACCGATGAGGTGGAAACAAGCCCCATCTCGTCAATCTTCTTTGCCAGTTCGTATTTGGTCTTGCGCAGCACCACATAGAGCGAATCTTTTAGCGACTCCTCGTTGCTCGACAGTAGGTCGGCCAGAAAGAAGTCGGCAGAGATGATGCCCGCCTTGTTGGCTTTTGCCCAATCGACGCTGATGGTGGGGCGCACCTTCTCGCTCCATTTCTGGAAGACGAAGGTGAAGTTGTTTTTCGTCACAGATATCTTCTCTGTTGCCTCCTTGCCCGTCTTGAAATTCAGGCGGATAAATTCCTTGAACTCGTTGGCTTGGGTCTCAAAATAGAACAGGATGGAGCTTTCTTCAAGCAAGTTTTGGCAAAGCGCATGGAGTTGTCGGAACTCTTTGGTCTCGTGGTTCGAAGGGGTCACGTTCCAGTTAAAGTCATTTTGGTAGAAAATATGCTGGATTTGGTGGTATTCGATGAAGGCGAACTTCTCGGCATCGAAGGCACCGATGTATTTGGGCGGCAGGTATTTCTCGAAGGTGCGTTCCTTGCCGATGGTGAGGATGAGCTGTACAAACGACTCGAAGATGTCGTGCGAGGTGCCTTGCTTGGCTTCGGCCCAAAGCAGCGACTTGAGTTCGTCGTTCTCAAACTCGTCGAAGAGCGATGTTTGTCCTTTGTCGACAATGTTTTTGGCGATAACGAAGTCGATGTTGCCGAGTTGGGTGTATTTGTAATTGTTGAAGAAGTCCTGCTGCACAGTGCTTTTCAGCGGCTCTTCCTTGAGTTTCTTGTAGTCCATAGCGATAATTTGGGGCAAAGATAGGGTTTTTCTTTCTCCGTTTATTACAGGCAAACTTGTTTTTTACGACAGTATTTCTTTATCGTCAGTATTTTTTCTAACCTACGGCACTCATGGCTTGTTGCACATCCGACAAGATTATAGTCTCCATCATTTCTTTGGTAAGTTGCGGCACGCTGGCAAGTCTGTTGGCCTGCATCTCTATTGTTTTCTCGAACAGGTTTCTTACGTAACGCGCATTACCAAAATCCTTGGTTTTCTGTGCAATCTTTGATGCAAAGTGCTTTTTGAGGCAATCGTCCGCCTCTTCTGCCAACGTATAGTCATTTTTTCGTGTTTGTAGTTGAAAGATTTCAAGCAATTCCTCTGCGCTGTAATCAGGGAAGCCAATGTATCGGTTGAAACGCGAACGAAGACCTGGATTGGAATTGATGAACTGCTCGATTTCATCGGTATAACCGGCAAGGATGACCACCAGTCGGTCTCGAATATCCTCCATGCGTTTCAACAAAGTGGCAATGGCTTCTTTGCCATAATCCTCATTGCCGCCTTGGGCTAATGCATACGCCTCGTCGATAAACAGCACTCCGTCGAGGGCTTTGTCAATAATCTTGTTGGTTTTCACAGCAGTCTGCCCCACATATTCAGCCACTAACCCCGAGCGGTCAGTTTCAACAAGATGGCCTTTTCTGAGTACCCCGAGGTCTTTATAGACTCCTGCCAGAATACGAGCCACTGTCGTTTTGCCCGTACCCGGATTGCCAGTGAACACGCAATGATATGAAATAGATGGAGATTTCATACCTGATTCTTGCCTTTTCTTCATCATGTAGATGAAATTACTGAGCGAGTGTATGCTCGTCTTCACGGTCTCCAATCCAATCATCTCATCTAACCGGTCAATTGTAAGAGGCACAATGGTTTCTTGTTGAGGTGTAACCGCCTCATCTTGCTCGTCCTCCAATATCGTTGAAAGCCACTTGCTCTCTTCGACCGTGACCATGTCGTCGACTTTAGCCACAACTGAAGCAATCCTATGCATCATGATTCGGTAAAGTTGCTCATATTCCTTGCTATAACCATGAATGGCAAGACAAGCCTGAAAGTCCTCATGACCATCGGAAGCTTTAGCACTGACATCGGCATTCGCAAGGGTTTGTATAGTTTTTTGTCTGGTTTCCCTTAAGGATTCATGGAAACTGGTAGTACCAAGAATTTCATCTTTGAAGTTTTCGTATGTTGGAACATCCTCTTTGCCAGTATTAATATTCAACATAATGGAGGCAAACTCATATAGATATTGCCCTTCTTTTATATCCAAGTCAATAATGCATGGCTTTTCTCCAGTTGCTGGGTTGTAATTATTGACAAGGTGTCCGAGTTTTTCAAAAATGTAAATCACATCCTTGGCAAAGAAACACTTCATGCCAAACATGAGGTCTTCCTTCGCCGCAAGAGAGTCCGCCCCTTTGTTTATTCCCGACATATAATTCCTGAATTCTTTTTCTGAGCAGATGGTGTCAAGCAAAAGATAGGTTTTGCTCACTTCTTCAGAAAGAGCTTCATACTTCCCTTGCGACAGCAATACTAATTTTGAATATGTTTGCATAGCGTTTTGTGTTTGGTTGGTTTGTAATTCATTATTGGTGAGCGTGTTTTGAAGTGGAGTGTCTGGCAGCACATTATTGGTTGGCAGATTATTAAGTGCCTCATTGTACTTATTCAGGTTTTCTTTACTGAATACCATCTCGCCACCCACAATGAGACTTCCAAGAATAGCCACCCATAAAGCATTCAATGTGTAATAAGAGATAATAATGGTCAATGCAAAGCCGGCAAGAGCTCCCCAACACCCTAATGACATCTTTTCGGAGAAAGACTGAAGTTCTTTCCTTTCCTTTTTTCCATTCTTTTCGTTTACCCGAATCATATATATGGCCAAAGGTGTTGCCAAAACAAAAGCTATCAACAGCATTAGCCAGTTATGTGAGACCATAAATGAATTGGGACCCGCTATCAAGGCAATTATTTTGCATAGAGCATCCAACGACAAGAAGCAACCTAAGAAAATCAACAACCTTTGCATGATTTATTATTTGATCATTACTCATTAAACGTTTATGACGATGCAAAATTATAACATTACTGCGCCAAAAAGTGAACCACCTGGTGAATAATTTGTATTTTTCTTCAGCAAAGGCTCATTTTTCCAGCCAGAGATAGATTGTTTTGAACTGTCACGCTGTAACCCGGTGTCATTTTGGTCAAAGAGTCTTAGCCCGCGATGAGGGCTTGAAGTGACGGCAGCACCTTAGAGGACTCAAGCGGAGTTGGCCAAAGGCCAAAAATCTGTGGGATCTGTGAAACTTGTCCTGAGCTGGCCGAAGGAGCTGTGAGAAAAACGCATCGGTGAGAAATTATTTCCTGAGTTTATGGCGGCGTTTTGAATTTTGTTGTAATTTTGCAGGCAGAAAATCAATCGTATGTGTTCCCAATTAGGTTGGGTAATCGCTGGATACGATTCACAGATTTAACCGTCGGACGGGAAATGGCGACTGCCAAGCCCCTTGTAACTCCGACGGTTTTTTTTATGTACTAATCGCTGTAATGCAGTATTGAATCTTCATACCTGTTTTCTTTTTTACGCCAACAGTTAGTTTTGCTGTTCCTATGCCAACCAACTGGCATTCCATAATGAGCATTTGTGAAAACTCGCTTTGGTTTTTGTTGTCGGGTTTCGGCTTCTGAGGTTTACCAACCTGTATGGCGTTTCTCAAAATCAGGTCAAGTTGGAGGACGGCCAATGTCGACAGATAAGACATAGATGCATGGTGAACGGTCTCGTTTATCGACAAAAAACGCACATTGATATAGTCTTTCAAGTTAGAGTTGTACGCGGCTTTCGAAGGGTTGGCTTCATACCAACTTCTATAAACATCGGATATGATGGATTCCCTTGCTTTGATGTCTTCTTTAGTGTCCCCCATAGGGACTTCAATAATCTTGTTTTCCTTTGTTTCCATATTTGTGGGTTTTAAATTGTTTTACCCTGCAAAGATGAAAACTCTGTCAATACTAAGCCGTTGATTAAACGTTTGTAGTCGACAGTAGTCGTTTGTTGTCGTTTGCTGTCGGATATTTAGTTGAGAGTGTAGAGTTTAGGGTTTAGAGTCAGTGGAAAGTTTAAAGTTGTTAGTTAATGGTTTCCTGGACTGCTTCGTTCCTCGCAGTGACGCAAAGCGGCAGACATAATGCCTAACCCTCTCCTTGACATGCGCTTTTGACTAAATGACTAATGACTAAATGACTGAGCCGAATTACTATCCGTATTGGAACACGATGGTTTTTCTCACGCAGAACTCGCAGAACTCGCAGAGACCTGCTGGAGGCCTTTTTCGCGTCGCTTTGCGCTTCCCATAGTTCTGCGTATTAACTTCGTTGAATCTTCGATTTCTGCGTGCCTTTGCTCTTTATGTTTTAACTGCAACGCTGCAACGCGCAACGCCCATTCTGAACTGTAACACTGTAACGCTGTAACGCAGTCTCCTGGTCAAAGTCAAAGAAGTCAAACTCGTTTTTCAAGCCCGGAAACATGACTTTGACCAGTTTTACCTTGACTACTTTGACACCGTGACCTAGTGTTATTGACAATTGACAATGACAATTGACAAGATTTTCCGTTGTCATTGTCATTGTCGTTGTCAATAACAATCCAAATTTCTAACTCTAACCTAAGTCTAACCTAACTCTAACTTTTCGCTAACCCAAAAATGACTCAAAACCGCCCCCGAAATCCAAATTTCTAACTCCTATGTAAGTCCTACTTAACTCCTACTTAACTCCTACTTAACACCTATGTAAGATTAGCCCGATTTTAACAGAAAAATTCTCTCTCTCCGTTTGCAATTTTCTCCTATCTTTGCACGTTGAATGGTAAACGCATTTGATATGTCAGAGAATCTTGTCATCATACCCACCTATAAGGAGAAAGAGAACATCGAGAACATCATCCGCTATGTCTTCAACCTGCCGATGGCTTTCGACATCCTCATCATCGACGACAACAGTCCCGACGGCACTGCCGACATCGTGAAGCGCCTGATGGAGGAGTATGCCGACCGCCTGTTCATGATACAGCGCGCAGGCAAGCTGGGCTTAGGTACCGCATATATCACGGGCTTCAAGTGGGCCCTTGAGCGTGACTACCAATACATCTATGAGATGGATGCCGACTTCTCGCACAACCCCGACGACTTGGCGCGACTGCACGATGCCTGTGCCAACGGTGCCGACCTTGCGGTGGGCTCACGCTACAAGACGGGCGTCAATGTGGTGAACTGGCCCATGGGTCGCGTACTGATGTCGTATTACGCTTCAGCCTACGTGCGCTTCGTCACAAGGATGCAGGTGCGCGACACCACGGCGGGATTCGTCTGCTACACCCGCCGTGTGTTGGAAACCATCGACTTGGACCGCATCAAGTTTGTCGGCTATGCCTTCCAGATTGAGATGAAATACACCGCCTGGAAGCTCGGCTTCAAGATTGAAGAGGTGCCGATTATCTTCACCGACCGCCGCGAGGGACAGTCGAAGATGAGCAAGGGCATCTTCAAGGAAGCCGTCTTCGGTGTCATCAACCTACGCTGGCGCGGATTGACGGGAAAAATCAAACCAAGAAAAGACTGATGAATTATTATATCAAAAACGCCACATTGGTCAACGAGGGGGAGACTTTCGTTGGGAATGTGCTGATTGAAGACGGAAAGATTGCGCGGATTGATAGGGAAGGAGAAAAGACCACTGAGTCTGAAGGCTCGACTCCTTCAACCCAAGTCATTGAGGCGAAGGGCAAATACCTTATCCCTGGAATCATTGACGAACATGTGCATTTCCGTGAGCCGGGAATGACCCAAAAGGCCGACATCGCCACCGAGAGCCGCGCCGCCGTAGCGGGTGGCGTCACCTCTTTTATGGATATGCCCAACACGGTGCCTCAAACCACCACACAGGACCTCTTGCAACAGAAGTTTGACTTGGCGGCTGAGAAGTCGTTGGCCAACTACTCCTTCTATCTCGGTGCCACCAACGACAACCTCGAGGAGGTGAAGAAGACCGACCCGAAGCGGGTGTGTGGCATCAAGCTCTTCATGGGTAGTAGCACAGGCAATATGCTGGTTGACAAGAACGAGGCACTGGTGCGCCTCTTCCGCGAGTCGCCCTGTCTCATCGCCGCCCATTGCGAGGACGAGCAGACCATACACGAGAACACCGTGCGCTGCAAGGACTTGGCGGCCAAGGGTGAAGTCGTCGCTGACGCAGGCATCCATCCTTTTGTGCGTACTATGGAGGCTTGCTATCGTTCTTCCTTCAAGGCTGTCGATATGGCTGAGCATTTTGGTGCGCGCCTGCATGTGCTGCATATCTCCACTCAGAAGGAGTTGTCGCTGTTCAAGAGCGGACTCCCTTTGGAGGAGAAGAAAGTCACGGCTGAGACCTGCCCACATTACCTCTGGTTCGACAACCGCGACTACGAGGCGAGGAGCTTCGCCATCAAGTGTAACCCTGCCATCAAGTCGCACCGCGACAAAGAGGCCTTGCTTCAAGCCTTGCGGGAGGGAGTTATCGACACCATTGGCACCGACCATGCGCCCCACCTGTTGGAGGAGAAGATGACGGACGACTATTTCACCAGCAAGTCGGGCTTCCCGTCCATACAGCACAGCCTTCAGGTGATGGCTGAGTTGGTACGCGCTGGCTGGCTCACTTTGCCCGAATTGGTGAGGCTGATGTGCCACAATCCTGCCACGCTCTATCAAATCGACCGCAGGGGTTTCCTGCGCGAGGGCTATTATGCCGACCTTGCTTTGGTCGATATGGAGGCTCCATCCTGCATCGGTGAAGGCAAGGAATACAGTAAATGCGGCTGGACGCCCTACAAGGGGACGCAGGTGCATTCGCAAGTGACCCACACCTTCGTGAACGGCAACCTGGTGTACGAGAACGGCGTTTTCAACGAGAATGTCAAGGGCGAGCGACTCCTGTTCAACCGATAAAACGGTATTCCATTTATCAAACCATCAAAACTCAGAATGCTATGAAGAAACTATTCCTGATAATGACAGCTTTAATTGCTTTCGCCTGCTGCTCGCCACGACTGACGGAAAAGGTGGAGGTACGCTATCCCGATGGGCAGCCCCAGCTCGTCAAGAAATACGACACAAAGGGGCATTGCGTCTTCGAGACGGAGTACTATGAGTCTGGTCAGGTGAAGATGGAAGGCGAGATGAAGGACGGCTTGCGCGAAGGTGAGTGGACGGCCTATCTGCCAGACGGCAGGGTGCAGAGTCACGGCTACTTCGAGAAAGGGAAACGCACGGGCGCCGCTACGGTTTATTGGACCAACGGCAACCTGCGCGAAGAGGGCTTTTATAAGGAAGGTCACATCTGCGGCCACTGGAAGTGGTACGATGAGCAGGGCTTCCTGATTCGCGAGGAGGATTATCCGGAGTAAGCGCCTTGCCCTCAAAGAAAAATACTGTCAACTTTAACCAGAACAAATTATATGAACATCTTTAACCGAACCATCTTGGTTGCAGCAGCCATGCTGCTTGCTACTTTTTCGTCTGTCACCCTTCGTGCCCAGTCTGCTTCGCTATGGACCGACTCGCGCACCTTTTATGAGGCCGATTTCCGCTTGGGGAAATACTTCCCCTTTGAGTCGCGGCACGCTTATATGAAAGTGTTGCCCCAATACGGGCTCGATTTGAGGATGGGAAGGCAGACTGACGGACGCAATGCTTGGGAACGCGATTTCAACTATCCAGCCTATGGTGCTTTCCTGCGCTTTGAGAAGAACCATGTGGATAGTGTGCAATACCGTTACCGTGATGCCAATGGCTACGAACGCGAAACTTGGCGCGCTTTGGGCGACTGCATCGCGGTGGGCGCCTTTCTCAACGGCCATCTTTACCGTGGACGCTATTGGTCGTTCGACTACGACCTGATGGGCGGCTTCTCGTTTTGGACGAAGCACGGCGACGAGTTTATTGGCTCGGTGGCCAACGTGCATCTTGCCATCGATGCCGGCCCTACTTTCATGATGGAGGACAAATGGGACTTGACGCTGCGCTACCAGTTTGCCCACTCGTCTAATGCTGCCATTTGTCTGCCAAACTGCGGTATCAATGTGCTGAGTTGGGTGGTGGGACTGCGCTATCATCCCAACAGGCGACCTGAGCTGATGCCGAGAGAGACGCCACGCATCGGGTTTGAAAAGAACACTGCGCTGTTTGTCACTGAGTCGATGGGGCTGCTGCAGACCAACGAAGGGATGCGCAGTTATCAGACCGCCGACGGCACGATGGTGAGTGACCTGCCAGAGGAGCGGCCTTACTATCTGGCCGATGTGGTGCAGGTTGGACTGCATCGACAGTTTCACCCCAAGTTCAGCTACGACCTGGCCTTGGACGTCAGTTGGACGGGCGAGACGAAAAGGGTGTATGAGAAGGCGCACGAGATGTACAACGACGGACACGAGTATTTCACGGGCGCCGACGCTATCCCGCTGATGGAGTACAGCTTCGCTCGCGGACTCCATATTGCCTCCTCTGCGATGTTCGAAATCAACTATAACCGCTTTGCTTTCTGCCTCGGTGGAGGCTATTACCTTTGGCACGGCATCTACTATGGTACCGAACAGAAGAAGACCTGGGCTTTGGCCGAGTCGAAGCGGAGCCACTTTGAGAGCACCTATCTGCCGCCTTGCTACCGCACCTTCTATGAACGGCTTGGATTCAAGTATTATATGGGCGAACAACGCAATATGTTCGTCGGCTCATTCATGAAGGTACACAGCGGAGTGATTGACTACGCGGAAGTTACGTTTGGAATCAATGTGTTGCATTGGTGAATGGGAACTCGTGGGCCGAAGCCCGCGACAAGGAAATAAAAAAGCCTCCGCGTTTCGCAGAGGCTTTTTTGGTTGCCCAACCAGGGTTCGAACCTGGACTTTACTGATCCAGAGTCAGTCGTGTTGCCAATTACACCATTGGGCACTGAAATCGGCTGCAAAAATACGGTTTTTTTGAATAGTGCAACCGATTTCAGGAAATTTTTTTCGATTTTTTATTCTGTTTTGTCCAACTTGCCACTGATGGTGGTGTCAAGGTAGATGTCGCCGCTGCCGACGAAGGGGATGTTGAACTCACCATCGCCCGTGCATTCACCGTTGAGCTTCAGTATGTTACCTTCCAGAGTGCCTATAATGTTGTAGGTCGTGTTGATGGTGGGGTTGACGCTGAATCCGCCTACAGGGATGTTCATGCTGAACACATCGTTAAAGCCCTCGAAGGTGACGATGTTGCCGTCAACAAGACCTTTGATATCCTGAGTCTGCTCGTGGATGGTGATGGAGCCGACCACTTCATAGACCGTCATACCAGGCTCAATCTGCATGACGATGGACACTTCGTAGTCGTTCATCTCGTTGCTGAACGTGCTCTGTCCGTTCTGTTGCAGGTTGATGGTGCCGTTGAGCAGGGCGGTGCCTTCATAGTGACCGAGGAACTTGGCGTTGGGTTTCTCGTTGTATATGACGTCGAAACTCGTTGTGGCAGTATTGCCGGCGGCATCGGTGATGGTTCCGCTGATGGTAACGGTGCCTTCGGTTTCAAGGGTGAAGGTGTCGGAGTAGTTGTAATTGGCCTCGTTGTCAATGGTTTCTGTGTTGGTGTAGATGACGTTGCCGTTGTTGGTTGCGGTCATCACAAATTGGACGAGGTCTTTTCCGGTGGCAGTGAAGCCTACGGTGATGTCGTCACCCGAGTACAATTCGGTGCCTTGTGAGGCATAGCCTGGACCTGCGAAGACGTTGAGGGTGGGCTTTACTTCTTTCTTGCAGCTGGCAAGCAGCATCAAGCCGATGCAGCAGGCCATAAATAAAGTGGTTTTCTTCATGATGTGTGATGTTTTGAATTATTGTTGTTTTGTAAGTTGTCCGCTGACGGTACCCGATACTTCGTCGAGGATGTTGTTTTGTCCATTGTACACGAAATTGCCACTGCCAGTGAAGGTGCCGCTAATCTCAAGCGACTCTTCCGTGGGCTTGTTGCCTTCCATCTTCAGTTGGAGGTCGAAACGGTAACCTTGGTCGGGTTTGTCGATGATGAGGTTGACGGTCTCAAAGTCGGCTTTCTCTTCTGTAGCGATACCTGTGGTTTGGCGCGACTCATTGTCGACAGTCACGGTGGCGGTGATGGCGTTGAAGTCCTCGCCTTTGGCAAGGGTCATCCCAATGCCGTCGATGGGGAAACTCATGTTGGTGACCTCCTCGTTGTTCATGGTGAGAAGGGTGAGGGTAAACTGCCCAAGATAGTCGCCAACATAGTTGATGGTGTAGTCGATGGGTTCAGGGTCGGGCTCTGGAGTAGGCTCGACAGGTTTCTTCTTGCAGGCTGCCAGCACAGCGACGAGGCAGCACAGTGCGATGATGAGTGTCTTTTTCATATTGAAAAGTTTAGTGTGTCATATTTACAGAATGAATGACCCTGCAAAAATAAGGCCAAAATTGTTACGAGTCAAAAAAGCTATCGACTTCGTATGCGCTCTCGTTCTTCTCAACTGGCATCCCCGCATTGATCCACTACATGATGCCACCTTCTAGATTCACAACTTTATAACCCTCTTTGACAAGCATTTCAGCAGCATTAGCTGAGCGTCTTCCACCTCTGCAATACACTGCAATAGTTTTGTCGGCAGGCAGGGTTGATTTCGCTTCCTCTATAAATCCATCTTGCTTCACGTCGATATTGATGGCGTTTTGAATATGGCCGTCCTTGAATTCTTCAGCGGTCCTTACATCGAGCAGAATGACATCTTGGTTTTCAATGCGTGATGCAAAAGCATTGACATCCGTGTTTTCATAACCTTGTTGGCTACAAGCGGCCAGTCCCAAAAGAGCAAGTAAACTGGTGATAATCTTTTTCATAGTTTCCTATTTGTTTGAGGCGGTAAAGATAGGAAAAAATGTTGTCGCCAACATAAAAAACAAAACCCCGCCAATATCTGGCAGGGTTTGTGGAGCATAACGGAATCGAACCGATGACCTCTTGCATGCCATGCAAGCGCTCTAGCCAACTGAGCTAATGCCCCTTCGTTTGCGGCTGCAAAAATACAACTTTTTTCAATCCGCAACACATTTTCGGAAAAATTTTTCTTTTTTCTTCATTCCACTATCCCTAACTCCATAAAATCCTTACTTTTGCAACCTTATTACTACACAAATTCGACTAATGAATATGACCATAAAAGAGATACAAGACAGCATTGTGGAGGACTTCTCCATGTTTGACGACTGGATGGATCGCTATGCCATGCTTATCGAGATGGGCAAGGAATGCCCCGTCATTGACGACCAATATCGCAACGACCAATACCTGATCAATGGATGCCAGTCGCGCGTATGGCTTCATGCTGAGCTTAAGGACGGTAAGGTGTATTACACCGCTGACAGTGACGCCGTCATCACCAAAGGCATTGTCAACCTATTAATAAAGGTGTTTTCGGGCCAGACCCCGAAAGATATACTGTCAGCCGACTTGTCGTTTTTGGACGAAATCGGCTTGAAAGAGCATTTAAGCCCGACCCGTTCCAATGGCTTGCTCTCGATGCTGAAGCAGATGCTGCTTTATGCCGAAGCGTTTAGTTTAAATACAAAACAGCAATGAGCCACGGAAGGTCATGCTGTTGAGGTAAGTTAATACAGAAAATCCATCGGGGAATAATTGGCAAAATCGCCATCCAAGCCCAAATCGGCTTTGGCCTCGTCGGATAACATGCTGATATCCCAAACGGGGTCGAACGTCAGTTCGACCTCGACTTTTTTTACACCCATAACAGCCTGCACACGAGTTTTCACCTCTGCGGGCAGGGTCTCAGCCACAGGGCAGTTGGGTGCTGTCACCGTCATCACAATCTTCACGTTGCCTTCTTCATCCACATCGACGCCATAGATGAGATGAAGTGTCCAAATATCTATCGGAATCTCAGGGTCGTAAATGGTTTTTAGGACACTGATGACAGTTTCCTTCAGGCTATTTCTTTCTTCCTCGTTCATTTCTCAAGTAAATCTTTTGCCATACCCAAGAACATCAACGCTACAGCATTGAAATCCATGTTCAAATCCTTACTTAGGCCTACTTTATCCTTGAAGATGGCCACGTTGTACCATTGCAGGCACTGGAAAGCGCGGTGGTAATAGAGACGCTTCAATTCTTCCTCGGTCGGCTGGTGTCCCACGTATGCCTCCAAAAGCGAAAGGGCTTTGTCGAAGCCCGCGTTACCGTAGCAGGCAATGTCGTAGAACGGGTCGTTCATGCCAGCGAATTCCCAATCTAACACATACAGCTTATCGCCGCTGATAACAAGGTTGGTGGGCTGGTAGTCACAATGGCAGGGTACTGAAGGCAATTGGCCAAACGACTTGCGAATTGCCTCCAACTTGGCCCTTAAATCAAGGTACTTTTGAGGATGGGTGAAGCCCATCTCGCGGCAGTAGTTTTCATAATCGTCAAGACGGCCAAAGGCGTTGTAGTCGTTAAACTTCAGGTCGCTGTTATGAATCTGTTTCAGCGCTTTGACTGACATGTCATTATAGGAAACCACATCGGTGGTGCTCATGATGGTGCCTTCCACATATTCCGCCAACTTCTCGCCTGAGCGGATTTCCACGTAGGTGGTCACGTTGTTCAGGCCCAGACGATCCACTTCCTGGATGTTGGCCCACTCCTCATCACGGTCCACAAACCTTTCGGCAAACTTGCCCGGCACGCGATAGGTATATTTCTTGCCTTCGCATTCCACAACGTAGGTATAGTTACTCATTCCTCCCTCAAGGCGCATTACGATTTTGGCATCATGGGCCTGAAGCAAGGCATTGACTCTGAAAACAATATATTCTTCAATATTCATTGCAGTATGGTGTTAATATCAAGCCGCAAATATACACCTTATTTACAGAATAATGCATCAAATAGTTGCCGTTTTCTTCCGTTAGACGAATTTATTTCCATTCTTGGTGTCTTGATAAGCGATTTTGTTGTATTTTTGCCGCCGCTTAGGCTACTGAGCTTATCGAAGGAAGGGGATTTAGCTCATCTGGTAGAGCGTCAGGTTCGCAATCTGAAGGTGGCCGGTTCGAGTCCGGTAATCTCCACAAATCACAGATATAACCTACTGAATTTCGGTGGGTTATTATTTTTATCACAAGAAGAGCCTCTTTTAATTACATGGAAACAAGAAAACACATAGCATCCGAGAAACTACAATGCGGTTCGCATAACTGCGCCCAAGCCATCGTCAGCACATACGCCGACCTAATTGGACTTGATGAAACAACAGCAAATAACGTGGCCAATGCCTTTGGTGGCGGTATGGGCAACATGGAAGGAACCTGTGGCGCACTTGTCGGGGCTGGCATCGTGTTAGGATTAGCCACCAAGGATAAGGCTGCATCGAGGAAAGCCATGAGACAAATTATGGTGAAATTTCAAGAGAGGAATGGCGCGACCCAATGTAAGCTTTTGAAGGGTGTCGGCACAGGGGTCGTGTTACGTGAGTGTGCTGGATGCGTGGCTGATGCTGCAGATTTTTTGGAAGAGCATGTTTGACTTATTCCCAGTTTTGAATATTTTTGCAGCCGTATCAACACATCAAAATCATGAAGAAATACTCTCACGCATGGATAGCCTTCATGGCAATAAAAAGGTTGGAAGTAATTGCCGAGACGGAAAATGAAATGGTCGTCAAAGGTGTCAGTGAAGAAGTCCGTAAACAAGCAAAAGCCTTAGTGAAATGGTTTAAGGACTATCGCGACTTCGTCATCAAAGGCGCATGGTATCCTGACGATGTGTTCAAGGACATGAGCACCAGCCATATCGTGAAATACAAGCCCGATGAGGAAGGTCCATACAATAGTTTCCGAAACATGTCGTCCACACATTCCATTTCGGCGATGATGAAGAAGGAATCACCCCTTTACAAGCAAGGATACAAAATCACAAAAGGTAACTGTGCCGACCGTTGCGAGTCCATCGCACATAGTATTGTTGACAACTTCAAGATGCTATACAGGGAAGACCGTGGCTGCCCTATCTCCACCACAAACAATCATATAGCAATGCGGTTCTTTATCTTAAGCCATTATGTTGCAGATTGCCACATGCCTTTGCATTGCGATGATAGACCTTTTTCAAGTGAGAAAGGCATTCATGGTGCAATTGAGAAGAAATGGGAAGACCTTGTGAAAAAATCATACAAGATTGACACGGATAATAATCGTTTCTTCTACGACCCTGACGGTTATCCGCTTCCATTGTCTCCCGCGCCGTTGATGCTGGCTGTTGAGCAGGAAATCAATACTCGCCAGTACATCCATGGGTGGGGTACCGGCAACTCCAGCACATGGGACTACATGAGTGGAGTTTCGCAATACTCCTATCTGTTCTCTTATTATCTTGTGCCAGAGACTTTTTCAAACACCCAAAGCATGGGTGAGTTCATGGAGCAGACCGAATGGGGACTGCATTTTGATGACTACAATAAGATGATTTTCAGCGATGCCATTGATTCCATAGCAAAGATATGGCTGCATGCTTGGATGAAGTATAAAGAATGGCTAAAATAGTAGAAGCGACTCTTTTCATGTTTTTATTGTAAGAAACCTTCCGACTTTCTTTTTGTAATCTTCATATTCTTGGCCAAAGTCACGGAGAAGACGTTTTTCTTCACTGATGACTTGGATTAACATGATAGCCACGAATGCCACAAACACGGCAACCGATTGCCATGACCAAAGCCAAATGCAAATGCCGATTAGATAGATAAATATTCCTGTCAGCATGGGATTCCGATTAAGGCGATAAGGTCCATCGGTCATCAGATGTTTGGTGCGTGGAGCGACTTCATGGCCAAAGGCATCCATAGGATTCCCGTCGCCTTTATGCCGCATGTAAATGATGGTCCAAACGCTCAACGCCAAGCCAAGTATAATGAGTAAGGCTGAAAAAACAAGACGTATGATGGACACGGGCCAGACCTCAGGTTTGCCCGATGCAAGCCACATCAAAAATGGCAGCAGCCCGACAAAGAGGATGCCGCCAAGTGCGTAACCGAATACTTCTTTGATGATTCTCATGTCTATTGTATCTTCAGCTCCTCTATCGCCCGTTGTAGCACTTCATCCATTGGGGCATAGATGGGGTAGAAGCCTTCGTCGTCAAAGAGGTTGCGGGCGATGTATGCTTTCAGCAAAGTATTGACCTCGCGATGGGCCACTTGCTTTTGTGCCTCCGAGCCTTTGATGCCTTTGTCTTCGGCTTGTTTCACCAATTCGTTGAACATTGCATCAGTCACATGGAACGACTTGCTGAATGCTTCAACGGTTTTGTAACGTCCCAACTCCTGGCGGTTTTGATCGGTGTAGTCGAAGGCATATTGATAGAGTAACCCGAGGTTGACGATGCGGTTGAAGTAATACTCTGTGCTGTCGTCGACAAGGGGTACATAAATGTCAGGCATAATGCCGCCGCCACCATAAACGACTTTCCCTTCGGGGGTGTAATACTTTAGCGAGTCGGCGAAGTGAATGCTGTCTTCGTTGAACAGCTCACCGTTCTCGTAACGGTCGAATGACTCAAGGAGGTATTTCTCGCGGTTGCCATCGAAGGGCTTCTGAATGGAGCGTCCGGTTGGGGTGTAGTAGCGGGCTACAGTGAGACGGATGGCTGAGTTGTCGCTGAGCATAATCTGTTCCTGCACGAGGCCTTTGCCGAATGAGCGGCGTCCTATGATGGCGCCTCGGTCGTTGTCTTGAATGGCTCCTGCCACAATCTCGCTCGCGCTGGCCGATTCACTGTCGATGAGGATGACGAGAGGGGTGTATTCGAAATTCCCGTGCCAGGTGGATTTCATCTCTTGCCTTGGGCGGTTGCGTCCTTCGGTGTAGACAATCATCTTGCCGCTATGCAGGAACTCATCAGCGAGGTCGACGGCGGCTTTCAGATAGCCGCCCGAATTTCCACGCAAGTCGAGGATGAGCTTCTCCATACCCTGAGACTTAAGCTTGAAGGCGTTTTTCTTGAACTCTTCGTGGGTGGTGGCTGAGAATTTGCTGAGTTTTATGTAGCCTATCTTTTCGTCAAGCATATAGGCGATGTCAACGCTGTAAGTGGGGATAACGCCACGGGTGATGGTGTAGTCCAACAGGCCGTCCACGCCCCTGCGGAAGACGCTGACTTTCACCTTGGTGCCTTTTGGTCCCTTCAGCATCCGCATCACGTCTTCATTCTTGATTTTCTTGCCCGCCACAAGTGAGTCGTCGACATACACAAAACGGTCGCCTGCCAGGATACCCACTTTCTCCGAAGGGCCACCCTTGATGACGCTGACGATGGCAATGGTGTCATTCTCAATGCGGAACTGTACACCGATACCCTCGAAACTGCCCAACAGCGGGTCGTTCATCTCGTTGAACTCTTCTTCAGAGACGTATACGCTGTGGGGGTCGAGCTCGTCAAGCATCGCGGTGATGGCTTCGTCTTCGAGCTGACGTCCATCAACGGTGTCGACGTAATGCTGTCCAACGTACCACAGCACTTCGTCGAACTTGCTGCCATTGACGCTGACTCTCCTTTGGCTCGCACCTCTATTATTATAATAGAGACCCAGTAAGAAGCCTGAAAGCAGTATGACAGCTACCCAGAAGGGACGGATTTTGTTCTCCATTCTTTTTCTTCGTTCTGTATTTCTTATTCAGTCGGTGTGTCAATTGTCGCACTCGAAAGTTCTAAGCTGCGGTCCATCTTGCGGAACAGGCCTTGCAGCACGGTACCAGGGCCTACTTCGACGATATTGCGCACACCTGTGGCCAAGATGTTGCTCATGGTCTGCGTCCAAAGAACGGGAGAGGTCAACTGGGCGATGAGGTTCTTCTTAATGATCTCAGGGTCGTTGACCGACTGTCCGGTGACGTTTTGATAGACGGGGCAGATGCCTTGGTTGAAGGTGGTCTCTTTGATGGCTTCAGCCAATTCGACGCGAGCCGGTTCCATCAAGGGGCTGTGGAATGCACCACCTACGCTGAGCGGCAGCACACGCTTGGCTCCAGCTTCCTTTAGTTTTTCGGAAGCGGCAGCCACACCTTCCACCGAACCGGAGATGACCAACTGTCCAGGACAATTGTAGTTGGCAGGAACCACCACCGTATCCTTGATGGAGGCGCAGACACTTTCAATCAGCGCATCTTCGGCACCGACGACAGCAGCCATTGTGCCAGGCTGGGCTTCGCAGGCTTTCTGCATCGCCATAGCGCGTTTGCTCACCAAACGCAGGCCGTCTTCAAAGTCTAAAACCTTGTTGGCGACTAATGCCGAAAACTCGCCCAAAGAATGGCCGGCGACCATGGTGGGGTCGAAGTCCTCAAGCAGAGAGGCAAGGATGACCGAGTGCAGGAAGATGGCAGGTTGCGTGACCTTGGTCTGACGCAAGTCCTCAGGGGTGCCTTCGAACATGACATCGGTAATCTTGAACTTCAAGATGTTGTTGGCTTTCTTGAACATGTCTTTGGCTTTCGACGACTTGTCGTACAAGTCTTTGCCCATACCCACAAACTGAGCCCCTTGTCCAGGGAATACGTATGCTTTAATCATTCTTTTAATGTAGTTTTGTTCCGATAAGTTGCAAAAACTCTCCACGTGTGGTCTCGCGCTCGAAGGCCCCGATAAAGTCGCTGGTGGTGGTTACTGCGCTTTGCTTTTGAACGCCGCGCATCGACATGCAGAGATGGTGCGCCTCGATGACGACAGCCACCCCCAAGGGGTTCAAGGCTTCGTTGATGGCGTTCTTAATCTGTGTCGTCAGGCGTTCCTGCACCTGTAAGCGGCGTGAATAGGCCTCCACCACGCGGGCTATCTTGCTGAGCCCAGTGATGTAACCGTTGGGGATGTAACCCACGTGAGCCTTGCCAACAAAAGGCACGAGGTGATGCTCGCAGAGCGAGTACACTTCAATATCCTTTACGATGACCATTTGACGGTAGTCTTCCTTGAACTTGGCCGAGAGCAGAATCTCCATCGGGTCTTGCTGATACCCCTGGGTGAGAAACTGCATCGAACGGGCCATGCGGTAAGGTGTCTTCAATAATCCCTCACGTTGTGGGTCTTCGCCCAACAGTTCGAGGATGGCCTTGTAGTGTTCTTGTAGCTTGGCCAGCGTTTCGGGGTTGTATTCTTCGGTAAGTTTGTAGCCGAAATGCTTCAGCATCTCTTCAGTCATCGTCAGCCAATTTTTTGTTTGGGCATAGCAATGGTGGATTGCTGACCCATAACGCATTTGCCGGTGAACTGAGCTCCGACCTCGATGAGGAGTTGCTTGGTGGTAAGGTCAACTTCGAGCTTGGCAGTGGCTTTCAGCGAAGTGAGCTCCTCGGTGGTAATGATGCCTTTTACGTTGCCGGCTATTTCAGCTTGCTTGCAGGTGATGTCGCCTTCAAGGGTGCCGGTTTGACCTATAGTGACTTTGCCGTTTGATTTGATGGAGCCGATGAGTTGGCCGTCGATGCGGATATCGCCGTTCGATTCGATGTCGCCCTTGATTACGGTTCCTGTGCCAATGAGATTACGTACTGGTGATTCCATGACTTTCATGTTTTATGTTTTACTTGTTGTTGGATTCTAAGAACTGAATATACTCCTCCAAGTCCTTCGACTGGTAGAAGATGGGATAGTTGACGCCTGAGATGGGCTTGATGGTATAGTGCTCGGTGTTGATGCCACCGAAGACATAGTCGGTGATGAACATTGAGGTAATATAGTCCTCAGCCTGTCGCTGGTTGTCAAAGTTGCCGATGGTGATGACGGTGTGGTCGTTGTCGAGCATCACGTCGCGGATGTTGAAGTTACGGATGCGGTATTCACGCTTGTTGAAGTCGCTGATGCGCACCTTCAGCGGCTCGACTCGTACCAATCTTGAGTTGCACACAATCATGACGAAGTGTTCACTATTGGGCTTGTAGAGATAGGGCGAGGCTTTCTTCACTTCGGGCTCTTTGCCGTTGCCGCCTTGATCGAGCACCAGCCCGAGTTGATACTCCTCGTTGACGTGCTGAAGCACCTGGCGGGCGTAAGGAGTGATGCTGTGGTTGGGGTATTTGTTTACGAGGCGATATAGTTCGAATGCCATCGTGTCGACAGCGATTAGACGTCCACTGGCCACAGCATGCATAAAAGCGAAGCGCGGCATCATGGCGGTGTCGGTTTCGTAGAGCTGCATGGCGCGTTCAGTATTCATCTTCACTCGGTAGTATTGTCCCTGCTCCCAAGCATCGTAGGTCTTGGCGTAGAAGTCTGACGACTCTTTCTCCTGCTGTTGCAGCTTCTTGAAGTATTCGGGGTCGTTGATAAATTGAGCGTAGCTCGAGGTGGGGTATTTATCGAGGATTTTGTTCTTGTAAATTAAGGAGTTGTCTTCGTCGCCGAGGTCTTTATACATTTTGTAGAGGGCGTACCAGCAAGGCAGCTCCTTTGGGTTGTTAGGATAGCTTGAGTCCAAGCGGGAATAAGCTTCGATGGAACGTGGTAGGTCGTTGAGACGGTCCATATAAAGGAAGCCGAGGTTGTAGAGCCCGTCGGCGATAAGCGAGTCGCACACCTCTTTCTGTGCTGGGTCAAAAGGCAGGTCGCGCAGGTAGTAGCCTCGATCGTGGTTAGTGTAGGAGGCGTTGATTGAGTCCTGTTTGGCCTTGGCGTTTTTGGCTTCGGTCATTTCTTCGTTGTCATCTTCGCCATACAAGAAGGCACTCATACTTTGCTTGTCGCTGATGCGCCAGTTGTCCTCATTGCGGCGCATACCCCATTTGCGGGTGAACTCGGTATAACCTTTCGTCAGGGCGGTCTGGTTGTAGAAATACCATGAGGATCCGCTGCTTGAGGTGGGTTCCGAGGTCTTGGGTGCTTCGCCTGTGGCAGCTCCCATCAAGGCAAGTTGCTCTTCGTATTCGCGTTGGGCTTGTTCGCGTTGTTCTTCCTCGATGACTTGGGCGATAATGCGGTCAATTAGAATATTGCGTTGTACCGAGTCCATAGCTGCGACGCGTAGCAAGCTATCTTGGTCGCGCACCACAGTGGCGTACATCACAAGTTCGTTAAGGGTCTGTGAAATGTTGAGGATGCTGTCGTAGCCTGGGTGTTCTCGGTTCATGCTGTTGACGGCGGTGTCGTAGTAGGCTTGCGAGAGTTCGTATTCGTTGCGCTCGAAGTACATCGTTGCGGCTTTCAAGGAAGATTGGGCTCTCTGGATGAGGTTATCCTTGTAGGCAGCCACCGACTTGCGGAGGTAGCGCAGGGCTTTGCTCTCGTCGCCTTCGCGCAGGGCGAGTTCAGCCATAGCATAGTAGATGCGGTCGCAGTAATCTTCGTTGTTAGGGTCGCGCAGCATCTTGTTCAACATCTTGTACATCTCAGCGGCATTGTCGGCCGAGCCCATCTTCGCCATATTCATTCGCGCTTCGAACGACATCTCGTACACTGGGTTGCGCTTGATGACTTTTTTGAACTGGGTTATGGCACGATCCGAGTCGCCCTGAACCATGTAGATTTGTCCCATGATGAACATTGCACGAGTTCGGGTGTCGCGGTCTTTATTGAAGATGAGGCCGTTTTGCAGATACTTCATGGCGGAGTTGTAGTCCTTCACGGCGATGAAATAGTCGGCGATGGTGAAGTCCATGTTTTGCATCAGCTCTTTAGGGAGCTTTTGTAGTCCAGCGGTCTTGTTCTGCAGCTGCTCGATGGCAGCGATGGCGCGAGGGTAATTCTCGGTTTGGATATAAGTTTTGATGAGCCAAAGATTGGCGACGTAAGCGATATCGTTATAGCTATATTCCGTAGCCACAAAGTCGAAGGTACGTCGGGCAGGGATGTAGTCGTGTTTGTAGAAGTGGGCTTTGCCCATCACCAAATAGGCATCATCAATCCACTTGACACGCTCGCGGCTGTTGAACTTCATGGAGTGTTTCTGCACGCAGATGGAGGTCTTTTCCAAGGCGCGGTCCATCTTTGCGTTCATGGTCATGCCGTCTTGTTGGGTGCCGTAGTTGTAGACACGCAGTACTTTGGTGTAGTCGTCCTTTACAGCGTTTTTCAGTTGCTCGTCTCCTTCTTTCAGGCTTTGCTCTCCGTTCCAGAATACGTTATAGTGGCTGGTGAGGTTATGGTACATGCGTCGCGTCAGGGTGTTCTTTTTGGTTGAACATCCGCTGAGCGTCAGCAAGGCTATAGCGCAAAACAGTATGAATCGTGTGTTTCTTTGCACTGGGTTGAAGTTTTTTCTATAACGTCAGAAGTGCCGCAATTATTTCACTTGATTGTACCACTTTCCGGCAATGATGAGAAGCTGGTCGTCGGTGGGGTCGCGCAACACTGTCTTGAGTTGCAAGGCGACGCTGTCGGTGGCTTGCTTGAAGTCTTGTACCAGTATGCGGTCGAAGTCAGAGCGACGGCTTTCTTCGATGCTCTTCCTTTGGTCGCCGAGGGCTTTGAGCGCTTGCGACTTCAGATCCTCCGAACCGAAGTAGGGCAGGAGGTTCTTCACGTAGCGCAAGCTGTCTTCTGACCAGTCAAAGGCAATAGGCTCGTCCAGTGACTTGAGTTGGTATTTCTCATATAATGCGGGCAGTTCGTTCTGCATGTTCGTGATTTCGCGGTTGAAGTCCTTGGCCATGCGCTCAGAGCGTTCCTTTCCTACATTGACTTTGATTCTGGGGATGTAGATGATGGCGAGGATGGCTATCAGGGCTACGGCTGCGGCAGCAACGACAATCTTCACGACAGGATGGCCCTTGGTGATGGCGGCGCGCACCTCCGAGATGCTGTCGTAGCGCTGCTCTTTTGAGAATTGGGTGCAGTGGGTGGCGACAGCGTTGAATTGCTTTGAGATGTTACGCTCGCCCATGAACTCCATGATTTTACCCAACGAGAATACGTCTGCTCGCGAGTCATAGTCTTCGCCCTTGATGATTTCAGGGGCGACGAAGGCCATCTCTTTGATAAGCAACTCGCGGTCTGCATCTTGCTCCGTCTTGGGTGCACCCAGGTCGATGAGCTTGGCGTGGTAGTCGTTGGTCACGATGATGTTTTCGGGTTTCAGGTTGCAGTGTACCATCTGGTTGCGGTGCATATACGACAAAGCGTCGCAAATGTCGACGAGGACACTCTTCACCTGCTTTTCCGACAAGGTGCCGACGCGTACATGCTCGGCCAGCGACTTACCCTCGACATACTCGAACACGATGCAGTCGCCCAAGCCCTCGATATTGACGTAATCAATGGCTTTGCGGATAAGACGGTGATCTAGTAAAGAGGTGATGTCGTACTCTTCGTGAAGTGCGGCACGGCATTTGGGGTCATCGGCGTAGCGTTCTTTCAACGCCTTGATTATCACTTTCCTGCCTCCGTATGTGGCAGTGAAGATGCGGCTGTTGCCATAGCGTGACTCATAAAGAGGCCTGATGTTGGCAAACTCGGCTGACGCAGTATTGGATACGTTGTTTTCTGACATTCTTCAAAAGGTATTTAACTACGTTGAATCTTTGATTGGCGATGCCAATTTTCGATTTGGGCGCAAATATACTGCTTTTTTCCTTACCAAGAAGAAAGTTGTCAAATTTCATTCATGATTTCAGTGACGATAGCCCGTGAATAGGCGTCAGCCACTTCGATGATGAACTTGCCGAAATCGATGCGGGCGTTGTGGTCGGCGGTGTCGCTGATAGTACGTATGACGGTAAAGGGAGTACCAAACTCCAGGCAGGTTTGTGCCACTGCAGCGCCTTCCATCTCGACGCATAGCACGTTGGGCAGCAGGCCGAGGATTTCCATACGTTTCTCGTCGCTATTGATGAACTGGTCACCGCTTGCGATGTCGCCGAAGTGAAGCGTGGGATGCAGGTCAAATGCTTTGGCGACTTCTTGTCCCACCATGTTTTCCACACCTTTATTAATGAGTCGGCTAACGGCTCGGCCTGCCAAATCGGTCAGGTCAGGGTCGCTGTCGATATACACGCGGTTGAGCAACGGTAGCTCGAAGCGCGAGATGATGGGGCGTGCGTCCAGATCATGCTGAACCAGACGCTTTGAGATGACAATGTCGCCCACTTTCAGTCCTTCGGCCAAAGCACCCGCTGTGCCGATGAAAAACAAATCCGTCACAGCAAATTCCTGTATCATAAGCGTTGCGGTGATGGAGGCGGCCACCTTGCCCCATTTGGAGAAAGCAACCACGCAGCGGACGGTGCCGATTTTGCCTACTACAAACTCGCGGTTCGCGATTTTCACAATGGTCTTCTCAGTCAAAAGAGTCTTCACCTCGTCAATTTCCTGTGCCATTGCACCTAATATTCCGATGTTTCTGTCCATGATGTTCTTTTTTTCTGGCGGCAAAGATAAAAAATACTATCTTTGCAAAAATTTGTCGAATGAAGAAAATCTGTATTTTTTGCGGAAGTAGCATGGGATTCAACCCCATATACAAGGAGAAAGCCGCTGAGTTAGGCTCAATTCTGGCCGACCACAATTGTGAGTTGCTCTACGGTGGCGGCAGTGTAGGATTGATGAAGGTGATTGCCGACGTTATGATGGAGCGTCACTGCAAGGTGACGGGCACTATCACCCAGCATCTGTTGGATATGCGAGTGGGGCATCCTGAAATCGACAAACTCATTGTGGTGGAGACGATGGCTGAACGCAAGAAGATTCTTGAGGATATGGCCGATGGATTCATTGCCCTGCCTGGCGGCATCGGTACAATGGACGAGTTTTTCGAGGCCTATGTCCTCAGTCAACTGCGCGTTGTCGATAAACCTGTGGCGCTCTACAATGTCAACGGTTACTACGACGGCTTGATTCAGTTCATCGGAAAGATGACGGATGAAGGCTTCATGCGCCGTGAACACGCAGACAATCTCATCGTCAGTGACGACCCAGAGGAACTACTCAAAAAGATGGAACAGTTTCAGCCTGCCGATGTCACGAAGTGGGTGGTACAAATCAAAGAACAAGTAAAAGAAAAGATATGATTATTATTGGAATAACTGGGACACTGGGTGCCGGCAAAGGTACTATCGTCGATTATTTGGTACAGAACAAGGGCTTTGTGCATTATTCCGTGCGGGCTTATATCACGGAAGAATGCCAACGCAGAGGTCTTGAGGTGAACCGCGACACGCTGACCCTCGTAGGCAACGACCTGCGTGCTGCGCATTGCCCGAGCTATATCACCGACCAACTTTACGAACGTGCCAAAGCCGAAGGCAAGAACGCCGTCATCGAGAGTGTGCGCACCCCGGGTGAGATTCATTCTCTGCGCGAAAAAGGAGAGTTCTACCTCTTTGCCGTCGATGCTGACCGTAAAATCCGTTACGAGCGCATCTACCAGCGCGGCTCGGAGACCGACCATGTCAGCTTTGAGACCTTTGTTGCCAACGAAGAGCGTGAGATGACTGCCACTGACCCTAACAAGCAGAACCTCGGTGCATGCATCAAGGAGGCTGATTTTGTCTTCATGAATGATGGTTCCATCCCCCAGTTGCACCAGCAGGTAGAGAAGGTGTTGACACAACTACACGTGCGCCCTTCATGGGACGACTATTTCCTCAACTTGGCTGACACCGTATCGGAGCGCGCCACCTGCAATCGGGGACGCAGCGGTTGTGTGATTGTGAAAGACAGACAGATTCTGGTGACAGGCTATGTGGGCTCGCCCAAGGGACTTCCCCATTGCGACGATGTGGGTCACCTCTTCCGCAAAGTTATCCATGAAGACGGCAGCATCACCCAACACTGTGTGCGTACCGTGCATGCCGAGCAGAATGCCATCTGTCAGGCAGCACGACGCGGTATCGCCTTGGACGGCAGCACCCTCTATTGCCGTATGACCCCCTGCCGCACCTGCGCCATGTTGATTATCAACTGCGGCATCGAACGAGTGGTGTGCGAACGCCGCTATCACGACGGCGCCGAGACCGAAGAGATGTTCCGTCAAGTAGGCATCGAACTGGTGTACAAATATGACGAGGTGCAACAGTATGAAGACCAGAAATGTGATAACATGAAAGAATTGAAATAACGACTATGCGCAAAGTAGTTACCAATAAGGATTTGAAACAGGCGTTGGGGCTGAAGGGCTTTTTCGGCACTTGTGTGGCTGGACTGGCTTATGGAGCCCTGGGTCTTGGTGAAATCAACCGTCTCTTTGACGGGGCTGCTGACTACCAAGGACGCGAGTTTGCCGACCATCTCTTGGAGAACATGAACATCACCTTCGACTTGGACGAGACGCAACTGCTCAATATTCCCAAGGAAGGAGGTTTCGTGGTGGTTAGCAACCATCCTTTCGGAGGCATCGAAGGCGTGATGCTTTACAGCCTTATTGCGAAAGTCCGCCCCGATTTCAAGCTTATGGCCAATTTCATCTTGTCGCATATCCCCAACCTCAAGGAGGCTTTCTTCTCGGTGAATCCATTTGCTGAAAACCCCGAGTGGAAAAGCAGTGTGGGTGGCATCAAAGGTGCCATACAGCATATCGCTGCTGGCAAGGGCTTGGGCGTGTTTCCTGCAGGAGAGGTCTCGCGTTATCATGGAAACGACTATCCCGAGGATTTGCCCTGGAGTACTTCGATAGCCCGCATCATTAAGAATGCGAATGTGCCTGTTATCCCTTTGTATTGGGAAGGACGCAACTCGCGTTGGTTCTATTTCGTTGACAAGATACATTCCATGTTGGGCACTGCCCGTCTGACCCGTGAACTGGCCAACAAGCACGACAAGTGCATTCCGATTCAAATTGGGAAGCCGATTCTGCCTGCTGAGATTGCCGAATACGAGAACCCCAAGGAGTTAGCTGCTTACCTTCGTGCTCGCACCTATGCCCTTGAAGCCAATATTCCAGTACCTAGGGAGGAACAGAAGACAAGAGCTCAGGAGCCACTCTCTGAACCGTCTCCCGCTGCTGAATTAAAAGCTGAATTGGACGCCGTCAGAGAAAAGTCGTACCTCTATTCTGCATCGGATTATCAGTGCTATTTGGTGGATTACCAGGATGTGCCTAATCTGATGCATGAGATTGCCCGTCTGCGTGAGGAAACTTTCAGAGCCATCGGGGAGGGAACGGGCAAGAGTCTCGATCAGGATGAGTTTGATGTATACTACAAGCATCTTGTGTTGTGGGATTCTGCAAAGGAGCGCATAGCAGGTTGTTACCGGTTGGGTGTAGGTAGCGAGATTATCCCTAAATACGGCATCAAAGGGTTTTATGTCAGTACTTTGGTTCATATCGATGAGGCGTTTGCCGAAAAGTTGAGTCACACCATAGAGTTGGGACGCTCTTTTGTTGCGATCGACTATCAAAAAGAGGTGCTTCCCTTGATGCTCCTGCTGAGAGGACTTTCGGATGTGGTGGTCCGTTATCCCGAAATCAACCATTTCATTGGTCCTGTCAGTGTCAGCTCATGGTATCCTAAGTTCTATCAAAGCCTGATTGCATATTACGTGGCTGAGAAGCATCCCGTTGACGATAATATGATCAGTATGGTCTCACCGACCACACCGTTTGTCCCCGATTATCTCAAGGTGGATGCCGATGTGCTTCTGCGGCACAACATGAACAGCATTGACAAGTTCGACAAGTTCCTCTTCCGCCTGAGCAATGGTGCCTACCGTATGCCGACGCTGTTCAAGAAATATCTAAAACTGAACGCCAAATTCCTCTGTTTCAATATCGACCCTGATTTTAACGACACACTCGACAGTTTGTTGTTCCTTACCTTTACTGAATTTCCGGAAGACGAAGTCATGCCGCTGTTCCGCGACAGTTCGGATGAGGAGAAGGAAATCGTCAGGAGACGCTTTGGGTATATTGATTAAGATGCAGTAGTTTCTTCGTCTTCAGTCTCTTCTTCGATGGTTTGTGCGAAGAAGCTGAAGTTCACTTTGCCGTAGTGTCGTTGCTCCATAAAGTGGGGGTGCTCGTCAAAGTGTTGGTATTTGTCGTGTTCCAATACGAACATACCACCTTCACGCAACAGGTTGTTGTCGAAGATGAGTCGCACGATTTCATCGTATTCTTTGCAATCGTAAGGCGGGTCAGCAAAGATGAGGTCGTATTGGGTCTTGTTTTTCTCAAGGAAACGGTACACATCGGAACGCACCACAAGCAGCTCTTTCATATTGAGCTTGTTGGCGGTCTCGCGGATGAACCTGACGCATCCGAAATCCTGGTCGACGGCGAGAACTTTCGGGCAGCCTCTCGAGACCAATTCGTAGGAAATGTTACCTGTGCCCGCAAAGAGGTCGAGGGCTTCGGTCTCTTCAAGGTCGAAGTGGTTTTCGATGACGTTGAAGAGGCTCTCCTTCGCCATATCGGTGGTGGGGCGCACGGGTAAGTTGGTGGGGGCCATAATCTGCCGCCGTTGGTATCTTCCTCTGATAATCCTCATTTGATTGCTTGGTAATGAATGTGGTAATATTGGTATGGCACATCTGCCAGCTCGTCGTTTACTTGCAGCGCATCAGGCTTTTCGACGAATCGGATGTCCTTCACATAGTGGCTGGAAAGGTCGATAATCTCTGACGAAGGCAGTATCAGTCCGGAAAAGTAGACCGTGGTGTCTTGACCGGAGAGTTTATTCTGCTCCAAAACGTTAAGAAGGAAATAGACAAAGTCGTTTTTGTCGTTGAACTGGAAGTTGTTGAAGAACAACAACCGATCTTTCATGACGGCGACATCAAAGTTGCTGTTGCGCACGTTGACGTATACGGTGGTATGCTCACTTTCAGGCAGACTCTCAAGAAACACGGAACTGGAATGGGTGATTTTGGCAAGAGGCCATTTCGCCTTTAGTTTGTCTACAAGTTCAGGGGAATAGGCAAACACGTTGACGGCTTTATGCTTTTTTAAGATGTCGGCTTGCGTAACGGCGTCCTTGGGTATGTTGAAGCCGAAACCCAGGAGTTTGTTGTTGTCGTCTGGATGGTAGAGAGCCTTGGGGACAAGGATGTTGGTGCGTTCGTCGACGATAAGGGTGACAGCGTCAAGATTACTGTCGGAAATCAGCTTGGACAACTTGCTTTCCCACGCAACGAGCTTGTGGTTGATGGTGTCGAAAAGGGCAAACGAAAGACCATCCAAAGCGAGTTGGATGGTCAATACGTAATTCGAAGATGTCGCCATTTATGCGATGATTAGAGTTTCTCCCAGTTGCCGTCGGTTGAAGCCTCTTCCATCGAGCCGACCTTCAAGCCAGCGTAGCGGTTGATGCTTTCCTTCTCAGCCTTGGCGTTGTCGCGGCGTTGGTTCCATTCCTTTTCGGTGAAAGCTTCACCAGGAGTGGCGAGGTAGACCTCGTAAGGAGTGCGGGCTTCGAAGACGGGGATGTCGATACCGTTACGCGAAATCGTTCCGGCCTCAAGCTCGAACTTCTGTTGCGGGTTGCTGAAAGGCACGAAACGTATGTCGTTGATGTTGAAGTTTTCCCTTCTGCCTTTGATGGAATCCATAACGGCAACATAACCGATAGTGTCGTTGATGGTGCGGGTAAAGGTGGTGTCAGTCGGGTCGGGGATGATGTTCACAATCGGGATTTCGGCAATCTGACAGAACTTGATCAGCGTATCGAAGTTGTCGGTGTACTTGTTATTGGCATTCTTGTAAAGCACTTCGGCGTTGCGGATGTCGATAAGACGCTCCACGACCTTTGTTTCACGCATTTTCTGTTCCTTGTTGAACTTGATGGGAGCTTGGATGCTCTTGATGACTTGCATTGCCAGAACCACGATGATTGCGAACAATACAACGTTGACGATGATGTTTACTCCTTTTTTCATTTTTGTATGGTTTTTCTAATTTGTATATGCTTTTACGATTGGCGGCAAAGTTAGGACTTTTTTTTATATGTACGGCAAACTTTTTTCGAAAGAATTAAAAATGAATTTTGTGGAAATTTAAATATTTGTCGTCCAAATACTTGCGAATCTTGTCGGCAAGGACGATGAAAATCTGAAGCTCGTTTTTCGCGAGCCATTCGGTGGCGTCGTCGTCCCGATTGACGGCCTTGGCAAAGGCGAGATTGACCTCGAAGTGGTTCTTGATGAGCCATTCTTCGGCTTTTTCTTCTTTATCGATGGCGCTGTCGATGGCGGCTAAATGGGGGAAGCCATTCTCCATAAGCCAATCCTTGGCCTTGGTGTCGCCTTGTATGGTTTGGCTCAGGGCACCCAGCTCGGGATAGCCGTTGCGCATCAGCCAATCGAAGAATTCGGCACCCTCGGGTTCGAAGGTGCAGCCAAAAGCCATTAGGATTTTTATAGGGTAACGGGTCATGTATTATACATTACGAATCTGGATTTCATACCTCTTCATAATGCTCTCTTATTTTCTCATTCAACAGGTCTTGAAATTCCTCAAATGAGAAGCATCCTTTCAAGGTCTTCGGATAAGCCTTTTTCTTATTGCGATAAGAAGTGGTGGTGTTTTGACTTATATTAGTCGTTATAGTCTGCATACGATTGGCACTTTTGAGTTGCAAAAGTAGAACTTTTTTGGTTGCTTGCCAAGATTTCTTGCTTTTTTTCTTACCTTTGCGCAAATATTCAGAAGCTAATGAAAACCAAGAAAGAGATTGTTGAAAACTGGCTGCCGCGCTATACGGGGCTGCCGTTGGAGAAGTTTGGGAAATACATCCTGCTGACCAATTTTCAGAACTACGTCGACCGTTTTGCCGAATGGCAGGGTATCGAGGTGGTGGGGCGCGACAAGTCGATGCCTTGCGCCTCGGATGGCGAGATTACCATCATCAATTTCAGCATGGGTAGCGCCAATGCTGCTACCATCATGGATTTGCTGAGCGCGGTCAAGCCGAAGGCGGTGCTGTTTCTCGGCAAGTGTGGTGGCCTGAAGCGCAAAAACAAGGTGGGTGACCTCATCCTGCCCATCGCGGCGATTCGAGGCGAAGGTACCTCGAACGACTATTTCCCGCCTGAGGTGCCGGCGCTGCCTGCCTTCAGCCTCGAGAAAGCCATCTCCACCACCATCCGCGACTACGGACGCGACTATTGGACGGGAACGGTTTACACCACCAACCGCCGCGTGTGGGAACACGATGACGAATTCAAGGAATACCTCCGCAAGACGCGCTGCATGGCTGTGGATATGGAGACGGCCACCATCTTCAGCGTGGGCTTCTACAACGAGATCCCGACGGGTGCGCTGCTCCTCGTGTCAGATAACCCGATGGTGCCTGAAGGCGTGAAGACTGAGGAAAGCGATAAAGACGTCAGTAAGAACTATATCGGCGAACACCTTCGCATCGGCATCGACTCGCTCAGGCAGCTTATTAATAATGGTATCACCGTCAAGCACCTGAGATTCTGATGACCTACGAGCAGATTCTTTCCGAGATTCACAAGAAGAACTTCGCCCCCGTCTATTTCCTGACGGGCGAGGAGCCGTATTTCATCGACATGATTTCGGACACCATAGAGAACGAGGCTTTGGACGAGGCCGACCGCGCCTTCAACCAGATTGTGCTCTATGGCCGTGATGTGGATGTGGAGACGATTGCCAACCACGCCCGCAGCTTCCCCATGATGGGCGACCGCATGGTGGTGATTGTCAAGGAGGCACAAGACGTGAAGAACTTGGAGAACTTTGAGGCTTATCTTGACAGCATCCCCGACACCACCCTCCTGGTCTTCGTCTACAAATACAAGAAGTTCGACAAGCGCAAGACACTGGCTAAGAAGATTGACAAGAAAGGCGTGTGGTTTGAGTCGAAGAAACTGTACGACAGCAACATCCCGGGCTGGATTCAGAACTACCTGAAGGCGGAGGGCTATTCCATCACGCCGAAAGCCATGCAGATGTTGGCGGATTTTCTCGGTACGGATTTGCACAAAATCGCCAACGAGCTGAAGAAACTCACCATCGCCCTGCCCAAAAACAAGAGCATCGACGATGCGGACGTGGAGCGCAACATTGGTATCTCAAAGGATTACAACGTCTTTGAGCTGCAGAACGCCATTGGCAACCGTGATGTGCTGAAAGCCAACCGCATCGTGAACTATTTCGGCGACAACGGGAAAGACAATCCGCTGCTGGTGACAGCCATATCGTTATACGGGTATTTCACCAAGCTCATCAAGCTGCATTGCACGCAGGACAAGTCGCAGGGCAACTTGGCGAGCGTGTTGGGCGTGAGCCCGTTTTTCGTCAGGGACTATCTCAATGCTTCCCGCAACTATCCGCCTGCGACCTGTATCCGTTGCATCTCCATCCTCCGCGAATACGACATGAAGTCGAAAGGATATGACAGCGGCGAGACGAGCGAGAAGGATTTGTATAGAGAGATGATTTTTAAATTGATGCATTGCTGATATGAGAATCGTAGCACAACGCGTGACACACGCTTCCGTCACCATTGGCGGAACACTGAAGTCGGAAATCGGGCTGGGGATGTTGATTCTGCTCGGTATTGAGGAGGCTGACAACGAAGAGGATGTGGAATGGCTTTGCGCCAAACTCACCAAGCTCCGCATCTTTGACGACGGGAACGACTCGATGAACTTTGACATCAACCAGGTAGAGGGCTCCTTCCTCGTGGTGAGCCAGTTCACCCTTCATGCCCTGACCAAGAAGGGCAACCGCCCCAGCTTTATCAGGGCCGCCCGCCCCGAGCAGGCCATACCTTTATATGAACTATTCCTGAAACGCCTCGCCGAAGTCTCAGGCCGCGAGGTGCAAAGCGGCGAATTCGGCGCGATGATGGAGGTGGAGCTGCTGAACGACGGCCCCGTGACCATTTTGATGGACTCAAAACGGAGAGAATGAAAAGAATTCTCTATTTTTGCAAACTCTAAACTGAAAACTGCAAACTACAAACTGCAAACTAACAACTGACAACTGAAAAAGATGGACGGCAAGAGATTAGAAAAAGTAAACAAGCTGTTACTGAAAGAATTGAGTGATATATTCCAAAAAGAGCTGAAGCCCAAGGTGCCGATGCTGATGATTACGGTGACCCACGTCAGCGTCACCTCCGACCTGTCGTATGCCCGCGTCTACCTGAGCGTGTTTGGCGTCGACGACAAGAAGAAGGTGGTGGAAGAGGTGGGCATGAACGCCAAAGCCATCCGCGGCTTGCTCGGCAACCGCATCCGCCATCAGATGCGCGTGGTGCCCGAGTTGCGTTTCTATGAGGATGACTCGCTGGATTATATCGAAAACATTGACAACCTGCTACATCCCGACAAGTGAAACTGCCGCTGTTCATAGCAAACCGTTACCTCCTCGCCAAGAAGAGCCACAACCTCATCAATATCATCACCTGGATTTCCATCCTGGGTATAAGCGTGGGCTCGTTTGCGCTTATCGTCGTGCTGTCGGCGTTCAACGGGTTGGAGAATGTGATTTCGTCGATGAACAACCGCCTTACGCCCGACCTGCAGATTGCCGCAGCGAAGGGCAAGACCATCGACCTGACCGCTTTCCCCTTGGGGCAGCTGAAGGAGATACAAGGCGTTGAATACGTGATTCCCACGATTACCGAAGACGCCTTGTTTCGTGCCAACGACAAGCAGCACATCGGTCAGGTGAAGGGCGTCGGGCTGGAGTATCAAAACATCGGCCGCCTGAACGAAATCATCTATGGCAACGACGGCCTGCAACTTGCTGACAGCGACGAACACCGTTTCGCCGTCCCGGGGGCGGGTGTGGCCTGGTATCTCGGCATCAATGCCTACGACCCCTACGCGATGGTGCGCGTCTACGTGCCCAAGCGCGGCAACGCTTCGCTGATGAGCCTCGAAAACAGCTTCAACTCCGACGTGCTGACGGTGCGCAGCGTGTTTTCCACCGAGCAGGAGCAGGACGAGAAGCTGGTGCTGGTGCCTTTCGACTGGCTCTCCGCGTTGCTTGAATACGACGGCAAGGCCACCCATGTGGAGCTGTTTCTCGCCCAGGGCGCGGACATTAATATTAATAAGGTGAAGAAGTCGGTGGCGGCCACGGTGGGCGAGGGCTTCAGCGTGAAGAACCAGCAGGAGCAGCAGGAGACGCTCTACCGCATCATGCGCTCCGAGAAGTGGGCGGTGTATGTCATCCTTACCTTCATCCTGATTCTGGCCACCTTCAACGTGGTCGGCTCGCTCTCGATGCTGATGATCGACAAGCGCAAGGACACCGAGATATTGAAATCGATGGGCGCCGACAAACGTCTTATCCAAAGGATCTTCCTCAGCGAGGGTCTGCTGATTTCGGTGGCGGGCGGCCTCATCGGCTTGCTGCTGGGCATCGTCTTGGTGCTGTTGCAGCAGCAGTTCGGCTTTGTGAAGTTCGGCACGGGGGGCAACTACGTGGTGGAGGCCTATCCCGTCATGCTGAAGCTCAAGGATGTGCTGCTCATCTTCGCCACCATCCTCGCGGTGGGCTGCACCTCGGCCTTCCTCACGGTGAGGCATGCGATATTGAGGCATCAAGATTAAATTCCCCAGCTGCTGTTGGGACGCATGGCGTGGGTCTGGCTGGTTTTGACCTCACCCCCGGCCCCTCTCCCTGTGGGCGAGGGGGGAGCGCAAAGCGACGCTGGGCGAGGGGAGAAGGTCACTGTAATTTTTTTCCTATCGGCAGCGGCGAAGTGAAGATTTTTTGTTAATTTTGCGGCTGAAAAACCCATTAAGATGCTCGCGGAATCGTCAAAATCTAATAAACAGCACTATCGTCACGAGTCGCTATGTGGCGTCTACAACGCTGATGCTACATATGAGGATCTTATCAATGAGTATCTTCAGGAAAAATATTTATAGAAACCATTATGGAAACCACCGCGCAAACGATTAATCTACAGTTAGTTACCGCTCTGCATGGGGGGGGGGTAAACTCGCTGATTATCAAGCGGTTGGCATATCAAACCGTATTATCACTACATTATGTTTCATCCGTTCCAAAGGGTGCGAAGCCCTGGGGACGGATTTTTTTTGTGGCCGCCGTATCACGACAGCCCTACAATCCTGGACAATATTCTAAAGAACAATCAATTAAAACTTATAACACAATGAAAATCGTAAAAATTTACACCCTGCTTGCGCTCCTGCTGATGGCGGGAGGGGCGACGATGCAAGCGCAAGTGCACAGCGAGATTTACGAATTGCTTCCCGAGTCGCGCAGTATCAAGGTCGGCGATGTCAACAACGACGGATTTGCCGATGTGGTCGTTAGCCGACTCAATATGCCTGGAAACAATGTGATATTCTCTATTTACCTCAACGACGGGACA